>WNGN01002974.1_pt1 | contig 28353 bp, 31 predicted proteins | sample 5400561 | NCBI WGS metagenome assembly WNGN01 (sample SAMN13153379, study PRJNA577476) | soil metagenome | isolation source: 115 cm soil or saprolite under Garry oak tree replicate 2 | place: USA:California | collected 2016-06-15 | reverse complement strand
GTAGGTCAGCACGGACGAGGATTCATCGTCGGGATGCGCTGTCACATAGAGAATGCGAGTGGTGATGCGGGCCTGGTCGATGGCTTCAACGGTCTCGGCTAGTCCTGGTCCCGTCCCCGGCGCCGGAGAAAACTGCGCATTCTCGCCGACCCACCGCATCGTGTTTCTGTTTTACCTGATCCTGGCGCTGGCGCTGCTGACCAACTGGGTCACGATCCGGCTGCGCCGCCTGCCGATCGGCCGCGCCTGGGAGGCATTGCGCGAGGATGAAGTCGCCTGCCGCGCGCTCGGCATCAACACCACCACCACGAAGCTGACGGCATTCGCGACCGGCGCCATGTTCGGCGGTTTCGCCGGCGCCTTCTTTGCGACACGACAAGGCTTCATCAGCCCGGAATCCTTCACCTTCCAGGAATCGGCGCTGGTGCTGGCGATCGTGGTGCTCGGCGGCATGGGGTCACAGCTCGGCGTCGCGCTGGCGGCGCTGACCATGATCGGCGGCTTCGAGCTGTTTCGCGGTCTCGACCAGTATCGCATGCTGGTGTTTGGGCTGGCGATGGTGCTGCTGATGATCTGGCGGCCGCGCGGGCTGATCGGCCACCGCGCTCCGACGGTGTTCCTGCAGCACAGCCAGGCGATTTCATCCGACCTCGTCAAAGAGGGGCATGGATGAGCGGGAACAGCATTCTCACCGTCGATCGTCTGTCGATGCGTTTCGGCGGCATCGTCGCCGTCAGCGATCTGTCGTTCGACGCCGGGCGGGGCAAGATCACCGCCCTGATCGGGCCGAACGGCGCCGGCAAAACCACCGTGTTCAACTGCATCACCGGTTTCTACAAACCGACATTGGGCGCGATGCGGATGACGCATCTTGACGGCCGCGCCATCCAGCTCGAGCGGCTGAACGATTTCCGGATTTCCAAGCTGGCAAAGGTGGCGCGCACCTTCCAGAACATCCGGCTGTTCCCCGGCATGACCGCGCTCGAAAATCTGATGGTCGCGCAGCACAATGCGCTGATGCTGGCTTCGGGCCTGACCTTTCTCGGGCTGATCGGCGCGCCATCCTGGCGCACCGCCGAGAAACGCGCGATCGACCTGGCGCGGCTCTGGCTCGACCGCATCGGGCTGCTCGCGCGCGCCGACGATGCCGCCGGCAACCTGCCCTATGGCGACCAGCGCCGGCTCGAAATCGCGCGCGCGATGTGCACCGAGCCGGCACTGCTGTGCCTGGACGAGCCGGCCGCCGGGCTCAACGCGCGTGAAAGTGCGGCACTGAGCGAGCTGTTGCTCTCGATCCGCACCGACCACGGCACCTCGATCCTGCTGATCGAGCACGACATGTCGGTGGTGATGGAAATTTCCGACCGTGTCGTGGTGATGGACTACGGCGTGAAGATCGCCGAAGGCACGCCGCGGGACATCCGTGACGATCCCAAGGTGATCGCGGCCTATCTCGGCGTGGAGGACGATGAGGTCGCCGCGGTCGAGCAGGAGTTGGGATTGTGACAGCGTCTCTGTCCGTTCCCCGGATGCTGCGCAACGCGCCGCGCTTGCGGCGTGGTGCGCTGCCGGTCCGCGGCCCAACTCCCCGGCTGCATATGGGTCCCGGTTCTGCACAGCGGCACTTGGCACAGCGGCACTTGGCGCCGCGGTGGGCCCGGGACACGGGAGCCATGGCATGAGCTTACCCCTGCTCGCGATCCGCAGCCTGCGCGCCGCCTATGGCAAGATTGAAGCGCTCAAGAGCGTCGATCTCGACATCAACCCGGGTGAGATCGTCGCCTTGATCGGCGCCAATGGCGCCGGCAAGTCGACCCTGATGATGACGATCTTCGGCAAGCCGCGGGCCCGCGCAGGATCGATCCTGTTCGACGGCCGCGACATCACCGAGGTGCCGAGCCACGAGATCGCCCGGCTGCGCATTGCGCAGGCGCCCGAAGGCCGCAGGATTTTCCCGCGCATGAGCGTCGCGGAAAACCTGCAGATGGGCGCCGACGCCACCGAAAGCAGCGAGGCCGACCGATCGGCCGGGCTCGAACGTGTCTTCACGCTGTTTCCGCGGCTCAAGGAGCGCATGACCCAGCGCGGCGGCACCTTGTCCGGCGGCGAGCAGCAGATGCTGGCGATCGGCCGCGCGCTGATGAGCCGCCCTCGCCTGTTGATGCTGGACGAACCCTCGCTCGGCCTCGCGCCGCTGATCGCGCGCCAGATTTTCGACGCAATCCGGACCTTGAACCGGCAGGACGGCCTTACCGTGCTGATCGTCGAACAGAATGCCAATCACGCGCTGCGGCTGGCCCATCGCGGTTATGTCATGGTCAACGGCCTGATTACGCTGCAAGGAACCGGCGCCGAGCTGCTGCAGCGCCCCGAGATCCGCGCCGCCTATCTGGAAGGCGGAAGGCGGGCGTAAGCCACAGCCGGGACGATCATCCATTGTGCCTGGATTTGCCCGAAATTTACCGATGACTTCGTGGTGAAATCAGCCGACAATAGGCGCGACTTTCGAACCCGGCGGCCTGCCGGGCACTTCCCGTAGTAACCACCCGCGAGGACTCCTCATGAAATCACTGAAGCTCATCGGCCTGGCATTGGGCGCGTCGTTGGCGCTGTCCACAGCAGCGCTTGCGCAGGACATCACCATCGCCGTGGCGGGCCCGATGACGGGCGGCGAATCCGCATTCGGCCGGCAGATGAAGAACGGCGCCGAACAGGCGGTGGCCGATCTCAACGCCGCCGGCGGCGTGCTCGGCAAGAAACTCGCGCTGGAAATCGGCGACGATGCCTGCGACCCCAAGCAGGCGCGCTCGGTCGCGGAAAAAATCGCCGGTTCCAAGATTCCGTTCGTGACGGGACATTATTGTTCGTCCTCGTCGATCCCGGCGTCGGAAGCCTATGCCGACGGCAACGTGCTGCAGATTACGCCGGCCTCGACCAATCCGCTGTTCACCGAGCGCAAGCTGTGGAACGTGGCGCGGGTCTGCGGCCGCGACGACCAGCAGGGACTGGTCGCCGCCCAATACATCGCGAAATCCTACAAAGGCAAGAACGTCGCCATCCTCAACGACAAGACCACCTACGGCAAAGGCCTCGCGGACGAGACCAAGAAGGCGCTCAACAAGGCCGGCTTCACCGAAAAGATGTTCGAGTCCTATAACAAGGGCGACAAGGATTTTAACGCCATCGTGTCGCGCCTCAAGCGCGACAACATCGACCTCGTCTATGTCGGCGGCTACCATCAGGAATCCGGGTTGCTGGTGCGCCAGATGCGCGATCAGGGTCTCAAGACTGTCTTGATGGCCGGCGACGCGCTGGCCGACAAGGAGTTTGCGTCGATCACAGGGCCGGCCGGCGAAGGCACGCTGTTCACATTCGGTCCCGATCCGCGCAACAAGCCGACCGCCAAGGCCATCGTCGAGCGCTTCAAGGCCAAGAACATCGATCCCGAAGGCTACACGCTCTACACCTACGCCGCGATGCAGGTCTGGTCGCAGGCGGTGGCGAAAGCCAAAACCACCGATCCCAAGAAGGTCATGGAAACCATCAAGGCCGGCGCGTGGGACACGGTGATCGGCAAGATGGAGTTCGACGCCAAGGGCGACATCAAGCAGATCGACTATGTCGTCTACAAGTGGGACGCCAAGGGCAACTATACCGAGGTCAACCCGAAGGGGTCGTAGGACCTTACAGCCTCTACCGCGACATCAAGCGAGCGCCCCGGTTCGCCGGGGCGTTTTTGTCGATCGGGGGCCAGTATGCCCGCGCGCCCGATACGGTTGACCGCAGTGCAGCCGTGCGATCATCTACGTCCAGGGAGCGCGCCATGAAAAACCTGCTCACCGATATCGCCGGCGTCCGCGTCGGTCACGCCGATGACGCCAAGCTGGCGTCCGGCGTCACCGCGGTCATTTTCGACAGGCCGGCAGTGGCGGCGATCGATGTGCGCGGCGGCGGGCCCGGTACCCGCGAGGGCGCGCTGCTCGACCTCGCCAATACGGTGGAGCGGATCGACGCCATTGCCCTTGGGGGCGGCTCGGCGTTCGGGCTCGAGGCCGGCGGCGGGGTACAAGCCTGGCTCGCCGAACAGGGCCGCGGTTTCCGCATACGTGAAGCCGTCATTCCGATCGTTCCCGGCGCGATCATGTTCGACCTGCTCAACGGCGGCAACAAGGCCTGGGGCCGCTTCGCGCCCTACCGCGATCTTGGCTACGCCGCAGCGGCGGCGGCCAGCGCCAAATTCGCGCTCGGCAGCGTCGGCGCCGGGTTCGGCGCGACCACCGCGAATTTGAAGGGCGGGATCGGTTCCGCATCGGCGGCGACACAGAGCGGCGTCCGCGTCGCGGCACTTGCGGTGGTCAATGCGGTGGGCAGCGTCACCGTCGGCGACGGACCCTGGTTCTGGGCGGCGCCATTTGAGATCGACGGCGAATATGGCGGACGCGGATTGCCGCCTTCGTTCACGCCCGACATGCTGACGATGCGCCTCAAGGGCGGCGCGGCCGCGACCGCTGTGGAAAACACCACGCTGGCGGTGGTCGTCACCGACGCCGTGCTGACAAAACCCCAGGCCAAGCGGCTGGCCATGATCGCGCAGACCGGATTTGCCCGCGCGATCTATCCGGTGCACGCGCCGCTCGACGGCGACGTGGTGTTCGCCGCCGCCACAGGCGAAAAGCCGGTCGATCCACTGGTCGGCCTCACCGAACTCGGCATGGTCGCGGCCAACGTCGTCGCCCGCGCCATCGCGCGCGGCGTTTACGCGGCGACCGCACTGCCCTTCCCCGCTGCGTTGCCGGCCTGGAAAGACCGGTTCGGGTAGCAACACTATTCCAGCAATCGCGCCGGCTAAGGAATCGACGGCCGGTCGCCAACCGAGCTACCGGTTATGCGTCAGGCGCTCAGCGAAACCGATGAGTTGGCCGAGGCTGAAACCGCCTGGGCCTGACGCTGAATCATCTGCTCGATGAAATTATAGGATGACGTCGCGGTAGAGGATGCCGTGGTTGCCGCGGGCAACGTCATCGTCACCTTCGAGCCGTCGGCATATGTCATTGACGTCGTGGTCGAGCCATCGCTGTTGGTTGTTGACGTGCTGGATGCACCTTGCAGCGCCTGCAGCAGCGGATCGGAGCTCGATCCGGTGGCGCTGGAACCGCTCGATCCGTCCGACTCGGCGACGTGATGATGATGGTGGTGACCGCCCTTGCCCTTCAGCGCCGACGTCATTTCGTCGAGGCTGACCGAACCGTCGCCATCCTTGTCCATCTTGCTGAACACGTCGTCGGCCTGCGCGGTGTTGGTGCCGCCGGCGCCGAGGCCGTTGTCAAATTCCGATTTGCTGACCTTGCCGTCGCCATCGGTATCGAGCTGCGAGAACAGATCCTTCAGGGCGTCGGACTGGCTGGTCGATGCGGAGGTGGTTGATCCGGTCGATGACTCGCCTTGCGCCGCAAGCAGCGCGCTCATGGTGGCCGGCGATACCCGCGAACCTCCGCCGGACCCGAAAGGCGGCGGCGGCGGGTCGGCCGATGCTGAGGCAGTTCCGGAGAGATCGAACGGGTTCGCCGCGTCCTGAGTGACGCCGGTTGACTGCGAAGACGACGATTTCGACGAGGTCAACGATTTGAGGGCGTCCAGTGCGGACGACGCAGCGCCAAGGGCAAACAGCATGACAGGGCTCCGACAAACGCCGCGTAGCGCGGCCTTTCATTTCCACATCGATTGATCAGCAAGCGCCGTGCCATCCCGAAAAACCCTATAAAATATGGGTTTTCGCACTTCGAACGGCGCGCCCTCCCCGGCAATTGATGCCGCTGCGGCAAATTTTTCCGCCTATCGAGTGGGTCCGCGCTCTGCGGCGCACCGCCCGGACGACGCTTCGCATCGCCGAGAGAGCGCAATACCTTTCGTCATTGCGAAAAAACGGGAGCCCGCCGAAACATTCTCCGAGAGAACAAATCAGGACGAAGTATCGTCATCCCTGATTGGCGCGGTACTGGCGATCTCGGTCGGGAAGATGCTCTCGTATATCGCACGGGCCTCTTGAATAAGACGGGCCGCCCGGTCGGGGTCGGGCTTCCGGATAAATTGTACGACTTCGCCCATTTGGTCACCTCGGCAGGAAACCTGGAGGAAATATTTCCGCCAAACACCCAGCGTGGGTGACGATGCGAATATCGTGCCAAGAGCATCTAAAAACGTCGGGCGAACCCCCGGCGCATCGCTCCGCCTCGCAGGATAGTATCGTTCGGGGCGCTTCCCGCACCGATCGCATTTCATCTTGGCCCCTGGTTCGTCCGGCCACAGGACCGTCTTGCCTGCATTGCCCCGGGGCTTTGCGCATGTTACGCGAAAGCCCTCCGCACGCTTCGAAAATGGTACGGGAAAGCGCACATGTCTCAACAATTTGCGTCACGCCCCCTCGTCATCGCACCATCGATCCTGGCGTCGGATTTCGCCAAACTCGGCGAAGAGGTCCGCGCCGTCGATGCGGCGGGCGCCGACTGGATCCACCTCGACGTGATGGACGGGCATTTCGTCCCCAACATTTCCTACGGCCCCGACGTCATCAAGGCGATGCGCCCGCACACCAAGAAGATCTTCGACGCGCATCTGATGATTTCGCCCTGTGATCCCTATCTCGAGGCCTTCGCCAAGGCCGGCTGCGATCACATCACGGTGCATGCCGAGGCCGGCCCGCATCTGCATCGCTCGCTGCAGGCGATCCGCGCGCTCGGCAAGAAGGCCGGCGTCTCGCTCAATCCGGGCACGCCCGTCAGCGCGATCGAATATGTGATCGACATGATCGATCTGGTGCTGGTGATGTCGGTCAACCCCGGCTTCGGCGGCCAGGCTTTTATCCCGTCCGCGCTTGGCAAAATCCAGGACCTGCGCGCGATGACCGCGGGGAGACCGATTGACATCGAAGTCGACGGCGGTGTTGGCCCGGATGTCTCGGGCCCGCTTGCCACCGCCGGCGCCAATGCCTTCGTCGCAGGCTCGGCCGTGTTCAAGGGCGGTACCGTGGAATCCTACAAGGCCAATATTTCCGCGATCCGTGGCGCGGCGGCGCTGGCACGCGGAGAGGCGATCTAGATTATCCCGCGAACTGCTCGCGGTTCCCGATCTTGCGCGGGAATCCACGCCAGCGCCTGCTGCATCTTGGGATGCTGGGTTGCGAGCACCAAATTGGCGAAGCTTCGCATTCAACAATTCCGTTCGCAGTTCCCGCGTGACAAATTTTTGCGCATCAACCCGTAGTCGTCCGGGTTTCAAAAACTCGGGCTTCTGTTACACAATTTCTGCGGGTGGTTCTGACGGGGCGCTCACCATGTGGACTGGCATCGCGGTGTGGTTTGGATTGAACATCGCATTCGGAGCTTGGCGCGTGTACGTGACCTCGTCGATCGAGAAGCCCGTCGTTTGTAGTGAACCTCGTTTGCGCCACGGTTGATGACATGCAAGGCATCCTTCCAAACCGGCATTTGAAGCGTCGCCGCCTTTTGCCGAGACGGCCACATCCCGACATTGAATTTCTGTTCCGTCGGCACGACCCGATGAGCCATGGAATGGCTAGACATGACGACAGCAGCGAAAGCGACTGTCAGGAACCCGGACAGCAGGAGACGCCCCGCCGCGATCGGCTGCTGCCGTGGTCCGTTTTCTCATAAGCAGAGCCGCGGTCGCTGCCTTTCCAGGTGATTTATGAATCCGGTTTGCTCAAGCTGCTGCCGGCTCCGTCATTGCATGTGATGCTGGCAAGATGAATCCCCGGGGGGTTCCGGATTTTTGCTGCTCGCAATTTCCTGCTCGCGTAGCGCCGCCGCCCGTGGCGGCCGCACCACGGTAACGGTACAGGGCGCTTCCGCCGCCACCTTGGAAGACACACTGCCGAGCAGCGCGCGCACAAACGAGTTCTGCCGCGCGCCGATCACGATGTGATCGACATGATTGACTTCGGCAAATTCCAGGATCGCCGCCGCGGGATCGATGGCCTCCAGCACGTGGACCGTAAGCCTGCTTTCATCGAGCTTGAGTGGCGATGCCCAATGCCGGAGCGTCACCAGCCGATCGATGTGCTTGTTGTTGCCCTGCTCGTCGAGCGTCCTGTCGATGGTGACGCGGCCGAGCTTCAGCACGTTCAGGCATGACAGCCTCGCGGATGGGAGTGTCGCCAGGATTCGGCCGACGGTCACGCGCAACGCCTCGTTCAGCGGTTGAGATCCCTCCGCGGTATCGAGTGCGACCGCCAGGATCGGACACGCCGCCAGTTGCGCCGCCAGATCGGCTTTCGGTTTCGGCTGGGTCAGGCCGCGATTGAAACGGCGGCGCCAGACGGTGCTGATTGGATCGCGCTTTAAGCGCTCCGACCGCGCGGTCAGCTTGATCTGGTCGGGATTGCTCAGCTCGAACGCCAGTTGGGCTGCCGTGGGGTGGCGCCACACCGGCTCGATCTCCAGACACCGCAGCACGACTTCCTGCAGCCAGGGCGGATAATCCTGCTTGAGTTTGCGCGGGGGATGCGGGTCGCGCCACAGCCGCCGCCGCATGCCGCGCATGGTCTCGGTCTCGCCAAACGGCCGCACGCCGGTCGTGAAGAAGTAAAGCAGCACACCCAATGAAAAAAGGTCGCTGCGCGGATTATCCCGCACGCCGAGCAAACGCTCGGGCGCCATGTAGGGCGCTGTGCCGTAGGGCAGCCGGAATTCCTCCTGCAACAGATCGGGCAGCTGATTGTGATGCGACAATCCAAAATCGATCAGGACCACTTCGCCTGAGGGGCGAAACATGATGCTGCTCGGCTTGATGTCGTGATGAATGACGCTCTGGCGATGCAGATCGGCCAGCGCCAGCGCGATCTTTTGAACGATGCCCCGCGCTTCCTCGTAACTAAGGGGGAGTTGTTCGAGCCGGCTGTAAAGCGTCTGGCCCGGGATGCGCTCGATCACGACATAGGCCTGATGCGCGAAATCGCCGGTGCCGAAACAGGCCGGTACGTGAGGTCCCGACAGCCGCGGCAGCAGCATCTGCTCCATCTCGAAACTGACGATCGCCGCCGGATCCTCGCCTTCCGAAACCCTCGGGATTTTCATCAACAGCGGCATGGTGATGTCAGGGTGGGTCACGCTCCACAGCGTCGCCATGCCGCCGTGATGGACACATTCCCCGATCGTAAACCCATCTATGACTGCGCCCGATGCCACCGAAGGCTTGGACATCGCTCACCTTCCCACCAGCAACCGATTGGCCAGCCAGAGCGGCAGACCGTTTTCGCGAATCCGCGCCGCCGCCGCCTCGACATCGTAGGGCACTCGGCAATAAGTGATTTCCCGGGTGCCGGTATCGAACATCGCAAAACAGGCCGCCGAATCGCCATCGCGGGGCTGTCCCACCGAGCCGACAACGGCCAGCCAGCGCCTTCCGCCGAGCAGATGTACCGGGACGCTCGAGGTCGGCACAAAACTCGTCATCTTCGCGGCTGAAGACATTGAATAGAGAACCGGCTGGTGGATGTGGCCGCAGAATGTAATTTGAGCTGATGTCGCCTGGATGCTGCGCGCCGCATCCGAGCTATCCTGGACATAGCGCCATTTCGCAGGGTAGCTGGCTTCGGAATGAACGTAGAAGCGATCCTCCTCGTGCAACGTAAGCGGCAAGTCCGCCAGGAAACCCCGCTGTGCCGCGCTGAGCCTGCCGCGCGTCCACTCGATGGCGGCCTGGGCTTGGGCGTTCATTGATTCCGTGTTGCTGATGGCATTGTCGTGGTTGCCGCGCACGGCCATGGCGCCGCTATCGACCAGACCCATCACCGTCTCAACCGTCCATTCCGGATCGGCGCCGTATCCGACGTAATCGCCGAGGCAGATTATACGCTCCGCGCCACGCGCCCGTGCAAAGTCGAGGCACGCGCTGAACGCCTGCCGGTTGGCATGGATATCCGCAAAGACAGCCAGCAGCACGTTTTCCTCCACATCAACCCTATCGGCCAAGCCTGCGCCAGAATTGATGGATATCAAACAACACGGCGCCGGAGGCCCGCAATCAAGCGAAGGGAGGAATTGAGGTCAAGCGGGAAGGTTCGAGCGCTTCTGCAATCCATGGTGCGCCGCGATACCGCGCGGACAGATGATTTGGAGAGATGGCTTAGCGTTTGCGCGGCGGCGCTTCCAGGCCCCTGAGCAACAGCGCCAGCACGGCGTCGATGCGCGCTGCGAGCGCCGGATCGCTCCATTCCTCGGAATGGGCGGGATGATGGAAGCGGATGGTGGCGTCGAACACCGCGCGCGAGGCGGCTTTGACGTCGGTGATGTGGAATGCGCCCTGCTTCACGCCGTCAGCCAGAATATGCGCGACCTGATCGGCGAGGCGCTCCTTGTGCGCCTTCACCACCTCGCACGCCTCCCGCGCCAGCGTCAAATAGGTCGCGAACATCTCAGGGTCGTCGCACACTTTCTTGTGCTTGATCGCAAACAGCGTGCGCAGCCAGCGCTCCAGCCGGGCCGGCGCCGGCCCCGCCCCTTCCGCGATCTTCTCAAGCGGCGCGTTGGCGCGGTCGAGCCAGCGCTTCGCCACGGCCTGGCGCAGCGAGGCCTTGCTCGGAAAATGACGGTAGACGCTGCCGTGGCTCACATCGAGCGCACGGGCAACATCCACGACCGTGGCCTTGGCCAGCCCGAAGCGACGCAGCACGTCCTCGGTGACCTCGAGAATTCGCTCAGGCGTCAAGACCACGGCTTCGTTCATGCGCGCACCGCCTGCTTTTCGCGGTCGCACGTTGCCAACTGCGCGGCGGATTGGCACGCGCACGCGGCGACGGCGGCAGGGATGGTGTCGGTGCTTTCCGCTTCGTCAACGAGGTAGCAGCCGTCGGGCATCCCCATGCGATCAAGGCCAACGCACCCGCCAGGGCCGTCGGCACCGAGTTTCGCCGTCGGATAGGTTGTCAGGACCGTCCCTTCGGGTTTTAGTTTTGCGGCCTGCGCTTCGAGATGGCGGGCCACCTGGAAATTGAGCCAGCGTTGCATTTGGGCGGTCAAATAAAAGATTTCGAGAGTCATTCAGCAAAGTCCTCCGCAAATCCGCAGGTCGGCGTTTGTCTCACCGGGGCTGCTCTGCTAAAGCGCGGCGTAACCCCGAACTGTCAGAGTCGTCGATGATTTCGCGCTACACCCGTCCGGAAATGACCTCCATCTGGGAGGCGCAGACGCGCTTCAAGATCTGGTTCGAGATCGAGGCGCATGCGGCCGATGCGCTGGCGGAACTCGGCGTCATTCCGAAAGAGGCCGCGAAGACGATCTGGGCCAAGGCCAGGGACGCCACCTTCAACGTCGAGCGCATCGATGAAATCGAGCGCGAGACCAAGCACGACGTCATCGCCTTCCTGACCCATCTGGCGGAAATCGTCGGCCCCGAGGCGCGCTTTGTGCATCAGGGCATGACCTCCTCCGACGTGCTCGATACCTGCCTCAACGTGCAGCTGACCCGCGCCGCCGATCTTTTGATCGCCGACGTCGACAAGGTTCTCGCCGCACTGAAGAAGCGCGCCTTCGAGCACAAGATGACGCCGACCATCGGCCGCTCCCACGGCATTCATGCCGAACCGGTCACGTTCGGGCTGAAACTCGCTTACGCCTATGCGGAGTTCACCCGCGCCCGCGAGCGGCTTGTCACCGCCCGCCAGGAAGTTGCGACCTGCGCGATCTCCGGCGCCGTCGGCACATTCGCGCAGATCGATCCGCGCGTCGAAGCGCATGTCGCCAAGGCGATGGGACTGACGCCGGAGCCGATCTCGACCCAGGTGATCCCGCGCGACCGCCACGCGATGTATTTTGCAACCCTGGGCGTGATCGCATCGTCGGTTGAGCGCCTTGCCACCGAGATCCGGCACTTGCAGCGCACCGAAGTGCTGGAAGCGGAGGAATTCTTCTCCGAGGGCCAGAAAGGCTCCTCGGCGATGCCGCACAAGCGCAACCCGGTACTGTCGGAGAATCTCACCGGCCTCTCCCGCATGGTGCGCGCCTATGTGACGCCGGCCATGGAGAACGTCGTCTTGTGGCATGAGCGCGATATCTCGCACTCCTCTGCCGAGCGCATGATCGCGCCTGATGCCACCGTGACGCTGGATTTTGCGCTCAACCGCCTCGCGGGCCTGATCGACAAGCTGCTGATTTACCCTGCAAACATGCAGAAGAACCTCGACCGCCTCGGCGGCCTCGTGCATTCGCAGCGCCTGTTGATCGCGCTGACGCAGAAAGGCGCCAGCCGCGAGGACGCCTACAAACTGGTGCAGCGCAACGCGATGCCGGTGTGGCGCGGCGAAGGCGACTTCCAGACCCTGCTGAAGAAAGACACTGAGGTGAAGAAATATCTCACCGACTCCGAGATTTCCGAGCAGTTCGACCTCGGCTATCACTTCAAGCACGTCGATACGATCTTCAAGCGCGTGTTCGGCGAAAGCTAGTTCGACGCATATGGGCAGCGTCATGGCCGTTAGCTCGCGTATCGGCCATCGCTTCAGCAAGACGCCGAGTCTCAGCATTCGCCTGTTGAAGGGTCTCGGCGTCGCCGGCGACGCCCATATGGGCGAGACGGTCAAGCACCGTTCACGCGTCCGCAAGGACCCGACGCAGCCCAATCTGCGCCAGGTACATCTGATGCACGCCGAACTGTTCGACGAACTGCGCGCCAAGGGTTTTGTGGTTCGGTCCGGCGAGCTTGGCGAGAACGTCACCACCTCCGGCATCGATCTGTTGGCATTGCCAGCAGGCACGCGGCTGCATCTTGGCGCAAGTGCTGTGGTCGAACTCACCGGCCTGCGCGATCCCTGCATCCAGATCGACAGGTTCTCACCGGCCTGCGCAATCCCTGCATCCAGATCGACAATTTCCAGCAAGGCCTGATGGCCGCGACACTGGACAGGGATGCGAACGGCAATCTCGTGCTCAAGGCCGGAGTCATGAGCATCGTGATATCAGAGGGCGACGTTCGGCCGGGCGATACGATCCGCGTCGAAATGCCGGCAGCGCCGCATCGGCCGCTGCAGCCGGTTTAGATGGAATTACTGCTTCTGCAGCGTGATGGTGGCCGCGCCCGCATTATTCGATCGATAGAAGTAATCGTAAATCCATGGCAGACCGATCACGGAATCATTGACGAAGACGAACACTTCGCCACTCTTTTGCGGACGCAACGTTGCGCTATAGACCACGCCGCCGGCCGCGGTCTCCTCCTTCAAATTCAGCAGGTGCTCCTCCAATCCCTTGCTGCCGACCCGCAACACCGTCGAAAACCAATTCGACCACATCAGGCGACGGTACGGCAGGCCGAAATACTGAAACGCCGTTGTCTTGCTCCATCCAAAACCACGGGGATCGGTGGAGATGCCAGCAGGCTTTTCCGGATCGTAGCCGTCGATCCAGGGAGAGCTGACCCTGATTTCCACGCGATAGGTCGCACCCTTCGTCACGGTCAGGCCGGTCGCCGTACAAATGTTGCTGGTTGAGAATGACGGCGGCGTGTCGGCGCGTCCGACCTCCGCGCCGCTCTTGGGCACGCAGATATAACCCAGCGTATTGGCCGCACCGAACACAGCGCGGCTGAGCAGTGCCGGAACGAAATACAGTGCGACCAACAGGCAAAGCCACAGCACGATGGCGAAGAAGGACGGCAATAGCCAATGCTTTAGGATATAAAAGAACGCGCGATAGGCCCCGGAACTGCGCATCTTGTAGATCAGGTCGGTCGGTTCGGCGCACGGTTCGGCGGGATTTTGCCATATTCCACGCATGGTGTCGCGAGTCCTGCCCTGCGTACTGCCGCCGACGAACAGTAAAATCGAGACAATCACGGCACCAAGAACGAACCACCCTGGAGCATTCTTGAACGCATCAAGCCATACCGAGACGAATGAAGGCACGAACAGCGCGACAAATGAGAAGATCGGGCGAATCAACTCGAATGAGCTCGCCGGCCCGAGCCCTGGTCTCCACTTCTGGATCAGCGGCAGCGCGACCAGAAACAGCGAAGCGAACACCGTCAGAAAATAGACGACGCGCCGCCACCACACCCAATTCCAGACCTGCTGCTGGCGATTGAATCGGAACGCACCGCCGTCGATTCTGCGAAATTTCTTCGTCAAAGCCGGATCGGCGGCTATCTCGCTGGCCCTCTGCTGGCTCGACGGCGATGGATCGAGAGGCTTTACCGTTCCGCTCGTGTCCAGCCGGATCAGCTCTCCGGTTTCCCAATTGCGAGCGATCGTTTCTCCACCGTCATTTGTTACCGCTCGAGTATCGCCCGCCTTGTCGGTCAGACGATAATAGGTCGGCAACATGATCGGTGCATATCCGTCGGTACCGGTCCACGCACGGTCAAACACCGCCTGATGAATCATCGGAGCGGGCAATTCGGCTTCCGTGGTTTTCTTTGCGAATTGGTCCTTTACCAGCTCCTGATGTTCGTTCTCCCCGGTGAACATACTGGAAAGATATTTGATGTCGCTCCGCATCGAGCGCTTGTACGGAGGCGCATTGTAGATCTCATGCAGGTTGCGCGGCTTGTAGCGATAGTAACCGGCAAGGCCGTGACGGGAGTCGTTGAGGCGATCATAGCGATCAGCCGCAAGCGCGAGTTGGTCATGTGCGGGCTTCAATAGCCGCAGGCCGTAAGGGATCGCCCGGTCGATCATCCAATCCAGGGTAAAGTATGAAAGGCCGTCTTGCGGATACCCTCCGCCGATATCGGAATGCACCCCGACAAACCAGACCTGGCTGAGCCGCATCTGGTCGATCGCTGCCGAATACTTCGCGCCGTCGATGGTCGGCTTCCAACCAGGGGGCTGCATCGGATGAAGTTTTCCGTCGTGGTCGCGAACGTAACGTTCGTCCCACAGCACGGGACGGAAAGCGTCGCGTTCGTCCTCTAGAGACAATGCGTGGCACGCGCGGTTGATCTTGGTCGACATGAAGTGATCCGGCATCGACAGCGGCCAGATCCAGTAGTCGATGGCACGCGTTATCTCTTCGATCGGCCCTCCATAGGCATCGACCGTGTCCCAGACGCCGAGGAAATGGATCTTGACCTGGATTCTCGGGTTCGGATCGACGGGGATGCCGCACAACTTCCGACCGGCGCGGATCAGGGCATCGCGGCAGGCCCGAAGCGGCGTGACCAGACTACGCGCAATATTGAAACGCCGGCGATAGGCGCGATAGGCATCGTGAGCGCTACGCGCCAGGGCGGCTTCGTCGAAGGTATATTTGACCAGTCCCTGTGAAGCGATCAATCCAGCGACGACACGGATGGTGAACGCTCCCCGGCTGAACCCGAAGCCAAAAATGTCGTCACCCGGCTGGTAGTTGCGGCAGCAGAAAGAGTAGATGTCGATGACATTGCGTTTCAGTCCAAATCCGAAAACGCCGCCCAGGATCGCGAATGGCTTGAAGGACGATGTTCCGACGCCGTTGTCGTAGTAGGCGACCTGCTTCGTCGCATCGATCAAATTGAGCGCCTGATAGAGGCGCCATACGTTGGTCTTGAAAATCTTCGCGGAGCTGTTGCCGGTACCGTCCGACAGCAAGACGATGTTTTTCGACATGGACGCCCCCGCTCCCGGATGCCGCTAAACATATGCCGGTCCGAAATTGCGGGCAATGCGAATTGCAATCAAAGCGGGAACGGGGCCGATTGGTGCAAAGCGAATGGGAAAACAAAGCCGATCGAAGTCCAGCTGCCCGCAGAATCGAAACGAGCCCTCAGCTTCGTGCCGGCGCTGGCGTCGCCTTCGCCGGCGAGCCATAGAACCGCATCAGCACGAACGTCACGAGCAGGATGGCGAGATAGACCGCAAGCTGCATCTCGGTAGGCTGATCGGTGTAGCCGATCAAAGTATGCAAGGCACGGCCGGCAAAACTGGAATCCGACAGCAGCCAGCCACTGTCCCAGACAATGGTATCCATCGCGGTCAGCCAGTTGGCCTTTTCCAGAAAAGCCGCCGCCTGCGCCGCCATGCCGGCGGCCAGCAGCGCGATCAATACCGTCGTGGTGGCGAACAGCGCGCGCGCCGGAATACGCAGCAGGCCGAAATAGGTCAAAAGGCAAATCATGGCGCCGAGCACCAATCCCGCAACGCCGCCCAGCGCCACGTCCCAGCCACTGTCACCCTTGGCTGCAATGACGCCGTACAGGAACAGCACCACTTCACTGCCCTCGCGCAGCACCGCGACGCCGACCACGACCGCAAGCGCCAGCAGCGATTTCGAGCCCTCGACCACCGCCTGGCCCGCTGCGCGCAATTCGCCGGCGAGTTCGCTGCCGTGACGTGCCATCCAGACATTATGCCAGGTGAGCATCACGACGGCGACGCAGAGGATCACCGCGTTGAACAGCTCCTGCCCCATTCCCGCGAACAAATTTGACAACGCACTTGCAAACATCGCGACCACGCACGCTGCAAACACGCCCGCCAGCACGCCACCGCCAATCCATCGATTGCGGTGTGCCACCGAGCGCGTCACCGCAAGCACGATGCCGATGATCAGGCCGGCCTCGAAAACCTCACGGAAAACGATGATCAGCGCGGCAAGCACGACGTGCCCTTACTTCACGACCAGCGCGCCGCGCGCGGTCTTCTCGTTGTATTCGTCGAAAAATTCGTATCGGCCGGCTTTTTGCGCGCGGACATTGATGACGGCATCGCTGCTTCCGGCCACCACCTTCTCGACCTTCAACGTCTTGCTTTCGAACTCCATCGCCTTGGCATCGAGATTTTTGAGTTTGATCACGATCGGCGTATTGACGGGAGCGCTGATTTCCGCCGGATCGAACTTCTTGTCCTTGTAGCTCAGCTGAATCTCGGTGGCGCTCTGCGCCCTGGCCACGGTGATGGCCGATACCGAGGCCGCGCAGACCGCAGCCAAAATCGTTGCTTTCGAAAGCAGTTGTGAGGCGAGCATGATTATTCTTTCAAGGATGGTGCAAGGATGGTGGATGCATTTGATGGTCCCCATACGCTGTTAGCGGCTAAGCCGCCTCGAGGCAAAAAAACGTGTTCTAAATTGGAGATATTCTAAAATTGCGGCCGATCCGGCAGCGCGGATGCGAGACAACGGCCCTCCGGGCCGGCCCGTCCTTGCAATCGCCGGCAGGTTCCGCCGACAATAACAACTGAATGGTAACCCAGGATCGGCTAAGGTCGCACCGTGTCAACACCCTCGACGATTCTCGTGTTCGATCTGATCGTGATCGCCTGCAACACCATCTCGACCCTGGTGATGTCGCATCTTCGAGATGCCTACAGGACGCCCTTTGTCGGGACGGTGCCGGCGATCAAACCGGCCTGCGCGCGTTCAAAGACAAAACGCGTGTCGGTGCTCGGCACCAAGGGCACCGTCAAGCGCGAATACACCAAGGCGTTGATCCGCGATTTCGCACTGGGCTGCGATGTGACGCTGGTGGGTTCGGCGGATCTCGCCGCGCTGGCCGAAGCGGCGCTGAGTGGCGGCAAAATAAGCGACCGGGAGATATTTGCCGAAATCGCGCCATGTTTTGTCGGAGACAGCGAAAGCGATCCGGCCCGCACCGATACCGTCGTGCTGGCCTGCACCCATTATCCGCTGCTGATGGACCGGTTGGTCAAGCTCGCGCCGTGGCCAGTGGAATGGATCGATCCCGCGCCCGCCATCGCCCGCCGGGTCGCTGATTTGCTGGGACCAGCCGGCAAAGAAGCCGATGATACCGGTGCTCAAATGATTTTCACCTCCGGACGTCCGCACGAGCTGATCCCGGCGCTGATGCCGTTCTTCGGCGGCCGCGTCCCGGCCTGAAGCAGTATTGATCTTTTCGACATCATGCCGCCGCGCTGCTAGCTTTTCCTGCAACGAATCGCACCGTCCAAACGGAGCCTCGGAATTTGCCCCCCGCAACGTCTGCACCGCTCAATCGCCTGCGCCAGCAATGGCGAGAGGGGCGTCCCACATTTGGCGCGATTGCGACAATTCCCAGCATTCAGACGGTGCAGATCATGGCCCGTTCAGGGTTCGACTGGATCATCGTCGACCTCGAGCATGGTCCGATCGACCTCGGTTCGGCACACGGCATGATCGTCGCCACCTCAGGCACACCTTGCGTGCCGCTGGCGCGGATTGCCGCCAACGAGCCCTGGCTTGCGAAAGCGCCGATGGATATCGGCGCCCTGGGAATCAATTTTCCGATGATCTGCAGCCGCGAGGACGCCGAAAAAGCCGTGCGCAGCGTGCGCTATCCGCCGCGCGGCGAACGGCTCTGGGGCCCGTTCCACGCGCCGTTTCGCTGGGGCGTCTCGATGCCCGACTATATGGCGACCGCGGACGACGACATGATCTGCATGATCACCATCGAGCACGTCGAGGCGGTCAACCGCATCGATGAGATCATGGCGACGCCCGGCATTGACGTTGCCGTGATCGGACCCGGCGACCTCGCAACCAGCATCGACAAACGCGGCCGCGTTGATGATCCTGAAGTGCTGGCGCTGATGGCGCGGGCCGAGGCGGGCATCCTCAAGAGCGGCGTCCCGATCGGGGGCGTGGCGCGCACGCCACAACAAGCCAACCAGATGATCGAACGGGGCTATCTGGCGCTCGCGCTCGGCTTCGACTGGTCGCTGTTTGCCCGCGGCATCGCGGCGAGTTTCGAAGGGATCATCCGCTGAAGCGCGCAGTGCGGTGACAAGGTTCTGAAACTGCTTGCGATTTGTGCAGTGGCCAAGACCAGGCCGCCCGCCTCGCCTACGCCATAAAGGCAGAACATCTGGCGTCAGGCCGGCTGGTTCGTGCTAGATCAGGAGCCGGCGCACGGGCAATCCGAAGAGCCGGTTTGCGGTTGCGGGAACTTGAGTGGAACGATGCGCGGAACGGCTCGAAAAATCTCCATACCGCGCCGCCTCGTCGCCGACCTCATGCAGGCGTCGATCCGCATACCCTTCGTTTCGCTGCAGCGCCCCCTTAACGTCCGTCAACTGCTGGAGGCCCGCGCGCTTGCCGCGCAGCCGCCCGGCTGGGCCGCGATCTTCGTCAAGGCGTTCTCGCTGGTGGCAAGAGAAGAGCCGGTGCTGCGGACGCTTTATGCCAAATGGCCATGGCCCAGTCTGTATGAACTGCCGCGCAGCATCGCGATGATTGCCATCGCGCGCATCCAAGACGGCGAGGATTGCGTGCTGCCGCAGAAAATCACCGCGGCGGACGCGTTGCCATTGGCCGAGGTCGACGCGCGGATCCGGCACGCCAAGGATGCGCCAATTGCCGATGTGCCGGCTTTCAGGAAAGTGCTGCTGGTGACCAGGCTGCCGCTGCCGCTTCGCCGCTTCGCCTGGCTGATCGGGCTCAATTTCGGTCGCCAGCGCGCCAACTTTTTCGGCAGCTTCGTGGTGACCTCGGTCGCCGCTTATGGGGCTGGCGAGCTTCATGCGCTCAGCCCCGGCCCGTTTATCCTCAGTTATGGCGTCGTAAAGCAGGACCAGACCGTCGACGTAGTGATTCGCTGGGATCACCGCATTTCCGACGCCGCCTTGATCGCCAGGACCCTTAACCGGCTGGAACAGGTGCTGAACACCGAAATCGCGGCTGAATTGCGCGGGGCCAGGCAGCAGGCGGAGCCAAAGCCGGTCCGGGCGGTCGCGACCTGACGGCCTCTTGGCCGTCGTTCCGGGGCGATGCCCCGGAAATGACGGTTTTACCCCCAAAACCGGGGCCTTTGGTTCGATTGACAGAACGATGGTTTCTTCCTAGAAACCGCCTGCTCGCGGGCCGGTTTCGGCCCGCGTTGCGTTTCGCGACCCGTGGTCCATCCCTTCAAGCTTAAGGGGTTGGGCCTGTCGGCTCCGGGAAATTCCCGGCGCACAGGAGGGCGCGTTTCCTCAACTTTAGCAATCAAACGCCGTCGCCCACGCGATGGCTATGGAAAGAGGACGCGATGACTAAGCGCAGTGAGGCGAAATACAAGATCGATCGCCGTTTGGGCCAGAACATCTGGGGCCGCCCGAAGAGCCCCGTGAACCGCAGGGAATACGGCCCCGGCCAGCACGGCCAGCGCCGCAAGGGCAAGCTCTCCGACTTCGGCGTGCAGTTGCGCGCCAAGCAGAAACTGAAGGGCTATTACGCCAACATCAGCGAACGCCAGTTTCACGGCATTTATGTCGAAGCCGGCCGGATGAAGGGCGATACCGGCGAAAACCTGATCGGCCTGCTCGAGCGCCGCCTCGACACCGTGGTCTATCGCGCCAAATTCGTGGCCACCATGTTCGCCGCGCGCCAGTTCATCAATCACGGCCACATCAAGGTGAACGGCCGCCGCGTCAACATCTCGAGCTTCAAGGTCAAGGTCGGCGACGTCGTTGAGGTCAAGGAATCCTCAAAGCAGCTCACCGTCGTTCTGGAAGCGATCCAGCTTTCCGAGCGCGACGTGCCCGACTTCCTCGAAGTCGATCACTCCAAGATGACGGCGAAATACTCCCGCATCCCGCATCTGTCGGACGTGCCGTTCGCGGTGCAGATGGAGCCGCATCTGATCGTCGAATTCTATTCGCGCTGATTTTATCGGCATGTCCCGAGATCGAAGGCCCCGGTTTTGCCGGGGCCTTTTTGTATGAGTAGAATGGCCAATCTATCCGATGTCATTCCGGGGCGCGTCGAAGACGCGAACCCGGAATGACAAACCCAGCCCAAGAAGGCTCTATGAGATGACCTACACCCCTCCCCCGCGCGATCCGAGACAAACACCGGTTCGCATCAACCTGCTCTCGGACACCCAGACCCGCCCGACGCCTGAGATGCGCGAGGCGATTGCGCGGGCAGAGGTCGGCGACGAGCAGATCGGTGACGATCCGACCGTGAATGTGCTGTGCGAGCGCGTGGCCGATCTGCTCGGCAAGGAAGCCGCCGTGTTCATGCCCTCCGGCACCATGTGCAACGTCGCGGCGACGTTGACGCATTGCCGGCCCGGCGACGAGATCCTGGCGCATGAGACCGCCCATATCATTGCCCGTGAAGGCGGCGCCCACGCCGCCCTCGGCGGCTTCCAGATCACGCCGCTGTCAGGCGCCGACGGGAAATTTTCGCCCGACACTTTTCGCAAAGCGCTGCATCCGCGCTCCCGCTACCAGCCGCCGCAGACGGTCGTCAGCGTCGAGCAGACCGCCAATATCGGCGGCGGCACGATCTGGAAGAAAGCCGATCTCGATGAAGTCGTGCAAATCGCCAGGTCTGGCGGACTTGCCACCCACATGGATGGCGCGCGGCTCTTGAACGCCTGCGTCGCGTCGGGCATCAGCGCCCGCGACATGGCGTTGGGGTGGGATTCCGCCTGGCTCGATTTCTCGAAAGGTCTCGGCGCGCCGGTTGGCGCTGCCATCGCCGGGTCGCGCGATTTCATCGACGAGGTCTGGCGCTGGAAGCAACGGCTTGGCGGCTCGATGCGGCAGGCGGGAATTTGCGCCGCCGCCTGCGTTTACGCGCTCGACCACCACGTCGACCGGCTGGCGGACGATCACGCCAACGCCCGGGCGCTGGCGCGGGGTCTATCGCAAATCGCCGGGATCGAGGTGCAGCAACCCGAAACCAACCTGGTTTTCTTCAACCCCGAGGGCGCCGGCGTCACCGGCGAAAAAATGGTCGAAGCGTTGCAAGAGCGCGGCGTGCTGCTCGCCATGATGGACGGCCGCATCAGGGCCTGCACCCATCTCGACGTCACCGCAGCGATGATCGAGGAGACGGTCGGACTGGCGCGCCACATCGCACGCGGCGCGTAGACCGCCAAATTGCTTCGGGCATTTTGTAGATTGATCTGTTGACGCCGATCATTCTGTATCCTATAAGATACATATGTTGGAGGTTCAAAAAACCGACGAATTCGACGAATGGCTGTCGAGCCTCGCAGATCAGAAAGCCCAAGCGAAAATTGTTTCCCGCGTTGAGCGCCTCGGCCTTGGCAATCCCGGTGATGTCAAGTCAGTCGGAGCGGGCGTAAGCGAGATGAGAGTGCCCTATGGCCCGGGTTACCGCGTCTACTACAAGCAAACCGGCAAAACCGTCGTCCTTCTCTTGTGCGGTGGCGATAAGTCCACACAGGCGAAGGATATCAAACGAGCGAGAGAAATAGCTGCCGACCTATGAAGGAAAGCAAATGGTGAAAATTTCAAAATTCGATGCAGCAGATTATCTCAAGACCCCGGAAGCTATCGCTGCTTATCTGACTGAAGCATTCGCGACAGACGACGCAGCCTACATTTGTACCGCCCTCGATACTATTGCGCGAGCAAAGGGAATGACCAGCGTAGCGAAGGAGACGGGTCTTTCCCGGGAGAGCCTGTACAAATCATTCAGTGGGTCGTCGAAACCCGAGTTTGATACAGTCCGAAAGGTAATCAACTCATTCGGCGTAAGGCTCGTCGCTGAGCCCAATCGAGACTAGGGCACCGTAATTCAACGTCGCTTTTTGCCTCGCGTTGCGGCCGAACCCTTTCCCCAAGGCACGATCAATTCTCAAACGCCTGATAGATCAGCGCCTTCAGCTCCAGCTGAATCCGTCCGCGCTGCGACGGCGACTGCATCATGCAGATCGCGAACATATCGTCCTTCGGGTCGACAAAAAAGAAAGTGCCGCCGACGCCGTCCCAGCGATATTCGCCCAACGGCCACGACGTATTCGGCGGCTGCGCGGTGCGCACGGCAAAGCCAAGACCGAACCCGCTGGTATCGCCTGGAAAATAGAACTGGTCGCGGGCGATTCTTGTCCCCGGCCCGATATGGTCCGATGCCATCAGGGCGATGGTCTCGGGTTTGAGGTAGCGCCGGCCATCCAATGTGCCACCGTTCAGCAGCATCTGCGCGAAACGGGCGTAGTCCCCGATCGTCCCGACCATGCCCGCCCCGCCGGATTCCCAGGCCCGCGGCAATATCGGATCCCTGATGCCGGCAACCGGACGCGCAAAGCGATCGTCCGGTATCGGCTCGGCGACGCGCGGCCGCTGCGCCGCATCGGCGATGTAGAACGCGGTCTCCGTCATCCCGAGCGGATCAAGCAGCCGTTGCTTCTCGAACCCGAACAGCGACTGTCCGGATATCACTTCCACGACGCGGCCGAGCACGTCGGTCGAGTGGCCGTAATCCCACAGCGTCCCCGGCTGTTCGGCCAGCGGCAGCTTGGCGATGCGCTCGACGAAGCGGGCGTTGTCGAAATCGCCATCGAACAGATCGGAATTGGCATAGAGCTTTCGCACCGCGCCGTCGCCGTAGAAGCCGTAGGTGAGGCCCGAGGTGTGGCGCAGCAGGTCTTCGATGATGATCGGGCGGTTGAGCGGTTCGAGTGCGGGCGCTGGCTGTCCACGCCTCTCGACGCCGACTTTCACATCAGCGAAGTCAGGAATGTATTTTGAAACGGGGTCATCAAGCCTGAGCTTGCCATCCTCGACCAGCATCATCGCGGCGACGCTGGTGACTGGCTTCGACATCGAATACAGACGAAAGATGCTGTCCGCGGTCATCGGCAGTCGGCTCGCGACGTCGCGCACACCGAAGCTTTCGAAATAGACGGGATGACCGTGCTGCTGGACCAGAATGACCGCGCCCGGGATCTTGCCGGTCGCAATCTCGTTGCGGACGTAATCGCCGACCCGCTCCAGTTTCGCGCGCGAAAGGCTGGCCGAGACCGATAGCGGCGGTTCGGCGCAAGCACCATCCGGCCGTCCAACGGCGATCACGACAGTCAGAAGCGCGAGTGTCGCCGCGACGCGGCACATCGAGCCGTCGGTTAGCGAGCGGCTCAATCGGCACAAGGGCCGCCCCATTCAGCCAACGCTTTCCGATGCAGCCGGGCACTGTCGTCGGAGAAGCAGCAGAAGATAATGCGGGTAACCGCCGGTGCCGCCGTCAGCGCGCCAGCCGTCGTCGCGACCGCGATTCCAGCGGCACGATCGGCGGGGAAACGATAGACGCCGGTGGAAATGGCAGGAAAGGCGATCGAAGCCAGGCCGCGGGCCTGGCCGAGTTCGATGGCGCGGCGATAGCATGACGCCAGCGCTTCATCTTCGCGCCTGTCCCCGCCGTGCCAGACCGGGCCAACGGCATGAATCACATGCCGCGCCGGCAACCGATAACCGTTGGTGATTTTGGCGTCGCCGGTCTCGCAGCCATGGAGCGTGCGGCATTCGGCAAGAAGTTCAGGCCCGGCCGCGCGATGGATAGCGCCATCGACCCCGCCGCCGCCCAGCAGCGACGTGTTCGCAGCGTTCACGATCGCGTCAACGCGCAGCGTCGTAATGTCGGCGGCGATAACCTCCAGCCGCGCTGTGCCGATCTGGCGCGCGGCCGAGTTCAGGCGGAGGCAGCCGCGCTGATCGCGACACCCTTGTCGGCAAGCAACTGTTGCAACTCGCCGGCCTGGAACATCTCGCGGATGATGTCGCAGCCGCCGACGAATTCGCCCTTGACGTAAAGCTGCGGAATGGTCGGCCAGTTCGAATAGGTCTTGATGCCGTCGCGCAGATCGGCGGATTCGAGAACGTTGAGGCCCTTATAGCCGACCCCGACGTGATCGAGGATCTGCACCACCTGGCCTGAAAAACCGCACTGCGGAAACTGCGGCGTTCCCTTCATGAACAGTACGACGTCGTTCGACTTCACTTCGCGGTCGATGAATTGCTCGATGCTCATATTTGCGTCCTTTTTCGGCACAGCCTTCCGGCCGGCGTCAGCCCTTAATCCGACACTGTCATATATGTACCCGAAACCGTTGTGCATCCAAAGTAAATTGGCTGGGAACTGGTATGCGCCGCACAGGCTGTCCGAGGGCCGGGCCACACCCCGCAGCCCTCATCCTGGCCTCGATCACGAGCCCGAGAGGCTTTTATCCCGGACGGGAACCCCTATCTAGGACAGACTATTCGCGGGGAACCGGGCTGCCACAGTAACGTTCTCTCCCCGAACGGAGATTATCGTGACGAAACCAGCATCCGCTGCGGCCGCGCGGGCCGCCCCTTGCACGTCATTATTCTCCGATTCCGGTGGCCTCGCCGAGGATTTGGTGGAAGCGTTCCTCACGGTCCGCAACGAGACCGAGTGCCGCGCCGATCCCCTGACGGCAGAAGATCAGCTGATCCAGTCGATGCCGGATGCGAGCCCGGTGAAATGGCACCGCGCCCATACCACCTGGTTCTTCGAGCAATTCCTGCTCGGCGAACACTGCAAGGATTACACGCCCTTTCATCCGGATTATGCCTTCCTGTTCAATTCCTACTACGTCAGCGCCGGTCCACGGCACGCCCGTCACCAGCGCGGCCATCTGACCCGTCCCGGCGCCGACGAAATCACCGCCTACCGCCGGCATGTCGACGCCGCCGTGGTGTCCAGGCTGCCGATGAGGACGCGCTGGCCGCGCTCGCGCCGCTGGTGGAAGTCGGTCTCAATCACGAACAGCAGCACCAGGAATTGATGCTGACGGATATCCTCCACGCCTTCGCGCAGAATCCGATTCCGCCGGCTTACGATCCGGAGTGGCGCTTCCCCGCTTCAACCCGCGCCGGCGACGAAATTCGCGCCGGCGACGAATGGCTCATGCTCAACGAGGGCATTCACACCGTCGGGCATGCCGACGACACGTTCCATTTCGACAACGAGAAACCCGCGCACCGCACTTTGGTGGGGCCGGTCCGGCTGGCGCGCAACCTCGTCACCAATGCCGAATGGCTCGCATTCATGAAAGACGGTGGCTACGCCACGCCGACGCTCTGGCTGATGGACGGTTTTGCAGCTGTCGGCAACGAGCAATGGCAGGCGCCCGGCCACTGGCGCGAGATCGACGGCCAATGGCAGGTGATGACCCTTGGCGGGTTGCAGCCCGTCGATCCCTCGGCCCCGGTCTGCCATGTCAGCTATTACGAGGCCGACGCCTTCGCGCGCTGGAGCGGCAAGCATTTGCCGACCGAAATGGAATGGGAAGTCGCGGCCAGGGCCGGCCAGCTCAACGACGCGTTCGGGATCGTGTGGCAATGGACCCGCAGCGCCTACGCCCCGTATCCCGGCTACCGCGCCATCGAAGGCGCGCTCGGCGAGTACAACGGCAAGTTCATGATCAACCAGCTGGTGCTGCGCGGCTCCTCGCTTGCAACTCCGGACGGCCATAGCCGTATTACCTATCGGAACTTCTTTTATCCGCACCATCGCTGGCAATTCACCGGACTTCGCCTCGCCGACTATGCCACCTGATTTTCAAATCCAGCCGCGCCGGAAAGCGCGTTCAGGAGAGTATCATGAATGTGCACGCCGCAGCTTTGGCCAAAGCGCATCGCTTCGACGAACCGACTTCGGCATTTGCCAGCGACGTCATCGACGGGCTGTCGCAGCACCCCAAACGGCTGTCGCCCAAATATTTCTATGACGTCACGGGTTCGGAGCTGTTCGAACAGATCACGCTGCTGCCGGAATATTACCCGACGCGCACCGAACTTGCGATCTTGCGTGACCGGGCCGGCGAGATATCGGCTGACATCCCTGACGGCGCAGCACTGGTGGAATTCGGCGCAGGCGCGACCACCAAGGTCCGGCTGCTGCTCAACGAATGCGCGTTTCGCGCCTACGTGCCCGTGGATATTTCCGGCGACTTCCTGAAAGCGCAGGCCGACGCGCTGCGCAAGGATTTCCCCGGTCTCGACGTCTATCCGGTCACGGCGGACTTCACCGCGCCGTTCGGCCTGCCCGACGCGATCAAGGCGATGCCGAAGGTCGGATTTTTCCCGGGATCGACACTGGGGAATTTCGAACCGCATGAAGCCTGCGCGTTCATGCGCAGTGCCCGCGACATCCTTGGTGAGGGCGCGCAGATGATCATCGGCGTCGACCTCGAAAAGGACGAGCGCGTGCTGTATAATGCCTACAACGATGTCGCCGGTATCACCGCGCGCTTCAATCTCAATGTGCTGGTCCGCATCGACCGCGAACTGGGCGGCAATTTCGACACTGCCGCGTTCATGCACCGCGCGATCTACAATCGCGACCGCCACCGGATCGAAATGCACCTGATCAGCAAGAAGGCCCAGACCGTGCGTATTCTGGGCCGGAGTTTTTCATTCCGCGCCGGCGAAAGCATCCACACCGAGAGCAGCTATAAATACAGCCTCGATCGCTTTTCCGCGCTGGCGCGCGGCTCGGGCTGGAGCCCGCGCTCCTCGTGGACCGACAAGGAAGGCATGTTCTCGGTTCACGCGCTGGTGGCTTCGGACTGAGACTCGGCGCTCCGAGACTCTTCAGTTGAAGGTTCGGCCGGGCCTCTCTTCAGCGAGATCGATTCCCACACCGCGACAATGATCATGATGGCAGTGGTGAGGATCGACAACATCAACGGCGACAGTCCGCTGGCGACAAAACCGTCTTCAGGTCGGAATGATCGGCGGGATGTTTCAACACCAATTCATCGGCTACCGCCGAGAGAATGATGCCAGCGACGATCGGCATATGCAGGTAAGTATAGGCAAGCCGCGCCAATCGCCCCGGCTCGCTGGATCTTGAAATCAGTTCGGAGCCCGCCTCGGCTCCGCGGTGGAAATAGATCCACCACATCGCGAGCGCGCCGACAAAGGCCGAGGCGAACGCAGCCACGGTCTCGGTGCTCCAGGCCAGATCGGCAAACGTCGCGCCGGTCACGACAATGGATTCGCCGAGCGCAATGATGATGAATCCCGCGCAGCGCTCGGCCATGTGGCCGCCCTCGACGGCCCAGTCCGCCACCTGAGACGCCCCGTATTTCGGGATCCAGAACCGCACCGCCGGCGAGAGATACTCGATGGCGAGCGCTACGGCCCATAGCGCCAGCCGGGAATGTCCTTGCGCGAAACCACCCGCGATCCAGAAGATCGCCGACATCGACAGCCAGGCCGTGATGCGGACCGCATTCATGCGGGCCAACGACCGGTCGGGCGGTGTCGATGCCCACAGGAAGACCGTCTTGCCGACCTGCATCGCCGCGTAGGCCAGCGCGAACCACAGTCCCCGCGCTTCGAAGGCCTGCGGTACAGAGGTCGAGAGCACGAGCCCGCCTAGCATCAGCAGAAACAGCAGCACCCGGACCGGTGTCAGCTCCGGATTGAGCCAGTTGGTGATCCAGGAGGTATAGACCCACACCCACCAGACGGCGAGAAACAGCATCGTCGTCTGGATCGCCCCAAGCGGGGTGAACCGGCCGAGCAGCGTGTGGGAAATTTGCGTGACCGCGAAAACGAACACCAGGTCGAAGAACAGTTCGGCATAGGTGACGCGGCTATGCTGGTTGGGCACCGACGGGCGAAACAGCGCGCCGCGTGGATTGTCCCCAGCCACCATTGCGTCCCCT
>WNGN01000800.1_pt1 | contig 28409 bp, 36 predicted proteins | sample 5400561 | NCBI WGS metagenome assembly WNGN01 (sample SAMN13153379, study PRJNA577476) | soil metagenome | isolation source: 115 cm soil or saprolite under Garry oak tree replicate 2 | place: USA:California | collected 2016-06-15 | reverse complement strand
TAGAATGACGGGACCGGCGATCGGGGCATAGCGTGGCGGGACGAGGGTCCAAGGCGCTATCCTCGGCCACGAAGGAAGAAGGCAATGGCAGGAGCTGGTGAACGTGGAATTCCAAGCGTTTCACGAAGGGCGCGGCGCGCGAAAAACAGACCCCCAGGGGGGTCACAATTTAGTTAACAAGAAAAAAATAGTTAACAAGAAAACAAAAGTTACGGAAAGAGAAAAGTTAAAGGAATAGAAAAGGCATCAGCCACCTCAGATTCTCTTATAGCCGAACGCCTGCAAAGATCTTACCATGAGTCATCGTGGAGGCGCTCCATCTTGGGTTGTCCAAAACCGGGCCGACAGGGAAGCATCATCGTACAGAACGCAGATCTACGAGCTACAGGAAAGAATCAAGACATTGGAAGCGGAGAACAGCCGACTGAAGAGAGAGGTTGATGAGGCGAATCGGAAATACGAAGATTGCGCGAGCAGACTCCCCGAAAAAAGTGCACCGTAGTCCAGCTTTTCGCCAACCCATAGAGCATCCTTTTCAACGCGCATTTTCTGACTCCGATGGCTGCAAGAACTCGCCAGCGGATCAACATTGATTAGGCCGTTCTGCACGTCACTGTTTTCCATTTGGACATTGTTTCGCTCTTAACGCAATTTCTGGGCAATGTATGGGTTCAACTCGCGGTTACTGTAGGCGCTATTCTGGTCATTCCTTGGTTCCTACTTGACTTTGGGACGAGGCTACGAAATTTTTCGAGGCGCCCAAAACTTCAGGTTACGATTAAGGAAAGCGGACCACGCCTAGCATGGATCGTGAAAAATTCAGGAAAGAACGCTTTCGAGAATCTTCGGTTATTGATCAGATGTCCAGGGCTAGGCGCAAGCGGGTTGCTATTTTGGGGATTGAACCTTGACTCGGACGAGGAGCTGGAAGTCTCCTTTGACATCGTTAACGACTCGATAGCGCTACAGGCGAACTTTGCACCATCGATAGACAGGGGCGCTTCTTTGGATTATAGAATTTGGGGGAGGTACGGGATCATACAGTGGGGTAGCAATTACGAGTTTCAGTTGACATTCAAGGCGTCTAATATTCGGGACTCCGATGCGAAACCCAAACGCTACAACTTTGTTCCGAGAAGCTTGAGTGATTTGGAATTATCAGAGAGCAAATAGGCTTCGCTCCCCGGTTCTTTCTTTTGGCTCTAAGCTTCGCTGGGGCCAGCACTAGACGACAAAGCCTTGTTACTGAAAGGAGAGACGACTAGGAGCTGACATCCTGTTGTAGCGAGCGCCTGTCGCAGGAACCCAAAGTTTGGCTCAAACAGAGAGGTAACGGTCGGGTCGATGCCTTGGATGCCTCTTTCGCCTGTTCCTTCTACACTGAACCAGATATTTCAACAGAGTCACCACGATTGCGGCGAGCTCTTGGATCTGATTCTGGAATCTGCAGGACCCAAGTTTCCCCGCGTGATTTTGTCCGAATCATGGACATAATTGGACACAATTGGCCCTCGTGAAATGGGCGAGATTCGGGCGTAAATCTCTCAGAATAGGCTAGTCTGCGCGAGACCTAGCTCGGTGGACAGAATTCCCTCGTGAAATAATAATCTGGATCAACAATGGGTTGGCAATCGACTGCCAAGCTGCATATAAAGCGGTTGGCAATGCATTGCCAAGCAACGATAATCGGCTGAGAGCCTACGGCCGGAATAGCTGGGTTCTAACGTCCTTGACCTTCGAAAGTTCACCGTCAGTTGTCAAGATGATGGCGTTGAGCCGCTTGGCAACGGCCAGGACGTAACAGTCAGCCAGAGAGAGATCGGCTTGCTGCCTGCACCTTTCCAATCCCGCGTTACGTGCGAGTTCTGCGTCGGTCTCCACAACAGCTATCGTGTTACGGATCTGATAATATCTAATGTCCGCGGTCGACTTGCCGAGCTTCTGACAGGTCTTGTAGTAAAACTCCGATAGATTGACGGCCGAGATCGATCCCTGCTTAGCACCAGTTTCTACCTCGTCGAAGTACTTCTTCACTCTCGGGTCCGAGACAAAGTGGAGAGAAATGACCCCGGCATCGAAAACGAGGTTTTCCTTCAGCTTCGGGCTTCCTTCCTATGCTCACGCTCTAGCTCACGGATGCCCTCTCTGACGAGCTTCTCGTAGGGTTTGAACGCGCCCCTGAGTTCGCTTAGGGACTTAATTGGGACGAGGAGGACGCCTTCGTCAGATTCGACAAACTCCACCTTAGACCCCTCACGTATACCATACTTCTCCCGTATCCTGGCAGGAATAGAAACCATGCTCTTGCTCGTTACAGTCGCAACCTGACCCATGTTCTTGTCACCATACAAATAGAGGAAAAACCATACAATTAAGCATTACGTATGGTACAGTCACAGGACAGCGCAGAACGAAGGGTTGGCTCTTCGGCACATAAACGAAATGAAGCTGAGAGAAGCTGCTACGCTTCAATAAGTCAGCCGCCTTGCCGACGGAAGCTTTGTCTCTCCAGCTCGCCGAGACCGAGACGTATTGCCTGGCGAATGATAGAACTCTCGGTCGGAGCATCACTCTTCGCAGCAGACGACTCTCGCCTGGCTCGGTCGAGGAGGGCCTGAATTCTATCTTCATCTGCAGGGTCAATTCTAATCACCTTGATAGTCTTGGACTCGTAGATCGGGATCTTACCCGTCTCGGTCCGTCCGAGGGGAATCCGAGGGGGTCGCAGCTGCTGAGGCGCGATCATGCCAGCCTCAGCAAGAACTTCTACTGCAATGACCTTCCAAGCATCCTCTTTCGACATTCCAGTTCCAAGGAGTCCGGTGAACCGGGTGGCTAACTGATCTTGTTTTTCCATGCGCATACGACCGGATACAACCCTTCAATATCACTTCGACCACTCTTTAGTCGGAGAGAAGACTGACATTGACTGTATCAGAGAGCGATGGAGCGAAAGAGAATCCGGACGACGGAAAACACGCCAGGAAAGAAGAACTGTTGATCAACATCCAGAGACTCACCAGCATCGTCCTGGACAAGCTGGAACAGGGGTGTAAAGACGGAACCCTCGACCAAGCCCAGATCAGACTGCTCGGCAGCATCGGTATGCGAGCACTCGGGCTTTGGCAGGAAACACTGAACCCGCCATCCAGGCGATCCTCGAGAAGACTTGAGGAAGCTGCAGCCCAGATCGCTGTGGACACGGCCTACGTCACCTAGAGGCGAGTGGGATAGTGGGGAAGATAGAGGGTCCTAGCGATGATGAAATGCGCGCCCAGATCGTCCAACAGCTGAGGGAGAGCTTGGCTAGATCTCAAGAGATGACGACCAACACGAAGCTCGACCCAAAGACCCGGGAGCGCTGGACGCAACTCCACACGAACACCGCCCAGGTCCTAAACCAGGTCCTGCGAGACCAGCAGGCCAAAGATTGGGAGAAGCGGCTCAAAGAGCTGGAAGCAGTTGGACGCATTCCAAGAAGGACTAGCCTCCCAGGGACCCCGAAAAACAAGAATCCATTCAGCTAAACTAGGAAGGTATCCCAGACGCCAGCAACCATCAGGGTAAAAATCGACCAATACTACGCGAAGCTGCAGAGGGAAAGAGAGCGACATGAGGCGGAGAGCAAGCCGCTCATCGTTGGAGATCCTGTCGAGTTCTGCGTAAACTATCTGCACTTCGTCCCGTACGCCTATCAGGAGAAGTTTCTGCGCGACACCAACCAATTCGTCTTGGCTCGGTGGAGCCGTCAGAGCGGAAAATCCCACACTATTGCTGCATTGTGTCTGTACCTGGTTCTCTCCCAATCGTATAGGAGAGTCGTGATTTTGGCGCCAAGCTTGCGGCAAAGCAGGAGAATGATCGCCAAGATCTCAATATTCCTCTCCAAAATGGACCGGAACTTCCTAGCGGACCGACCGTTCAAGACCCGGTTGGAGTTCCTCAATGGGTCAAGCATTGAAGCCCTTCCGAACAGCCCGGAAACCGTTCGAGGCACAACAGCCGATATGGTTCTAGTGGACGAAATATCATTCGTCTTGAATGATCAAGACCTGTACGATGCAGTCGTCTACATGCTCGGGACTACGAACGGGAGGTTCATCGCAGCGAGCACGCCCGGATCGCGAGACAGCTTGTTCTACAAGATGTGTACTGACGACCGGAAGTTCGGGAACTTTTCACGTCATCACGTTAGCTGGAAAGAAGCTTTGGAGCCAAACGGGCCATTGAAGAAGCAGATTCTCGAAGCGATTCGCGCCCAGATGGTCGAAGACCCATGGCGATGGCAGCGGGAAATGGAAGCAGAGTTCGCAGTTGACGAGGACGCGTACTTCAGCTACGGGCTGATAGAGAGGGCTGTGGACCCACAACTGGAGTTCTGGGACGAAAGTGATCTCGTGGGGCTGGCATCGAGTTGAGCGCGATTCCCTCAGACAAACCGTTCAATGTCGGAACCTTCTTTGTCGGAGTCGACCCCGGCAAGAAAGTGGACCATTCGGCCATCGGAGTGGTGCGAAAGGACGGGGATATCCTCTCACTCGTCCACTTGAAACGGTTCAAGCTTGGAACCGAGTACGGTGTCGTTCTAGGCCACGTAAAGGTGTTGCAGAGAGCGCTGCAGACGGTCCATAGAGTGTACATTGACCAGACTGGTGTCGGCGAGTTTTTTGTCGAACAAGCGGTAAGAGAGGGAGTGAAAAAAGTCCAGGGTGTGATGCTGAGCCTGCCGGAAAAAGAAAACATCATGGTTTACCTGAAAAGAACCATGGAGAAAGGCCAACTACGCATACCCTATGATTCCGAGTTGATTAACGAGATCAACGTGGAAAGATACGAGCAGACACAGACGAACCAAACAAAGTTTTCACATCCGAACGGGACACACGACGACAGACTATGGGCCCTAGCACTCGCAGTATACGCGTCAAGATATGAAATCCCAAGATTCGTTCCCTTCGCAGCCTTCGGACACATCAGCAAACCCCGATGGCAGTTCTCAGAACTTAGATACCCATTCGGAAACTACCTGAACCCCTACAACCAGGCAATATACTGCGGGACATGCGGCAGACTGACAACATCAGACCACGAAAAGTACCATAAAGAATGAGCATTGGAACGGTGTCAGTATTGGCTGGTAGGGGAACGAATAAGTAGTACTATGATGAAGGTACTACTTGACCAGCATGACAGAAGTCGTCGTGACTAGAAAGGGACAGACTACAATACCCGTGGACTTGAGGCGGAAGTATAAGATCCAAGTAGGGTCCCGACTTGAGGCCATAGACACGGGGAGTGGAATCCTGCTGAAGCCTGGCCTGTCAACAGCAGACCTTGCAGGTTCAGGCAAGAAACATGCAAGCGTCACAGAGATGAAGCGCCTCCTGGACCGGATGCGGTCAGAAGATGACTAGCGCGACCTACGACACACGCTTCTTTGTCGAACATTACTACTCCGACAATCCTGAAGTCACTGATTCAACCGCAAGAGAGATTCGAAGAGAGAAAGACAAAGCAATCTCCTCGATAGTCGTGCATGAATTCTACAGGTTAACCCTTCAGAAGGACGGGCGACAAACCGCTCGCCTACGTGCCGGGCTGATGAGCAAGGATTTCAAAGTCATTCAGGTCGACGAACGCCTAGCCGTCGACTCTGCAGAGATGAGGCAAGAATACCGGATTCCAATGGCGGACAGCATTATCGCAGCCACCGCCTCAGCCCTGAGGGCTGTTTGTGTTACCGACGACCCTCACATCTCGAAGATTCGAGAGGTGAAGACACGCTGGATATTGTAACCTAATGACCGTGCCAGACTACTTTCCGAGCCCGTTCAAGATCTCCCGGTACAACTCGTCTCTTTTCTTATCCGAGTAGCTACCGTAGCTCAGTTCCAGGATCCTGTACCCTCTCTTTCGCAACAGTGTTCGCAGTTCTTCATCTTTCGTCATCTGAGATGACCTTAGGTGGACCGGGCCATCGACGAACACGATCAATGGTCGAGGTTCTTGCGGAAAATAGAAGTCGGCTGTGGTTACGGGTATCTCGACTTGAGTCAGATAATTCACTCGATCTTCTTGGAGCTTGAGAGCTAGTTCGTGTTCCATCCGCGAAGGGTTAACGTGTAGGTGTTCGCGCCAGTCGCTCCGCTGACTCGACATCTGCAAGGTTGAGCTACTCCTAGGCTATTGCTCGGACACGAGAGCGAAACTGCTGGTCGTTGGACCGGAGGGTTGCCCCAGGTCATAGGACCTTCGAGTTGCTTCTCCGCGGGTTCATCAAATTCCCGCGGGGACCTATAGGTAAGATTCCGATTACTATGAGCACCTACACTTTCAGATTTTTCCTTGAATGGGTGGGTTTGAGAGAAAGCGGTCCAGCCACCCTGTCCTTCTGTTGGACCTGCTGGACCCGCCTATTCTGGATTACTTAACAGTTCTAGATTTTCCAGCTCGTCGGAAGACCGTCGATGTTTCCTAGAACGCGAGAAGCTGTGAACTGCAACGACGAGAGCCAGCACGCCCGTGAATACAGCCACCGCGAGAATAGTCGTTGGCAGGCTTGGAGGAGGGGAAGTACTGACCGTACCGGGGCCTAGATGGGCGACATACGTGGGGTCATGAGTCAATGCATTGCCGGCCCAGGTGGGGTAGGATATGCGGTAGATTAGTTTGGACGTGGAATAGTTGAGGTTGGATGAGGCTGGTAGGCCGGCTATGTCTGGGAGCTGACCTTGGACATAGTTCTGGACCCTGATGAGGGGGTCGTACCATGCGCCTTGAAACGCGTTTGTCGGAAGTGAATTACTTGGCGATGCAAGGTATACCGCAGGGTAGCTTGTGGCCGGGTTCTGGAAGAGCGTGTAGTTGTCTTTGAATCGGAACTCGTAAGCGAGGATGTTGTCCACCTTTACCTCGGCCACGTTAACGAGGGAAGGTGTCGTGTTTACCTGGGAGTCGTATGGGCTGTTGCTCGCGGTCACGGTCAGTTGTTTGGATGAAACGGTCAGGGTTGTGTGGAGGAGCGAGAGGCTCAGCCCTTGAAGTGTGATTCCGGGTGGGGTCCATGAGGCGAGCGTTACGTTGCCTATGTCATAGCTGGTCTTCAGGAACGTAGTGTTCCCGCTCAGGGAGTAATCGTAAAACATTGTTACGTGGTCAATGATCGCGTCGGTTGCCATTGTTCCCCCACCGTAGCCATAGTCTGGAGCGATAGCCTTGACCAGTATGGCTTGGACCGAGCCGTACGTTATTCCCCAGAGATAGTGTGGGCTGCCGTTGATGCTTGTCTTGTGGACGGGGTTGGTGGTGAATGTCTGGGAAGCGTTCATGATCAAGGTGTACTTGAGTTCTGTTGATCCAGTGGCGTAGTTGGCGTCCAGAAAGCCATTCTTGTTGGTGTCGTTGTAGACCTCCATTGCAAGCATAGCGTTGCCTACGAAGACCCGGGATCCTGAAGATGTGTTGTATGCTTGTCCCACGAACGCGAACACGGGTGACTGGGCTTGTTGAGAATGCAGCGCGAGGAATATTGTGTGGGTGCCGTTGGTGTTTACCCAAGTGTACCAGGCTTGGAGATAGGTGCTGACCTGGAGGTCTCCGCTGGCGAACTCTTGCGATAGCGGGATTGAGGAAGACTGTGCACTTACCAAGTCGAGCGGGAGTGTTTGCACAATCATGACGGAGAGTATGATCGCGGCCTGCATCAAGGCAAGGACTTGTCTTCTCTTCTGCATGATTGGTCTGTGAAATAATATGGTCGGGGCTCGATATAATTCGATGCGTTCGAAACGCTGTTCAATCGTATCGAACGCGCGTTTCATTCTTCTGAACGTCGTGAAAACCTCGGTCTTGTTTTCCAGTCTTGCCAGGACTCGTACCAGAAGGCCGCGGCGGATCCCGCGTTGAGAAGCAGGGCAACGATGGCGATTGGCGAGGACAGAAATTGGGTGAGCAATACGAAGTACAGTATGGAGACTGCGGTCGTCGCGGATGCGTAGAAAACATGTCTTGGTATCAAAGTGCCCTTGATAATTAGAAAGTTTCTGACCAGGCTAACCCGGACACGTGTCTTGATCCGATAATCACCCACATTGTCCTTCTGGACTAGCCCTGCGCTTTCGAGCTTTTGCAGGTGAAAGAGAGCGGAACTGGGGCTTGAGAAGTTCATCGCTCGCTGAATATCGCGGAGCCGGACGCTGTCCCCTGAGCGGGACTGGATGTATACGTAGATGAGCATCGCGGTCTCCGAGAGCTTCACGCTTGTTACCTGGGCGGGGGACGCCCGTGCTATCATTCCGGGGAGATTGATATCTGCATAGCCTATCGAGGGATATCGTGAAGGGCTTGTTATAATTCGATACTCTCGAAGTTTTGTTCAATATCGTCGAAAGTGTCTCAATGGATGCCTTTCCTCTTGTGATCAGAGTCGTGCTCGTTTAGAGCGGCCACAAGGACGTTAGTGTCGACAAAAACCATTCAGGCGAATTCCTCGTCAAGACGGGAAGCATGCGTGTCCACCTTCCAGTCAAAAGGCTTCTGAAGCGCCTTCCACAAAGGATCTTGCTTCCAGTCAACTTTAGTCAAAGGTCTTGACTTTTCCCCGTGCTCTCTTGCGGGGAAAGGCGTAGCCTGGTCCATGTAAGTTCCGAGAGATTTGGCCTGTTTGGCGGGAATGTTCGTGGAGACTTTGAAGAAGATTATCTGGCATACAAGGTCGCGGCCCGGTAGAAATTCGAGGGTCCAGGGACCGTGATTGTACAATTCAAGAGCTATCGGGGCTGTGAACCCTGGGTGAATGTGAGGGGCCGTAATGTGAACCGCGAGCCCTGCTCTTGCGAGGCTGCTCTTTCCCTGAACGTTAGCTGCCAAAAAGCCAGGGATGGAAACCCTCTCAAGTGTTAAGGCTAGCCTGAATTGTCTTGGTCTTATTATGAGATTAGACCGTTCATGCTGGTAGTTTTCCACTAGGTGAGTGGGATCGAAACCCTCTGCGGCGGGACGAATCGTACGCTTGGACTTCTTCAACCTAGTCGAAACGTAGCCCAGTCGAAGATCGATTGAGGAAAGACCGATCTGCTCTTCAGAAATGTCCGGGAGGAATCGGATTTGCTTAGTTTTCCAGGCTTTGATGAGATCTGGCCGAGAGAGAATCAAGCGTGAAGATTTTCTCTAAGGTCCATGCGTACTCAGCAAAGAGGTTGCTATCTCGACAGGATTTGTGGAGGTAAGAATCTCACCCGGAAAGAGTACGGAGACCTTTCCGTTCTTGGGTTTGGCTGTGACAACGACCGCAACCTGACCTCTCGCGTGCGATATGGATCCTTTTACAAACTCTTTCGGAACAAATCCAGAGATAATCTTCCGTTTCGGACTCGCCAGTTCTACGCGTATGTTTCGTTCACTCGGAAACATTCCCTTGTGAACTTTGCAGCCTAACCATACAAGATCCCCCATTTTGAAAGACATTGACAGGTTCAGAAACCATATTGTCAATCTCGTCCTTTAAAGGATTCCAAGGATTAGTTTCATTCACCTTCTAGTCGCTACTTCCCCAGGCCGTTCAAGATCTCCCGGTATAGCTCGTCTCTCTTCTTATCCGAGTAGCTACTATAGCTCAGTTCCAATATCCTGTACCCTCTTTTTCGCAATAGCGTTCGCAGCTCTTCGTCCTTCGTCATCTGGGTGGTCTTGAGGTGGACCGGACCATCGACGAACACGATCAACGGTCGCGGTTCCAGCGGGAAGTAGAAGTCGGCCGTGGTTACAGGTATCTCGACCTGAGTTAGGTAGTTCACCTGGTCGTCTTGTAGCCTGATCGCTAATTCACTTTCCATCCGAGAGGGATTAACGTGCAGTCTCTCGCGCCAGTCGCTCCGCTGACTCGACATCTGGAGAGGTGAGTTGCCCGTAAGTTATTGCTCAGACACAAGAGCGAAACTGCCCTGTGAAATTGCTACAGGTAGGGATTTCTACTTGCCAATGAGCTCTAGGCTCTATCGTATTGGCCAAAGCAATGACTCTTGAAGCGCACATCTCGCAAACGCGTCGTTCGACTCCGGAGGCCCAAGTGTCTCCAGGAATCCTTGATTGGTTGCTGGAAGAAGGAGAGCCCTCCATCCGTTATTTTACCCTGGTCGATCTTCTTGACAACGATGAGGCTAGTAATAGGGTTCTAGAGACAAAGGAGTTGATTGGAAAGAAGGGATGGGCTGCAAAGATCCTTGTCGACCAAAAAAATGGGACTTACTGGGACAACCCAGTCTCGTGTTACGTTCCCAAGTGGTCCTCTTCCGTATGGCAGCTCATAGCACTCGCCGACCTCGGAGTCTCCGGAGAAGATCCGCGAGTCAAGGGTAGCGTTGACCACTTTCTAGATCTTCACAATGTGGATAGTGGGGGTTTCGCGCTACGTCCCAGAGGGTCGGAGAATTTCAAGCCACACATCTGTATGACCGGGAACATGGTCCGAGCCCTCACTAGGTTCGGGCTTGGGGAGGACGAGAGGGTCGCGAGAGCTCTCGACTGGCTTGTGGGAGAACAGCTTGGCGATGGTGGCTGGAATTGTTTCACAGAAGACGGGGGCAAGCATGGTTCATTCAAGGCTACGATCGAGCCTCTCTGGGCTTTTTCCGAAATCTTGCCTTTGAAGAGGAAGGAGTCTTGGTCTCAGGCTGCCCAGAAAGGGATGGAGTTCTTGCTTCGTCACAGGGTCTACAAGTCAGACCGTGATGACTCCCCGGTTCTCCTGGAGTTTCTCATAACCCATTACCCGTTGCATTATCATTATGATTTTCTGCACGGGCTTAGAGTATTGACGAGTCTTGGAGTTCGAGGGGACTCGCGGATCGACGATGCCCTGAAACTTTTGGTTGAGAAGAGGCTTCCGGATGGTAGGTGGCTGTTGGACGGTGTTTTTCGTGGCTGGCGACAAGAGTCTGGTATCCACGGAGGCGTGGCTAGACCCGAAGAGAGGGAAATAATCACCCATGGATGGGGTACAGGCCGGACCCAGCAAATAGAAGAGGCCGGTAAACCCAGCAAATGGATCACTCTACAAGCGCTGTTGGTATTGAAACGACTAGGTCTTCTCGATATGCAATAGTTAACCATCAGATGGAATGCCAGGCTGTGGAACTCGGTTGATCGCGGTCTTGAGTTTCTTCTTGATGAGGAATCTGTAGCCAAGCCACACGGTTAAGCCGGCGAGAAGGACTGGAGCGAGGGTCAGTGCGATCGCGAGCATTCGGAGGAGGACGTAGATGAGAGCGTCCCCGAACGATAATCCTCCAAGGCCTTGGCCACCGGCGAGATAGAACGCGACAAAGATTGTGAGCATCAGGATGACCCAGAGAAGCAAGCCAACAGGAAGCCAGGGAGAAACACCCTTCCGCGGCTGGAATCCAGGACCGCCCATGGTCATTGGATCGAATGAGTTGCTAAAGCGGGTGTTGTAACCGAGCGCGTTAGAATCAGTCGATGTCAGCCTAACTGGAACTTTGAACGAACCCTGTGAGCCTCTCCATCAAACTCGATAATTGTCAGGTTATCGATCCTGATGTCTAGCTCTATCTCCTTCCGTGAAAGGCTGCCGATTGCTTTGCTGAGTGTTCGCCTGCCGATTTCTCGGGCCAGTGTTATGTGGGCAACCCAGGCCTCGGGCTTGTAGTATGGATTCAATCCAGAGCCTGTGGAAGAGACGCTTTTCCACAATGAAAGCTGAAACCGCGACAGCTCTATCGTCCGGACAACGGGGATGTATAGAATGGGGGTAAGCCCGGTGAATATTCCCAGTCCACCAGCGTGGACTCGGAACCTGCGAGTTCGCTTGGCAATACGGCGAAGTTGATACTCGAGCTTGGCAAAGTTGTATTTTGCTGCGCCTTGATAGGAAAGGTGCAGCTCCGGCATCCGGGAGTAGACGTGCCTCCCAAGGATCTTCTCCAACTCTCCAGATAAGGATCTTACACCATGATCGTTCTTGTCGAAAAGCGAGACGACCGCGTGCATCTTGAGCTAACCATCTCTCCACAGCTCCTCACGTTTGCACACTCATTATATTCTAGGATAGCGTCGAGCCGTAAGGCCGGCGCAGTCTGGAAATGGCACTCAGGGATGAGATTCGCAGACTGAGAAGCGGTGACTCTTACCAATCGGTCTAAAGATGTTCAAGACTTGAGTTGGTCAAAAGCCGTTTTCTTCGAGCCTGACGAACGACTGATTCGTGAATTCAAGCTCGGAGCAAAGATGAGTCTCGATAGCGGAGTTGTCGTCGTCACGAATAACAGAATCTTGGTGATTCAAAATCAGGGGAAAGCTATCCGCAACTACAAGCTCTTGGCAGAGACTCACCTTGAGCACGTTAGCGGAATGTCTGAAGAAGGAATAATGAATAAGAAAATCACTGTCAAGACGACCGAATCCCCAACTGGAAAGTTCTGGTTCTATATGGCGTCAGACACCGCGCTTTTTCAACAGATTGTTAACCACCAGAGACAGATTCGATTACAACGTCTACAGTACCAAGCGTCGCAACGCAACACCTACACGGTGATTCAAAAAGTCGAGAAAGCGCCTCTCCGCAAGTGTCTTTGGTGCAAGCATCTGATTCCCGAGGGGGCGGTGAAGTGTGCAAACTGCGGAGGTCCCGCCTCAGCTGACATTTCTGGATAGCCCTTCCTCGTGTTGACCAGGTAGAAGATTGCCCGAAAGATCCCGATACGCTTAATCATGCTAAGGTCTTCGCTTAATTCGCTTGAGACTAGTTAAGCCGGCTTCGAACTTTGCGTCTGGAAAAATCCAGGCAGCCGATCGAAAGCTGAGATTCTGGGGTCTCAGAGGAGGGCTTCTCCTCTCCCTGGCAGCACCGTTAGGGTTGGGTACTGGGCTGCTTGACTCGGGAACCGGATTTGCTGTTGGAGCTGCGCTTGCCGGTTCCGGTTTTGTGTTGATCATGATCGGCGTAGGCTACTGGCTGGATGCGGGGAACATCCGAAAGGGTTTGGAGGGGGAGCAGAGTGTTGCCCGGGAGCTGTCCGGTCTCAGCGACGAGTATCTTCTATTGAACGATGTGATGTTGCCTGGTGCAAGGGGGAACATCGACCATGTTCTGGTCGGGCCGACTGGCGTCTTTGTCTTTGAGACCAAGAATTACTCGGGCAAGTATGTCTGTTATGGGGATAGATGGTTCCTGCAAGGAAGACGCCAGAAATACGACGTGAAAAGCGTGAGCGTTCAAGCCAAGAACAACGCTGACACTCTCGGAGGACTGCTTCACTCATCAGGCTTCACCGTCCAAGTGAACCCGGTCATCGCCTTCACACATCCAGCAGTCCAACTATGGCTACACCACCCCACAGTCCCAGTCCTGAAAAACGGAACAGTCCGAAGCTTCGTCTTGAACCAGAAACCAGGATTCCAGATTACATCTGCGTATGCTGAGAAAATAGCTAACAAGATTCTAGTCAATGATAGAGCGAGAGTCCCAGTTTTCGCCTAATGGACAGATCTCCCAGGAGCGCCGTAGAAAGAATGCTACCTTCCGAGGCAGCTTTTGATTTCCCTGTACAGTTCATCTCTTCTCTTCTCACTGTAGTTATCGTAGCTCAACTCTAGGACCCGGTATCCTCTCTTTCGCAACAACGTTCGGAACTCTTCGTCTTTGACCACCTGGACTGTCTTCAGGTGGACAGGGCCATCAACGAACACGATCAATGGTCTAGGTTCTAACGGGAAGTAGAAGTCGGCCGTGGTCACAGGTCTCTCGACTTGAGTTAGATAGTTCACCCGGTCATCTTGCAGCTTGAGAGCTAGCTCATGCTCCATCCGTGAAGGGTTAACGTGCAGGCGCTCGCGCCAGTCGCTCCGCTGACTCGACATCTGGAAGGTTGAGGTGAGGGTAGGTTATTGCTCGGACACGAGACCGAAGCTGCACTCGATTTCTCTCGGGATAACGGAATATGCTTTGCTCGTTTGATACCCGAAATTATGCAAGAAAAGGGGAAGGTCACTCAGCTTTTTAGCCTTCAGGGTGCAATGCCATTTCATGGGATATCGCAGCGGTGCCCCGCCCTGGGTTTACAAACAGAGAGAAGCGACCCTCTCGTCTTCCTACGAATCACAGATTACGCGGCTACAACTCAGAATCAAGGAACTAGAGGAAGAAAACACCAGGCTGAAGAAACAACTCGAAGAAGCCCGATCGAAATAGCACGAAGAAGGCTTTCGACGATAATAGACGCGCCTGATGATGCCCCGAGGATGACAAAAGGTCCTCCTAAAGTCTTCGTGGACGCTAAGATCGTAGGCCGGCATAATCCTGAGATTCCAAAGAGAACCATAGTCGCTTATGTCGTCGAGGGTAGAGATGACCTAAGGAACGCGACTGAAGTCAAAGCTGACGAAACGGATGATGCTGAGCTACATGCCATTGCCTTTGCGATTCACGAGCTCAAGAACAAATTAGCCGAGTTCAGGGTAATTTGTGATAATGAGTCTGTGGTTTCCGTAATCATCACGGAGAATCAGAAGACAGCTCGCAAGAGACCCATTCTCTCGCAGCTATTGGCCGAGAAAGGTGAGAATTCAGGAATCAAGGTTGAGCTCTTGGAGAACAATCCCGCCCACAAGTTTCTGAACATGTGGTTATCGAAGCATCCAACGCCATAACTCTAAACGGTTGAGGCCGGACCGCCGTTCGGCCAATCTGAGCTCGCACATGGGTCCTAGGCGCTAGATCTTAGTTTGAAATCTGAGTGGAGATAAGAGGATACTGTAGTTTGGGGTCTGACGGTTCGATGAACGGTCTGATCGCATAAGCCACTGCTCGCGCTAGTAGCGGCGGGGTCGCATTGCCTATTTGCCGGAATTGTTGAGTCATTGGGCCTATGAAACGGAAAGAGTCTCGGAATGATTGTATCCTTGCGGCTTCTCGTGGAGTGAAGCTTCGGGCCTGATTCTCGTCAGGGTGAATGAACATCAGCCCGTCTTTCTGCATGTGCGCTACTATCGCCCTCGACAGCTGATTCCAAGACTGTTTCTTGATCTTGTCCGCGAAAATATCCGACCGATAAGGCCTAAGACGCTTCGGAAGGTCCACCATTGTTTGTCCTTGCTTCAGCAATCTGAAGAGGTCTCTGTCTCTTGTACTGTGGACTCTAGCAACATGATTGTAAAGCTTCGATGATCCTTCACGGGCCCATTTCTGATACTCTGTGAAAGTCCCCTCGCTTACGTATTCTGCTTCGTCATTTCCTTCGCCTGTTTGAAGAGGAGGGAGGTCCGAAATGGCGTCAAATACGGTCGTGTAACTTAGCAAGCCTAGTCCCGAATTCGCGATGCTTCTTCGACCTTGACGATGATCAAAATGGGTCTCTGAGGGAAATGGGTTCGGAAACCCTAGTCTATTCCCCACAAATATCGCTCTTCTTCTTACTTGAGGGACACCGAAGTCCGCGGCTTTGAGAATTCTTACCTCTGTAAGATAGCCTGCCTCAGCAAAGTCTTCAATGATCTGTTCTTTAATTCTTCCTTCTCCGAAGGATGCGATTCCAGGGACATTTTCCATCACAAAGAACTGAGGCTTTACTGATCCAACAATTTTCACGAACTGCCTGTAGAGTCTGTTCCTCTTGTCATCAATGAATCTCTTCCTGTTGTGGTTTTTTCTCAGGTCATTTATTTTCGGACGTCCGACTTGTGAAAAGCTCTGACACGGAGGACCGCCGATTACTACGTCGACATTTGCACGTAGTTGAATTTCTTCAATATCTGATTCTATCACCAACGTCCCAGTGGGAGCGAAGTTGCTCGAAAGGGTCTCGCATCCCCACCTGTCGCTATCTACTTGGGCTATGATGCGATAGCCGGCATCCCTGAATCCTTCACTCAGCCCGCCCGGAGCTGCGAACAGATCTAAGATCGAGGGGGATTTCCCCGTGGAGGCTGGCGTCTTCGATCTCAACAAGGACGTCACAAAAGACGAGGATTTTGCTTTAAGTTCTCTGATTTCAAAGGAATACGAGAGACGTTCGCCCTAGACTCATAATACTTGCAAGAGTCTTGTAATGGGCACACAGCGCATAGCGGACGAGGCTTGCAAACGAGGGCCGCGAAATCTAGGAGCGCGAGATTGAAATCACGTTCTTTGCCGATAGGGATCAACGAAGTGGTTACGCCAGATATCTTCTTGCTTCGCCTCCCGGTGTCACTTGAAATGACGATTCCAAAGACGCGAGAGATTACCCTAACAACATTTGAATCTACGGGAGCAGTTCCGTCACCGAAGGCATAACAACTTACCGCTCTCGCGACATAGGTTCCGACCCCCGGAAGCTTTTCGAGTTCCTTCAATTCGCGGGGGATTTTTCCCTGATGCTCTTGATCTAAGAATGTTACGAGATCCCAAACTCTACGGGCCCTCCATTGAAGTCCTAGACGTGCAAATAACTCGATAACTTCGTCACGTGCAGCTTGCTTGAGTTTCGCGAATGTCGGGTACTTGCGAAAAAACTCCAAGTAAAGAGGAGCGACTTGGTTTGCTTTGGTCCTTTGAAGCATTATCTCGGTGAACAAGATTACATAGGGGTCGGGATTTTCAAATGTTCGACGCCAAGGAAAGTCGCGCCTGTTTTTCTGAAACCAGCTGAGTAGCTTGTCAGCTATCCCAATCTTGTTTCGCGAATGTTCGGTTGTCACGCCTGAGTTTTGCCCAAGTAAGCGACTAACCCCTGCCCTATAGCCTTCGCTAATAGCACTGGCACCGAGTTTCCGATCTGCCGATATTGTGATGCAAACATGGAGTTGTGAGGTGTGTTAGTGGGTCCGCAGAAAATGAAGTCCGGAGGAAAGCTCTGCAGGCTAGCCAGCTCTCTTACGGTTCCAGCTCGAGGTTCGAGTGGGTGGATCCAGTCATCTCTACAATGGGCGGTAATACAGCGTGACTGACCGTCCCATCGGTCGCGATGTCTCCAATGTTTCCACTCTGACCCCGGCTCAATTGATTCCAAACGTTTTCTCTTCTCGACTGTACATCCAGGGATTCTCTGGTTGGGTAGCTTCGGGCTAAGAAACGAAATAGTTTCTCCGATCGTCATGCGCGGAATCCCCCCCTCACTCTTGGGGCCATAGGTCGGAGGCGGGAAGACCCATTTTTCATCTAACTCAAGGGTGCCAATGAGAATAAGGCGTCGCCTTCTCTGCGCGACGCCATAGTCGGCGGCGTCGATAATTGCATAATGCGTTACATATCCGAGGCGCCGAAAGACTCTAAGTAGGCGTCTGAATAGTCGCCCGTCAGATTTGGTTAACAATCCCGGCACATTTTCGAAAAGAAATGTCCGGGGTCCGATTTTCTTCACGAATCGAACGAAATGGGATAGGAGCTTGTCACGTGGATCATGTTCCGATCTTCCTCCCTTCGGAATCTTAGATATCGAGAAGGATTGACAGGGTGGCCCGGCAGATACTAGGTCAATCTCTGAACGATGCAACCCGGTGATCTTTAGGAGGCTGACAGAGGTCAGCCATCGGATGTCTTTCTGGATGATGTTTGCGCTTGGGAAATAGACGGGAGCATTTGTTCGAAGTGTTTGACAACACCACTTGTCTCGCTCAACAAGGGCTCGAACGCTAAACCCTGACAATTGTAGCCCCAAGGCAAGGCCACCTGCGCCTGCAAACAACTCCACTGAATTGAATCGCTCGCTCAAGGCGAGCGCGATGTCGTCTTGGCAGATGCCATATTACGATTGTCGGGCTAGTTGCAACACAAACTGGCCATCCCCGCCACCGGATCAGTTGATATCCTCTGGAACGGTCTCAACATTTACTTAAAAAGAGGTTCTTATCGTCACTCATTTTAACACGTTCATGTTAATGTTGACCTAGCCAAGGAGAGATGAAGATGCAAGCGGAGTTGAGCTTTCTAGAAATGCGCTTTTCATGTCAGAGTCGAGAGGCCCATTAGCGTCCATAACGTAATACGCCATGTGACTCATGACCTATGACCTGCGTACGACAAAGAACGAAGTGTTAATGAGAAGGGGTCAATCTATTAGCGTTCCGACGAAAAATGTTTGGTCTAAAACAGGGATATCTGACGCCGAATCCGCGTGAAGAGGCGTACACCTTCGTAGGGCCGAAGAGAAAGTGGGCGGAGGATTTCATTTCTCATGTTCGAAGAGTCATTACTTCCGGCCGGCCGCCGAAAGCGGTCGTTTTTGGTGCTATGGGAATCGGGAAGACGCACTTCACAACTCTAGTGAGTCACGAGCTCGCAGACGTTGCCCGGGTTGTCTATGTTGAAACTCCACCAATGCATCGTCGGAGTAAGTTCAACGATCTCCACAAGGCGATAATGAAGAAAATAGGGCGCGAATATTCTGTCGGACTCCTTGAGTTAGCCCTGAAACAGGCAAATAAGCAATCTACACCTCTTCACGAAGCGCTAGGAATCGACGCAGACCTAGCTACCGTCGTGAGGAATGGGCTCAGCTCAGATAAGAGCGTCCTATGGAGATACCTTAGCGGAGAGAAGCTTTCCTCTGGTGAACTACGCCAGATCGATGCAGTTAGCCCTCAAATGAGTGAAGACGATGCAGTTTCAGTCATTAACATGATCGCAAAGTTAGTCCGGACGTTGGAAAAGAAACAGTTCATTGTGATCATAGATGAATTCGAGAACACAACGTTCCTGATGGGGGACAGCATGGCGGCCTTTCGAGAAGGGATTCGCGGTCTCGTGGATGAAAGCAACCAAGCAGGAATCATAATTTCCAATTCAGCACGTGAGACCGAGGAAATGCCTCTTCCGATTACGGACGAGAGCGTACAAAGGCGGATCGGATTTGCAAACTACAGACTCTTCCCTGAGTATAACCAGGAGGAGCTTGTACAGTTGATTTACGAACTCATAGATGTCCGGCGAGAGAAAGGGATCGACATAAAGAAATTGGTGGGCAAGGACAGGGAGTCCAGAAAGGAAGCTGTCTCCGGAAGGAGCTATCCATTCAGCGAGGAGGCGATAAAGGAAGCAGTTGACACCGTCATAGAGCTTAGGCAGCTGGGGAGGATTAATTCTACTCGTCCAAAGGAGGCTTTGGACGTTCTCGACCTAGGATTGTCCGTTGCAACGCAGGAATCGGCCGCCGTCGTCGTGAGTGAGCACATCCGAACAGCGAAGCAGCGCTACCCACTAACACCTCGTCCTCGAGAGTAGTCCTCTTGATCGCCTTCATGCGTCGAATGGTGGGAGACGCTGGGGACCTAGAGAGACTATACGCAGCTGTCGAGAATTCAGCGAAGAGTGCCGCGGATAGTGAAAAGTATCAATGGGAGACTTTCAACCGCAACTACTCGGGATCTATTGGATCTAGATTTCCCACTTTGATGGCCCCTAGATCGGCCGAGCCACATATCGCATTTGCACGAGAACTTGGATTACTTGAACATCGCAGTGATGGTGGGAGGTGGCTAGTGACAATGGGCTCTGGCAGAGCTTTCCTACGCCTGTGGGAGGTTGACCAGCATCGGCCTCCAACATACTTTCTCTTGAACAGTCTTCTTCGATACGATCGCACGCTACTCCTTCCCCTCCTGCGCTTGGTTACGCAGGAAAAAATTGATCCCCCCCTTGCCATGGCAAAAGTTTGGGAACAAATGTGGAAAAAATACAGGAACGACATGGCTCGGCTCGAACCGCCTGTCCCCTTGACCATGTGGCATGATGATGGTCGAAGCCTGAAGCGGACAGCCAAGCATCATTCCGATTCCAGACTTCGCTTGCTTACCAAGAAAGAGGGCCTGGGATTGACCACGGATCGCATCGTCCGATTGGTAAATGAATTCTGGGACCGGCTGGGACACTTTTTCGGCATTCATTAGGGCTAGCGATCTCTTCGTTATCCATCCAAGCGTACGACCGGGAGATTTTCTTTTCGGAATTAACACACAGAGAGTTGTGGGCTCAACCGGTAGTCAAACCGCTGACAGAGTCAAAACGATTGGACAGTGATCGTGATTGGATTGGCCCGATAAACCAATAGGATTTCGGATATGGAATGAAGCTAGCAAGAGATGGACGCTAGTAGAAAAATCTCCGAAAGGAATCTTAGACTCATTGGCGGAAGAGCTCTCACTGGCCCCCGCTGATGTTCACGCTATTCTTTCGAGAACCGTCAAGCTCATCCAACAAAAAAAGCATAAGGGCAGATCTATTTTCAAATTGCTTCTCACCGAGGCCTATGCTTACAACAAGCTGCCTAGCGCAGCGAGACCTCCCCTCGACGTACGGAAGTTTGTCTCTGTTTGTGCTAGCGAGGGTCTTCCCATAGAGGCTCGGGAGATAACTAGGCTTGTGAAAGGGCTGGATCTCTCAACTGGTCAAGGTCTTTCGGCAACGGACAGGATAGGCAGGCAGAGGTATCAGTTGCTGAATAAACTAGGATTGACAGGGCCCACGATACAGCAAGCTCTCAAGATTGCTGAAGTTTGGGAAAATAGACCTCGGTTTCAGGGTAACTCGATCAGTTCCACCTCGATTGCTGCCAGCGCGATCTACCTTGCTGCTAAGTCGAATCGCGAACCCGTGACGCAGAAACGGCTGTCGGAACATTTTGGCAAGACGGAGGTGTCGATCAGAACAACCACTCACACACTCGAACGGATGCCTGAAGTCAAAGCTCTGCTGGGTCAGTATGAGGAGGGCCGAACTCATGCCTGAATCTTGGATAGATGCAGAGTTAACGGAGGATGATCAGGTAGTTAGCGCTCTGTTATCGAACGCTGCCGCATTCGCTCTCGTCGGTGGCGCACCTCTCATGCTAACCGAAACAGTCGAGAATGCAAACGACGCGATTGAAGATGCTAAGGCATTGCAGAGGAGAGGTCCATCAGGTCGAATAATGATTGAGATTGATACTCGCGACAGGGAAATTAGAGTCATTGATAATGGAACTGGAATACTCCAGCCCATACACGTGCTAAAGAGACCATTCAAATCATTGAGAAGAAATGTTGACTACGCACACGGCCAGTTTGGCCGTGGATTGCAAGGTTTCCGAGGTTTTTGCGAGGATCTCTTCTATGTTTCTCGTCGAGACCAACCTTCGGCAGGGGAGAATATTCTCGATAAGGGAAGGCATGGTGGAAGAACGGTCAAGCTTCACCTAATGCACAACAGCCGAAAGGGTTCAATTGAGGTGGTGGAGGATGGAGAGTTCACTGATTTCGCCGGAGAGGCGAATGGGACCGTTGCCATCTACAAGAACTGGTTTCCAGGAGAGTTCGAACGAATAGATCTCGAGAAGTTGTTTACTAGACTCCAACACCATTTTGGAGAGCTAGTTAGGCAAGGAGATGTGAGAATCGTCATGAAGATTGACGGATCTGAGAAGGCGATTGAACCCCTTGCTCTTAACCCAGAACACGGTGTTTCTCTTCAACCGATTATTGTGAAGTTCCCTTCCGGAAAACCTGCTGGAAAGGTCGTGTTCAACCTCTATTATTGTTCCCAATCATTTCAACATGACTACAAGAAGCCGTACCTTCTGGTAGACGAAAGGCCCCTTGGCGATTCTTTCCTCTCGGAATTCCCGGAATTCCGGGATCAAGCTGTCTGGTCCTCGCACTACTTGACCGGACAAATATCATGTGACTTTGTGAAGCCCAACGACCTGCGACTGGCTCTTGAACCTGGACCTGAGAAGGATGCATTTGTCCGATGTGTCCGCGACGTCGCCATCGAACTTCAAAGGCTGGTTCAGGACTTCCAAAAGAAATTATTCGACAACGAACTGAAAGATGAGATGAACGATCTGGTCGTCGAGATGCAAAGATTTCTAAGAGATGAGAGGGTTTTTGATTTTCGACCAACAACTTCGGTTGGCCTACTCTCCGACTCAGAGCAACCTGCTCCCCTCGAGTCCGAAGTAGGTAATGGGCCCGCCGCTACCATTGACTCCACCAGTCCTGAACACGATCAAATCGTGATCACCCTACCTGAGTCGGGAGATCATCTTCCCCACTCAGACAAGAGTTCCAAGAGCGATAGTCGACTAAAGGACGAGTCTAGAGATGAACCAATAGATCCTAGGTTGAAGGGCCATAACCCTCGCCGCCGAAGACTTCGTCGTCCGAGTGGGTTCCCAATACATTTCGAAGAAAGCGAATTTAGTGAAGATATGAGCTGGTTTGAGGAAACTGGACACTCAGTAATTGTAAACAGCGCTCACCCTCGATTCACCTTTCTAAGGGAGAGAAGTCTGGACCGCGGTTCGGACAGTACGTATTATGCCAAGCTGAGGGTCTATGTTATCCAAAGATATCTTTGGGAGATTGTGATGTTTTCCGGAGCGAAAGAAGACAAAGGAAGGAACGAATTAGAGACTACATTCTGGGACCTGAATTACAAGTTTTTCGAGACGAGGAGTTTCTAGAGCCTAGTGGATCAGCTCGACCCTTGTCGTGAGATCCTGCGTCAAATTCATAGTAAGAGACAACCCATCGCAGGAGGGTCGGGGAAGAGACCTCGCTATGAAATGAGGGATACCGGTCTGTATTTCAAGCTCGGAACGGAACTACTGCGCATGGTCATAGGTATGGACGACCAGAGGGCCCTTACGCGTCTGGCACTAGGCATTTCAACGCTCCAGCGGGAATTTGACGACAGTACCAATATCTGTCACTGGTCTATTCGATTCGTCCGGGCATTTCAAAATGAGGAATACTTTGGCGAAGTCTCTCAAATATGCCACCTTAGCTTCGGCCAGCTTCGGGAGGTTGTTGAGATCCTCGATCGACGGAATCCCCTTAACCTCTCAAGCTCGGACCTACAAGCTTTCAGAGCTAAGATGCGCGGTCCAGTAACATACGAAGATGTTAGGAAAATCTGCATGGAGTTAAAGGCAATGTACCTTGGAGAGGTCCCAATCATCGACGTTGCCGACGTTAGAGACGTCTTCGATGCTATGGAGTTTCGAGTCATCAACCTCATTCAAGATCCAGAAAGCAGCCATCGCCAAATATGGAGACAAGAGGCAGGAATTGACAAGATACAGGCTCTAAGACGCGTCCTCATGCTACTTTCCCGTGAGGAGGTCCTCGAGAAGGTTACGGCAACGAAACCGAGAATCCTTAGGGCACTTACCCCAGATCTTCACAGCTCGGACCAGGACTTGGACACTTTGTATCATTTCCTCTTGGAATTCCTGAGGTCCGGGAGGAGTGCGAGAAGCCATATTCGGAAAACAATTACACCGATGGAAATGGGACAGCTTCAAACAATGATGAAGGCTCTTACTAGTGAAGCGGATCACGCCGCTTATTCAAGAACTGAAAACTTATTTTCCGAACTCAATCTGTAGGCTGTTGTTCAGGTGGATTACTGGAGGTTCTCATCCGGTGATACCCAAGGCAGCTTCCCAAGTTATTTGATGTCGTAACATGTTCCTTAAGCAGACTGTTCCCCGAACGGAGGGTCCTACGGCCGGGGGAAGGTATGACCACGCAAAGCGTAGTAGCGAAACTAGTAAAATGAGAAGATATTGATCTAATAATGAAACTGCTCGTACTAGACGTTGAAGGGACGATTTTTCAGGCAAAAGTGAGGCTACCCAATGCTAATTTCAGGTCGACGATGTGGGCCGGAATTGCTCACGCATTAGGAAAAGAAGCAAAGCGGGAGGAAATTCAGACGAATACACGTTGGCCAAAAGAATACGGGGGCAGCTACATCAAATGGATGGAGGATACCATCAGGATCCATCAAAGACATGGGCTTACCCAATCTATCTTCCAAGGAATCGTTGACTCTGCTCAATATAACCCGGATGTGTTGAGGACTCTATCTCAAGTAGAGAGATCCAGATATAAGATGGCCCTTGTCTCCGGCGGGTTTAAGGAGCTCGCGGCTAGAGTTCAACGAGACGCGAAAATATTTCACTCGTTTGCAGCATGCGAGTACCTCTTTGGAAAGGACGGAAAAATTCAGTCGTATAACTTACTTCCTTGTGATTTTGATGCGAAGCTCGGCTTTGTCGATCTGATACTCAAAGACTGCAAGATCAAGAAAGATGACTGGGTTTTCGTTGGAGATGGTCCAAATGACGTGGAAATCGCAAAGCGGGCTCCGTTGTCAATTGGTTTCAACCCCGATGCGAAGCTAAGAAAGGTAGTAAAATACGTAATACGCAAGTTTCCGAAGCTACTTGACATTCTTCCATAATACGGAAAGACTTTCTCAAGTTCAACTGTCACTCTTCAGAGTGATCACTCTGCCATGTGGTTGGCTCTTTTTCTCTTTGAGGACTAAAGCTACGCACCGAACAATAATTATATCTCCGCCCATACTACGTTCCCACATTGTCAGATCTGGTTCCTGATTCAGTAAGAAAACTAATAGATCCCGGATGGAAATGCGACAGCTATCAGCAATTTTGCACGGTGCCAAAAGATCACGTCAACACTGGAATGGTTCAAAGAATAATCTATGATCCAGCTAGCCCGACTCAGCCTCTGGTTCCAGAATTCGAAGGTAATGCACTAATTCTTCACATTGGTAGATATGTCGGTAGAGTCAAAGAGAAGAGGAACAAGTTAATTGTGCCCCGTGGCGAGTTCGTTTTCTTCACCACGAAGGAACGAGTAAACCTTCCATTCGACATAGACGGCTCACTATTCATGAATCCCCGAGTATCGAATCTCGGTCTCCAGTTTTTCACGCTCGGACACGTCGATCCTGGATTCAACGGGCATCTGACTGCGACCGTTCTGAATACCACCAATGATGACATAATCTTGGAAAGATACGACGGCATTTTGTACTTGGTATTTTCAAGAATGGAACAACCCATGAAACCGAATTTTAAGCTCGATTTCCATTCCGGTCCTCAGGACACGATTGGGGCAGCCCAAGACAATCTTGCTTACAATCGGAAAACAGCCTTCGCGATAACATCTGACAAATTTGTAACTCGAACCGAATTGCTAGCATATCTGGCAATAGTTGTTCTTCTGATACCATTGGTCCTATCGATTATTCAATATTTGACGACGCTCCCTCCTAGGACCCCGTGAATGGAGCCCGCCGTTTGATTGTGTTCAGATGAAGTTACCAACAATCCGAAAAAAGTCACCGTATTACCGCATCAGACCTCGTTTTCGCCGACTGAGGAGAGCCTCGCGAGCAATGCCATTTGTCGTGGCAGCGTCATTGGCCATCTTTAGCATAACAGTCTTGGGGGGCTTCAAGACCCAAATTGGACTCGCGCGTTGGGCAACGATCGTGCTGACACTAGGCATTTCAGCACAGTTGTTCTTTTTGTTAGCCGGGCAAAGGCGGAAGAAGTATTGATTGAGCCTATCGATTGTGGCGAGATTTTCACTGTGAGAGCGACACTTGACTATGAGATGAACTCGACTAATGTTCGACATGGCGATCTCAATAGGTATGGTTACGAATTCTCGACCAGTCCAGTATGGCCCTATCGGGGCAATCGATCTGGTCGGGTCAAGGTCTTTCCAAAACACTAATTTCCGTCGTCGGTCTCTGTCGTTTCAAGAGCATACTTGAGCCAACAATTTGAAGTTGAGGCGGTTTTTCTAGACCTTACTGTCGCTCCTTTGAGCCGTTGACTCCTGGTAGTGGTGGGGGAGCGTTGTTGAGAAGGAGAAGCTTGCCAGCGCTATTAGAGAGAATCTCCGAGGAGGATCTAGAACGTCTCAGATACCAGCTATCGGACAAGCTATTTGGCATAACGTCGTCTTCCTGTTATGGAAGGGTCACCGAACGTGTCCAATACCCGTCCTGTGAAGGATCTGGATAATCTTCTCAGGATAGTGTTCGACGTCCTCCGTTACGGCCCCCAGGGCCTGGGGAGTCAGGCGAGATAACCGCCGCTTGGGTCCAGTTCCCCGAAGATGACAATCACACCCGGCCAGCAGACCTACACCAGCCTCGGCCACCGAACATACCAGTACAAGAGCAGCCGGTTCAAGACGGAGATCAAGCTCGACCAGCACGGTATTGTGGAGAATTATCCGCCCTACTGGAAGATGGAAGCTTAGACGACTGCTCGTGAGCATGTACTAGCAATCCCTGAGAAACAGGTCCCCAACGGGAACAAGAGCAGACTAGCCTAGGGTTTTCGAAAAAGGGGAAAAAAATGGGGAGTTGGGTTTGCTGTCCTGTTTTCCGTGCTATGGTGTTACTTCTACCCAGTAGGGTATGTTGAGGGGTATTGTTCCGCCTGAGAGGACGATGTCGCCGAAATAGTCGCCGGCAGCCGTCTTTCTGTTGGTCGCAACTGTCACCTCGAAGCTGCCCGATCCACCTGCAGCCAAAGTCACGGTCCTGGTGGCAAGGGTCAAGGATGGCTGGTTCGTGCTCGAAAAGCCCGGCACAACCGAAACGCTGTAGGTTACGCTGGAGCCAGAGACAGACTGGGCCCTGACCAACAACTGCGCGCTATCGCCCTGAGCAGACAGGTGACCATAGTCTAGACTTGTATCCACGCCAACAGTGATCGTTGCAGTGACCATGGACGCAGCAGCCAGATTGATCCGGCCACTGCCACGGTCCATCGGGTTCGGCAATGGATTACCAGTGGACGAGCTTTTCACCGGTCTAGCGGCAGACTGGACCAGAGCCGATTTGATCTGGGCAGGAGACCATGTTGGATGAAGCTGCTTCAGCAACGCTGCAGCGCCGGCCACGTGTGGTGTCGCCATCGAGGTTCCCTGGAAGAACGCGAAGCAGGGCGGACTAGCACAGGAGCTCATCAGGATCGAGCTGTACACGTTCACGCCTGGCGCGACAACGTCAGGCTTGATCTCCTTGAGCAACGTGTTTCCGATGAACGCTGGTCCTCTGCTGGAGAACCCTGCGATAATGTCAGCACTTGGACCGTCCGTGAAGAATTCCATCTGCGCCGTCCCGTCGATAGAGACAGTCTTCGAGCTAGCGGAGGCCATCGCAAGACCGTTGGTCCGCGAGACCATCACAGCCGGTATTGTAGGCTGGTTGGGCGTGCCGTCCTGAGCCATGGCAGTCGGATCGCCAAGTACGTTGTTGTAGACAAGCACCCCTGTTGCGCCAGCTGTTTGAGCGTTCCGAATCTTCGTGCTGAACGTGCATGTTCCACGCGCGATCAGCGCGATCTGGCCTGCGATGTTGTTCGTGGTGGCTGAGCAACCGTTCGCCGGACTCGTCGTGGAGTAAGGAGATGAGGCTACTGTGCCGAAGTTGTTGAACTGGCCGAGAGCGGCTCCGAACGTTCCGATACTGGAAACAGTTACGGGTATGCCTACGAAGTGCGGGTTGGTACTAGCCCCTACAGTAATGACCTTTTCAGCGATTCCAGGCGACTCGATGGTTCCGGGGCTGGGACCAGCGTTACCGGCAGCGATAGCGACCACGACACCCGCGTCGACGGCGTTATCGACAGCAGTGACGAGCGGGTCGTGAGCTGTCGGTGTTCCACCGAGACTCAAGTTCAACACGTCCATTCCATCAGCGACAGCCGCATCAACAGCCATCGCGATGTCCGCCGACGATGCGTCAGTCACATTGCCAGGAAAGACGTTGTATGCCCCGAGGAATGCTTTGGGAGCAATGCCGCTGAGCGTGCAGCCAACGAATGGAGCGCACGTGTTAGCGACTCCCGCGGCAATACCCGACACATGACTTCCATGATCCTGTTTCGCCTGGGCGTCAAAGACAGCACAGACCGCTTGTGTGCAGAACATTTTCGCGACAATGACCTTGTTGCTCACGTACTTGCACGAGACGTTCGTCTGGTGGACGGCGCTGTCCAGCGCGTCACACTTTGGAAAGCCCGCTGGAACGAAAAGAGTATTGTCGGTCAAGAACGGGTGGGTGAAATCAATGCCGGTGTCAATGATGCCTATCTTGATACCCGCACCAGCGTTCGCCTGTCCGCCATCAGCCGATCAATGTCGGCGATCTGTTCATGTCCGTGTGGACACTGAACGTGTAGTCTGCAGTAACAACGCCCGGGAGATGGTTCAGCTCCCTGATGTCAGCACCGTTGAGGTTGACAGCAAGCCCGTTCAATACCGTGGAGTACTCGTAGGTCACGGTGACTTCAGGCGCAAACTTGGCAAGATACATCTTCGCAAAGTTCCGCTGTGAAGCTAGGAGGCTAGAGTATGCGACTGCGGCCGGGCTGGTCAGATCAAGCTTTCCACCCGGAACAGGCATCGTCGCCGCATATCCTGGAACATTTCCAGTGTAGCTGGACAATGGCTGGGCCGAAAGAAGGATGATCGCGCTGTCGCTCAAAGCCTGGTGTTTTGCACTAGCCGGTGATATTCCATAGGTTGCGAATGATACTGTTGCAAGAACAGCGAGGAGAGCTACGACTAGTATTCTTGTATGGTTCATAGAAATTTTCGAA
>WNGN01000340.1_pt1 | contig 28636 bp, 29 predicted proteins | sample 5400561 | NCBI WGS metagenome assembly WNGN01 (sample SAMN13153379, study PRJNA577476) | soil metagenome | isolation source: 115 cm soil or saprolite under Garry oak tree replicate 2 | place: USA:California | collected 2016-06-15 | reverse complement strand
GGGGCAGGCACATGGGCAGGCAAGATGACTTCATCCCCGGTGGAAATCCGCAAGGCTTGTAGAGAGAGATAAATGGCATCAGTTCCGGAGGCGACACCAACGGCATACTTTACGCCGCAATAAGCGGCGAATTCTCCTTCAAACGCCGAAAGGTTTGATCCATTCAACAGTTTCATTGAAGAAAAAACCGAGCCCCATTGCCGCCGCAGCTCAGCCTCAATGGACCGGTACTTTCGGGTCAAATCGAGCAGCGGTATTTTCTTGAGCTGCGGCCTGCTGCTTGGAGCCGGAATATTTTCGTGTTTGCGGTCGAAGTTTTTTATGCTTGATTTTTGCGCCCGCTCTTGCCTTCTGACGACCGTTCTCGCATTCATAAAAGTTTTCCTTTCAGCCCGTAAACCGGGGTGGTAGTAAACAGTCACTGGATTCGAGAGCGCCGGCATGTTCCTAGTCATGGCTGCGGAGCTCACGAGACCCGGAAATGTCAGAAGGTCACAAGAGAAATACGCAGTTTACCCGGTGAGGCTTGAAATCTTGCCTTGAAACCGGCGGCGTTCTTAGAAAGCCATTCCGCAGCGAACTAGGATCGCACGTAGCGTTAAACGCGACGCCGTGAACAGGCAAGGGAAACACTGACTGATGCTTTAAGTCGTCGGGAGTATCCAGGCTGGTCGAAACCATCGTTGACGACGAGCGAGCCAAAGACCCACGATTATCTCCACAATGGGCCGATAACACATGAGGCGTTTTATAACCTAGTTCTCCATTGAACACAATATCGCGAAAGTTCTCTGCTCTTCTTCCGAACCCCCGGTGTTCCTGGAACCACTAATGAATGATAGAACGGCACAGTTTCTAGCAGAGCTGTATGATGGCCCAAGTGACTACCATTGATTTAGGGACGATGACGATATTGTCACCTCTACGTGCGGACGAGGATGCATTGACATCCCTTACGTCAGGGCGTAGCGTACAAATCTAAGTAGGGGGTAGCATATGTTCGGAAGCATTGGGATGCCGGAGCTCATTGTTATCTTCGTGATCGCCTTGATCGTTTTCGGTCCGAGCAAGCTTCCCGATCTGGGAAAATCTCTCGGAGAAGCCATCAGGGGATTCAAAAAAGCGGTGAACGATTCCGAGAGAGTTCCCCTTGAAAGCTCGGACAACCCGAAAGACAACCACGACTCCTCGAAGTCTGCTTAGTGTTGTATCTACATCGCCGTCTAACAAAGTGCGATGAAGCGGTATCTATTTAACGCCGCCCTTTTCCTACCGATCTTTTTATCTATCGCTTTAACCTCTCACCCCGCAGGCAGCCAACAGCCGGTGGCGAGCTTTTATTATGATGAGCAAGGCAACGTTATCCGCCAAGCGCGCGACACCAATGGCGACGGCAAGATGGATCGTTGGACCTACTATAACCGGCAAGGTCAAATCGAGCGGGTCGAGCAAGATGTCAATTTTGATGGGAAACCCGATATTTTCGTTTACTACGAAGGTGGCAAGCCTGGGCGCGAAGAGATTGCCAGCAAGAATGATGGCCGGATCGATACCTGGATTTTTTTTAACGCCAAGGGCGAGATTGAGAGGAAAGGCCAAGATACCATCCATGCTGGCAAACCTAGTCTTTGGGTCTATTATCTAAATGGCCAGCCGGTACGGAGCGAGGAGGACGCGAAGCTATCCGGCACTGCGCAGCGCACAGTCTATTTTCGCGACGGTCAAATCAGTCGCGTAGACGAAGACACAAGTGGGAGCGGTAAGCCCGACAGTTTTTCCTACTTTGAAAACAGCCAGTTGGTCAGGAAGGAACTCGATCGCAAGCACACCGGCAAAGTCGATCTATGGGGCTATTATCGGGATGGCCGGCTGGTCAAGCAGGAAGAGGACCTGCGTGGCGACGGCAAGGTAAGCAGGATCGTTTACTTTCAAGGTGACGAAGTGATCCGGCGGGAGGAAGACTCTTCGGGGCGCGGCCGTATCGACCTGATTGAAAATTTCTCTCAAGGCAGACTCGAGAAACGCTTGCGGGACACAAAGGGAACTGGAAAGTGGGACACGCTTTACTATTTTAAAGACAATGAGCTTGTTCGCGAAGAACGCGATACCGACGGAGATGGTTTCTTCGACCTGAGAATTTTCTACGAAAAAGGTCAAATCGTTCGCCAGGAAGCAGACACCAATGCTGATCGGCGAGTCGATGTCTGGGTCAATTTTCAGAACGGTGAGCGGGTTGAGCAACTGGAGGATCAGAGCTACCAGGGTAAGATCACGGGTCGATACCTCTTCAAGGATGGTCAAGTTGTCGGGCAGGAGCAAGTCGCCAATGCGGAGCCCCCCTCCGTTGCTTCTCCGTTCGTTTCGGTTGAAGAAGAGGTCAGAAGTATGGCAAGCTACGGTCCTTCCTCCTTGGCTGAAAATAAAGCCGTGAATACTAAGAAGGAAATGGTACCAGCGAGTGAAATAAAGTAAGATCTGCGAACAAGGTCCAGGCGATGAATACGCGCTCGGGATTATTTTTAGTCGGGCTTTTTATCATGCTGGTTGGCTGTGATCCCGTCCCCGTACAGTATCCGCCGGGTTCCGTTCAATACCCTTACCCCAGCGCTAACAATTCGTCTTCGCCCCAGCCGCAGTCTTCGCCTCAGGTCACAGGCTCCCAACGATGGCAACACGCATGGAATAGGGCCATGGAAGGCCTGGCGATGGGCGGCTCCATCGGCGGACCGTATGGCGCCGGCGGGGGGCTCATTCTCGGATTAATTGCCGGCCTTATTACAGCAGATTCTTACTACGGTGCGATCAACACTCAGATTCAATCCGAACAGCAAAAAGACCAGCGACTCGAAGCGGCCATTGAGCAAGAGCTGGAGCGGCAGAGAGGATTAGAAAGCCAAATTGCCAAGGCCTCAACTTCGTCCGCCGGATCACAGCCCGAGGTGCAACCCGCAGCGCAAGTCGCCCAGGCTCAGCGTCCACCCCCGAATAGCCCGACTGTAAACAAACCGCCGGAAAACGTTGCGCTCGCCTCCTTGGGCAAATCAACCCCCGCGGTGATTCCTCCTCCGCCGATGTTCAAAAATATGGAGGTGAAAGACATTAACGGCGACGGTGTGCCGGACCTTTGGATTTATTACAACCCGCAGAAACCGGGGGAGATCGTGCGCCAAGAAGAAGCCACCAAAGGCGACGGTAGAGTCGATACCTGGAGTTATTTCAAAGACGGAAAACTCGTGCGTCGAGAAGTGGATACCAAAGGACAGGGAAGGCCGGATACGATTTTCTACTACGCTGGCGACAAGATCGCCCGAGAAGAGCGCGACGAAACTGGGCAAGGAAGGATGACCTATCGCGCCGTGTATCAGAACGGTCGGCTCGCCACCGTAGAAAAGGACACAAGCGGCCGCGGCCAGCCGGATTTATGGGTTTATTATGACACTTCGAAAGACAGCGAAGTCGTCGTTAAAGAGGAACGGGATCTCAACGGCGATGGCATAGTGGATTTATGGACCTACTACGAAGGCGGCCGTATTATCCGACGGGACGTTAGCGCCCTGGGGCTCGATCTCCTTTCAAAACAAGAGCAGCTCCCTGCTGCAGCTGCGGATCCCAAAGAGTTAGTTTCCGACGCCCGATAATTAACATGACCCGAGAACCACACGGATACTTGGGAGATATCGGCCTCCTCTCCCTTTTTCGCAGTCCCTTCCTTATTCCTTCGCTGCTCCTCCACGCGATGCTGTTTTTTCTCGCCTTGCGGGCAACTTTCTCAATCGTAAAGCCTGCGATCGATACGCCGATTTCGGTACAGTTAATGGAAGTGAGAGACGGCGGCTCTGATAACCAGAGCATGGGCCTAGGCAAAGGCCCCGGCGGTCCGCGAACCCTGCCGAAACTAGGCGTTCCGGTGCCTCCCGCGCAAAGAACCGGAAAGCTGGACAGTGGCTCAGTGGAAAGTTCAGCTCCAAGTGAGCAAATCGAAGAAGCGACACCACCGCCGAAGCCCGTTGCGCTTCCAGGCCCGAAAGTCCTCGCAACCGCTACGCCTCATGAGTCCGTCAATGTGAAGGAGACCTCACCCGACTCGCTGGTGCGGCTACCGACGAAGGAATCCGCTAGGCAACTTCCCGGTAGCCCTGCGTCGGATTTGGAAATGAATCAGAAAAGCCTCGCCGCTCTAAAAGGAATGAGCGAAGAGCCCGGAATCAAAGCACTGAAGGAAGGAAATCAAATTCCCGGAGCGCTCAAAGGCACGGGGAGCGGCACCGGACCCTACGGAGTTCCGGGAGGGAGTCGGAGCGGAACCGGTCTGAGCGGAGCGGGAACCGGAGCCGGCACAGGTGGTGGCAGCAACACAGGCCTGAAAGGCATCCCGAATGCGGATTACGACCAGTATCTAAAGCAAATAGAAAGACGGGTCAGATCGGTTTGGAAGTACCCGGACGAGGTTACCGGCGCCCACAAAGTTACCGTTCGCTTTACGCTCGATCGGGCCGGGAAGCTGACGCAAGCGGAAGTGTTGGAGTCGTCTGATTCGAGACTCAATGCCGGCGCCGTCGAGGCGATGAAGCGAGCTTCTCCGTTTCCGCCCATCCCGGAAGCTCTAAAGGATCTCGCCAACGAGCCTATGATCATGCGTTTTGCGGTATCCATCCGCGTCCGAGGATAAGAGATCCAAAGCCTTCCTTCTCAACCCCGCAAACCTTACATTGAATTAATTTTGGTTTAAGGTAATCTTCTCCGAAGTTCTTAGAAGGGCTGTAACAAAATGGAGCAGCAAGGTCTGAACCTCATCGAGATCATCCACAAGGGCGCGATCGCCACCTATCCGCTGATCTTATTGTCGATTGTGAGCGTCACCGTTGTCCTCGAGCGGCTCTGGTCTCTCAGGAACATCAACTCAATGACCCTACGAATCACCGAGTCGCTCCTGGAACCCATCAAAAAAGGGCAACAAGACTTGGCAATCGCCATCTGTAAGCAGAACTCTCATTGCCCCGCTGGGCGAATTTTCCTGAACATTCTCGACAAAGAGGGAAGCCAGCGCCTTGAGACAGCCAACGCCCTTGCCGTCGAAGCCATGTTTGAGGAGACGCAGAGTCTGAAAAAGCATCTGTGGATCCTCGGAACCGTCGCCAGCAGCGCGCCGTTTATTGGTCTACTCGGCACGGTTGTGGGAATTATCAAATCCTTCGAAAGTATGTCGATTGCCGGAACCGGAGGATTTGCCGTGGTCGCCGCCGGAATTTCGGAAGCCCTGGTCGCAACCGCACTGGGGCTCGCGGTAGCGATTATCGCGGTCATTTTTTACAATTACTTTCAAACGAGGATAGCCAATCTCAACGGCCTTTTCCGCATCCAGGTCGCGAAAGTTCTCCGCCACATGAGCCTGTGAGGTATGCCATGGCAATGACCCCGATCGGCGGTAATGATGAGAACTCCGGAATTATGGCGGAGATCAACATCACGCCTTTGACCGACATTTTTTTGGTTTTACTGATCATTTTTATGATCACCAGTTCGGCGATGGTCGAATCGGGCGGCAAAGTGAATTTGCCCAAAGCTGTCGCCACGCAATCGGAGGCCCGCGGGACAACTGTAACTTTAACTCCCAAACACGAAATCTATGTTAATCAAAAAAAAGTGGGCGAGGAGAGCCTGGAGGCGACATTGAAGGACGCGCTGAATACGAGCCCAGATAAGACCGTTATACTGCGCGGCGACAAAGACGTGTTACTCGGCGAAACCGTGAAGGTGATGTCGATTATCAAACGGGCGGGAGCTTCGGAAATCGCCATCGCCGCCGAAGCCGAACGGGTGAAGCGCTAGGTTCCATTGAATTGAGCCATTGTTATTGAGCGAATCGATCATCGCGGCGGCCCTTCCGTCGGAGGCGGCAGCCGCGGCGAACTTCCCAGGCTATTTTCCCGACCTCGCTCCACATCTCTCTGGATTTCTTCCTGACTCTTTCCTAGCCGTTCAACCTGAAGTTTGAGGTTTTTCTCCTTCTCGAGGAAGACTTCCAACTCCAAAGACTTTTGAGTGCCGGGCTGATAGTAAATCGTGATCGAATCGCGCCCCGTCTTACCATCGCTGGCCCGGGCGATGACTTCGATCTGGTTGCGCCCTTCGACCACGGGAACGGCAGAAGAAAAAAATCCATCTGCCGCGAGCCGAAGCTGCGTTGCCTTCTGACCCATGGTTTGGTTCACGACTTGGACATAATCCACGCCGACCACCGAGATATTCTCTACGACCGCGAGAACATCCGCCGGTCTGGACACCGGAGTATAAGTGCCGCCACTTTCCTTAGCAATGCCCACGGCTGCAACCGGATATGAGAGAGCTTCTTCGCCCAAAGCAAACACATGGACTTTAATGCCCGCCTTGCCCGCCAGTCGCGCGGCATTTATCGTTAGATTAATATCTTCGGGGGCCATCCGTCTCCCTCCGCCGATGGGCAATGTCGGAAACCCATCGGTAAGAAGAAACTCGACCTTCACAGCATCGGTTCTTTTTTCGCTGGTTCCTAATCCCATCAGCTCTGAAATTCCCGTGCGGATTCCCTCGACCATGTTCGTCCCGCCATTCGGTCCCGCCCTCAGAATATCGTCTAAAGCACGACGAACCTGTTCGAAGTCATGACTCAGCGGTTGCAGCAACCGTGCACCCTCGCTGAAAGTGATCACGCCGACTCGGGTGGTTTGCGAGTTGAGCTGCACAAGCAGCCGACGCGCTGCCGCAACCTCGGCCGCCAGAACCGAGTTCCGCAAATTTCTCGGGGACGGCCCTCCGAGACTAAATCCTCCGATGCTGATCTGCGGTCTGGGGAAACCGGAAGAGCCTAGACTATCCGGCTGAGCCGCATCGCCCAAATCAACGCCGGCGTATAGCGCGGTACTGCCGGAGATATCGATGACCAGGAAAATATCTACGTTGGGAGACCGCGCCGCCTCGCTGGCAACCTTACCGCTGACTAAGATCGTCTTTTGGTCCTGCGTGATGCGGTTGCCGTCTTTGGGAGAGAGGATCTGAACCTTGGGTTCAGCGCCCCAAGCTGAATTAGAAATGGGAAGGAGAATGAGAAAAAGCCACAGCGTACAGAACCGCATTGCTGGTTGGTTCATAGCGGCTAACCTCGAGAGATTTTACGCTAACATGATTTAAGGGGTGTGTAAACGCGGCACGGAAAGAGTGGGATGGCCGCATGTATGACGGCTCAAGCCGGCGTGGTATACTGTCAAATCATGACCGGACGACCCACTTTTCTGCTACTTTTCGGCGTTTTTTATTTACTCGTCGTACCGGCTTTCGCAGATTACACGTTGATCCTGAAGAACGGCCGCCGGATCACCGTCCAGAGCTATCGTGAGGAAGGCGGAACGATCAAATTCCAGGGACTTGGCGGCGAGATCGGCATTGAGAAAGACCAGATTCAAGCGATCCGTAAGGGCGGTGAAGTAGACCCATCGGCGCTCGATGTCTCACAACCGGCGCCGCCAACATCCATTGCAGCTAAAGAGCCAGCTGAGGAGGAAAAGAAATCAACACCACCGATAGCAACCGGAAAACTTCCCGCGACTGAAGAAAGCGCAGCGGAGCAAAAGGCAAAGGAAGAAAAACAGTATCAAACAAGAATCCGGGAGCTAACCGAACGACTGAAAGAATTGCGAGATCGCTATTCCGCTGAGACAAGAGGCAATCGAGGTTCGGATCCAGCTTTCTTCACCAGTGAGGAAGCCTTCCGAGGTCACCAAGAAGACTTATTATCCAGGTTGAGAGATGCGCAGTACAGGGCGCAGGGACTCGAAACTGGAGGGAACGCCGGCTCTCCTCCTTTTTCTCTTGATGCACCGCCGGCCTACACGGAGAAGCAAAAAGAGCTGAGCGATCTCAGAAATCAGATTAATCAACTAGAAAGCCAGCGGCAATCTTTGATTGATGAAATGCGCCAGAAAGGTTTTGATACCGGATCGCTGTTTTTGGAATAACGCGACCGGCTCAAAGTAATTCTGCTGCGGCTCGGAGCCCCAGCAAATAACTCTGCACGCCAAATCCCGCGATCTGACCCACCGCCGCGCCGGCGATGTATGAATGTTTGCGAAATTCTTCTCGCCTGTAGATGTTCGAGATGTGCACCTCAATCGTGGGCAATCCCGCCGCAGTGATAGCATCCCTTAGCGCCACGCTGGAATGCGTATAGGCAGCCGGATTGATAACAATGGCTCTGAACTGCTTTGGCGCTTCCTGAATCCACGTGACCAACTCGCCCTCATTGTTCGACTGTCGAATTTCGACATTCACTCCGAGCTCTTTGGCCAGAGCGCGAATTTGTTTGTTAATCTGTTCTAAGCTCAAGTGGCCGTAAATTTCCGGTTGCCGCTTGCCGAGAAGATTTAAATTGGGTCCGTTGAGCACCAGAACTTTTTTCTTCCCTGCCATGTCGGTTTCTCAAATCTGGAACACTTACGCGCCAAGCGCGGCCAAGATTTCTCCAGGCGCCAGGCTATGAAAACAAGTCCTGCCGATGCCCGCGCACATGACAAATTTGATCCTGCCTTCCGCCGATTTCTTGTCCACCTCCATGCTTTGAATCAGGCTTTGCCGCGATACGTCGGGAGGAATGTCCGCAGGCAAACCTGCTTTTCTGATCAGCTTGCGAATCCGTTCAAGACTCCTCTGGTCGCAAAATCCTTGATGCACGGAAATCGCCGTTGCCTGAGCCATGCCAATCCCCACCGCCTCGCCGTGAAGGTATTTCCGATAGTCAGTCACGGCTTCCAAAGCATGGCCGATGGTGTGACCGAAATTAAGGACGGCGCGATAGTCGTCTTCACGCTCATCTTTTTCCACCACTCTGGCTTTAATGCGGCACGAGGTCGCAATGATTTGAACCAGAAGTTCGCGATCTAATCCGATCACTTTGTCGATCTTTTCTTCCAGTAGAGTAAACAGGGCCGGATGTTCGATAACGCCGTATTTGATCACTTCAGCCAGTCCGGCGACGAGTTCCCTGGGCGGCAGCGACTGAAGCACGGTCACGTCGATCAAGACTGATCGAGGCTGATGGAAGGCGCCAATCAAATTTTTGCCATTCTGATGATTCACGCCGGTTTTGCCACCGACGCTGGAATCCACCTGAGCCAGTAGTGTTGTGGGCACCTGAATATAAGGAATGCCACGCAGATAGGTAGCGGCGATAAAACCCGCCACATCTCCGACCACCCCGCCTCCCAGTGCCATGACGCATGAATTGCGCTCAAGTCGCTCCGTAATCAACCGGTCGTAGATACTGGCCAATGTCTTTAGATTTTTGTGTTCCTCTCCTTCGGGAATGAGTATGGGAATCATTTCGAATCCAGCGTCGGTAAGCGCCTCGTGAACGGCATCGAGATAGAGCTGCGCGACCGTGGGATTCGTAACGATTGCCACCTTTCCACGCAAACCCGCCTGCGAGAGAAATTCTCCGGCTCTCGGCAAGATTCCCTCCCCGACATGGATCGGATAGGAGCGATCGCCGAGATTGACGGTTAAAGTTTGCATCAGCTCATTTCTCCACGTTCAAGAGATGGATAATTTTCTCCACAATCTGTTCCACGGTCAATTGGCTCGTGTCAATGATTGCATGAGCCTGGGCATAGTTTTTTTCCCGCTGTTTCAAAAGTTCCTCAACCCGCCCCTTGCGATCGAGTCCCTTGAGCAACGGCCGCTTCGCGCCGTTTCCTGCTCGTTTCACGAGCACGTCTGGTGAGGCGGTGAGACACACCAGCAGGCTTTTCTCCCGGAGCATTTTGAGATTTTGTTCATCCATTACGACTCCGCCGCCGGTCGCGATCACCTGACCCTCTTGTTGCAAGACCGCTGCAAGCGCCTTCTTTTCTAATTGCCTGAAGTACGACTCCCCCTTTTGACTGAAAATATCCCGTACTCTCATCCCCTCGGCTTTTTCAATGAGCCTATCGAGATCGACGAAACGTCGTCTAAGTTTTCTTGCCAGGGCCCGCCCCACGGCGCTCTTACCAACGGCCATGAAACCGGTCAAAGCGATGTTCTGAATAGCGCCTCGCGACAACAGTTAGTAGCTCTTAATTTGTTCGAGGTAGCTTTCGTAGTTGCGCGTGATTTCCCGTAGGGAGTCGCCGCCGAATTTTTCGAGAAACGCACCGGCAAGCTCGAACGCAACCACGGATTCACCCACCACGGCCGCCGCGGGCGCAGCACACACATCGGAGCGCTCAACGGATGCGTCCGCCGGCTGTTTGGAGCGGAGGTCCACGGATTGCAGCGGACTCATGAGAGTCGAAATCGGTTTCATGGCGACTCGGGCAATCAGCGGTGCGCCGTTGGTCATTCCTCCTTCGGTGCCGCCAGAATTGTTGCTACCGCGATAGAACCCCGTCGGGACGATTCTTGGAGTCCCTTCAGTCACCATTTTTGCCGGATCAAAGAAGATTTCGTCGTGTACTTGCGACCCGCGGCGGCGCGCCATTTCGAACCCGAGACCGATCTCAACACCTTTAATGGCCTGAATGCTCATCAGAGCCTGCGCCAGACGGCCGTCCAATTTCCGATCCCATTGCGCGTGCGTGCCCAGCCCCGGCGGCAGTCCTAAGGCGATGACCTCGAATATGCCACCGAGAGTATCCCCGCTCTTCTTGCACTCCTCGATGAGGTCAATCATCTTGGCTTCGGCTTCCTTGTCCGCGGTTCGGACGGGCGACTCCTCAGAGCGAGCGTAGACTTCTTCAAACGTAAACCCGCCCATCTTGGCTGCGACGTTGCCGATGGAGCGAATATATCCCATGACTCGGATGCCGAACGGCGACAGCAACTGCTTGCTAAACGAACCCACCGCCGTCCGCGACACGGTATCCCGGGCGCTGGCGCGCTCCAAAATATCGCGAATGTCGGAACGGTCGTACTTGAGAACACCGGTAAGATCGGCATGTCCCGGCCGCGGCTTGGTTACCGCGATCTTTTCATCTCGGTCTTCCGGCGCCGCTGACATCTTCTTGGTCCAGTTTTTCCAATCGCGGTTTTCAATACCGAGGGCAACGGGCGAGCCAAGTGTCTCGCCCCAACGAATGCCGGAGCGAATCTGGACTTCATCTTTTTCGATGAGCATTCGACCGCCGCGGCCGTAGCCCTGCTGGCGACGCCATAAGTCATGGTTGACTTTGGAAACGTCGATGGGAAAGCCCGCCGGCACGCCGTCGATAATCATGGTCAGACAAGGGCCGTGGGACTCTCCCGCAGTGAAATAACGCAGCATGAATGACTCCTCAGATTGCGTATTAGACTACAGAGAGTAAGAGGTGCTTTCAAGCCCGAATCGAGCTGGGGGAGCGCATGAAAGGCACGATAAGGTTCGCTAGAGTTACCGTGTTGGCGTCGACGTGATAGTGACCAGGCTTTCTTGCACGAACTTGAGCAGAGTTGTCTCCGGGTTCAAGCCGGTCTGGATATAATACCAATCCGAGACTCTAGCCAGCCGGCCGCCCGCTGATTGGTAATACGACTCCTCGTGATTCGGTGCCCCAGCGATCGCAAGAACTTCCCCTTTATTCATCCCAACGGAAATCAATCGATTAGGATTAGCGTAGGGTCGCCAAGAGCTGAAGCCTTGAGCAAATTGGAAAGGCGTGGAGTCCCCCGGGTGTACTAATGAGGGTAAAGTCACTGAGGTAGCGGCGAGCAAAAACACGAGGAAAGGCTGTGCGATTGCGGAGACCGCCCGTTCTTGCATTTTATCGTGACCTCTCAACGCCTACGTTTTTACTGTGTTCACGGCTTCCCGTCTCGCAGGCATCGAAGTCTAAACCATTACCTATCCTCGGTGAGCTGTCGTTTACGATAAAGCATATCGGCCATCATATAGATCGTGGAGCACCTCTTCTAAAATACATCCCACAAGGACACGGATCCTAAGGGCCGCGCGGGTGAGACTCACTCGTGGTAAAATACGGATATGCGGGTATCCTACTCTAATTCGATTTTCTAGGCTAGGGGTTGATGGACGGTGCGGTCGCCTGCTCGCCCTGGGTTTTTTTCATTTGCTCTCGCCAGAGCTCATCTGCCGTGGGCAGATTCTCGGAGCCAGCCTCAGCAATACGCGGCGTGATAAAGACTACAAGTTCTTCGAGGTCCTTCTGAATGCTCCAACTCTTAAACAGCCAGCCAAGAACGGGAACGTCTTTCAAGTAAGGGATACCGCTCGTGTTGTCTTGGGCCGTGTCTTTGAGAATACCCCCGATAACGATTGTCTCGCCATCTCTCACGAGGACGTTAGCGGTGGCTTCCCGGTTCAACTCATCGAAAGGAATTACCCCGGCCACACCTCCGCTGACTGTGGGATTGTTGGCAATAGAACTTGATTTAACGTTGATATTCATTAACACGAACCCATCGCTCGATACCTGAGGGGTAACCGTCAGAGTGATTCCGACTGGGATTTTTTCAGTGGCAACCGCAGTTCCTGCAGCGGCTCCGCTACCGCTTGCGATGTTAGTCGAACTTGGGAGGGCAATCCTCAATATCCGCTCGCTCTTTATAGTGGACGCAATGTTGTTCAATGTCACGACCGAAGGTTTGGAAATAATCTTGACCTTTCCCTCGTTCTCGGCAGCCGACAATTTTAAAGATAGATTTCTGATCGCCCCAAGTCTGCTCTGAGCAATTGTAAACAGTCCACCAGCAAGCGGACTTGCCGAAAACGGGCTGCCGGCAGGTGTTGATGTTTGAACCTGGAGGGATTGCCAGTTCAAGCCTAATTCTGCTCCCAGGGAACGGGCAAAACTCGGTGTCGTTTCAATAAGATTCGATTCAATGAGAACCTGAGGCGTGCGCGCATCCAGCTTGGCAACCAATGTATTAACATCATCGACGACTTTCCTGATATCGCGCACCATGATCGTATTGCTTCGCTCATCAGCCACCAGTGCGGCATCGGGTCGCTTGCTTAGGAGGGATTTGACCTTGGATTCCAAATCCTTGACCTTGGCATAGTTAACGTTGAAATAAATGGTTTGGAGCGGTTCCAAATCCTCTTTAGCTCTCCTGGCAGCGGCGAGCGCGTCCTTTTCAGACTTTAGTTGTCCGGCAGTGGATATACGGACGACGTTTCCCAGCTGTTCTTTGCCCAAACCGTTCGTGTCTACAATTAGATCCAACGCTTGATCCCAAGGCACCTCCACGAGACGAACCGTAACTTTTCTATTGACGTCAGTGGTGACGATGATGTTCAGACCACTCACTTCCGCCAGCAACCGAAAAACGTTTTTGATGTCCGCATCCTTGAAATCCAACGAGATCTTTTGGCCCGTGTACTTTTTATCTGTGCTCAACAGATCATCGGCAGTCACGCTCTTTTTCTCGACAGCCTCAGCCGCCCTGACATCCATCCTCCGCCCGCCCCGAACTAATGTGACGTCTTTCTTTGTCACGACATTAGGGTCGAGCGCCCCCACGGTGATTTTGAGCCCGCCGTTTTCAGGGGTGATCGTATACGGCGGCACGTTCGCGGCGGCGATGTCCGTCACTAACCGGAGGCTGCCTTCCGTGGCACTGAGACGGAGCGCAGCGACCCAGTTAGTCTCGATGCGAAAAGTCTCGGCCTGCGATAAGGCTTTCGCTTCACCGAAGATATCCAAGACGATCCGCGACGGTTGCGGCAGGGGAAAATGACGGAACTGCGTGACCGGTTGCGAAAATTTAACGAGCAATGTGGTCTGTCCGCGCTCTTCACGGACCGACAGTTCCTGAAGAGTCAAGGCAGTGAGCGCTGGGTTTGCTTCCTTTGGCGGTGCTTTGGCAGCTGGTTGATTTTGAGAAGACGTCGGTGCTTTGGCATCGGTTTGGGCGGCGCGATCCTTATCCGCGTTCATGGAACAACTGACGCTCATCGTTGCGCAACCCGTTCCAATAAGAAGCAGACAAAGGGCCGATCTGTTTAGGTCATTGCTCCTAACCCACCTTCTAAAGAGATTCGCTAAGCCAATTCTCGTCTTCATCATTTTGGTCACTCCGTAGGCAGCTTCATGCTAATGTCGCGCTTCCTTTTGTTGCCATAAAAATCGGCGTAGGACTCCTCCACAACGACCTCGCTACGATAAATTCCTTTCACCCGTCCTTCGCCACTGCCAATGGGAGTGCCGACTTTCACGATGTAGCCGAAACCCGCCGTGTCTTCGATCATTGCCCTTGGCTCTTTAATATCCCAGACGATCCCAACAACCTTGAGTTGACCCAGCTCGAATCGTTCCAACGGCGACAAGTTTTGCCTCCGCTGTGAACTCGCCTTGGTGTCCAACGTAGCTGGTCGAAACGGATCCCGTTTGCCCGCCGGCGAAAAACGCTCAGTCCCAGCCGACCCGTCCTTTGTTTTCGGCAGACTGGGATCACTCGAATCCGGGTTCGCATCCGGTTCACGTTTCCCGCCCAAAGTTTGCTGAAGCTTTGCTCTCGCGGCCTCTTTCAAACCCTGCAGTGCCTTGCCGATCGCCGCCGGGGCCGCATTGAATTTGTCGACGGCATCTTTTGTCTTTTGCGACGGTGTCTGGACGTCTTCTTGCGCCGCTATAATTCTCCATCCGGCCGAGCTCACGAAAGCCGCCACCACCAGCACCAGAGACATTTTCAAAGCTCTGCCCATCGTCAGATTACTTTCTTCCCTTGGCCGCCTTCTCTTCGGCGACCTTTTTGCGCTCCGCGTCGTCTAAGAAACGGAACGCAGTCGCCACGCTGGTCGTCTCCAGGATGACCTGATCCCCAGTGATCGTCGGGTTCTTGAAGCCGATGTTGTCTATGTTGATCAACCGGTTTAACCGTCCAACTTCGTCGAAGAAATTGATGGCGTTGTGAAAACTTCCTTTGACCATTATGTCCACCGGGACTTCAGCATAGAAATTCTGATAGTTCTCCGCGCGGGGGCGAAACAAGAGAACTTCCAGTCCGGACTCCTGTGCCTTGTTCGAGATGCTGTTCAAAAGATCGGCCATCTCCTTTCTATTGGGTAGCTGCGCCACAGCTTGCTTGAGCTTGGCATCCAGCTCGGCTAGCTCCTTTTGAAGCCGCGGCAGGTTAGCCGCTTGAAGCTGTTTTTTGCTTCTTTCGTTTCTCGCGATCTCAACCTCGTCCGCCAGTTTGGCGATCGCATGAGGATCGAAAAGGAAGCTATAGTAAAGCGCACCAAGCAAAATAATCACGGCGGCTAAAATCGCGATTTTCTGCCCGCTCGATCGTTCTAGTAACTTGTTGAGTAGCTCGTTCAACCTTTTTTCTCCGCTTTGGCCGGCGCTTTAACGCTTCCTTTGACCGCGCTGGCGCTCGGCGTCGATTGATAAGAAACCACCGATTTAATGGAAAATTTTTTATACGTCCCAGCCGCCGGGCCGCCTTGGGTCGTCTCCACCAGCTCGACATTTTTAAAATAAGATGAACTCACTAATGCCTTTAAAAAATCGGCCACTGTCTGGTTATCAATCGCCTGCCCATTAATAACCAAGTTGCCGCCGATGTCTTTGAACTCCGTAAGCCAAAGGCTCGGCGGAGCTGCGGCTGAAAGACTCTCCATCACCCGCACGGGGCCGACTTTTTTCCTTTCAAGATCTTCAATAATCTTGTTCTTGCTTTTGAACTCCTCGATCTTGTTTTGCAGGTCACCGACTTGCTTGACTTTTACATCCAGAGCTTGAATCTCGTCGCGTAATCCGACAAGTTCACTGTTGAGCGTTGACAATCGGTAGAACTGGTAGACATACAGTCCAGCAAGGACAAGAACCGTAAATCCTAAGACCACCCCACCAAGGGTCAGTTCTCGCCGCCGACTGACTTCCGCCTTGCGTTCCTTTACCGGAAGTAAATTAATCCGAATCATTTGTCCCCCGGCCTGCGGATCGCGAGGCCGGCTCCCACCGCAAACAATGGGGCGGATTCCATCAAATACGTCCGGTCGATATTTTTGCTGACGGTAAAACCGCGAAAGGGTTCCGCGAGACGAACCGGCACTGCCATTCGCGCTTCCAACAACTCGCGCAGTCCGGGGAGTTTGGCGCTACCCCCGCTCAAAAAGATCGTCTTTAGGCCGTCACCTTCCTCCGATGCCAGCGCGCCGTAGAGACTGACGGTCCTGCGAATTTCTTCGCTCAAGCCTTCAACCATCGGCCGCAGTGCTGCTTTCAATTCCAATCCCTTTTTGCCTTCGAGCGTGCCGGTTAACTTGAAAGTCTCGGCCGCGGCGGCCGGGATATTGAGTTCTCTCCTCAGGCTATCTGTGAATTCCTCTCCCCCCATGGGCAGATCGCCCGTAAACGTGGAAAGACCATTCTGCAATAATGTGATGCTCGTGTAACGAGCGCCCATGTGAATCAGCCCGACCACGCCACCATCCGCCTCTTCGCTATAATTTGCTTCGTACATATTTTCCAACGCAAAATAATCGACGTCCATGACCACCGGATCAAGTCCCGCTTCCTGTATCACATCGGTGTAACTGTTCACGAGCTCCTTCTTGACAGCCACCAAAAGGACCTCCATCTGGTTCCCACCGTCCACAATGTTGAGGACTTGGTAGTCTAAGTTGACGTTTTCCAAATTCTCCGGAATGACGTTATTGGCTTCAAACTCGACGTTGGCCTCCAGTTCAGCGTCCTCCTGCCTGGGCATCTGAACTTTTTTCATGATGACCGCACGGCCGGGCACGGCGGAAATCACTTTGGTCGCCTTTACGTGATTTTCCAGAATGAGTCTTCGGATGGTGTCCATGACCGACGTGGGGTCGACTACCATGTTGTTCTGGATTGCCTTTGCAGGCACCGGCAAAACCCCCAGGTTGAGGAGCCGATAACTACTTTTTTCCACCACCGCTTCAACCATTTTGATCGAGCTAGAACCGATATCGAGCGCGACGAAGCCGTCGTTACGCCCGAAGGAACTCGGAAAGCTGAAATTGAATTTTTTTAGAGACTCAAACATGGCTATTGTTTTTGAAAACCCGTTCCCTCTGATTGGTCTTAAGTCCCAACGCTAGGAGGATCTTTCTTTTCGTCGCCATCCTACAGGCCTTGCCCTTTTCGATGCGGTCCAAGGTCAACGGCGAGATGCCGGCCAACCGAGCAAGTTCTGCTTTGCTTAGCATCTTCTCTTCACGGAGTCTTTTCACGTTGTTTGGCTGATCCATGTCTCAACTGTCCCTTAACCCGATGTCCTGACTGAAGTGGGTGGAATATCTACACGAGCGCACAATACAAAGTCAAATTAAAATTAAGGTTAATTATGTTTAATTATAGGGGCCTGGATTCTCGCTGAATACGCAAACTTGTTGCCAGCAGGGTTCCTTTCTTGCAACCATTTGACTTCATTAACTCTTCTGGCGTAATCAACCAGCCATTGCGGCGTCTTTATGCGCGAAATGGGCGACCGGCCGCAACAACACCGGACTTATTTAACAAATTTGAACATCTCGCTTCGTTTCAGATGTCCTCGATCCCGAGTTTGCTTTTGTCCCCATCGACCGTTAGTTAGTAGTCCATCTATGGAGAATCAGGCGAAAAGATTTGCCCGCGTGGTCATTCCCTCGCCGTTGAAGCAGCCTTTGATTTATGCCGTGCCGCCGGATCTACAGGATGAAATTTTGGTGGGCATGCGTGCATTGATCCCCCTAGGAAGACGAAAGGTTGTTGGCATCGTGTTTGAGCTGTTGCCCGAAACCCATCTTATTGAAACTAAGCAAATCCTCGCCGTTCTAGACGAACAACCGATACTTGATGCCGCGCTTATTCAGCTAAGCCTGTGGATTGCTCAGTATTATCTAGCCACCATCGGGGAAGTCCTGGCAACGATTCTGCCGCCGAGTCTGAGAAGCGAAAGCCAGCGAACCGTCGTCGCCAAGTCCGGAACATTTTCCATCAGTGACGCGGTTGCAAATAAAATTCTCCATATGCTCGGTCACAAAAAGGGTAGAATCAGCATCAAGACACTGATGCGACAGATTTCCGGCGGCAATGTATATCAGGCCCTGGAGCGACTCGAGTCATTGGGCGCCGTCGAAATTCACGAAAGGTTGCCTGGAGGACGCAAGCGATCGAAAGGAATTCGACTCGACACCGACGTTGCGCCTCCCGCAGCTCTCGCGCGATACACCCTGAGCACCGAGCAAGAACGAGCGCTCCATGCGATCGACGATCGCCTGCAGAAAGGCGGCTTCGAAACTTTCCTCCTTCACGGCGTCACAGGCAGCGGAAAGACCGAAGTCTATCTCCGCGCTATGGAGCGGGTTCGAGCATCGGGTCGCCGGAGTCTTATTCTGATTCCAGAAATCTCACTGACACCGCAATTGATCGACCGTCTCAAGGCGCGTTTTACTGGACGAGTCGGGATCTTACACAGCCGGCTTACTGAGGCTGAGCGTTGGGCGCAGTGGTGGCACATCCTACGTGGCAATGTCGATGTAGTCGTCGGCGCTCGTTCAGCCGTTTTCGCACCGCTTCCCGGCCTTGGACTCATCGTAGTGGATGAAGAGCACGACTCTTCTTATAAGCAGGAAGAGAGCTTACGTTATAATGGACGGGATGTTGCGGTGGTTCGGGGCAAGTTTTTGGCATGTCCGGTGATCCTGGGTTCCGCCACGCCGGCTGTCGAGAGTTACGAAAACTGCCTGCAGGGCCGCTACCGACTTTTGGAAATCACGAAGCGCGTCTATGAGCGCCCCTTGCCGAGAATCGAAACGGTTGATTTGAGATCAGAATTCAACCGATCCACTTCGATACCGAACAGCAAGTCTCCCGAACTCCGAACCGATGCGTCGCCAAGCCGCACGAAAGCAGCGCACAGACTGATTTCGCATCGGTTGGCGGAAGCGCTATGTGACAATTATCGGAAATCGCGGCAGAGTTTGATTTTTCTCAACCGCCGAGGCTTCTCTAATTTTCTCCAGTGTACTCTTTGCGGGTATGTGTTGCGTTGTCAGTATTGCAGCGTAACGCTCACCTTGCACCTCGCGCAGAAGAGCGTATGTTGTCATCACTGCAATTTTCGTAGACCCGTGAATCGGGTCTGCCCCGGATGCGGCAATGCGACTCTCTCAGGCATCGGCGTGGGCACGGAGCAGATCGAAGAGACTTTGCGTCATCTGGTTCCGCATGCGCGGATTGCGCGCATGGACCGCGATACGACCAGCCGACGGGGATCACATGAGATACTGATTCGGCAGTGGGAAAAAGCTGAGATCGACATTCTCGTCGGCACCCAAATGATCACCAAAGGCCATGACGTGACGGGTGTAACGGTGGTCGGTGCTTTACTTGCCGATCTGTCATTGAACCTGCCGGATTTTCGCGCCGCCGAGAGAACCTTTCAGCTTTTGAGCCAAGTGGCGGGAAGATCGGGTCGCGGTGACGATCCGGGAACAGTCATCGTTCAGACCTACGAGCCGGAGCATTATGCTATACAACACTTGATCAACCATGACTACAAAGGTTTTTTTCAGTCGGAGATGGAATTCCGTCGCGCTTTAAACTACCCCCCGTTCACGCGGCTCGTCAGTCTTCGTATGGAGGGGCCGAAGGGCGATGAAGTCGAAACAAAGGCGAAGATATTAGCAGCAACCCTCAACGAGAAGGTAGACATGAAACCAAAGTTTCGTGGACAGATCGAATTGCTCGGACCCGCGCCAGCGCCGATTCATAAGTTGCGCAATCGCTATCGTTGGCAACTCTTGCTCAAAGGAAAACAAATCGCGCCGTTGCTTGAATTAGCGAAGCGAGCGGGGCAGTTGGTGCCTCGATCCCGTAATGTGCGTCTTCACATTGATGTCGATCCCTACGATATGTTATGAAATTTAGTAGGTTATGGCGATCTTGGAGATCTTAAAATACCCTGAGCCGATCTTGAGCCGAGAGTCTCTGCCGTTAAAAAATATCACCGGGGAGACCGTACAACTGGTTAATGACCTGATGGAAACAATGTATGCTGCGCCAGGCGTCGGGCTCGCGGCGCCTCAGGTGGGTGTAGCCCAACGGGTGATCGTGCTGGACGTCGACCACGAAAATCCGCATAAGCAGGTATATAAGCTCATCAATCCAATAATTACCCGGACGGAGGGGGAAGTCATCTGGGAGGAGGGATGCCTTAGCGTCGTCGACTTTACCGCCGAAGTGCGTCGCGCCGCGAAGGTGGAAGTCGTCGCTTTCGATGAACATGAAAAAGAAATCAAGGTTGCAGCCGAAGGACTTTTTGCCGTCGCCCTGCAGCACGAAATCGATCATCTGGATGGCAAACTCTTTATCGACCGCATCAGCCGCTTGAAAAGAAATCTTTACACGCGCAGGCGCAAAAAGATGCTCCGCGACGGGACAATTCCCTCCAACGAAAGCCCAGGCGTCATGATTTAGAACCAAACTCTCGGCCGCCCTCGAAGTTCAGGTTGATATTTCGCAAATCTAATTTTCATGGCCACGAATTGGCCCATTGTCTTTATGGGAACTCCCGAGATCGCTGCCGTGACTCTCAAGGAACTGCTGCAGGGTCCGGACCCCGTCGTCGGAGTGGTTACCCAGCCGGACCGTCCCGCCGGCAGAGGTCAAAAGACCATTTCTTCACCGGTGCGTGGAGTCGCTGAGAGTCACGGCGTCCCGGTAATAGCTCCGGAAAAGATCCGTGATCCAGGTTTTCTCGCCACGCTAAACGACTGGAATCCCCAAATCATCGTGGTGGTCGCTTTCGGACGAATACTCCCGGCTACGATTCTCGATTTGGCGCCGCACGGCTGCGTCAACGTCCACTATTCGCTGCTGCCGAAATATCGCGGCGCCGCTCCGGCCGCCTGGACGATCATTAACGGTGAAGAAAAAGGCGGCGTCACGACCATGAGGCTCGAGCAAAAGATGGATGCCGGACCCATCTACCTCCAGGAAGAGATCGCAGTCGCGCCGGATGAGACCACCGCGTCCCTTCAGGATAAGCTTACTCCCGTCGGCGCTCGTTTGTTGTTGGAAACGATTCGAAGGTTAAAGGACGGTACGCTCGCGCCTCAAACGCAAGACGAAGCTAAGGCAACCTTCGCCCCGATGATCAAAAAAGAAGACGGCCTGATCGACTGGAGCCGATCGGCGGCTGAGATTGAACGCCGTGTCCGCGGATTCACCCCCTGGCCCTCCGCTTACACTCACCTGCGCGGCAAGTTGATGAAAGTTCATCGGGCAAAGGTCATCGCTACGACGGAGCGAGGAAACCCCGGCGAAATCATCCGCGCGGATGGAAATGGATTCTGGGTAGCAACCGGCTCCGGCGCGCTCAGCCTCGAAGAAGTCCAGTTGGAAAACAGGAAGCGACTCCTTGGAGTGGAATTTCTCAAAGGAGCAAGGATTGGAAAAGGTGAGCGCCTTTGATTCCGAACCGCAGAAAAGCGTTCGCAAGCTGGCGACCGAGATTCTCACCAAAGTCGATACTCGCAAAGCCTACGCTGATGTCCTACTGGATCACACGATCAAATCTGCAGCCCTGGACGACCGGGATCGCGCTCTACTTACGGAGTTAATCTACGGAACACTTCGCTGGAGAGGAAGACTGGACCCATGCCTCAGTGAATCGATCCGCGGTTCCCTCGAGGAAACCGATCCATTTATCCGAAACCTACTTCGTCTCACTTTATACCAGCTCGACTTTCTCGATCGCATTCCGGATTACGCCGCAGTCAATGAGGCCGTAAAAGTCGCCAAGACCCACGGGGGGCGAAGAGCTGCGGGTTTCGTGAATGGAGTTTTGCGGAATGTCGTGAGAGAAAAAAGAGCAATCATCCCGCCAGAGCCGGCGGAACGTCGCGTTGAAGATTTTGCTGAATACTGGTCCCATCCCAAATGGTTGGTGCAACGCTGGCTTCAATACTTCGGCAGTGAGGAAATCACAGCTTTACTGAAAGCCAACAACGATGAAGCACCTTTGGTGCTCAGGACGAACCGAACTCGGGGAACGAGAGAAACGTTGCTCGATCTCTTCGGCACCCAAGGAGTTAAAGCGGTACCGTGCTCGTGGTCGCCCGAAGGAATTGTTATCCGATCCGGAGGACCGGTAGATCAACTTCCCGGTTTTCAAGCGGGGCTTTTCCAGGTTCAAGGGGAAGCATCCCAACTCGTCGTCTATCTTCTCGACCCAAAACCTGGCGAGCGAATTCTGGATGCCTGCTCTGCCCCTGGAGGCAAGACAACTCACATCGCCGAATTCATGGACGACCGCGGTCACATCATTGCGATCGACATCTCTGCCAAAGGTATTCGACGTGTGGAGCAGAATGCACGGAGGCTGGGCCTGACCTCTATACAAGCCTTGCGCGCCGACCTCACTCGAGGAACAACTATCCCGCTGGACGAATCGTACGATCGGATATTAGTAGATGCTCCTTGCAGCGGCTTTGGAACGCTGCGTTCTCACCCCGAGATCAAATGGACTCGGAGCGAGAGCGATATCCAGCGATTGAGTCGGCTACAGAAGAAAATCCTCATTCGCGCCGCTTCATACCTTAAGCCCGGCGGGGTCTTAGTCTACTCCACCTGCACGCTCATCGAGGACGAAAACGAGAAAGTCGTCGAGGATTTCCTGAAATATCAAGAAGGGTTTGTCTTGGAAGAGGCTGCGGGTTATCTTCCTGATCAAGCGAAGTCTTTGGTGCGAGGAAGCTATTTTATGGCCTGGCCCCACCGTCACGACACCGACGGTTTTTTCGCGGCTCGACTCAGAAAGGTTGCCTAAATGAACGCGATGAAAATCGCTCCTTCTATTCTGTCTGCGGACTTCAGCCGCCTAAGAGACGAGATCCAGGCGGTTGAGGCGGCCGGCGCAGATTGGCTCCATGTCGACGTCATGGACGGGCACTTCGTGCCGAATATCACGATCGGCCCGGTAGTCGTTGAGTCCATCCGAAAGGTAACGAAGATTCCTCTGGACGTCCACTTGATGATCACCGATCCGGACAAGTACGCGCCGGAATTCATCAAGGCCGGCGCGGATTGGGTTTCGATTCATCCCGACACGTGCGCCAATCCGAACGTGAGCCTACGAAAAATCCGCGAGCACGGCGCCAAAGCTTCGGTTGCCGTGAATCCGGACGTTCCTTTGGAAAAAGTCGAAGGCTGTTTTCCTGAAATTGATATGATTCTAATGATGACGGTTTTTCCCGGATTTGGCGGTCAGGCTTTCATTCCAGATGTCTTGCCGAAAATCGAACAGGTTCGGCGAATCGTCGACCAAAAAAAGCTACCGATCCTCGTCGAAGCCGACGGCGGCATTAAAGCCGATAACATCGAGCGCGTTGTCCAGGCCGGGGCTGAGGTCATTGTCTCCGGCTCCGGCATCTTTAAGACCACGGATTATAAGTCCACAATACGTCAGATGCGCGCCGCCGTGGGACAATGATAACCCTGTTGTTTTCTCCTTTTGGTGTGTTACTTTTAGCGGGTCGGGGCGTGGCTCAGCTTGGTAGAGCGCACGGTTCGGGACCGTGAAGTCGGTGGTTCAAATCCACTCGCCCCGACCACTTACTTACATCATATTTTCTCACTGCTTGAGTCTGTTTAGGGTCACCATCAGTTCGTGGGGTTTCGGGAAAGATTTCGGTTCTAGCCCTGAAAAGCCGCTCTAATTGCTCCCTGGAATCGCTCCTAATGTATCGACCGTAGTGCTTCTCGATCATCGCAACGGATGTTCCGCAATACTCCGCCACCCACTTGATGTTAAGGCCATGCGATAAGGCATCCGAAATGAACGAATGTTTTGTCGCGTAGAATTTCCGTGGTCTGACGTTGCATGCTCTCAGCACCCGATACCAATATTTCCCTCGCCATTTATCGGCACGAATGGGATTACCTTCTCGGTTCTTGAAAACAAAATCCTTCTCGGTGACATGCAGCGGTTTAATGGAGCGCGTTGACGAAAGAAAATGTTTTCAGATGCGATAGATTCTTTTCTTTTGTGAGGAACGAAACCACGAAACAGCGGTTAAAAAATCATCCGTCCAATCATCGTTGGTATTCACTGGCACTGGTTGAAATTTCAAAAGCAGATCTTCGTTTTCTTTTCGTCGTATTAGCCATGACGCAACGGTGTAACGAAAATCTTTCCAATCATTAGTTGATGGATGAAGCGAAACCGCCAAAACATCAAACTCCGCAAAATGATAGGGCCGAGTGTCAGCGCCGGTCTCAGGATGTTTTCCGCCGCGTGTCTTTTGGGTTTCAACCACGTAGGCATCAGAAGGCAAAAACCTATATGCCTGATTCGCCTTCATGGGAACGTGGCCTTTAAGCCGTTGCATTTTAACCTGAACGCGGACTTCGGAACCATCCGTCAGCAAGAAATCATAGGCATGATCACCAGGGGGAGTTATGTCTTTCCATCCGTGCAATGTTTTCGCAACGTTGGTTGAAAATGCCGCTTCCGCGATTATTCCCCGAACACCCCTTTGCGTTAAGTCACTTGCCCTGCCGATTGTCTCTAAAATGATCTCTGCATCGGCGTTGAGTTGGGCCTCAAGGCTATGAACAGGAAATTCTTTTCGCAGGAACTGAAATATTTCTTTGCGGTGTTCCTTCGTACATTCGGCCAATAGCCGCTTGATTTCTCGGATCTGGCTTTCAGTCATTCGCTCTTTTGTCCCTTATGCCGTCCGCGTGGTTTCGGGATGAACTGCATCACTTCTTGGCGGCTTACAAACGTGTGTCCGCCGACTTTGAATGTTTTAAGGCGACCCGTTTGCACAAGCTTTCGAATTGCTTGACGTGTAATTCCTCTGATTCGTGCTGCGTCCGCCTGCGAAATCCAATCTTCTAAAGAGTCGTGTGAATCGGTTGACAATGTAAACCAATTAGTCTAGTTTACCGTTTTCGGAAAATGGCTTTACGTTTTCGGCAAATATATATAAATTGTTGAAAATTCACCAGGAAAGTTGCCCATGAAAAACATTGAGATGCTTACCAAAGGCGAAACTGAACGGGTTGCTCGACGTGAACCAGAGCTTGCTTTCAAACAAATCCGCAATCCACAAACGATCGTTAAGAAAATTCGCCCGTACTACACAACCGAATACGGCGCGGCTTACGTTGCCGAATCTCTCAGTTTTCTCAAACGTATTCCCAAGGAAAGTGTGAATCTGGTTTTCACTTCTCCGCCCTATGCGCTTCACTTCAAGAAAGAATATGGGAACGTAAAAAAAGCGGATTACGTTGAATGGTTTTTAGATTTCGCCCGTGAGGTTTTCCGTGTTCTGCCCCCGAACGGCAGCTTCGTTTTAAATATCGGCGGGAGTTACAACGAGGGCACGCCGACCAGATCAATTTATCATTTCAAGTTATTGATTGCGCTCATTGAGGAAGTCGGATTCCATCTTGCACAAGAATGCTTTTGGTACAATCCAGCAAAAATGCCAGCCCCCGCCGAGTGGGTCACAGTGCGACGAATTAGAGTTAGAGACTCCGTTGAATACGTTTGGTGGCTTTCAAAAACGCCATGGCCGAAGGCGGACAATACGAAAGTGCTGCGGCCTTATAGCGCAGACATGATTCGTTTGAATAGGCGTGGCGTAAAAGTAACAGTTCGGCCTTCTGGTTATAACATTAAATCGACCTTCAAGGGTATCAATCCGGGAGGAGCTATCCCCCCGAATGTCGTTGAGGAAGAAATTCCTTCAGACATGCTCAAAGCAGGAAACAATGCGTCGAATGACACGTACACAAAGCTTTGCAAGGAAAAAGGAATAAAAATCCACCCTGCTCGTTTTCCGGCGTCGTTGCCATCGTTCTACATCAAACTTCTAACCGATGAGCAAGATGTTGTGTTAGACCCTTTTGCGGGGTCGAACACTACCGGTGCCGTAGCAGAAAGCCTCCAAAGATGCTGGTTAGCCGTTGATAATGTTCAGTCATATCTTGAAGGAAGCAAATTTCGGTTTCTTGAATAAATCAGAAACCAGCGGACCACTTCCTAAAGTTTCCAAAAGATTGGTTGAGAGGCTGAGTGTGTTCAGCCAGTTGACCGCACGCGCAAATCACCGTCTGTTGCCGGCAGAATTTCTGCGGACGCGTGAATTGGGATAATAACAGTAAAGGTAGAGCCTTTATCAAGCACACTCTCTACCTCGATTTTGCCGTTGAGAAGCTCGACGAACTTCTTGACGATATAGAGCCCGACTCCAGCCCCGCCGTAGGATCGGGTGCCAGAGCCATCCAGCTGTCGAAACATTTGAAAGATCGAAGGAAGCGTTTCGTTGGGCATCCCAATTCCCGTATCCTTCACTTTGAATTCTATGGCTTGCGAAATGTGTCGGGCAGAGATGGTTACGCTGCCTTCTTCCGTAAATTTGATGGCGTTATTGATAAGATTCTGTAAAATGTGCTTGAGCTTTTCACCGTCCGTGTTAACCATCGGCAGTTTATCGGGAATGTTCCAATACAAAGGAATACCTTTTTGGGGTAGGACCTCATAGGTGGATCGAATGTCAGCAAAGAAATCCCGGAGGTTGACGTCCGCAAATTTTGCGCTAACGTTCCCGCCCTCCAGGCTTCCCACTTGAAGAACCTCGTTGATCATCCTGAGCAATTCTTTGGACTGGACAAGGATCGTTCTGAGACCGTGATCTTGTTCAGGCTGAATGCGGCCGAGCACGCCATCTTTGAGAATCTGTGCGTACCCGCTGATAACATTCAAAGGCGTTCTCAGTTCATGGGACATGATATTTAGAAACTCATCTTTCGCTTTGCTAGCGTTCACAAGGCTGCGGTTTGCCTGTTCAAGTTGCGAGTTGGTTTTCTCTAACTCATGAGTTTTGTCCTTCACTTTTTGTTCTAAGGTGGCATAAAAGACCTTGAGTTCTCCCGCCATCTTGTTGAATTCCTCTCCTAGCCACTCGATTTCATCTCCGGTCTCGATATTGACCCGATAGTCCAGATTTCCACTCCCGATTATTTTAGCCCCCTCATGGAGGTCTCGAATCGGCCCTGTCATCCTGCCGCTCATCCAAGCGATAACAGCGGCTCCGACGAAAAGGCCTATTGCCAGGAACACGAGCGCTGAGCGCTTCAATGTTTCCACGTTGGCTAAGGCCGCGTCGATGGGCTCTTCCAAAACAACCGCCCAACCCAACTCCGGCACGGGTGCGTACGTGGTCAAAACGGGCTTATCCAACAGTCCTCGGCCTTCCTGAGCCGGAGTAGGATCGGAATGGGCGGGATTGCGCAGGAACTTTTGGACACCGGCGACTTGCCGGAGGTCGGGCCTTTTTAATACCAGCGTGGCATCGCTATAGGCGATGAGATTTCCATGCTCGTCCACCAAGTAAGCGTACCCCGCGGTCGCGAAATGGATCTTTCCAATCACTTCCCAGAGAAACGAGAGATCGGCTTCGGCCGAAACCCCGCCGACGATACTCTGCGCGGCGCCCCAAAACGGAATCGCCAGCGTGACGAACGGCTGGGCCTGGGTCGAAGTGTAGACCGGGCTTATATAATCCTCGCCCTTGAGCGCTTTGATGAATTTAGGCGATTTACTCTGGTCGGTTAGATCGGAGGAAAAATAAACTTTTCTGTCGGATACCTTCACGACCTCCATACCGTGTGAGTTGATAATGGAAGCCTCGGTGAAGCTGTTGTCGTTCTTGACCAGGAGACCCAGGAGTAATTGTTGCTCTTTCCTCCCTAAAGGATAAAAACTTAAGGCGTCGGCGTTGTCCGAAAACCGCTCGATCTTTCGTCGAACAAAGTTGCGAATGCGCTCGCCGGTGACCGAGGCGAGCTCCGACTGCAACGCGGCGGCGTCTTGCCGGATCTGTCTTGCCATATAAAAATAGCCGGCGACAACGACAACCAACAGTGCAATCCCAAAAAGGCTAAGGCCCCACGCCATGAGGCGGCGGCGGATACCGCCGCCACGAAGAGGAACTAGTATTTTTTTCCAAAAATCCCGCATGACCAGAGCCCGTGGGATTACTTCGTCCGCCATCGGTACTATTTGTGTGGGAATGTTAAGCCCCATTATTGCTGGCTTGGAGGTGGAGCGGTCTCGGTTCTTAGTCTCACTCATTAATTAATTCCGATCCGCGGCTTTCAACTTTTTCCTCTCAACTCAACACCCCGGATTTTAGTAGGAATGGAATCTATTTGGGCAAACTCGTTTAACGCAGAAATTATGCCATGCCCATTTAGGGCGATCCATGGCCCGTAACTAGCGTATTTTCGACAGGATTATCGTGTTTGCCGTAGGAAGGCCAGACGCTGCTGATGCCAAAAACGTCAATTTTGCCGAAAATGAACAGATTTGTCGCTACTCAAATGACTACGTTTAGAGATATCCCCATCTAAAATAGGAAACCTTTTCAAGAACCAGCATGCACGGCTTATTCTGTCAAAACCTCACTTTTTTCTCGAAAAGGTAACCTGCGGTGATAAGCGCCAGCCTACCTAATCACCTTATCCGCCTGGACCAGCACGTCCTGTGGTATTACAAGGCCAAGTTGCTGCGCGGTCTTAAGGTTGACGAAAATCTCGAACTGCGCCGGCAGCTTCACCGGCAGATCGCCAGGCTTAGCCCCTTTCAGGATGTCGGCGACGTACCCGGCGGCGCGCCGGTATAAATCGGCTAAGTTCGCTCCGTAAGAGAT
>WNGN01000578.1_pt1 | contig 28659 bp, 33 predicted proteins | sample 5400561 | NCBI WGS metagenome assembly WNGN01 (sample SAMN13153379, study PRJNA577476) | soil metagenome | isolation source: 115 cm soil or saprolite under Garry oak tree replicate 2 | place: USA:California | collected 2016-06-15 | reverse complement strand
CAGCGCAGAGTCAATAATGTCCGGTCTATTCGTAGCCGCGATAATGATGACGTTTCGAAGCTCTTCGAGCCCATCCATCTCAGTCAAAAACTGGCTAATCACCCTCTCAGTCACGTGGGAGTCCCCACCACCACTGCTACGAGTCGGCGCAACTGAGTCAATCTCATCGAAGAATATGATACATGGTGAAGCTTGCCGCGCCTTCCTGAAGACCTCCCGGACCGCCTTCTCAGACTCTCCAACAAACTTGTTCAGGAGCTCAGGCCCCTTCACACTGATGAAGTTAGACTCACTCTCATGAGCCACAGCCTTAGCCAACAATGTCTTCCCCGTGCCCGGCGGACCATACAACAGTAGGCCCTTCGGCGGAGTCGCGTTCAGCTGTGCAAACAAATCTGGATACTTTAGCGGCCACTCCACAGCCTCCCGCAGCTCCTCTTTCACATCCTCCAAGCCACCGACCTGATCCCAGGTCACGTCCGGAATCTCAACCAGCACCTCCCTCATCGCTGAAGGCTCTACCTCCTTCAGCGCATCCTGAAAATCCGCCATCTTCACGATAATCTTGTTCAAAATATCGCCCGGGATGCTCTGCGCTTCGAGGTTGATCTCAGGCAGAATCCTCCGCAGCGCCCGGATGGCCGCCTCCTTCGCCAACGACTCGAGATCTGCGCCAACAAAGCCATGCGTCACATCAGCGAGTTTCTTCAAGTCAACATCCTCAGCCAACGGCATTCCTCGAGTATGAATCTCCAACACTTCCAGCCGGCCATCACGATCTGGCACCCCAATCTCGATCTCACGGTCAAACCGGCCCGGCCGACGCAACGCCGGATCTATGGCATTCGGACGATTTGTAGCCCCGATCACAACCACTTTCCCGCGTGACTGCAGACCATCCATCAAGGACAAGAGCTGCGACGTGACTCGTTTCTCTACCTCCCCAGTGACCTCCTCCCTCTTCGGCGCGATCGAATCAATTTCATCGATGAAGATAATTGAAGGCGCATTCTCCTGCGCTTCTTTGAACACGTCCCGCAGCCTCTCCTCGCTCTCACCATAGTACTTGCTCATGATCTCTGGTCCGCCGATGCTGAGAAAGTTCGCGTTCGTCTCGCTCGCAACCGCCCTTGCGAGTAAGGTCTTTCCCGTACCTGGGGGTCCATGGAGCAAGACTCCCTTGGGCGCCTCGACTCCCAGTCTCTCAAACAACTCCGGATGCCTCAACGGGAGCTCAATCATCTCCCGGACCTTCTGAATTACAGGTCGCAGCCCGCCGATGTCTTCATAGCTGATCTTGGGAATCGCCCGGATCGGTTCCTTCACCTGCTCGCCGACAAGAACCTCCGTTCCTTCTGTGACGATCACGGCTTCGGCAGGAGGGCTCGTATTGGTCACAACAAGGTTGACCGTCCGTCCCATGATATTGATCGGGACGAAGTCTCCCCGCGAGAGAACCCGTCCCTCTAGGAGTTGGCTAAGATATTCTTCTCCACCAACAATCCTGAGCGGCTCTGTCGGAGCTAGCGTCAAACGTTCCGCAATCTTTGCATCGATCTTCCGAATGGTAACCTTGTCATCAATGGAGACTCCTGCGTTGTTCCTGAGGTATCCGTCTATGCGGACAGTCCCTTTTCCGTAATCCTGTTCGTGAGCTGGCCAGCACAGCGCGTTCGTCTTTCTCTTTCCAATGATCTGGACGACGTCACCCGATGTAAGCCCGAGTTCTTGGACAACCTTCGGGTCGATTCGAGCTATTCCTCTGCCTACATCTCGCTGGAGAGCATCTGCGACTCGTAGAGTCGCTGTCTTCTCTGGCAAATCCGATCGCTAGAACGCCCGTCGATTTAGCCGGGCACGCTAATAAGTTCTACCAAAGTGCTCCCAGAAATTAGCCCTGACTCCAGAATGCTCCTATTGCCAGGTATTACCCGTGCCCGCGCATCTCGGGTTATCGTGTGATTTATACACCGCCCAACCATCTAGAGTGTAGCACCGTTATGGAGACGCTCTAGAAAATGTCTGAGGACGTGAAACGAATGGCAGACCTTCTAAAATCAGGGGCAACGATGCTCTCTGACGTCTGCCCGGAATGCGGAAACCCCCTCTTCAGGGTCAAGGGCGACATATTCTGCGCGAAATGTAACAAGCCGGTCGTCTATGCGCGAGCCACGGGTCCACAAGCCACGGTCTCCCAGAGCGTTCTTTTGGAGACGGTGGAACAAACGATTGTCGGAAAGATTAGCGAGACAAATGCATTACTGAAGCTTGAGAAGGACCCTGAGAAAATGTCAGTCTACAGCAACTTGGTCTTCGGCTGGTTATCGATGCTAGAAAAGCTCCGCAGCTTGAGAGACTCCGATAGAGAATCATAATTCCAACAGGTTCTCAGGCTTCAACAGTCGCCCGCTCTCCAGGTCAATAAGCTCAATAATTCGCCGTTTCCTCTTAGCCAGTATTACTGCGGCACCGGCCTGTTTAGCCAAATCCAAGAGCTCTCTTCTTCTCTCCTTGCCAAGAAAAGAGCTTCCAGCCTTGCATTCCACCAGGACAGAGCGGCCGTTTCGCAAGCAGACCAAGTCTATCGGTTTAGACTGTGCAGCCCGGATGACAAAGTATCCCTTCTTTCTGAATAGATCTCTGATCCGATATTCCAGCCTACGCCCGATCTCATAATTGGACAATGTAGCCTCGCGTAGCCTCTCGAGCCTTAAGAACTATGAGAGAGCAGAAACTAAACCGCGGTTATCCTCGTTTCCTCAGGCTCTCGCCTGTACGTGAGGAGGATGAAAATCGCGATAACCGCTGCTAGGACTAGAACTCCGCTGAAAGCTATCTGGTCGAACGACACACTGACAAAACTTCCGAGTACAAGTAGCCCGAGAGACAATGCGAACGCAGCGGTCGTCAGTTTCCCGAGACTGAAAAGCTGGGTTCGTGCCCACTTCGTAACTCGCACTCTCGCCAATGTAGAGACGTCATCGTTCTTGCCTTTTAGCCCCTTCATTGTAGAGTCAAACGTCAAAGCGGTAGTTGAAGCCTCCATGAAAAAGATAACAAGCATGAATTGGAAGAGAAGTAGAGCACTATCCGGCTCAGGAAGCCTGTAGATGTCGCTGGCAATTTTGCCCCACACAATTAGTAGCAACAAGCTTGCAGATGCCAGCAAAACCGCAGTTCTATTGCCTAACAACGTGCCGGTCAACCCGACGATTGCAACAATTGCGATGAAGAGAATTGATTGGTGATCTAGGGCCGGGGGAGGAAGACTGAGAATAATCCAAGGCACAAGAATGGCATAGTTGATCTTTAGGAACGGTATGATCATGCCGGGAATGAAGTCTAACCCGTGACCACGAAACGTGTGTTTCTCACCTTCGACGTCAAGGCCGACAATGGGATATCCCTCGGCCAGTCAACGACAGTTGAAGATCTTTTGAGCGCGAGTAGACTAATGGATCTTTCTAGCATGACTAGTTTGAAGGCTATTTCTTCGATTTGGTCTTGAAATGACATTGGGGGTGTTGGCGAGGGCGATATGACGAGCATGCTATAGCCGGCGACAGTGAGCTGTCTTACTCCCTCTTTTATCTCAGGGTCGAGGAGTGGCGAGATTACTACGATTTGTGATCGAGACGGAAGCATTCGTCGGGCTAGCAGGTTCATGACGTAGCTGGTTGAGACAGTTGCTCTTCCAGGTTTCGCGGCTGCCAGCAGGTAGAGTATTCTTCTCTCGTGTCTCTTTCCGAAGCCTGCCGGTATCGAGCCCCTTTCTCCTCCTTGGAGGATGAGTCCGACACGGTTGCCTTGTCTCAGCAATAGACTGGTGAGGGACGCCGCAGCTTGAACTCCACGCTCAAAAAGCTCGCTCTCGGTTGGTCCGAAGAATGAAACATCAGTGTCAAGGACTATCATCACGTCCGTGACTCTCTCCGCTTCAGTTTCGTTAACGATCAATTCGTTGTAGCGCGCTGAGGCTTTCCAGTTGATTCTCTTAGGATCGTCACCTGAAACATATTCGCGCATGCTATAGAACTCTGTCCCGAGTCCCAACACTTTTGATGGGATAACTCCTGGCCATGGTCCTACATGTCGAGGACGGAGCTGAGCTCCTCTAATGCGCTCGGGTCTTGGCATTACAGAGAGAGTTTCGGGCCCAAGATTCTTCTCGCTGAGATAGAACCCGAACGGATCTCGCACTCTGACTATGAGAGGGCCAATATCATAGTTTGCCCTTGCGGGACTGGGGAACTCGAAAATGAGGCGTAACTCCTCAGAGGGTCCCATTGAGGCAGAGGTGCGGCTTACCCCTTTTTCCGGAATGATTCTGCGATCGAGGATTTCATGAATCTCCAGGTTTCCGAGAGTCGCGCCCGACAGGTTTCGGAGGCGTGATTCTACTCGGATGTCTTGGTCGCCGAATGTCTCGTCAGGGACAATGTCTCTCTCGAGTCTGATGTCTATCTTCTCAGGCAGACCCCAGACGTTGGAGAAGAAGAAGAGAGAGGCTAATCCGAGTATGAGCACCCCGATCTCAAGGTCGTTCAGAAGCAATGCTAGAATCAGCAAGGCTGCGGTCATTAGGAAGTAGAGAGTGGCCTTTGGAGTGAACAAGAGTCCACTCTAGGATTTTGCTCTGGGCACGGGAATCGTCTTGAGAATATCGTCGAGGACTTGGTTCGGGTTCGTTCCTTTAACCCATGATTCTGCTTTCATGATTAGCCTGTGCACGAGCGCCGGAGCCGCAACCTCCTTGACATCATCGGGGATGACATAGTCTCTACCATGAAACACTGCTCTCGCCCTGCTCAGTTTGAAGATTGCGAGAGACCCTCTTGGGCTGGCGCCTATCTCGATCTGACGCTGCGTACGAGTTGCCTGGACAATGTCAGCAACATATCCCAAGATATCGTCATCTACATAGATTCCCTCAACAGTCTTTTGCAAGTCGAGAATCGTTTCTGAATCCGCAACGGGGTCTAGGACCACATCTTCCTGGCCTCGAGTCATCCTACGTCGCATTATCTCAACCTCCTCCGTCCGAGTAGGATATCCGAGCTGCAGTCTTACTAGGAATCGGTCTAGCTGTGCTTCTGGAAGCGGATAGACTCCCTCATACTCGATTGGATTCTGAGTGGCCATGACGATGAAGGGGTTCTGGAACGAATGTGTCTTACCGTCCAGCGTGGTCTGTCTCTCCTGCATTGCCTCCAATAGCGCTGCTTGGGTCTTGGGTGGGGCCCTGTTGATCTCGTCCGCAAGTAGAATGTTAGTGAACACTGGCCCTTTACGCAGTTCGAAATCGCCTGATTTTACGTTGTAGACATATGTCCCAGTGATGTCGGCAGGAAGAAGGTCCGGAGTGAACTGAATCCTAGAAAAATAGCATCCCATACTCATAGCGAAGCTCCTCGCGAGTAGCGTCTTGGCTAGCCCTGGATAATCTTCGAAGAGAATGTGTGAGTTAGCTAGGAGAGCTAGCATCACTTTTTCGAGAACAAGATCCTTTCCGACGATCACCTTCTTTACTTGGCTGATGATCTTCTGGCATGTCTGGCCTGCATCTCCTATATTCAGCCCTTCCAGGCTCCTATCAAGTCGATTACCTCGGCAATCATGTTCATTCTCGCTAGCCCGCCTTGAGGAGTAGGCCCATATAGTTGGCGGTAGAGAGATTCGTCTTCTAGAAGCCGCGGTGCATGCCCGGGGTCTGACAGGAGTCGTCGCACAGTTTCGTTATCAAGTCCTGTTTCCAGCGCAACCTTGACGATCAAGAGTTCCTTGAGCCTGGCTCGAACTACATCTTCAAAATATGAATTGCTTGCGCTCGCCGCCACTCTGAACTGACCACTTAGGAACTGTACAGGGTTTCCTCGGAAACCGGCGGTGTTTGCGGACCGCTGACCAGAAGAGTAGCTTTACGGTGTTCAATTCTCGGTTCTTAGTTGAATCTTAAGTTCCTCTGCAACGGATTCAAGATACTCGTGGGCCTTGTCAGCGTCTCTATCTCCGATCTCATGAAGACTGTAACGAGCCTCTTCAAAGATTTGGGTCAGGTCGGTTGTTGCAGGTCCCTTGAGTCCGAAAGTTGAGCGCACGGCTCTGTCCAGCTCCCTCGCTGTCAGGTCTGACGACACCGGAGCTCCGAGCCGAGATACGGTTGCTATTAGATGCTGGTAGCACACGATTATCCGGCTTCTCGGGTCTGATGCCGGGTCCTCGACCAGCTTGATCGCCTCGTGAACTGCTTGCAAGCCCTGTTCTTGGTTTCCCCCCAATTCTTGGATCCTCACGTCGTATGTTTCCTTCAACGCGACTCTAATGCTCTGCATGACAACTATTCCTCCAACGACAAGAAGACCTATGAATGCAATGCTAAACCAGGTGTTCTGCACAAGATTGGAAAGCCCTGGCAGAAAACCACCCGCCCGAAATGGATTTGGGGGCGTCGGGTCTTCTCCCACGATGCTATTCGCGATGGTGGAATTCGCTACTTGTGTTGGGTTGAAGATACTCCCTTTTGTTTCGATAAGTAATACTAGGGCCAAGCCCCAGAAGAACATCTGGACAACGATCTTGTAGCGGGAACCGCGCTTTCGCATTCTTCTTTGCTGAGCCATTCTGAGGCCGATTGCCACTCCTATATCACGATAGTTTAGCCCTATTATGATGATGACCGCGACCATTGTCCCAAGAATCACTACGGGTCCGAGATAGACTAAGTAAAGCAACCAAGTGGATCGGAAGAGAAGGCTTCCTCCAGGCGTCCCACGTGTTAGCGAGCCTAATGCGAACGCGAGTACGATTAGGCCGACTACGTACGGGAGGATCCGGGGGACTTTCAAGATAAAAGTTCTGAGATATGATTAGGGACTGTTAGCGATAAATACTTGTCCCAAGATTGGAAGATTTCGGCGAGAGTCTAATCCTTGACTGCTTCAAGGATGCTTGCGACATTCCATAGCTTTACGCGCGTGTAAGGTGGCATGTTTGGGTCTTGACCGATCTCATCCAGTATGGAGATTGCGTTTGATGCCCTGACTCCAATCGTGTTTGACTGTGCTTGAAGAGCATCCATTGCGTCTTTTGCTGCTCGACGAATGTTGCGCGGCGTAGTGTTATCGTTTGAGACTTCGTTTAGCACGCCTAGGGCCTGCTTGATTCTTCCCTCGTATTCCTCTTTCCGTTTTGCCTTTTGCAAGCCATCTCACCAAACTCTTGGAAGGGCCCCTTGGTCCTAAACGCATCCTAGCCCAAGAGCGGGTCTGACCTTCTTCATTAAAAGATTTCCATACTCGCAGATCCTTAACGCAGCTTTAGTGGGCAGCTTTTTGAGGCTGATGAATCGCGTGGGTTCCTTGGCAGCAATCTATGCATTGGCCGCACGCGGTGCAAAAGTGGTCCTCGGAGAATAGCTCTCTCTGGCAGGAGGGACATTTTCTCCAGAGTTGAGCTGCGTTTTTTCTGTGCAATCTTGCTTAGGAGTTGTCGCAGACAAATATGAACGTTCCAACTGGGCGGCACAGTCGTAGCTTAGGAGAGAAGGAATATAGTTACTAGGAGTGATATTGACGGCCGTAGCGGTTCGCCGGTTGCCAGCTGTTCTTGAGGATGACCCGTCGTTGGGCACCATAGCCAGTTTTCCGACTCTCTTGCATGCTAGGGCCTCGTTTTCGTTTGACACCAATCCTGAGTCCTTGCAAAAGGCTCTTATTTCTGCGCTGGCATCTCTTCGAGCGAATCCAAGGTCCAGGGAAATCACTTTGGCTGATCGGGATGGTTACTTGGACGGACAACTAGTCTTCAGGCTAGGAATAGGTAATGGAGATAGCTTCGACACTCTCGATTCTAAGGAAGAAGAGCGAGTCTTGAATCGGATCGAAAACCGTGGTCCCTTCAACACTCTAGACCTGGCCTTTCAGCTTCACTATGCCATAGATGATGGTATGCGACACAAGGTCCATGAAGATCACTACGTTTTGCGGCTGGTTTTCCAGCCGGGGAGAGTCGAGGTATTGGTCCATCACCTGAAAGGTGTCAGAAGAGTTGAACCGGACGAGCTAGTCAGACTTATAATTGAAGAGGTTAACGTTGAACTGGCCCGTAACCGCTACGGTGGGATTGAGCTGGAAGCAGTCGATATTACTTAGACCTCAGTTTGGTTTTTCATGAGGTCAACCTGAACTTCTTTCCGACGAGACTCCAAATGGCCCCGCGCACGTCTTCAACGGGGCGGGTTGCGTCAACAATTTTCCAGTCCAATTTCTTTGCTAACGTTCTGTAGGTGCGTTTGACTTTCAACAGCAACTGCTTGTTTCTCTCGTGGACATCTCTGCCAGTCGTCTTTCGCGCAAATGATGTAGGCACAGGCACGTCGAGAACTATGACAAGGCTGGCTTGGGGAAGACCTCTGTCTAAGCCCTGGAGCCAGTCTAGGCTGAGGCCTCTTGAGACTCCGTACGCTAGGTTTGATGGGGAGTATCTGTCGGCGATTACGAAATCGGTTTTTTCAGTCAGCTTTGTTATGAGTTTTTGATTCTCCCATCTGTTTAGAGAGTAGAGCATGTGGAGTGCCGTTGGCGGATAGTTTTGTTTCCCTTTCAAGAACAGTTGTATTTGTCTGCCGGAGGGTGATTTGTAGATGGGGAAGCTGATCGTGCTGACTCGGGTGCCTTTTCTCTTGAGCTCATTGGCGAGGAGTTGTGCTTGGGTTCTCTTGCCGGACTGGTCTATTCCTTCTAGGGCTATGATTTGGCCTCGCAAGGCTTTGAGAATCCCAAGGTTTGATTGTGGATAATAATAATTTGAGATTGGTAATCGAGCCCAACTAAGATTTAGTGTGTGTTCGAGGGAGGTGAGCCTTCTCTCAGTCGGTGTGGTGGACCGGGCGGGATTTGAACCCGCGACCTTCCGGTGGTTTGGCTTCGGATTTTGCTTGCAAACCGGACGTTCTTCGGCCTGATGTTGTCAGTATACCAGGCTGAACTACCGGCCCACGGGTCGCGTGCCTTCTCGCTTTGTCTGTTAAGTCTTGTTTGTGGGGCCGCCGCCGGGACGTTCACACCTTGTAGGGGTGGTTTGAACCCGGCCTCCAGGCTCCACTGGCCAAGGCTTCTCTGGGCCTTTCAGGCCTGTACGCTACCAAGCTACGTTACGGCGGCCACGAGTGTGGCGCTGTGGCTCCCGGAATATGTAAGTTTCCAAAGAGACGGGACGATAAGGTTCCTGTGAGAACTGGTTTAGAGCCATTTTGCGGGTCTTTCTAGTCTCAATTGTAACATCGATCTATCCATTTTTACGGAATAGAGTACAGCCTATTTCCATGAACATGGTTGACGAACCTCGGATAGAGACCCGAGTTGATCTGTAGACGTGCTGGGATCATAGGCGGATTCCTGCAAAAGCGCTATGAAATGCCTACACTATTACAGGCGGTTCCGACTAGAAATGGCAAGCCCGAAGAAAGAACTCATGATGCTACGGGTCTTCCGACTGACCCTTCCGGCAGCTCTACTCGTATCGCTTACATGGATGACGCTGTTCACTGATTCTGCGCGCCAGGCTGTGATAAACTCGCTAGGAGCCAACGCTAACTTGATCATATTCATCCTCGGACTATTCCTGGTCATCGGACTATACTGGGTCATGGGCGTCTACGAGCGAAAGATACTCTACGAGAACCACCACACCAGACCAGCCTTCTAGACACCGATCACGTAGGTGGGATTCCGCTGCGCCCCCTATATTGTCCCACGCTCCGACTTTAGAATGAGAATCTTCCTCTGAAGAGCACTCTCGCGTCTCGAGAAAAAAATTTCGGGCCCTTTTTTTCCAGAGGGCTCTCGCCAGTTGAAACTGTTCTGGGCGAGTCTCGCGTCTTAGCGCGCAGAATAGAACGGTCGACCGTTTTCCCAGAGTAGAAATTAAGCGTATAGCTCTTCGTGAAAGTCTCGCGATCTGAAATCGCCTGCCGCGATTCCCGTTTAGGGCTTGTTCTGCGCCTGTCGGGTTTGAAACGGAACGGTCTGCGGAGTTCTTTCGCCTGGGCGGGGAAAAGATTACTCTTTGTTAATTCCCTCCTAATGGCGATTGTCGTGTCGTGAGCAGCATTTTTTTGACATTTTTGCCGGAGAAATTTTCCAGGTACCACGTTTTCTGGGTGAGTATCACCATTCAGGGGTTGTAATGGGCCAGTCGGGCATTGCAGAAGGCGCCCAATTACTAACAAGAAAACAGCGCAAAAACTGAACGGCCCCGACAGATTGCGAATCAGCGCCGATTCTGAGCGATCTGTAACCCCGGCCGCTTCGCTCCTAAAATAGCTAAGAGTATGAAGAATCCGAATATGGGGCGATGAGGCTGAGAAACCTTCCATATGTGACCCTTTGGGCCGTCAAGTTCGACGAGGAGAAGAATCTCTACAAAGAAACTCTGGGACTACCCGTTGCCCAAGAGAATGACAACTTCATCATGTTCGAAACCAAAGGATCAAGGTTGGCATTTCACCGTCTAAAGAAAGGGAGCCGACTGGATCGGCGGACGGTCGAGTTGCACCTTGAAGTGGACGATGTAGATGAAGTCTACTCCGCATTGCAGCGTAAGGGCGTCAAGTTTGACGACACACCTGTTAACCGGTCCTGGGGGAATCGCATGGCAAGCTTTCACGATGCAGAAGGCTACGTGGTCGAGATTGTTGGCCCGCTAAGGCCCGGCGAGCCCTCGAACGGGGACTAGGATTTCTTCCTACGTTTCTTGTCGGTTGGCACTGGAGCATTCGTGCCCGGGAAAAGGTAGGGCATGGTTGCCGCGGCTGGAGGTGGCGTCCCTTGTTCAAGTCTAGTGTGCGTTGCCACGTGTTGAGGGACAATTTCCAGTATCCCTGATTGGCTTAGCACCCGATGATCGTCGAGGCCGTTGTGACGCAGAAACTTGTGCAAGAGCAGTCTGACTTCCTTGTGCTTCAGTCCTTCTACTTGAATCTGGTTTCCCTTGGTTAACACGCGGCCTCTGACACTCTTGACATGTAGTTTCAGAAAGTCCGCGGCTGGTCGGATTTGCGCCGGCAGTTTTCCGAGGTTTACGGTCTGTTGTTCCTTCTTCCGTTTTCCAACCGGGTTTGAACCGCTTTTCGTTTTGAAGATGGTAGCCCCGAATCTTGCTGGTTTCTAGGTTCGGCTCCGAAATATCAGAGCTTGTCAGATCTTAATCCAGATGCAGCTTGAGCCTCGGTCTTGTAGAACTCCGCAAGTTCGAAAGATTCCTTGATCTGTTTCTCTAGCTCCTCCATTGGAGGGTAAACAGATCTATAGATCTCAAGCGGACCCACGTGCGACTTCACGTGGATAGTGTAGGTTGGGTAGGCGGCGTGGCCGAATATTCGCTTGCTGTTCCAGGATTCCTGTTTGTCGCCGTTCTCATAGTTCACGTGAAAGCTTCGGAAGCGAATATTAGCGGGGTTTTCTCGATTCATCTTTTCCGCCAGCATCTTGAAGAGGGGCTTTTGGGTCTCGCAATCCGAACAACCTTGACGGGTAAGTGCGGTCACATAGACGATCCCGAAGTCCTTTACGAGTTCTGTTAGCGCTTCTGCCGTTGTCCGGCTCTTCAATTGATCGAATTCAACAACCTCCAGGACTTCTCTCGATACGACTTCGGCTGAAACGGTCATGAGTGTTCCCTCAGCTATCTGATCTGACACCGATATAATTCTGTAGTTTTTCGATTGTCCTAGGAGGCGAGAGCGGCTAGTTATCTGTGCTTGCGAAAGAAAGGGGAAGGGTCCTGCTAAGGACCCGCGCTCTTCCACGTCACCGAGAAGCTGTCGCCGCTGCCGGATAGCGATGATGGCTGGGCTTTGACGGCTCCGGAGTTGGAAACCATCGTGATCACCTGGACCGAGGAGCCGAACGACCCGATAGTTCCTGAGGTTCCACTCACCGTGGCTGTGCACGATGAGTATGAGACTGTTCCAAAGTCAGCTAGGGGTAGAATGCCTCCGCTGGAAGATGGTGCTTCAGCAATCCATTCAGCTGAAGATCGCTGGGCTGAGTGTACTCTTGCAGAAGTGCTGAAGGATTGGCTTGTAGACGTGTCGGTTATGGTTACCGTGAATGATTTTCCGTTGAAGCTGGCTTCGGCGGTCATGTGGTCTCCCGGTCTAACGGTGAGTCCATTGATGAGGAACGAGGGGTGTGGGTAGAACTCGTACCATGCGTAGTAAGTCGGTGCGCCGTTCTGGCAGTCTGAATCTGTGCCCGTCTGTTCTACTGTCCCAGAGCTAAATCCGTCTATGCCTACCCAGAAGGATGAGTACTGGTTGGTGCCCGGACACGTTCCCTGTATCGCTGGAACCGTCCAGGATCCCTTAGCATCGCTGACCAAGCCGGAGGCTCCGGTTACCGCGTAGCCGCTCCAGTTCGTACTCTGGAAGCTACCCTCATGCGTCCGGGGAGCAAGGGTCAATTGTGGAATGGGGAGTGCTGAAGCTGCCATGAGGAACGAGAGAGTGATGAACACAGTTGCACCTGCAGACGAAATAGATAGTGTCTGTAGTTTCATTTTCAAAAGGCATCTGGGCGACAAATAATCTAGATAAGTTTTGTGGACAGCTTCCATCACAAGTGAGTCGAATAGGAGTTCGACTAGCCGGAGGGTAGAGACTGGAAGACCAATTTCACCGGGAACAAGTCGTAATCGCCCGGGAAGCTCCGAAAGATTGAGAAGGCCAGACCATGCACTCTTCCGCCTGTAGATCGCGTGAAGAATTGCTCTCGCCTAAGATGTTCTTGTTCGCATGCGTGCTACTAGCTATGTCACTACTTCTCGTTCTTGATCGTGGGACACTGATTGAGCAAGAACTAAACGGTCAGGTTGTTCCCAAGCTATGGTCCCGTAATTTTGACGCCAACCGACCAATGAGCATGTGTAAACCGAGTACTTTTGGGAACACAACGTCAGTTGTGCAAAGAGGAGACCGTGGCATCCATGCCTGTCCGGTCAACTTTAGCTTGTCCCTTAGCCAGGAGAGTCTCATACAAATTCAAGGGTCAAGCAGTTCAGTGAATGCCCTAGTGACTCTCGTCTCAGGGACCCCTGTGCTAGTAACCATGTCTGCTCAAGACGTACCTACTGCCACCGAGATCTTGTTTGCTCCCACGTCTGGGAGATCATCCTTCTCATCAGCAATGACGATTGCAACGAGTGCTGAAACTCCGCTGGGTCGGTTCAATATCACCGTTCTCGCCACTGGAGGAGGACTCGAAAAATCAGCAGTTCTGTCTCTACTAGTTGTCCCAATTGTCCACGAAATAGCCGTAGTCTCAGCCTCGGGCCGCACGACAGCGATAGTCGGCAGCGTTGTCCCGATCAACGCGACTGTCGCAAATTATGGTTCAGTATCCGAGACTTTCGACGTGCGAGCCTATGCGAACGCCACTTTGATCGCCGGTCAGTCTGTGCCCAAACTAATGCCAGCAGCGATCTATACCATTCGGCTGATGTGGAATACTACAGGATATTCGCCCGGAACGTATACGATACTAGTAGCTGTTCCTCCAGTTCAAGGCGAACTCAACCTTCTCGACAATAGTCGAGAAGCAGCCCAAATACTTCTGACTCCGACTCCCGGTTCCGGGCCGGGTCCTTCACCCGCAGCTTCTAATGGAAGCGGACAGGGTTTCACATACGGACGTCAACTCGCCATTGTTGCAGCGATTGCGGAAGTCGCCATGGTCTTTCTTCTCTTCCTTCGTCGCAAGGAGAAGGGTCCGACCAGGAACGCTTTGGTTGGAACTAGAAAGATCTAGGTGCGAGATACAGAGATTCTTTGAAACTGCTGTGCCCTAGCGAGGAACATACGCTATTCCCTGAATCTCCACCTTCATCCCAAACAGAAGATCGGCCCTCACCGTGGCCCTCGCGGGCTTAGGATCGGGGAAAAACGTGGAATAAGCCTCGTTCATATCTGAATAGTCATTTAGGTCGCTAAGGTAGACGGTTGTCTGAAGCACGTATTCTAGCCCAGATCGCGCTGCTATCAGCACTCTTCGAAAGTTCTCTAAGGTTGTGTTCGTCTGGGATTTGACGTCTCCGGGTACTACTTTGCCGTTCTGGTCGATGGGTCCTTGACCCGAGACGAAGATCAGATCCCCGAACTTTATGCCTGGCGAGAAGGGCAAGTTCATCGGAGCTGGCCCTGCTCTGACAAGTTCCTTTCTCATAGCGCGTCAATTCTGGATTTGCTATGTGGGGGTTTAAGAGTTGAGCATGGTCAGGAGTTTTAGGGTCAAGCCGATTTGCAAGCTAGCAGGCACGTCCTGGAGCCGATTACCATTGATCAGATAGAGCAAGCGAGTGCAAGAATCTGCGAATTAGTATCGCGAACCCCCATCGTCAGATTGAACGCTGACGTTGACATGGAGATATATCTGAAGCTTGAAAACTTGCAACCTACAGGCTCGTTCAAAGTTCGGGGAGCCTGCAATGCAATCGCACTGGCGGGACCAGCAGCAAAGTCTCGCGGCGTATACACTTGCAGTGCCGGAAACATGGCGCAGGCCTTAGCCTGGCAGGCAAGGCAAAACGGGATCCCTTGTTCAGCTATCGTTCCGGACAATGCCCCTGAAACTAAGTTGCAGGCCATAAAACGGTATGGAGCCAAGATCGTCCAGGTCTCCTTTGACGAGGTCTGGAAGGTGGTCACCACTCACAGATATGGCCCATTGGAGGGTTCGATTTTCATTCACCCTTTCAGTGACGAAAGGATGATCGCTGGAAACGGAACTATAGGATTAGAAATTCTTGAAGACATTCCAGACGTGGATTCAGTAGTGATTCCTTTCGGAGGCGGGGGTCTTACCGCAGGAATCGCCACCGCGATTCATGAGAGAAAACCAACGACGCGAGTCTATGCAGTCGAACCCGAAACTGCAGCTCCACTTGCGGCTTCGCTCAGTTCAGGAAGGGCGATGGAAGTAAACCGGATTCCTAGTTTCGTGGACGGAATCGGAGGAAAGAGTGTTCTTCCTGAAATGTGGGAGATGGTCAGACCATTGATTCAAGGTAGTATTGTCTGCTCTTTGAGTGAGATCGCTTCGGCCGTCCGTCTGCTGGTCGAACGGAACCGGGTAGTGGCAGAAGGCGCTGGCGCTGCATCCGTAGCTGCTGCCCTCACTGGCAAGGCTGGTAAGCGGAAGGTAGTATGTGTAGTGTCAGGCGGAAACATTGACACTTCCAAGCTTTCAGCTATTCTATCTAGCGACGCGTCCTGACAGTGGACAGTTCGGTTCCGCTGATCGGCATTAGAATCCAGAGGAGAATGGATACTCTGCGAAGTTTTGTCTTAGACTTGCTGTCAGCGATTTGACGTCATAGCCGAAGGGTAGTAAGAGGTTCGCGGTTGAGGAGACTAGTAGGTCTATGTATCTTTCAGCGTCGTAGACAGTGCTATCGTCCACCAGTTCTGGAGGCAAGGCCGAGCTCTCAGGAATTTTCGATCTATCAATCGTCAGAACGTAGCTTACTTGCTGTCCCGCATGAACTGTTCCTCCTTCGTTGATAAGAAACTGGGCTGCGATTGCTTGTGGTACGCGGTGCGTATACTCGTTAGGCATCTTGCTCAAATTCTTCGTTATTACCAGCTCCTCGATGGGAACGGTGCCGCTTCGAAGCTGCGAAGCATACTCTCTGAGGATGTTGAAAACTTGGGGAAGCAGGGCTCTGAACTCTTGGGAATTATCTGCTTCCTTTAGGACTGCCAACATTTGTGTCTGGCATTTCTCAACTAGCTTAGGAGTGTCGTGACGTCGAACATCGATTCCCCGAACCTTGAGGGTCCGGTCTTGAAAGATGCCGTAGTACCGGTTTAGGACTGGCGCTTGCGGGTCTGTCTTGGAGTTGAGGAAAACTATCCACTTGTACTGGCCCTCAAAACTCAGAGGGAGTTTCAGGTCCTTTTTGATCACTGCACAAAGTTCCTCATAATCAGCCGCTGTTGCGTCAGTTTTTGTAAGCCACATAGAATCAACGATTCCATGCACGAGTTTGAAGCCTCTGGCTTGGGCTATGGCTATTGCACGGTGGAGGAAGATTCGGGAGAAGGCGCATGTTGCAATGTGCGCGTCTATCTTTCCGAACCGGGCATTCTTAAATCCAAGATAGCCGAACGAGCATACCAAGATCCATTTTAGTGCTGACTGGCGTGCATCATACTTCTGCCGTTTCAGTTCATCCTTTTCGTCTTTCTTTAGTTGCTTGTAGCGCGACCTTCTATCGAGGAGAATTTCTAGAGATAGAGGGACGATGCCTTGCCATCGGTCGCAGATGTTGTAGTCTAATTCTGGAACCCGACGGAGCGAGTTGGGACAGCATTTGCACTTGACGGTTTCTCCGCTCAGGTTCTGGTCCCGCATTATGGTCGGGTAGAGACTGGTAAAGTCCAGCTCTCCCACTTGATCATATATCCCAATCTCGGGTTCGTGGATGAAGCCTCCCCGGTCGGCGATGACTAGTTCGTTGCTGTCTTTCCATTCTTCGGGCTGGTTCTTGTTCCAGGGGATGAGAACGTTTTCTTTGACAGCATGGTAGAATTGTAGGCTGGTCATGTTGGTGCCTATGGTCGCTCGACTTGCTCGCTGAATCGGGATAATACACGTCCGAGAGATTTCGAATAGTCCTTCGAGTCCACAGTCAGCGCTGATGAAGGCGTTGTGGTCATCAATGTGTAGCCTGCCTAGTAGTCGGGCGGCCGTCTCTCTGTACAGAATTTTTCCGTAGGAGAAGTAGGAATGACCTTGAACCTCATAGACTCTTAGTGGGGATGGGTCCCGGCCGAGAACTAGCCTATTGAGCATTCCGTTTTTGTGTGCACGTCTCGCTAAGTATGGGAAGATGAACGAGTCTCCACTTTCTGTAATGACAACGTCAGGATCTAATTCGTTGAAGGTTTCAACGAGGCTGAGGAGTTTCTCCTCTTCACTGCCTGAATCGAGAACGAGCGTTTCTTCCCGATCTGTTATGATTCTAAGAGAGTCTAGTTCATCCTCGAAGGTTCGAATTCTCTTGTTCTTTCTAGTCTGGATTTCTAGCCTGATCTTTCGAAGCGGGGGTAGTTTGTAGTCTATTGTTTCTCTGGAATCTCTCAAGGTCCACTCGATTTTCTCGTCTTTTTCCTCTGCCTCGACGAAGGCTAGTGGGAACAGGTCTTTCTGGTAAAGGTAGATTTGTGGAGAGGGAATATCTACATCATAGAGGCGGAAATTGGAGTAGTTGCTTTCTCGCTGTATCCTCCGCGCAAGCTTTGTAGCCTCCTCATCATTCTCTACGACGACCTCAAGGACTCGGGATTTTTCTATGTCACCGGCCATTTCAAATTTGTCGACAAAAATAGAGTTTTCAACGTAGGATTTGCAAGCGAGATCGATTAGCTCGCGGTAGTCGCCTCCTACGTGTATTCTCGGCTTCCATGAGTCTGTGAGCCTTACGCACTTTCCATCGGGTTTTTTCAGCCATACTACCATTTGGCCTGGTTTGTGGTAGAGGTCGAGAATCCAGCCCAGATGCTTCACGAAGAATCAAGATGTGATTCCCTATTCTGGGACTAATTCGGAAGAGCGGGACGAAGAACGAATGTGAAACAGATGTGAAACTAGTGGGAAAGTAAACGGAAGGCTACTGGTATCCAAGTAGTGTTTTGTCCAGTGTGACGACCTCGTTTTCCTTCTGAGGGGTGAAGGGATGACGGGCTATGATGAGTTGTGTATAGGCGCCTTTGTCCTTCAGTTTCGCAGAAACATGTGCAGTATGCATCAAAGCGTCTGTCATGGCCTTGTTTCTTGCGTTCTGGTTCGTGGCTACAATTAGCATGTTTCTCTGCTCAGCAGTTTTTCCTAGAAATTGGACGCTTCGGCGGAAGATATCCAGTGCTTCTTTCTTTTCTCGTACGTCAGGATCGCAGAAGAGGGCCGTGATGTCAGAGACGACAGCGAACCTAGCTCTATACTCATCTAGTGCTGTGGTTAGTTTTTCCACGATGAGGCTGTGAACTTGGTGATGTGTGAAGGCTCTGCTGAGATGAATACGTTGTTGCACTCGGCCAGATTCCAGTCCGAGATTGACAATGTGCTGTTAGATAGTGTAAGTGTCTAATAGGTTACCTGCATCGATTAAAACAACATCGCTATCCAAGCCTTGGGGGAGTGTTGCTCGGACGCAGAGGAGGAGAGAAAGGGCGTGCGATGGTTCGCCCTCGAGGAAGACAAACTGGCCTGTTTTGAGAATCAGCGCCTTGTCTAGAGAGTCTATCCCAGTGGTTATGCCCGGTTTGAGGTCTCTGGGGAGATTGCTTCCACGACGTGTTTTGTATTCGATCTGGTCGTCTGGCTCTCTTAGGAGATCTGGGTCTCTACATTTCAGGCTGGTGAGGAGGCGTCTTCCCGCTGGCAGGAGGGAGGCTTGACAGCCTAGAACCCTGTCTAGTTCGAAGCCGCAGCTAGGACAAGTTCCGTCGAAGACTAATCTGATTTTTCTGGGATTGATTTGTTGCTTTGATAGGACTAGGGCTTCGTCGCAGAGGATACAATGGTAGAGGTAGCCTTCATTGCCGTTCTCTATCTGGTCTAGCTGCCATGTCTTGGGTTGTAGAGGGTCAACGGCTCGGCGGGTCTCCATTGCAAGTCCTTATGGTTATTCTATTCGTCGCGTCTGCTCTTTGGTGCGGCGTCTTCCACGCCCTTCGCGGTGATCTGGAAGTAGGTCTCAGACTCTGGCAGGTAAGGTGAGTCTATAATTTTGGCAACTCGTAGTCCCTGGCTGGCTTTCTTCAACATGACTCTGTGTGTGGAAGCGTGAGCTAGAATGTTTCCGCCTGCGGGACGCGTGGGGTCGCCGAAGAATGCTTGAGGGTTCGCTTGGACCTGGTTTGTTATGACGACTGCTAGGTTGAGGGCTTGAGCTATTCGGAGGAGTTTGTGAAGGTGGCTGTTTAGGCGTTGTTGGCGTTCGCTTAGGGATTCGCGTCCGATGTATTCGCCTCTGAAGTGTGAGAGGATTGAGTCAACGACTAGGAGTTTGATGTTTTCTTCTTGGCAGATTTTGAAGGCGTGGTCGACTGTGAGGATCTGGTGGTCGCTGTTGTATACGCGGCTGTAGATAATGCCGTCGAGTATCTTTTCCGCGTCCAATCCCATGGCCTGGGCCATCTGGTAGACTCTTTGGGCTGCGAATGTTCCTTCACTGTCGATGAAGAGGGCTTTGCCTTCGAGGCCGCCGTCTTTGGTTGGTAGCTGGACGTTAACGCTGAGCTTCATACAAATCTGCGATTTGCCTGCTCCGAATTCTCCGACAAACTCTGTGATGGCCTGTGTTTCAAGCCCGTTTCCCAGCAGCTTGTCAAGATTAGTGGATGCGAAGCTGAGTCTCTGAAGGCTTAGCCGCCTCTCGTAGAGCTGTTTGGCGGTGACGAAGTCTGTCTGTATGGTTGCCCTAGCTGCTCTGGAGATTTTTAGGGCGACGCTGTTTTCTAAGCCTGCTTTTTCCATTAGTTCGCGTATGGGTGCGATCGCTAAGGATGCGATGGAGTCGTAGCCTGCGTCTCGGAGTTTGCCGGCGGTTACGGGTCCAACGCCGTTAAGGTCTTGAATATCCACTATCTCTTCAGCCAAAGACTATCGGAACGGGGATAGTCTAGTCACGGCTTATCTCCCAGAGTGAGGACCGTAAGTAACCCGGCTCCATGCTAGGAATCCGTGCTGGTTGCGCTCGATTCGGGTCGTTTTACAAGTAGATGTTCCTGGAGGAGTGAAAGTATTAGCCTCTAATCGACTCTCCTCTTTGAGGCTGCCCTTAGATAGTATCCAACCGAACGGTCAGCTGTAATGTGCCCCGCCCAGCCAAGAAGGGGCCACTGGACAGCTCCAGACAGTATGCTCCAGATGGCAACGACGGGAATCCAGACGAGGAGCGTATGGAAGAAGTTGTAGAGTGTGGGTCCCCAACGGGGCCATTCCTTGGCCCCGCGCGCCGCCAGGCCAATGGGGATGAAAGACGCAAGGTCGGGAAAGATAATCCAGAAAATCGTTTCCAACAGGTTTAGATCCTTGACAACGAACAGCCGCCAGTAGAAGAGAACGACGAGCAGAATGATAGTAATCAGTAGCATTTCAAGACGGTATGAAATCGAGTTCAGGCGAAGGAAGCCGGGGCCCTCACATGGAGGTTTTGCATCCTCGGAAACATCCTGACGGAAGGGTCCACAGTGAGAATGTTCAGATAGCCCCTCAGTCCTACTATGTGTAGGGCGCAGTAAACTCATGGTGCAGAAACCCGAGCAAGCGAGTATTTCAAAAGCTCTAGAGGTGGCTACGCTGGCCGCAGGGTGCTTCTGGTGTACGGAGGCTGTCTTCGACCAATTGAAGGGTGTCGTAAGAGTAGAATCAGGCTATTCGGGTGGAAACATTCCCAATCCTTCGTATGAAGAGGTGTGCACCGGGGATACGGGACACGCTGAATCGATCGAGATAACCTTCGACCCTAGTATCATATCGTTCAAGGATCTTCTGCAGATATTCTTCACAACCCACGACCCAACAACCTACAACCGCCAGGGAGGAGATGTGGGAACTCAGTATCGCTCAGCAGTGTTCTGTCACAACCCGGAGCAGGAAAAGATTGCTCGCCAAGTGATTCAAGAGTTTAACGACTCGAGAGTCTGGAAGAAACCGATTGTCACCGAAGTTGTGCCTTATCGCGAGTTCTACAAAGCAGAGGATTATCACCAGGATTATTACGCGAAAAATTCCCGTCAACCGTACTGCCGCGTAGTGATCGAGCCGAAAATTGCTAAGTTGCGAGAGCACTACCGCGAGAAACTAAAGCAATAATCGACCGTCGACGCGGAAACTTGCGCCATTCGAGTCCAACGCAGTCTGTCTGCTCGCGTTATATTCAGCCTGCAGGCGCAACATGTTTGATATTGCAAAGCTAGGAGGAGTGGTCCCGCATCATGTCCGAAACTCTTGAGCGACAGGAGCGTTGGAAGCAGCAGAAGGAGGAGGCTGACCGTCAACGACTGGGGGGCGGCTACATCCAAGGTTTCATTGAAACAACCGCGGCGCTGGTCGGCGAGGAGCCATTGTTCAGTAAGGGCTACTGGAAATGCGCTAGCGGCTGTAAACCGTTCGGCTTCGGACTTGCAAGGACCCCGAGAGAGTGTCCCAGCTGCCACAAGCAGCTAATACTCTGGGTACCAGGGCCGTAACGCACCGCTTCGGTTCAAGGTAGAAATAGTCGTTTTCAAACCCGGTTCTTTCGAACGGGATTGAAGCTCGAGACTAGACGTCTTGGCAAGAGCGATCTCAAGATCACCAAAGTCGGAGTAGGAACCGCTCCAATAGGCTCGACTCCGGAATGGAGGGTCTGGTGGGGACCACAAGACGAAAAATCGGCAATTCAGGCCATTCAGACCGCCATCGACGAAGGAGTAAACTGGATCGATACAGCTCCCTTCTATGGATGGGGAAAAGCAGAGGAGATCGTGGGCAAGGCGATCAAAGGTCGGAGAGACGATGTCTACGTCTTTACGAAATGCGGAACGCTGCCCGATGGCAAGGGCGGCTCCATTGAGAATCATAAGCCGGAGACCATCAAGCGCGAAGTTGAAGCGAGTCTGAAACGTCTCCAGACAGACCACCTCGACTTATTGCAGTTTCATGACATGGATGCAATAACCCCTATCGAGGAGTCTTGGAAAGTGCTCCAAGATCTTATTCACCAGGGGAAAGTCAGAAACGGTGGATTATCGAACCATACCATCGATCTCGTCGAGAGGGCCGAACGAGTTGGACAAGTGACATCCAATCAGGTTCAGTACAATCCCCTTCAAAGAAAAATCGAGAAGGACATTCTGCCCTTCTCGCTGAGTCACCATATTGGTGTCCTCGGATGGGGATCCCTAGCAGAGGGTTTTCTCGCCGACAACTTCGACCTAGCATCTCTAGACCCGAAGGATTTCCGGAGAAACCATTGGTACGCTCAACCTGAGAACCAGGCCAGGTTGGAGAGAATTCGAGAAGTCTTATCAAAGATCGCTCGGACTCACAGCAAGAAAATGGTCGATGTCGTCGTCGCTTGGGAGCTGATGCACCCGGCCCTAACAGGGGCGATTATCGGAATTCGGAACGAGAAAGAGGCCCGAGAAATGAAGGATGGAACAGAACTGGCTCTCTCACGGGATGAGATGCAAGAGATCGAGAGGGCAACAGCTTAAGGGCTCAGCGGGCAGAAATTGGCAGGGCAGTTCACAACTGGGACCCAACAGAGCACAACGATCGCTCGCCCGATACCGGAAAAAACGAGTTTCAACCGCTGGATAATCGCAATCGTAATCATCGTCATAGTTGTTGTGGGGGTCTTGTTCGGACTCATCTATCAATCGTCCGCGGTCGTATCCACCAAGAATTTTAGCTTCAGCGTTCCTGCTAATCAAGCGAGCAACTACTACACGCTCCAAGTCACAAATATCAACGGTGACGTGTCGCTTGCACCATGGGGAAAGGACAGCTTCCTGATCAATGGTACCATAACCGCGAAGGGTCTTGGATCGTCCCCCGCACAGGTGAATTTTGTCAACTCAAGCATGAGCGGGGAAATCATATTTCAAGCCCAATTTCCCAACAATGCAGTCTTTCTCATCTCGCAGACATATTCCGTCAAAATCAACGTGTTCGTGCCACTATCAGTACGCATCGGCAAGCTTGTTGTAGACAACGTGAATGGGCTAGTTCTAGCCAGCCATCTCAATGTCACCAGCGCAAGTCTCTCCGCTGAGAACGGCGACATAGATTTCGGCTGCTCTAGCTGCGGAAGCGAGGGCTTCTCAGCGCAAACCACCAACGGCAATATCGCGGGCACTTTTTCCTCGCCAATCACCAATGGCAGCTATACGATGTCCTCTCAGAACGGTAACGTCTACGTGACAGTTCCATCCTCATCTTCTTTCAAGCTGACAGCAATGCTTGTGAACGGAAATATTCAGACACCGAATCTCGCATTGAGCAGTGAGGCAAAGACCAGTACTCAGGTCACCGCGACGCTCGGAACCGGAACAGCCAACATTGGCCTATCAACGGTCAACGGTCAGATTACGATCAAAGGAACCTAGCGCTCAAAGAGTCGCCGGAGTCTCCCTCCATTCGTATTCGGGCAGGAGTGGTTCGTTTGTTAACCTGGGTTACTATCAGGTTTTCTACATCAGGCCCCTTTTCCCTGTCCTAAGATCAATCTCTAGTGACAACTGGTTGGGTGCGACTCTTGCGGCTTTCACGTCCGCGTTCCCAGCAGTAGCTCTAACGTTCGGATTCCTTCTCGTCCTATTTGGAACAACAAATGGCATCCGAGAACTGGTTCAAGGAGGCTGGGGATTCATAACAGTGGGCGTAATTGTAGAGTTCGTTCTGCCCATTTCCAGGCGGTTGAGATAACTATCAAGGGTGATTAAGGAATGAAAGCGTTCATCGCGAGCTTCGTGAAAGGACAAGTCCTGCTTCTTGCTCCCCAACCGGTTCTCTTGATGCTTATCATATTCAACAAAGTCTCCCTTTACTACAGTGCTCCCGTAATTGTTTCATTGACGGTCCTCTGGGGCTGGTTCGACTATTCCGGCAAAGCTCAGCGCAGGGGTGCCTTGGTTCTGCGGAAACTAGAGCGTCTAGTCGACGATTTCGGCTGGTTGAACTTCCAAGAGGGCGGCGGCGCAGGCAACGAAATGGTCGTCACGCTGCTGGACAAAGCGAGTTTCGGCTCAAGTACTCTAACCACACCCCAGCTCGCAACAGCGACTACCGAGAAGATCAAAGAAGTCTACTTCACACTTGAACTCTGGTACTTTTCGATGCGCCAGAAGGTCCGATTGCTCCTCAGAAAGGCCGCGTCGATGATCGAGTACGATCTGCTCGAGGTTGTCAACGAGTTCATCGAGTTTTACGGCGAATTTGTCGAAAAAGTAGCCGAGGAAACTCTTCGACTGGTTGCTAAGGGAGATCTGAGCAGCCTGGAAGGGGAAAGAGAGGGCTTCTCCACCTTCAAGACGCGATTGGCCGAACTTAGAGGTCGGGCGAACGCGTTTCTGCAAGGCCTGCGCGACGAAGGTCTTCCTGTTTCAGAGACGAAGGTGAGGGCTCTGGAGGTGGACCCTTGGTTCAAAACCGGGACAGAGATTTCGGAAACCAAAGAATCGACATCGTAATGTCACGAGTTCTAGAATTCATGCTTCTCCAACTCTCCAAGAACCTGCTCAGGTGTCTCCCACGTCGCTTCAACGATTGTCGTTGGCGTAGCGTGATTGGGAAGTAACTCAGAGTTTTGCGTTAATGAAGAGGGGCGGCCAAATGTTGAGGCTGTTTCTCCAGCCATTCTGGCTTCGTTCTTCATCCTCTGAATCAGCAGTATAGTGCCTCCGAGAGCAACCCCAATGAGCAGAGCGTCAACTTGTCCAGTCAACAACATACTAAGTTGGGGGAAGTTGTTGTCTACCCAAATTCGAAAGTAGACGTTGGAAAGATACTCGCTGCTGAACCCTCCGAGTAAGATGGCGATGACCATGAACTGTGCTAAGATTATTCCGTAGAGCAGTCTAACGAATCCTTCACGATAGCCTGGCATGACTATGGCTTGCGAACAATACCGTCAATCTCTCTCATTAACAGCGCGGCTTGTGTACGACAAACGAGTGGACGGTCGCGTGCAAAGAGTTTAACATCGAGACCGGAAGAATGCCAGTGTCATGGCCCAGCACGCTCTCTCTCTTGAGATCAGAGGGTTCGAAGAGTCCGATTACCGGAGGTTAACGGAGATCTATGATGCGATCTTTCCTGAGCGGGCCAGGAGTATTGAGGAGTGGCGATTTTATGATGACAGTCTTGACAAAGCAAGATACTACTTCAAGCGTTACGTTTGCGTCAACTCTGCGACCGGAGTAGCCTTAGGTTTTGGGGAGATGTGGCATCCTCCGTGGATGTTTCATCCGAAAAAGTTTTGGTTTGACGGATGGGTAGACCCGAAACACCAGCGCCTGGGCGTTGGGAGGGCACTCTACAACACGCTCGAGGACGACTTCAATGAGCGTGGTGCGATTGCTGCTTGGATGGGAATCAGAGAGAACATGACAAGATCCATCGCCTTCGCGCGGAAGCGTGGGTTCAATGAAAAGATGCGAGGCTGGGAATCGACCATCGACCCAGGTCAAGTAACTACTTCAGAGCTCCAGAGGTATTCGATTAAGGCCTCTCAGGCTGGAATCGAATTCTCGACTCTTGAGCAGGAGCTGCGAGAGGACCCCGAGTGCTACGCGAAGCTGTACGCGCTTGTGCAGACCGCGTTCAGAGATGTGCCGATAGCTGATACTCCCACTGATACTCCTTACGATCAGTGGCTTGCATTTGAGATGGAAAACCCTAACCTTATTCCTCAAGCGTACATGATTGCCAAAGATGGGGACCGCTACGTTGGGACGAGCGTCGTCTGGCGACTGAAGAAGGAGCCGAGGAGTCTCTACCAAGGGCTCACAGGGGTCCTACGGGAATACCGTGGAAAAGGAATAGCGGTGGCCTTGAAGTTGAGGGTCTTTGATTTTGCTAAGAGAAACGGATTTGACAATATTCGAACCTTCAACGCTTCAACGAACGACGGCATGCTCGCCATCAACATGAAACTGGGATTCAAACGAGACCTCGCCTGGATCACTTTCGAGAAGAATCTGGAGTAGGAAAATCTTCGAGAAATCAGTGAGACTGCCTGTTCTAAGGCTGAAGGGTTCCCCTTACGACATAGGATACCGGCACGGGCAGCAAGCACAGGACAAGATTCAACATAATCTTGAGGTCTACTTCCGCCGTTTCAAAAACGAAACAGCGCTCTCAAGAGATGAGGCGCTTAGGCGCGCTGAGAGGTATCTGAAGGTCATCCGACGGGTCAGCCCCGGGTACGCCAGGGCCATGGAGGGAGTCGCGTTAGGCTCGAAGACGAGACTGTTGGAGATTACTGCGTTGAATGTCCGATACGAGCTGATGTACAGTCAATTTGCAAAGATAGGATTGAAGCCGATGCCACGTGTCGCCGGTTGTACGGCGTTCGGAGCAATGCCAGAAGCAACGGTGAATCGTCACTTGCTGATAGCTCAGAATTGGGACTGGATTCCACAGGTGGAAGGATTGTTTCTAAAGATTCGACCCACTACTGGTCCCGACATCCTCTGTTTCACCGAGGCAGGGGTCGTTGGTGGGAAGATCGGCTTGAATTCGGCAGGAATAGGATTAGCGATTAATGGTCTGATCTCCAACATGGATGACTGGGAGAGACTCCGAAAGCCGTTCCACGTGAGATGCTCGGAAATTCTCGGATCGAAGACTCTCTCGCAAGCGATCTCAAGAATAACCCGTGGAGAGAGATCGTGCTCCGCAAACTTTCTCGTCGGGCAACAGACAAAACTCGGGGCGGGGAAGATTGTAGATATTGAATCTGCTCCAGAAGCGACAGGGGCCCTCTCCCCAGAAGACGGGGTCTTGGCTCACACGAATCATTTTTCCCATCCCGAGCGGTTGGGAGTAAAGCAGGTTCTAGATGAAGAGCGAAGATCTACGCTTCATCGCTTCGCCAGAATAACCCAGCTTCTTCGGCAGTTGAGAAGTGGAAATGGGAAGATGAGCATGACCAGGGCCGAGGAGATGTTGAGGGATCACGATGGCAAACCAGAGTCTGTATGCCGACACGAGAATCGGTCGTTTCCTGTGGATGAGAGATATCGAACAGTAGTCTCAGTAGTAATGGACCTATACTCAGGACAGCTCCAGACCACTCTCGGCTCGCCCTGCGAGAGAGAATATCAGACACTCCGACTCTGACAACTAAGTTCGGATCAAGTTAACTGAGGCGAAAATGTCTCAGCGCTCGAGTGATAGCGGGAATTGAAAGAAAGAGGGGAACCGTTCCTAGGCGAACGGTCAGTCGTCGCCTTATTCGGCCTGGTCATTCTCGTCGTCTTGTTCGTGTACTAGTTGACCTCGAATCTCTCCACCTGGATGGGCTGTGGTGTGTACGTTGACGTAGGTATTTCCGGCAATTAGGGCGTTGATGAAGTCGGTCCAAGTGTTGATTCCTGCATCCGGGCGAGCTACAAGGTTGGTTGATGTTCGAGTCCCTTCGGCGAGAGTGTCGCATCCTTTGGTGCTATTGAATGGAGAGGGAGAGCCAAAGAAGGGTAGAACGACTGGTCCGTTGGTACCGGCGGCGCCTACGTGGATGTGAGAAGCGGTGACGCTAACGATGTTGCAGACTACTACTTCGAACGATAGAGTGTTGTTGTCTTCGCTGAGTTGCACTTCAGCGAACCCGAACGCTGTTGTGGTGACCGCTGGTACCTGCTGGTCGCCCGTTAGGCGAATATGGAATCGTATCGTAAGCCCTTCGTGATTCGTCTCTTGACCCGTCTGGTGGTGAGCGCCTTCGTTCTGGCCCTGATCGTCAGCATTCGCGATGTGAGGCAGCGCTGCTAGCATTCCAAGCGTGGCGAGAAGAAGCAAGGGTAGAAGTATTTTCAAAACCTAAAACCCTCGTAGGCGACCCTCTTCCTTCCAAATTTAACGCTTTGCAATGGAGCGTTTGAGAGCATGCCGTGTATGTGCGCGCCTGCCTCGGGATAGCCAGAAACAGAAACTGCGTCCGCTAGGCTTGAGGTCGTTCAATTACAGCTCAGATTGGTTGGCTGTGGCAACAAAGGTTTCCAAAGAAACAATCTCGACTACTTCACAGTTCTTCAAATACTCACGAATCTGACCACTAACATAGAATTCCCGTAGAGTCCAACCACTACCTCCGAGCACAAGGTAGGCTTTCTTGAATCTTCCACGGCTCTTGTGCACTGCATCGGCTAGACATAGGATTTCGAACGGGACCTTTTGTTCCGCGGTCCCAGATGTCTGTTGCCATTTTAACGAAATCGGGACTTGCCCGCTTTCAACTCTCCACGCCAATACGTCTACCTTCTGGTTGTGTCCTCCGAGACGTTTGCCAATGACAACTTGTTTCTTGTATTGATATCCCCCTCTTTCTAGAGCTGGTAGAACCATGTTTTCTAGAACGCCACCGGTTCGCGTGTCCCTTGGCATTCCCGCCTCTCCGTCTCGCCATCTCACGATTGAGGATCCCAAAGAGTTTGGTGATCATCAATGGTTTGGCGAGCACAGCTATTTCGAACACTTTCTCACGCCTAGGGCTTATTAGCGAAAGATCATGGACCCACTAGCGGTCACTCGCTCAGTGCTCGAAGCAGTCGAAGAGGCACAGCTTAGCGTAGATACCAGCAAGCAACACCTTGCGCCATTCGTCAAATGGGCCGGGGGAAAGACAAGCCTAATGCCCCATCTCTTACCACGTGTGCCACTACATCTAACAGATTATTACGAGCCGTTTCTGGGCGGCGGTGCGCTCTATTTTGGAACATGCGCGCGGACCACAAGTTTCAGCGCACACCTATCTGACACTAACGAGGAACTCATCACAGCGTACCGAGTTATCAAAGAATCCCCGGAGGAACTGATACGCCTCCTCTCGAGGTTTCAGGGAGAGTACGACTCAGCGGTAGACAAGGGCGTTTATTTCTACCAGAAGAGA
>WNGN01001656.1_pt1 | contig 28807 bp, 23 predicted proteins | sample 5400561 | NCBI WGS metagenome assembly WNGN01 (sample SAMN13153379, study PRJNA577476) | soil metagenome | isolation source: 115 cm soil or saprolite under Garry oak tree replicate 2 | place: USA:California | collected 2016-06-15 | reverse complement strand
ATCACCGACAACGTCTGGCCGGGCGCCGCTTTGGGGTGCTAGCTGGCCAGTCTCCCCGATTCTGCCCGGGCCAACGTGGTGAGTGATAGCAGATGCTAGATGTGCAAGGAAGTTGTGGATGGTGCCCGCGGCGCACCGGCGACCCTGCCGCCAGCCGGCCCCGAACTGGCTGATATGCGCTTGCTGCTGGTGCTGACGCTCCGAACGCGGAGAGGCAAATAGTCGGCAATATGCATGAACGCGGATGGTGAACGCTTACGCTCCGTGACAGCCGCGGCCCGACTTGACGGCTGTCACCGGAGGGTCCCGATTGCCACCATGTTCACGGAGCTGTCGCCGAGCCGGTGAGAGCATTCCGGTGCCTGACCCGCAGCCAGCCGCGATGCTCGGAGTCAGTCCCGACCTGCTCGCCCACTGGATGCGCCGCTACCCGGACGCCCTGCCGCAGCCCGGCGGCGAGGTAGAAGAAGCGGTCGGCAAGGTCGCACCGATCTGGCTGCCTGGACGGGACGCCGAATGGCAGGCGTGGCGCGCAACATTCCCTGGACGCACCGGCCGGCCCCGCAAGGGAGGCTCGTCAGACGGCTGACGACCATCCGATGGCCTGCCCAGATTTCCCCGTCAACGATGGTCAGCGATGGGGGGCGCGGGATCAGGTCGCAGCTGGAGGGATGCCCGTGAGGTCCAGGCGGCGGTCGGTCCGTAGCTGGATATCCCGTATGGGGTCATGTTGGTGTGGAGGACCGGGGTGAGGCCGCGCCGGTCGGCGTCGGTGAGCACGTCTGCCCATTCGGGCAGCGCGAGGGTGTCCTGGATCATGAGGGTGTTGATCAGGCCGAGGCTGCTCTGCAGGATGTGCAGGCACAGCATCCCGAGCTCCTGCTCCTCGCGCCGGTTGGAGGCGAGCTCGCCGCGCTTGCCGAAGCGGATGTAGTCGTTGACGCCGTTGTAGTTCTCCACCACGTTCAGCCCGGACTCGGTCTCGGGCTGCAGGTCGCGGTCGCCGAGCCAGCGGGCCAGGAAGATGGCGCGCTGGGCGCGCCCGACCTCGAGCATCGCGGCGTAGGCCGGGTGGGTGGTCTCTGAGGTGAAGCGGCGCAGCAGCGCCTCGGTGGAGGCGGTGCGCAGCCGGATCGCGGTGGCGTACTTCATCATCAGGTCGTAGTTGTTCTCGATGACGTCCCAGCGGATCGGGCGGGTCAGCGCCGGCACGAGCAGGGGGTAGGCGTACTGGTCGCCGCGGCCCGGCACGTACAGCTTCATCGTGTTGATCTGCTTGAACCGGGCGATCAGGTCGAAGTCCAGCAGCCTGGTGATGCCGAACCCGACGAAGCTGGCGCCGTGGGAGTCGACGAAGTTCTGCTCGATCTCCATGTCCGTGCCGTGCCGCATCGCTCCCTCGACCATCGCGTGAACCTCGGAGGCGGAGCAGCTGATCAGCTGGCTGTGCACGGTCATCGACCCGGCCACGTCGACCGTCCAGTAGATCAGGACACCGCGCCTGGCCCTGCGGTAGCGCGAGTGCCACTCGGTGTAGATGTTCTGGTCGAAGGCGGAGAAGTGGGTGGAGTGCGATGCGACCGCGGTCGTCCCCTCGCCCCACAGCGCGGCCTGCCGGGAGGCGAAGGTGGCGTTAGCTATGATCCGGGCGGCCTGCCGGGAGGCCTCGACGGTGAGGTAGCGGCGCCGCGCGTACCGCAGGTCGTCCTCAGTGTGCGGGTGGTCGCCGGCGGCGGCCGCGCGGATCCCGGTCCTGGTGCTGTAGGCGTAGATCAGCAGCAGGAGCCGCTCGAACAGCACCTGCGGGTCCAGGTGGTTCTGGGTGCCGGCCGGGGTGAAGACGCTCAGGCAGCCGGTGCGCAGGCAGGTCTCGGTGAGCATGTCCATCAGCGGGACCACGCCCCACCGGGCCCGGATCGCCGTCTTCATCCGGCGCAGGTTCCGCGGCTCAGGCGCGGCGTCCAGCGGCGTGAGGTGGATCGCCCCGGCGTTGCGGCGCTCGGCGATCTTCAGCCAGGCCAGGCCCTTCCCGCCGAGCGCGTCGTTCAGCGCTGACATCTCGGCGTCCAGTTCCTCCCGCAGCTCGCCGGTGAACCGCCTGGGGCCCAGCGGCTTGCGGAGCTGGGCGTAGTTCTCGGCCCGGTTGGCCTCGAAGTCGGCTGGCAGGTCGAGGTCGGGGTTGCGCCATTTCTCGGCGCCGGCCACCCAGATCTCCTTGCACCGCAGCTTCTCCCGCAGCGACTGGAACACCCCGCACTCGTACACGGTGCGCAGCATCCGCTGGCGGCGCTTGCTGTCGGCCCGGTACATCAGCTCAACCAGCTCGGCCGGGACGATCCCCTCGACCGGGACGTGCTCGCCGGGCGCGTAGCACTTGACCCGGCTGGGCACGTCCGCCTTGTAGCGCTTGATCAGCGCGAGCGCTTCAACCACGGGCGCGTGCACAGTGTTGGTCGACCCGAACTCCAGGACCTCGATGATCTGGATCAGCCCGGTCCGGTAGTGGCTGGTGTAGGAGGCCTTGAAGACCGGCTGCCGGTGCTGCCGGTAGGACGTGCCCTTGGCCTTGAACTCGTGCAGCAGCGCCACCAGCGTCTCATGCCCGCCGGGCACCGCCGGGTAGATGACGTCCTCCACCCGCTCCCCGGGCGACTTCATGGCGGCCTCGGTCATCTTGAACAGGATGTTCTCCTTGCCCGACACCCGCTTCAGCTCCGCCACGAAATCGCTGGTCACCTTGGTGTCCGCGCGGGCATTGATCCTGTGCACGGTCGCGATGAGCAAGTCGGCCAGGGCGTCAGTGATCTCCCGGTGGCGGCAGTACAGGTAGGCGGCCAGCAATGTCACCATGATCTCGTGCGGGTGGGAGCGCAGGTGACTGGGTGCCTCGGCCGCGACCCGGGCCCGCCAGCCCGCCAGCACCCTCGGCGCGACATCGGCGAACAGGTCGTCAGGGAGCCCGACCGCGCGGATCGCGCCGAGCTTGAACGTCTCCTGCCCGATGGTCTTCGCTGACGTTGCCCGGCTCGTCCCGGATCGCCGCGAACACGTCCACCCCGGTCACCTCGGCAGCGCCGAACAGCGTGCCGGCTTCCCCGGGAGCGGCCTCCTCCTCGTCGCCGGGGTCGGCCGCCCGTGCGATCAGCGCGAGCATCCGGGCGACAGCCTCAGCGGGGATCCGGCTGGCGATCTGCGCGGTCAGCGCCTGCTCAGCCTGCCGCAGCGCCGTGCCGATGATCCGCCGGACCCGGACCCGGACCCGGGCCGGCGGCTCGATCTGCTCGCCCTTCAGGTGCGCCAGCAGCTCCTCACGGACCCGGTCGACCTGGCGCTCCTTCTCGCACACGTTCGCGGCCAGCCATTCCGCCGCCTTGTCAGCGTCCGCGACCGAGCACTCCCGGAACCCGCAGTACCTCCGGACATCCGCCCGGTGAGCCTTGATCGTCCGGCCGTCCCACTCATACAGCCCCAGCTCATCCGGGGGAACGTCCACCAGCCGCGCGACGTGGGCGACCGCCTGGTCCGGAATCTCGCCGCGGCCCGCCGGGAACCGGCCGTGCACCGCATAGAACCGGAGCACAAGAGCGAACCCGAGCTTCGTCGCGCCACGCCGCCCGGACAGCTGCTCCAGCTCATCACCGACCAGCGTCCAGTTCCCGATCAGCTCATCTTCATCCAGCACACGCGCCACGAGACGTCCGGCTCTCTTGCAGGTACGGCGGCCACCACCCACCGCAAACCCAACGAATCCGGATCAATACTGGCCGCGCACGATCAACCACGTCCCGGGGATCCGCCAAAGATCCTCAGCCAGCCCGCAGAGGTCGCTCCCCTGACCTGAGACAACGCAATCGCATGTACCTGGGGACAGCAGTCTTACCGACACCCCTGGTCACGCCGTCCGTGCGGCGGGGATGCCGTTCGGCGGGGGTTTCCTCAGTAGCCACACCGGGTTGGAGGTGGCGATGATCGCGCCGGTGGAGGAGACGGCCTGGGTGCGCAGGAAACCGTCCGCCGAGGTGTCCACGGCCTGGGTGATCTGGCCGCTGGCGAGCTGGGTGGTGGTGTAGGACCCGATGAGCCGGGTGTCGGCGGTGAGTGCGTTCTGGCCCGCGTAGTCCACCCTGCCTTGCAGCACCTGCAGGACGGCACCGGAGGGCAGCCCGGTGGCGCTGGCGGCGAGATGGCGGGAGGTCACCGACGACACGCTGACCGCGCCCATCGGCACGCTGTCGTCCACCAGCAGGTCCAGGGAGCCCCGGAACTTGGACAGCGATCCGCACCAGGAGCGCCCGGCCGCAAGCGCGGCAAGCAGGTCGGACATCCCGGTGCTAGGTGCCCAGACCGAGGTCACCCAGTTGTTGCCGATCCCATACCAGTTGGTGCCCGCATGATCGTCGGACACCCCGTTGCCGGTGAGGAAGACCGCGTTGCGGGACAAGACATCCCACAGGGCGATGTGGTGGTTCACATTCACGCCTTGGCGGAGCCTGTACCCGACTTCCAGGAGGTCCGCGCCGAGCACCTTGTTGGCCAGCAGCTTGGAAGCGGTCTGGGACAGCAACGTGTCCTGCTGGGATTGCGACAGTTCCGCCGGGGAGCCGTAGCCGTAAGGGTGGTTGTAGGAGGCGAGCCCACCAGAGGCGTGGATCTGCGGAATCACGGTGTTCTGCAGGAACGCCTGATAGGTCAAGTACGTGATACCCGAGTAGCCGGGGACGGTGACGTTGGGGCCGAACCAGTTCAGGTGCGGCAGCAATAGTGACACCTCAAGGCCTTGCCGCTGCGTCACGCCTGGGTACTTGGACGCCAGCGCGGCCTGCATCGCGGCCTGTTCGCTGAACTGGGCCTGCCCGCTGACGGTCCGGTTGAACCGCAGGTAGTCGAAGTAGCCCTGCACTTTGTCGCCGGTGCTCACCGCGGACAGGTTCAGTTCCCACATGGCGAAGTCCCGGTAGTCCAGGTCAGGCCACAGCTTGGCGATGTCCGATGATGGGGTGAGGGTGACGGTCTGCCAGGGGCTGGTTACGGGGATCCTGATGACCCCGTTGTTGCCGTTGGCCACACGGGAGGCCGTGCCGCCGGGGGTGAACCGGTAGGACAGCGTGTAGTTCCCCGCCGGGCGGCTCCCCGACGCCGGGTGGAAGGACGTGGTGACCAGCAGTTCCAGGTAGCCACGGGACCACCCGGACGCCAGCAGCACGTCGATGAGCAACGACTGGCCGGTAAGGTTGTCGCGGTAGTTCCACCCCGCCGGCTGGCAGTCCGCGAAGTACCCGTACTTGGCCGGGCTGGTGCTGCTGGACTGGGCCACCAAGTGCAGGGCACCACCGCTCACCGGGTCGTGCGGTGAGCACGGCGTGGACACGATGCCGCCGGTGGAGGCGGTCGTGTTGGGGCCGCTCTTGGCGACCGTCCAACTCCACGCGCCGCCCTGCCCGGTGGCTCCCCTTTCCGAGAAGCTGGTGAAGTGGGTCACGTTCCGGTAGTAGACGCCGTCCATCCGGTGATCGTGGTCGGTCCACCACAGCACATCCACCGCGTTCTTCGCCGCCTGGTAGAGGTGGCCGTCCATGGAACCGTTCTGCTCACTAAACGAGGAATGAATGTGCATCGCCATGGAATAGGCGGACGTGCCGTTGGCGGTGACAGCGCGGGCTGGTGAGCGCAGCGGCAGCCTGAGCGGCAGGCCGCGCGGTAAGCCGACCGCCGCCGCCGCACCAACAACGGCCCCGCCGTGGATGAACGTGCGCCGGGATATCCCAGGATGGTCATCACACATCGCTACTCCCCGGTTCTGCAACGGACCGTCACATTGATGGTACGCTTCGCACCCAAAATCCCTTGGCCATAAGATTCGGCCCAGAGGGCGAAGGTCCCTGACCAGGGGGGACTTTTGGCACACATAAACCGGTGAGCCTCATCGACAGCAGCGAAGTACAGCAATGGCCCCTGACAGCTGACCGGAAAATCACCTGCCCGGGCGGGGCATGCGGCAGCACCCGGCGGAGCGTCAGCGGAGCCGGGTGAAGGTTGCCGGGCGGTCAGGCCGCCGCGGTGAGGGTGACGGTGTAGCCGAGGGCTTCGAGCTGGCGGACGTGGTTGCGGGTGGTGCGGTCTTTGCTGATGCGCTGGTTGTAGTAGCTGGCGCCGAGGTCGTGGTAGCGGGCGGTGGGGTCGGCGAGCAGGTGCCAGATGATGACCAGGATGGAGCGGGCGATCGCGACGAGGGCCTTGAGCTTGCCGCGGCGCCTGGCCAGGCGCCGGTAGCGTTCGCCGAGGAAGGTGTCGGTCTTGCCGGCCGCTGCCGCGGCCTCGCCGAGGATTCCCTTGATGTAGGGGTTGCCTTTGCCGGTGCGCCCGGCGCGGCTGCGGGCCCCGGACTGGATGGTGCGGGGGCATATCTTGACCCAGGACACCAGGTGGGCGGCGGTGGGGAAGACGCTCATGTGCAGGCCGATCTCGGCGATGAGCGCCTGGGCGCTTTCGCGCCCGATGCCGGTGACCTCGTCCAGGCGGTTCACGGCGGGCAGCACCGGCGCGGCCGGGCCGGTGCCGGCCTGGGGGCCGGTGGTGCCGTCGGCGTTCACGCCCTGGGCGGCGGGGATGGCGGCGATCAGTTCTTCGATCCGGGCGGTGAGCTTGCCGATCTGGGCGGACAGGGCGTCGACCTGGTCCAGCAGCATCCGGGCCAGCTCGGCGTGGTGGTCATCGAACCGGCCGGTCAGCGCCTCGATCAGGGCGGCACGCTTGGCCTTCATCTTCCCGCGCGCCAGATCGGCGAGCATCTTCGGGTCGCGCTCCCCGCCGATCAGCGCCTCGATCATGTCCCGCACCGACAGCGTGCCGATCGTGCTGGCGACGGCTGAGATCTTAATCAGCGCGTCTTCCAGCAGCTTCTCCAGCCGCGAGTAGTACCGGGTGCGCTCGCGGGTCAGGTCCACCCGCAGCCGGGTGTAATCCCGCAGCTGGCGGATCTCCGCCGGGGGGACGAAGCTGGGCCGCAGCATGCCCCGCTCGGTCAGCTTCGCCAGCCAGACCGCATCCAGCTTGTCTTCTCCGAACTAAGAAATGATCAAGGAATCCCGGCTGGCGGTCGCTGCCCTGATGCGTGCAGGACTGCCGTGATCACTAGCTGGACGTTGCGGTGGTCGATGCCGCTGAGGGTGTCGCGGAGGCTGACTGGTGTTCCGCCGGCGATGCTCGCTGCCAGGCGCAGCATCCGCTGTTCCCCGCCGCTGCATGGCAGGTCGCCGGCGTCGAGCGCTGCGATGGCGGCGGTCCAGTCGACTTCCGCCATCGCGGTGGTGCCGTCAGCGAGGCTTATGCCGGTGTGCACGAAGGGGCCGGTGAAGGCGCCGCGGTGCAGCCAGGTGTCGTGGCCGATGAGGAGCCCGACGCCTGCTTCTGCCGGGTATATGCCGGCTGCGCAGGCGCGCAGTGCCTGGTGGAGCTGACTTGCGGCGGCGGTCACTGGGTCGTCCCGCTGGCGGGCAGGGCGGCTGGGGTTGTGCCGGTGCGGCCGGCGGCGGCGGCGAAGTCCGGCATGCCCAGGTTGATGGCGGCGCTGCGCCGGCTGGTGATCTGGTTCATCTGGGCGAGCTTGCCGCGGGCGCCGGCGAGGCTGACTTTCAGTCCTTCGGCCTCGCCGAGCCAGTGGTTTGCCTCGGCTTCGGCGATGCGGGCGGTCAGGTTGTCGCAGATCTGCACCAGGCGGGGATGCTGGCCCGGGTCGGGTCTGAGAAGCGGGCAGCGCAGGCAGGAGTGCTCGTGGATGCACGGGGTGTCGTAGGAGCGGCCGCAGTCGCCGAGGGCGACTTTGCGGCGTTCGAAGTGGCCGAGGAACTCGGCCCATTCCTCGTCGGTCGGGACACGGTACCCGGCGGCGGGGCGCAGGGAGCGGCGGCGGGCGATGAACGCCCGGTGGCCGTTGATGACTTCCTCGGGGTAGACCGCCTTGTAGCCCATGGTGGTGTTGATGTCGCGGTGCCCGGCCACCAGCTGGGCGATATGCGGCGGCATCCCGTGCAGGATCGCGTCGGTGATGAACAGCCTGCGGAAGTCGTGGAAGGTGTAGCGCAGCGGGTGGCCGCTGGCGTCTTTGACCCCGATCGCGGCCAGCGCGTGGTCGAGGTAACTGCGCAGCGACGTCTCGCCGACGGAACGGTTCTCCAGCCGGCACCGCCACTGGAACAGCAGCGGCATGGGCGGGTTGTAGACGCGCTCGTTCTTGTCGTAGGAGATCACCAGCGGCACGGCGGCCGCGGTGCCGCGGATCCGGCGCATGATGGCCGACAGGACGTCAGCCAGCTCAGGTGAGACGACCAGGAGCCGCTCCTCATCGGTCTTGGAGGGAGCGATCTGCAGCAGCGGGATCAGCTCCCTGCTGGCCGGGAGCCGGTACTGGATCAGGCTGTGGTGGGACAGCTCTGTCAGTTCCTCGATCCGGATGCCGGTGTGCCGGAGTACCTCGATCATCGCCCAGCACCAGAACCCGCGGTGTTCTTCGAAGGTCAGGTCGCGGCGCTGGCCGGTGGCGGGGTCCTCGGCCCAGATCCGCCCGGTCGTCTCGGTTTTCATCACCGCCCGGCGCAGCGTCTGCCCGCCGGCGGTGAACAACGAGCCCGCAGGGGCATCCCGGGCGGCCTGCAGCCGTTCGGCGGAGGCGGTGCGCCCGGCGCCGGCCCAGGCGATCAGAACCGGAAGCACCGGCAGCCGTTCCCGGGTCCGCTGGTCCATCCGGGACTTGCGCTGGGAGCGGTCTTTCTTGTGGGAGGCCTCGCTGGCGCTGACCGGGCAGCGCACCGCGTGCGGACCCCACCGGGCCGGGTCCTCGTCGGCCCATTCGGCGATGTCGAGGTAGAAGGCCCGGACCGCGGTCAGCACGCTGCGCCCGTCCAGGCGGGCGGTCACGGTCTGCGCGCGCTGGCCATCACTGGTGAGCGTCGTCTTGGTCCTGGTCATCACGCGCTGTTTCCACGCCGCGGCGGTATCGCGGGACAGCTTGAGGGAGCTGATGCCTGGCTCGTGCCGCTCAAGGTCGGCCCAGAACAGCTTGCCGAGCAGGTAGGCCAGGCGCTGCAGCGAGGAGAAGTCCGCCGACGCCTGGCGTTCGCGCAGATAGTCGACCAGCACGTCCCGGACGGGGTGGCAGGCTATACCGTAACGGTCGATCAGCTGCTCGCAGGTCGGCTTCCCGCGGCTGGCGAGTACCCGCATCGCCGCCGGCGCGTCCTCGCCGAATGCGCCCTGGGAACGCAGCAGCTGGCAGGACAGCGGGCTGTGGGGATGACGGTCTTCGCCGGCACGGACCGCGGCGACGACCTCCAGCAGCTCGATGCAGTCGCCGACGGTGATGCCGGCCGGAGTGCCGCCCCTGGCCGCCATGATGACAGCGATCTTGTCGAGCGCGGCCAGCCGGGCGAACGCTCCTACCGATCCTGACTGGCACAATGCGGTCAGCTCGGCGAAGGCCGCGGGATCCCGGGTGCGGGCCATCTCGGCGGCCAGGTTCCGCGGGGCCGCCGGGCAGCTCACCAGCCAGCCCGTGCCGGGCCGGATCACGTCGGCGCAGATCAGCGCCAGCAGCCCGGCGCCGGCGTGCGGCGCGGGCCTGGCCGGGCCAGGCAGCGAGATCCCGGTGCGGCGCGTCTTCCAGCCGCCGGCCAGGATCCGCCAGTCCGGCGTGTTTTCGGCGCCGCTGGCCAGCCACCGGTCCTGCCAGCTGCCGCCGGGCTGTGCCTCCAGCCAGCTGACCACGCTGACCAGGCCCAGCCGGCGGCCCTGCTGGCTGAGCGGATTGTCCAGAGGGAAAGGCGGCGCCAGCAGCCTCGCGAGGACCTCCTGCCGGGCGGCCAGGGTGGCCGGCCACGACAAGGCAGCCGGCCGCGGCGGGAAGCGGGCCAGCAGGTCCGCGCTGGCGCCGCCGCCCGGCTGCGGGATGCCCGCGACTGGCCGGGCGGCCGCCGTGCCAGTCCCCGCGCGCACGCCAGCCGAGGTCACAGCGGGTCCTGGCCGAACAGCGCCGCAAGGCTCTCGGCGCGATACCCCGCTGCAGGCGGCGATCCCGGGCGATGTTCACGCTGCCGGGCGTGGAATGCCAGCACCGCCTCGATCACGTCCCCGGGCACCGGGTTCAGGTACCGCTGGGTGGTGGACAGGTGCGCATGGCCCATCACCCACTGCAGGTCGGCCAGCGCCATCGCCGGGTCACGGGCCATCCGGTAGGCCGCCGAGTGCCGCAGATCATGCAGGGTCCAGTTCGCGCCCAGGGCGGCGTTCGCCCGGGTGAACATCGCCCGGGCCGCATCGTAGGTCAGCGGCCGGAACGGCCGCCGCAGCGTCCGCCACAGCGGCTGATCCCGGCCCGCGGGCACCAGCCCGGCCAGCCGCGCCTGATACAGCCGCAGCCACACGAACGCATCCGGGGACGCGGGCAGCTGCTGCAGCGCGCGCGTCCCCTTGCGGATCACCGTGATCAGCTGCTGGCCCGGGTCGGCGTCGCCGGCCGTGGCGCCCAGCAGCTCGCTGGCCCGCGCTCCGGTCGACACCCAGAACGCGACCAGCGCCCGGTCCCGGTGCGAGCCCAGCCGGGCGAACAGCTCATCGAACTATCCGGGATCTGCCGCGGGATCCGCCGCGCCATCTTGGGCCGGTACCGGCCGGCCCGCTCAGCGGCGAACGGCTGCATCGGGTTGTGATGGGCGTTCGCCCGGCCCCGGCGCCCCCGCGCCAGCGGGAACGGGTTGACCATCGGCCCGGTGCCGGCCTCCAGGTGAAAGTCGTAGAAGGCGCGCAGCACGCTCTCGCAGTGCACCACGGTCGCGGTGGCATACCCGCGGCCGGGTGACCGCTTGCCGGTCACCCGGTTCGGCGTGCCGGGCGCCACTGTCGTCGTCCCCGGCGCCCCGCCACCGGGATACCGCCAGTGCGGCCGCCCGGGCTTGTCAGCCAGCTGAACCCAGCACAGGAAATCCCGGGCCTCCGCCCCGGTCGCCTGATCCCAGCCGATCTCCACAGCCCCCAAGAACCGCCACCAGCGCAGCAAGGCCATCCCGTACGACCGCTGCGTCGCAGCCGCCCGCCCGCCCGCGGCAAGCTCCCGGAAGTAGGCGGCAGCCGGGCCAACCACCACGCCATCGGCGTCGATCAGCCGGAACGGCTGAAACAGATCCCCGGTCGCCTCAAGCGAACCGGACTGCGGCACCGCAAGACGGGACAACTCCCGCGGCGCTTCCCCTGCGGTGATCATGGCCAGCGACCGTAGCCACCCAGCTCCCCGCCCGTCCGCTGACCCGCCCAAGCCCCGCTCGTAGTTCGGTTAACAGGTCCGTTTTCGGGCGCCCTGGGGCGTTCTTAACGTCGTGGGCATTGACCAGCTGCACATTCAGCCCGGCCGCCTCAAAGACATAAAACCAGATACGCCAGTAATCGGACGTTGATTCCAGGGATACCCGCTCGATCCCCTCAGCCACCAGGTGATCAGCCAGCTCCAGCACCGCACCGGTAGCGGCGCTCACCTCCCGCACCCGGGTGCGCCGCTTCCCGGGCCGGGCATCATGCCGAACCCGGGTGCACACCATCCCGGACGCCTTGCCCACATCCACCGCGGCTACCCGCTCCAGAATCTGCTCATGCTCCGCATCCTCGATCTCCTGCGGCTCCATCACCGGGGCCATCTCCTCACCATCGGGGGCTAACTCACGCCGAGGGATGCCCGGGGGCCTCGGTCGGGAAAGCCGAAAGTCTGACCGGCGTGCTCGAAGCAACAATGCGCGACCCATCAAGGTCAAGACCCCAGCGCCAGACTAGCCCGCGGGCTCACAGTCCCAGAGGAAACACCGGCGTCAGCGGGCAACCCGGCCCCCATTTTCGCGCCTGCGCGGCGTCACCGGAGGGGATATCACGACTAGCCCGAAAATAGGACCTCAGCCGGGCGCGCGGCAGCGCCGGCGGCGGTTTGTGCCGTCGGCTGAGGTGTCGGGCGAGTCAGGCGGCCTGGGTCGGTTCCGGGTCGTCCTGGGCTGGTCCGGGGCGGCAGAGGGTGACTTCCAGGCCGAGTTCCTCGAGTTCGCGGACGTGGTAGGCGATCTTGCGGCGGGTCTGGGCGCGGCGCTCGTAATAGTCCGGTCCGAGGTCCTGGTACCGCATGCCGGGGTTGGACAGGAGCTTGCGGGAGACCTTCAGCTGGGTGTTGCCGACCGCGACGCAGGCCTTGTTCTTGCCGCGGCTGCGGGCAAGCTTGCGGTAGCGGGCCCCCTCGCGGGTCTGGGTTCTCCCGGCGCAGACGGCGGTCTCGCCGAGGACGCCGCCCAGGTAGGTGTTGCCCTTCTTGTGCCGGGCCTGGCCTTTGCGCTTGCCGGACTGCTTGTCCAGCGGGGCGCGCCCGGCCCAGGACGCCAGGTGACCCCCGGTGGGGAACCGGGTCATGCCGGCGCCCGTCTCGGCGACGGCGTCCTCGGCGGAGCGGCGCCCCCAGCCGGGCATCGACTCGGCCTGGGCCAGCTGCTCCTCATACGGGGCCAGGAGCTCCTCGATCACGGCGGTGAGGTCGCTGACCTGGGCGTCGATCTGGCCGATGCGCTCCAGCATGGTTTTGAGCAGGCGCGCGTGGTGACCGGTGAAGAACTCCGCGCCCTCCAGGGCGTGCTGCAGCTCGGTGATCTTGGCCCGGGCCCGGGTGCGGGCCAGCTGCGCGAGGACCTTCGGGTCCCGCTCCCCGGCGATCAGGTGGTCCATGATGTCGCGGCCGGTGACGCCATGCAGGTCCGTGATGACCGACGACAGCTTGATCGCGGCGGTTTCCAGCAGCTTCTCCGCCCGGTTCTTCTCCCGGGTGCGCTCGTTGATGAGGTCGCGGCGGTAGCGGGTGTGCAGCCGGATGACCCGGAACTCCTTCGTGGCGACGAAGCACGGCCGGACCGCGCCGCGCTCGGAGCACTGCGCCAGCCAGCTGGAGTCCGACGGGTCCCGCTTGGGCCGGCCAGGCAGGTTCTTGACCTGCCGGGCGTCGGCGAGGACGCACTCGAAGCCCTCGGCCTCCAGCCGGAAGAACGGCCCCATCCAGCAGGCGGGCGTGGCCTCCATCACCACGGCGGGGACCTGCCAGGACCGCAGCCAGTCCGCCAGCGCCAGCACTCCGCGCCTGGTGGTCGCGAAGGAGCGGGTCTCGCTCATCCGCCGCCGCGGGCTGGTATCCGACGGGACCCTGATCGTGGCGTACAGCTCGGCCTTGCCGATGTCGATGCCGCAGACCCGGTCCCGGTACAGCGGCTCGTCGGTGACCTCTTCCACCGGACCCTCACCTCTTCCTTCCCTGGACGGCCGGCGCCACAGCGCGCTAGCCTGCGAGGCGGGACCGCCCGGGGAGCCGGGGGCTGCGCGGAAACTGACCCGCGTGCTCGTAGCAACAGTCAACGGCCCCTCGGAATCCGGCTCCCGGCGTCAGGCTAGCCCGCGGCCTCAACCGCGACCATGGAAGTAACGACGTCACGGGCGGTCCCGTCAGCTATTTTCACGCCGGTACGGCGTCGCGCGCAGCGGCATCTGGGGCTAGCCCGAGGTTACAGCTATTTGGGTAGCCGGTTCTGGTCTTGGCCTGGGGTTTTTGCTCGCCTGGGCTGGGTGGTGTTCTGGCTACTTCAAGGCGAGTGGGATGGGGGCGCCGATGAGGTCGAATGCGTCGCGCTGATGGCTGGTCGGTTCGGTGAGCATGGGCACGGTGGCGGGTGCGCCGGCGAAGCGGACCTGGTTGCGGGTGAGGGTGGCCAGGTGGTCGAGCAGGCCGCGGAAGCTCCGGTAGGGGCGGCCGGCATCGGCGCTCATCCGGCAACGAGCGCCATCGAGTAGTCCACGGTAGTGCCGCCGCCGCGGATGCGCCCGGCGAGGACACAGCAAAGGTGAAGTGCGGTCAGGTCACCCCGGCCGACCGGGACCATTTTCCGGTCGCGCGCCGCGGCTAGCGAGCCGGCCGTCGGAAAGCTTGACCAACTCCGAACGGACATGTGGTTTCCGCAGGCTCCTCAGTTGGATTGCCTCGGCCGGGGCAGCCGCCTTCTTCATCACCTTCGCCACGGCCGCGGGCTGATCCTGCTGCGGCCAGTGCAACGCGACGCATATCGCCCGTTCCGGTGCGCGCCCAGACGACCAGACTGCGTTCCGTCAGCAGATACATATCGAGCCTTATATTGTCGGCTCGGGTGGCCGTAACGCCATCGGCAGTCACATTCCGTCATGAAACTGGCAGCAGGCGGTGGTTCCTGATGACCGCCAGCGCCCGAGCGTTCTCCCCGACCTTTCCGTCACTCAGCGTGATGCCGTCTATCGACGAAGCTCGGTGCGGGCGCCGTCATCGACTTTGTGCCGCGTGGCGCCCCGTCGATGCTGCAAGCCGACGGCGCGGCTGTCGCTGCGCGTCCTGTCGATGCAGGGCCACGCTCGAAGTGGTCGTCGACTTCGGGCCGCAGGTGTTTGCTGAGGTCACCCCCGCTTGGGGCCAGAATCTCGGCTTTGGCCCGATTCTAGGCCTGAGGATGAGCCGGGGAAGAGTTTGTCGATGGCGTCCGCGCCGGACCTGATCACCGGCCGCAGCTCGTGCCTGTAGACCGTCTCGGTGACCACGGTTGAGCTGTGGCCGACGAGCCTGGAGAGCGAACACCAGGCCGTTCTCCTGCCACTTCTCGCCTGCGATCAGCCGGTCGCGCTGCTGCTGGTCCCGCTGCCTGCGGAGGGCTTCGACACAGAGATCGGGCATGCGGAGCGAGCGCCTGGACCTGGGTGTCTTGACGTCGCCGCCCGTTCGGTCGGCACGCCAGACGAGGATCGCGAACATGGCGTGGCTTGCTCGAGCGTCGTCGAAGCCGAGTTCCGTCACCGGCTGCCAGCCTGTTGTGTCGTCCACCCAGGTCACGACGTGGTCCCAGATGAGCGCGCGGACCTCCTCGGTACGGAGGCCGGAGAGCAATGAGACGACGATGTACGCATACAACCTCGCGCTTTCGGCAGCCTTCAGCAGCGCCTGGGCCTGGGCGAGGGTCAGCGACTTCGACGGCCTGCCGGTCCTGCCTCGTGGTGCCTCTATCAGCTCGGCGACGTTCCGGCCGACGCGCTCGTGGACCTGGGCGAACCGGAGCGCTCGCTCCAGCGAGTTCCTGGCGATCTGAAGGCTGCGGGTCGAGAGCTGCCCGGAGAGCGACTCCAGGCCCTTCCGCACCTCCAGGGCCGTCACCTCGCGCAATGGCCTGTGTCCGATCTTGGCCAGGAGGGGCGCGAGCCCGTCCCTGTAGACGGCCTTGGTGCGCTCGGAGCGGCCGGGCAGGCCGTCGGCGAGCCACGCGGCCACTGCCTCGTTCACCGTGTACGTCTTGGTCGACCTCGGGGCCTGGCCCAGCTCCTCGCGCACGGCGGCCATCGCCTCGATCGCGGCCGTCTTGGTCGGGGCTGTCACTCTCCGGCGGATCCGCCTTCCTTGTACGTCGAAGCCAAGGCTGACCGAACCGCGCCAGCGTCCCTGGCAGTGCCGGTGAAACTTGGCGTCAGTGCACTCGGTGCCCTTGGCGTGCTCGGACGAGACCCCGCGAGTCGATGCCACGGCCCGGAATCTAACATCTACGGCTGCACCGGTGGGACCAGACTGGCCCCGAAATTGATCTTCATCGAGATCGACATGTACCTTGACCTGGTGGGCGCAACTGGGTTCGAACCAGTGACCCCTCGCTTGTAAGGCGAGTGCTCTACCGCTGAGCTATGCACCCGATGTGGCGTGAAGACGACCGGGCCTAGCGTACCGCCCAGAGCACGGCGGGCTACCCAAGGCGCCGCAGGCCCCAGAACCTTCGTTCTCTCAGCTGAACTGGTCGGCGCGCGGCCGGCCTGATCGGCGCAGCACCCGAGCCAGCGCCTGCTCGACCTCCTCAGCCAGGCCAGGAGGGCTCAGCCCGTCGCCGGCCCCCGAGGCGATCTCCACGGCCGACGTGACCACGGCGGGCTCGCCGACGTTGCCGCAGTCGCGGCACTCGACCTCTCCGAGCCGGCGGACCAGGCGGATGCTGGCGCAGACCTGGCACCGGTCCAGATCGGCCATCCACTGGTCGGCGGACTGGCACACCGGGCAGATCAGCACCTGGCGGTCGGCCCTGACCCCGCGCAGCCACGGGCTGCTCCCCCGGTCAGGGTCGACCTGCCTGGTACCACACCGATAACAGGGCATCGTCCGCCTAGTCGAGTTCGGCAAGCGCCTTCTGGTAGTCGGCAAGATCGCGGGCCTGCGGGATGGCGTTGATCACCTTCCAGCGCACGACGCCGGACTTGTCGATGATGAAAGTACCGCGCGTGGCCAGGCCGCGCTCCTCATCGAAGACACCGTATGACTTGGCCACGGCGCCGTGCGGCCAGAAGTCGGACAACAGCCCGAACTCGTAACCTTCCGTTTCGGCCCAGGTTCTGTGCACGTGCACCGAGTCCACCGAGACCGTCAGCACCTCGACGTCGTCGCGCTCGGCCTCGGGGAAGGAGTCGCGCATCTCGCACAGCTCGCTCGAGCACACCCGGCTGAACGCGAGCGGGTAGAACACGAGCACCACGTTCTTCTTGCCGCGCAGCGCGGACAGCCTGACCGGGGTGCCGTGCTGGTCCTTGAGCTCGAAATCCGGCGCCGTGTCGCCGATCTCAACCGCCATTCAGGGATCCTTTCTCTGGACCGCGCGTCTGGGACCACGCATCTGGGACCACGCATCTGGTCGCGTGGCTGGGATCGCACATCTGTGGATCGCGCGCGGCGACCGCCCGGCGGATGGCTCAGGGACCGTTCCGCAGACGCGGTCGCGAGCGCCGCGAGCGCCACCAGACCGCACGCGCGGGGACGGAGCCGAGTCTGCCACGACTGCGTGACCAGAACGTGCACGCACCGCCGGAAGACTCAGCGTCGTGCCTTGGGCGCTACTAGCCGGGTGGCCGACCAGTTCTTGCCCGCGCTGACGGTAGACGTCTGCGACAGCCCGGCGGTCGGCGCCGCCTCGCCGATCTCGCTCGGCTCGACATGGCCTTCCCGGCCCGCCTTCGGGGTCAGCAGCACGATGTAACCGCCGTCCGCGAGCGGTGTCAGCGCATCCACGAGCGCGTCAACGAGATCTCCGTCGTCGTCCCGCCACCACAGCAGCACGCCGTCCACGACATCGTCGTAGTCCTCGTCGACCAGCTCGACTCCTTCGCCGGCCGCGACCGAGTCGCGTAGCGGCTCCTCGCAGTCATCGTCGTAGCCGATCTCCTGAACTACATGGCCCGGCTTGATGCCGAGCCGCTCGGCCAGGTCATGCTGATCCGCCGCCTGGCCAGCGGTCGCGCTCACGTGCGTCCTCCCATCCCTTCCCCGCGCTGGGCCGGACCTGGCGAGCGACACCGGGTGGTCTCACTGCCTCAGGCCGGCGACGGCCCGCGCGAGCGTCTGTACTTCTTGCTGGGACAGTCCACTATGGGGAGCCGCCCTGCGCAAGTCACAATTCGTGCAGAGCGAGGTAACCAAGGTCATCATTCGATCTTCCCCGTCAGCGAGCCGCTTATTCTGCCCGCTAATCGACCTAGTTCACGCGGTTACGTCCTGATTAGTGTGCCGCTACCAGAAACTCCGCACGCCGATTGACCCGGGGGCTAGATGCGCTCGGACCGCAGGCGTATCAGGATGGGACTGTAACCAGCTACCAAGGCGAGGATCATCCCGTGCCCTCAGGACGCCAGCGCTACTCGATCATCAGCGACGGTCTGCCCACCCAGCTTCCCGATATCGACGCCGACGAGACCAGGGAGTGGCTGGAGTCGTTCGACAACGTGGTGCGGACCCGCGGCCGGACCCGGGCCAGGTACGTCATGCTCAGGCTGCTCGAACGCGCCCGCGAGCAGCAGGTCGGCGTCCCCGGCCTGCGCAGCACCGACTACATCAACACGATCCCGCCCGAGCGCGAGCCATGGTTCCCTGGCGACGAGTACACCGAGCGGCGGATCAGGGCCTACATCAGGTGGAACGCCGCGGTCATGGTGTCGCGGGCGAACCGCAAGGGACTCGGCGTCGGCGGGCACATCGCCACCTACGCGTCGGCGGCGAGCCTGTACGAGGTCGGCTTCAACCACTTCTTCCGGGGCAAGGACCACGGCGAGTCGGGCGACCAGGTCTTCATGCAGGGCCACGCGGCGCCCGGCATGTACGCCAGGGCATTCCTCGAGGGACGCCTGTCGGAGAATCAGCTCGACGGATTCCGCCAGGAACTGTCGCACCCGGGCGGCGGCCTCCCGTCCTACCCGCACCCCAGGCTGATGCCGGACTTCTGGGAGTTCCCGACCGTGTCCATGGGGCTTGGCGCGATCGACGCGGTCTACCAGGCCAGGTTCAACCGCTATCTGCTGGCCAGGCAGATCAAGGACACCAGCCGGTCACGCGTCTGGGCCTTCCTCGGCGACGGCGAGACTGACGAGCCCGAGGTACTCGGCTCGATCGGCCTGGCCGCCCGGGAGGAACTCGACAACCTGATCTTCGTGATCAACTGCAACCTGCAGCGCCTGGACGGGCCGGTGCGGGGAAACGGCAAGATCATCCAGGAGCTCGAGTCGTTCTTCCGCGGCGCCGGCTGGAACGTGATCAAGGTGATCTGGGGCCGGGACTGGGATCCGCTGCTGGCCCAGGACGCGGACGGCGTGCTGGTCAACAAGATGAACACCACGCCGGACGGGCAGTTTCAGACTTACGCGGTCGAGTCTGGCGCGTACACGCGCGAGCACTTCTTCGGCGGCGACCCCCGGCTCCGGTCGATCGTCTCGCACCTGTCCGACGACCAGGTGCGGAACCTGTCCAGAGGCGGGCACGACTACCGCAAGGTCTATGCCGCGTTCAAGGCGGCGACCGAGACCGTCGGCCAGCCGACGGTCATCCTGGCGCACACGATCAAGGGCTGGACGCTCGGACCCGACTTCGAGGCCAGGAACGCCACCCACCAGATGAAGAAGCTCACCGTGGCCGAGCTGAAGGAGTTCCGCGACCGGCTCTACCTGGAGATCCCCGACGCGGCGCTGGAAGCCGAGCTGCCGCCCTACTACCACCCTGGCGAGAACTCCGACGAGATCGCCTACATGAAGGAGCGGCGCAAGGCGCTCGGTGGCTACCTGCCCAAGCGGGTAGTCAGGTCACGGCCGCTGGCGCTGCCGTCCAACGGCGCCTACGACGAGCTGCGCAGCGGGTCGGGCAAGCAGCCGGTCGCCACCACGATGGCGTTCGTCCGGCTGCTCAAGGACCTGATGAAGGATCCGGAGATCGGTCACAGGTTCGTGCCGATCATCCCGGACGAGGCGCGCACCTTCGGGATGGACTCGCTGTTCCCGACGGCGAAGATCTACTCACCGCACGGCCAGAGCTACGAGGCGGTGGACCGGGCGCTGCTGCTGTCCTACAAGGAGTCCGAGCAGGGCCAGATCCTGCACGAGGGGATCAGCGAGGCCGGCGCGATGGCCTCGACGGTCGCCGCGGGCACCGCCTATGCCACGCACGGCACCCCGATGATCCCGGTCTACATCTTCTACTCGATGTTCGGGTTCCAGCGCACCGGCGACCAGATGTGGGCGATGGGTGACCAGCTGGGTCGCGGCTTCCTGCTGGGTGCCACCGCCGGCCGGACGACGCTGTCCGGCGAGGGCCTGCAACACAACGACGGCCACTCGCAGCTGCTTGCCTCGGTCAGCCCGGCCTGCGTGGCCTACGACGCCGCCTGGGCCTACGAGCTCGCGGTCATCGTCAAGGACGGGCTGCGGCGGATGTACGGCGCGTCGGCCGAGCACCCCGATGGCGAGAACATCTTCTACTACCTCACCGTCTACAACGAGCCGTATGTGCAGCCCGCCCAGCCGGAGGACTACCCTGGCGGGCCGCAGGCCCTGGAGGAAGCCATCCTGCGCGGGCTGTACAGGTACTCGGCCGGGTCCGACGCCGGCGGGCAGAACGGCAACGGGCTACGGGCCAGGATCCTGGCCTCCGGGGTCGCGGTCAGGTGGGCACTCGACGCGCAGCGGCTGCTGGCGGCGGACTGGGGCGTGCACGCCGAGGCCTGGTCGGCCACGTCATGGACCGAGCTGCGCCGGGACGGCCTGTCCTGCGAGGAGTGGAACCTGCTGCACCCCGACGAGGCGGCACGCGTGCCGTACGTGGCCAGCGTGCTGAACGAGCCCGCCCTCCCCGTGGTGGCCGTCAGCGACTGGATCAGGGCCGTTCCCGACCAGATCGCGCGCTGGGTTCCGGCTCGGTTCACCTCGCTGGGAACGGACGGCTGGGGCTTTTCCGACACCAGGCCGGCCGCCCGCCGGTTCTTCCACGTGGACGCCGAGTCGGTCACCCTGGCGGTGCTCGGGGAGCTCGTCCGCCAGGAACACGAAGAGCAGCTGAATGCCGCAAGCCAGCAGCGCCGCGCTCGCGGAGCCCGCCGCCATCTGCTGGCCGGCGCGTGGTGATGTCTCCAGGCGGAAGCTGCGACCGGCTCACGGCCAGCCCGTCGGCGAGGTCGAGCGCGACCGCGAGCTCGGTGCTCACCCAGTCGCAGGTGTCGGTCGTGAAGTGGGTGTTCGCGCCGAACGAGGCGGCGGCGAGCCTGATCGCGCTCGTGGCATCGATGCCCTGGTAAACGTGATCGAGCATCATCGCGGCGAGTCTCGCCTCGGCGGCCGCTACCAGCAGGTTCTTCTCTCTCGGCGCGTCCGGCAGCAGGTCCTTGAGCAGGTTCGGCATGGCGGGGGCATCGGACAGGGTCGCCGGGCCGAGGTCGGGATCGGATGCCACGATGCGCACCGCCTCGCGGACGTCACGGGCATGCTCGGAACCGATACCGGCCATCGGGCTCCCCTTTCGCTAGCCGGAGCTCGCGAAATGGCGCTAACGGCAAAGAACAAGCATGGTAACGGAATGCTAACCGCTAGCCGGGTGCCCGGACAGCGGTTGCCGGCCTGGTGCGAGCCGCCGGGCGCCGAGGCGGGCCGGGCCGGTCGCTGTGCCTGATGGGGGCGCGGCATGGCACCCTGATGACGTGAGCGTGAAGGCAACGCCGGCCATGCCGGACCGCGGCCGGGTCAGGGCGGATACCATCGCCAGGCTCGAGCAGTCCATGTCCGCGCTCGGCGCCGCGTCGATGGCCTCGATGGACCAGCGGCTGCCCTGGTTCCGCGCGCTGTCGGCCGAGAACCGGTCCTGGCTCGGCCTGGTCGCCCAGGCCGGCGTCGCCGCTTTCGTCGACTGGGTGAAGCACCCGGAGCGGGGCAGGCCGGCGGTCGCCGGCGAGGTGTTCGGCACGGCCCCGCGCGAGCTGGCCAGGGCGGTCAGCCTGCAGCAGGCGGTCGAGATGGTCAGGATCATCGTCGACGTCGTGGAGAGCAGGGTCGACGAACTCGCCGCCCCTGGCGGCGAGAGCGAGCTGCGCGAGGCCGTGCTCAGGTACACCAGGGAGGTCGCGTTCGCCGCCGCCCAGATCTACGCGAGGTCGGCCGAGGCGCGCGGTGCCTGGGACGCCAGGCTCGAGGCGCTGGTCGTGGACTCGCTAGTGCGGGGCGAGATCGACGAGAGCCTGCCTTCCTGGGCATCGGCGCTGAACTGGTCATCGGCCCCGGTCACCGTGATCGCGGGGAACGCCGACGGCGAGCCTGAGGGCCTGATCGAGGAACTGCGGCTGCTCGCCAGGAGGGCCAAGTTCGACCTGCTCGCCGGGGTGCACGGGCACCGGCTGGTCGTGGTGCTCGGCGGACCTGGGGACCCGATGCCGGTCGCCAGGCAGCTCGCGGCCAGGTTCGGGCCGGGCCCGGTGGTGGTCAGCCCGCCTGCCGCGAGCCTGGAGTCCGCGGCCGAGCCGGCCAGGTCGGCGCTGGCAGGCCTGCGGTCCGCGCCTGCCTGGCCGGACGCGCCACGGCCGGTGCTGGCCGCCGCCCTGCTGCCCGAGCGGGCGCTGGACGGCGACGTCGGCGCGCGCATGGAGCTGATCGAGCACGTGTATGAGCCGCTGCACAGCGGCGGCGCCGCCTTGCTGGACACCGTGACCACCTACCTGGAGCAGGGTAACTCGCTGGAGGCCACGGCCCGGATGCTGTTTGTGCACCCCAACACCGTCCGGTACCGGCTGCGCCGGGCGGCCGAGCTGACCGGGTTCAATCCCAGCGAAGGGCGCGGCGGCTTCGTCCTGTGGCTCGCCATCGTGTACGGCCGGCTATCACACAAGTGAGCGTAGATTTGTAGAGTACCTACAATCGTGGGGCGAAAAAGTTCGTAGCCCTCCCTATTCGTATGGTGGACTCCTACAGGGCAAGGTAGAAGGATGCTCGTGATCGCCGCGCCAGGACAGGGTGCCCAGACTCCTGGCTTCCTCGCACCGTGGCTAGAGCTGCCCGGCGTCGCCGAGCGCCTCGCGGCCTGGTCCGACCACGTGGGCTGCGACCTGATCCGGTTCGGGACCGTCGGCACGGCCGACCAGATCAGGGACACGGCGGTGGCGCAGCCCCTGCTGGTCGCGGCGGCCCTGGCCGCCGCGGGAGCGCTCGGCATCGGCCGCAGCGATGACGACGGTCAGCACGGCGCGATCGCGGCCGGGCACAGCGTGGGCGAGCTCGCGGCCGGCGCGATCGCCGGCGTGGTCGCGCCCGAGGACGCGCTCAGGCTGGTCGGCGTCCGCGGCCGCGCGATGGCCGAGGCCGCGGCCGCCGATGCCACCTCGATGACGGCCGTGCTCGGCGGCGACGAGGCCGCCGTTCTGCGCTCGATCGAGGCGCACGGGCTCACCCCCGCCAACGTCAACGGCACTGGCCAGATCGTGGCGGCGGGAACGGTCGAGCAGCTGGCGCTGTTCGCCGCCGACCCGCCGGCCGGGGCGCGGCTCAGGTCGCTGGAAGTGGCCGGCGCCTTCCACACCGCGCACATGGCGCCGGCGACCGATGCGCTGCGCGCCGCGGCGGCGACCGTGCCGGTCCGCAACCCGGTGCTGCCCGTGCTGTCGAACCTCGACGGAGCCGTGGTGCGCACCGGGGCGGACTGGCTTGAGCGGATCTGCGCCCAGGTCAGCGCGCCGGTGCGGTGGGACAGCTGCATGGCGACGATGGAAAGCCTCGGGGCGACCGCGTTCCTCGAGCTGCCGCCCGCCGGCACGCTCGTCGGCCTGGCCCGCCGTGCGCTGCCCGGCGTCCAGACGCTCGCGGTGAGTACGCCCGCCGACCTCGACGCGGCCAGGGCACTGCTCGCCGAGCACGATGTCCACCCCGACAGCCACGCGCCTGAATGGCGGCTGCTGGTCGCGCCGCTGGCCGGCACCTTCAGGTCGGAGGCGCCCGAGCGGCCCGGCGTGTCGGTCGGCCGCGGCGCCGAGCTCGGCCGGGTGGAGGTCCGCGGCGGCAGCCACCAGCTGACGGCCGGCTTCCCCGCGACGATCATCGAGTGGCTGGTCGAGGACGGCGATCCGGTCAGCCCTGGCCAGCCCCTGGTCAGGCTCGAGCCGGCGGGACATGCGGGCACCGAGGAAGGGCACTGACTGATGCGAACCCACGACGGCTCGGCCGGCGCCAGGGTCCTGGCTTTCGGCGGGTACCAGCCGGCCAGGATCGTGACCAACGACGAGCTGGCCGCCTCGGTCGAGACGAGCGACGAGTGGATCCGCAGCCGGGTCGGGATCGCGAGCAGGCGGCTGGCAGGGCCGGACGAGACCGTCGCCGACATGGCCGTGGCCGCGGCCGGCAAGGCGCTTGCGGGCAGCGGGCTCTCCCCCGCCGATATCGACCTCGTGATCGTGGCGACCTGCACCCCCGAGGTGATGATCCCCAACACTGCCGCCGTGGTCGCGCGCCGGCTGGGCATCATGGCCCCAGGCGCTTACGACCTCAACGCGGCCTGCGCGGGGTTCTGTTACGGGCTCGCCGCGGCGAGCGATGCGGTCAGGGCCGGCTCGGCGAGGCACGTGCTCGTCATCGGTGCCGAGAAACTGTCCCAGTGGGTCGACTGGACCGACCGGTCCACCTGCATCATTTTCGCCGACGGCGCCGGGGCAGCGGTGGTCGGCCCGGCCGGGCCGACCACCGAGCAGCCAGAGCCAGGGATTGGCCCGGTAGTGTGGGGCAGCGACGGCGATATGGCGGACAAGATCTACATCACCGACCGCAACTCGTACATTGTCCAGGAGGGTCAGGCGGTATTCAGGTGGGCGACCACCGCCCTGCACCCTGTGGCGAAGCAGGCCTGTGCCGAGGCCGGCGTCGACCCCGGTGAGCTCGCGGTGTTCGTGCCGCACCAGGCGAACCTGCGGATCATCGAGGCGCTCGTGCGCAAGATCGGCGCCCCGCAGGCGAAGGTGGCCGACGACATCGTCACCGCGGGCAACACCTCGTCGGCGTCGATCCCGCTCGCGCTCTCCCGGATGATCGAGCGGGGCGAGCTAGCCTCTGGCGACAAGGCGCTGCTGATCGGATTCGGCGCGGGTGCCTGCTACGCGGCGCAGGTGATCACGCTACCCTGACCGTCGGCCGCGGCCGGGGTGGCCGGCCGCGACGGCTGCCAGGAAGGCAGCACGTCGCCTGGCCGGGCAGGAAAGCGCAACCGGTAACTGCCACAAGAACACAACGAAGGAGAGAATTGGAATGGCCTTGACCCAGGAGGAGATCCTCGCCGGGCTCAGCGAGATCATCGACGAGATTGCCGGTGTCCCGGCAGACGAGGTGACACCGGAGAAGACGTTCGTCGACGACCTCGACATCGACAGCCTCTCCATGGTTGAGATCGCCGTGGCGGCACAGGACAGGTTCGGCGTGGAGATCCCCGACGACCAGCTCAAGGACCTCAAGACGGTCAAGGACGTGATCGACTACGTCGGGCGCGCCTCCGTATCGGCCTGACCGGGAGCAGCTCGAGCGCGCGGCGCCGCGCCGGCCCGCATGAGGCGGTCCGACGCGGCGCGATCCCCGGCGATGCCGCAGTGAACCAGAGGAGACCGCAGAAAGTGGGCAACGACCCGCCCCGAGTCGTCATCACCGGGCTCGGCGCGACCACGCCGGTGGGCGGTGACGTCCCCAGCACGTGGCAGGCCATGCTGGCCGGCCGCAGTGGCGTGCGGAAGCTGACCGACGACTGGGCACAGCGGCTGCCCTGCCAGATCGCGGCGACGGCGGCGGTGGAGCCGACCGTCGTGGTCGACCGGGTGCAGGCAAGAAAGCTCGACCGGTGCGAGATGTTCGCGATCGTGGCGGCCAGGGAAGCGTGGGCAGATGCCGGGTCGCCGGATGTCGACCCGCTGCGGCTCGGCGTCGTCGTGGCCAGCGGCATCGGCGGGATAGGGTCCGTGCTCGCCGCTTACGACACTCTGAGGGAGAAGGGCTGGCAGCGGCTCTCGCCGTTCACTGTGCCGCAGCTGATGCCGAACGGCTCGGCCGGCTGGATCAGCCTGGAGCTGGGCGCCAGGGCCGGAGTGCATACCCCGGTGAGCGCGTGCGCGTCCGGTGCCGAGGCGATCGGCTACGGCATCGACATGATCAGGTCAGGCCGGGCGGACGTGGTCGTGGCCGGCGGGACCGAGGCCGCGATCATGGAGCTGAACGTCGGGGCCTTTGCGGCGATGCGCGCCCTGTCGCTGCGCAACGACGAGCCGGAGCGCGCCTCCCGCCCGTTCGACAAGGGCAGGGACGGCTTCGTGCTCGGCGAGGGCGCGGGGATCATCGTGCTCGAGTCGGAGAGCCACGCTGTCGGGCGCGGCGCGCGCGTGTACGCCGCCGCCGCAGGCGCGGGCTACTCGGGCGACGCGCACCACATCGCCCAGCCCGATCCAGGAGGCGCCGGGGCCGTGCTCGCGATGCGCCGGGCGCTCAGCAACGCCGGCGTGGCGCCCGGCCAGGTCAGTCACGTGAACGCGCACGCCACCTCGACACCGGCCGGGGACGTGGTCGAGGCGCAGGCGATCGCCACCGCCCTCGGGCCCGCGGCGGCGAGTGTCGTGGTCTCGGCGACCAAGTCGATGACCGGCCATCTGCTCGGCGGGGCCGGAGCGATAGAGTCGGTAGCCGCGATACTCGCACTGCGCGAGCAGACCGCGCCGCCGACGATCAACCTGGATGATCCCGAAGACGACCTCGGCGTCGAGATCGCGGTCAAGCCGACCGACCTGCGCGGGCGCGCCGGCGCACCCATGGCCGCCATCAACAACTCGTTCGGATTCGGCGGGCACAATGTCGCGGTCGTTTTCACCGCTGCCTGACGAGGCGAATCCCATGCCAACCAAGGAGCCCCACGTGACCATTCTTGACACCCGGCCAGCCGACCTCGGACAGCAGGCGCAGGCAGGGCCAGCGGCACGGGAGGCGGCCGGCCAGGACCGGCAGCCGGCCGGGAAGGAAAACGGCGGCCAGCCCGCGGCTCAGCCCGGCCGCGACCCGATGGCCAGGCTGGGCGCGCTGTTCGACGCCGGGACTGTCGAGCTGCTGCTGCCCGCCGACGACAGCGGGGTGCTGGCCAGCGAGGGCCAGATCGACGGGATGCCCGCGGTGGCGTTCGCCAGCGACCCGCGGGTGCAGGGCGGTGCCATGGGCAGCGCGGGCTGCGCGGCGATCGTCACGGCCTACGACCGCGCACTCGAGATCGGCGCGCCGGTCATCGCGCTGTGGCACTCCGGCGGCGCTCGGCTGCGTGAGGGCGTGGAGAGCCTGCACGCGGTGGGCCAGGTGTTCGCGGCGATGACGCGGGCCTCCGGCAAGGTGCCGCAGATCTCGGTCGTGCTCGGCGCGGCTGCGGGCGGCGCCGCCTACGGGCCTGCCCTGACCGACCTGGTGATCCTGTCCGGCCAGGGCCGGATCTTCGTGACCGGCCCCGACGTGGTGCGCAGCGTGACCGGCGAGGACGTCGACATGGAGCGGCTCGGCGGCCCCGAACCGCACAGCAGGCGCTCCGGCGTCGTCCACGTGGTCACCCCGAACGACGGCGAGGCGCTCGCCGCGGCGCGCGAGCTCGCGCTGCTGCTCGGCAGCCAGCACGGCGAGGACGCCGCCTGCCCGGCCCTGGCCGATGCGGACCTTGCGGCGCTGCTCCCCGAGTCGCCGAAGCGGGCCTACGACGTGCACCCGCTGATCAGCGGGGTACTGGACGGCCCAGGCGTGGAACTGCACCCGCGCTGGGCGCCGAACGTGGTGACCACGCTCGGCCGGCTCGGCGACCGGACCGTCGGCGTGATCGCCAACAACCCGCTGCGTCTCGGCGGCTGCCTGGACGCCACCTCGGCCGAGAAGGCGGCAAGGTTCGTGCGGATGTGCGACGCGTTCGGCGTGCCGCTCGTCGTCCTGGTGGATGTGCCCGGCTACCTGCCCGGCGTCGGCCAGGAGTGGGACGGCGTGGTGCGCCGCGGCGCGAAGCTGCTGCACGCGTTCGCCGAGGCGACGGTGCCGCGGGTCACGCTGGTGACCAGGAAGGCCTACGGCGGCGCCTACATCGCGATGAACTCGCGCTCGCTGGGCGCGACCAGGGTCTTCGCCTGGCCGGGCGCCGAGATCGCCGTCATGGGCGCGGTGGCGGCGGTCCGGATCCTGCACCGCAGGACGCTCGCGGCCGCTCCACCCGACCAGCGGCACGAGATCGAGGCCGAGCTGGCCGCCGAGCACGAGCGCGAGGCCGGCGGGCTGGCCAGGGCGCAGGAGCTTGGCGTGATCGACGAGGTGATCGAGCCGGCCAAGACCAGGCAGGCGCTCGCCGAGGCGATCGCCTCGGCGGCGCACGTCCGCGGCCAGCACGGCAACATCCCCCTGTAGCGGCCGGAACTGTGGGCCGCTAAGTTTGCGGCCAGGACCGGCAGCCGGCCTGCGGTATCGGGCCTCGGGTCAGCCGGTGGCCTCGGGTCAGCCGGTGGCCTCGGGTCAGCCGGGTACCGCCAGCACGATCTTGCCGCCGGCGTGGCCGGCCTCCTGGATCCGGTGCGCCCGCGCCGCCTCGGACAGCGGCAGCGCGTGGCTGACGACCGGGTGCAGCTCGCCGGCGGCCAGCAGCCCGGCGAGGTCCCTGGTCCGCCGCCCGTCGTCGCCGATCAGGATCCCGTGGAACGTGATGTTCGCGTCCAGCAGCGGATCGAGGTCCAGGTCGGGCGTCGCGATCGAGGCGATCTGGCCGCCTGGCCGCAGGGCGCCGAGGGCGGCGGTCACGTGCGGGCCGCCGACCAGGGCGGCGATCGCGTCCACCGGCCCGCCGGCGACCTTGACGGCCTGCCCGGCGACATCACCCGCCGCGTAGTCCGCGCAGCCGGCCGCGCCGAGCGCGCGCATCTGCCCGTGCATCGCCTGGCGGCCGACACCGATCGCCGCGATGCCGCGGCGCGCCGCGAGCTGGAGCAAGAACAGCCCGACCCCGCCGCTCCCGCCAAGAACGAGCACGGTGCTGCCGGGGCGCAGGGCGAGCCGGTCGAGCACGATCGCCGCGGTCCCGGCGGCGAGTGGCGTCGCGCCGGCATCGGTGAACGACGTGCCGTCCGCGATCGGCGCGACCAGGGCAGCGGCGACGACGGCGAGCTCGGCATATCCGCCCGCGCCGTCGGGAAAGTGCGTCATCGCCATCACCCGGTCGCCGGGCGCCAGCCCGCTCACGCCGGGCCCGAGGCTGTCCACCACGCCGGCGATGTCGTAGCCGAGCACGCACGGAGCGGTCAGCCCGGCCCAGCTGCCGTCCGCGCGGTTGCCGGCGTCCACCGGGTTGACGCCGGCCGCGCGGACCGAGATCCGGACCTGGCCGGGCCCGGGCGCCGGGTCGTCAGCCTGGGTCAGCCGCAGCCTGTCGGGACCGCCGAACTCACTG
>WNGN01001036.1_pt1 | contig 28808 bp, 30 predicted proteins | sample 5400561 | NCBI WGS metagenome assembly WNGN01 (sample SAMN13153379, study PRJNA577476) | soil metagenome | isolation source: 115 cm soil or saprolite under Garry oak tree replicate 2 | place: USA:California | collected 2016-06-15 | reverse complement strand
GAGAGCCCGGAGCGGGCACTCGTGGCGCGGTTCGCGGGTGGACGGCAGGGGAGCGGCTTCGGCTTCTACCACGGCGCCACGGGGCTCGCCGCGCTGGTGGGCGGCCTGGCGCTCGGGGCCGTCTACCAGGCGGGCGGGGGGGCGGGGGGGCCGCGTGCGTTCATCGCGAGCGCGACGCTGGGCGGGCTGCTGGCGCTCGTCAGCGCGGCGCACTACCTACATCGCAAGGAGGGTCCGACATGAGAAGCGTCATCTCGCTGTGCGCCGCGGTGCTTCTGGGCGCGGCGCCTGCGCCCGCGCAGCAGCGCGAGGTGATCCACGGCCCCGGCGAGGTACAAGGGCTGCCGTTTTCCATGGCGGTGCGCGTCGGCACCGTGCTCTATCTCTCCGGGCAGATCGGCAACGTCCCCGGGACCCGACAGCTGGCGGACACGGGGATCACCGGGCAGACGCACCAGGCCCTCGAGAACGTGAAGGCGGTGCTCGCCGCCGCGGCCAGCTCGCTCGACCGCGTGGTGAAATGCACGGTGTTCCTGGTCGACATACGGGAAGATGAACGAGGTGTACGCGAGCTATTTCCCGAAGGATCCCCCGGCCCGGTCCACGGTGGCGGGCAGCGGGCTCGCGCTCGGCGCGCGGGTGGAGATCGAGTGCCTGGCGGTGGCAGGCGGATGAGATAGGGCGCGCATGAGCGATCCCCCCTCCGGTCCTGCTTCGCCACCGGCGTTCAAAGGCAACGACCGCCCGTTCCGTCTCGCGCTTCGTGTGTTCGGCGTGTTGTTGCTGCTGTTCGGGATCGCCGTCACCAGGCGGCTCTTCGGGATCCCTCTCGCGGTCGCCCCGTCACCCGGAAGCTACGCGCTGTCGTTCCTAATCGAGGTGGCGGGCCTCGCGATCGTACTCGCCGCACCAATCGCGGCGCGCCAAAAGGTCGGCGCGATGGCCGTGAGCGAGGCGGGCGTCACCGGGCCGGGGTTTCTGTGGCCGGTGTTCATTCCGTGGAGCCAAGTGGTCCTCGTGTGCGACGATGAGCGTGGCGTTCTGGTGCAGTCGGCGAGGCAGTCGGCGAGGATCGATTTCTACAGCGCCAGCTACGGCTTCGGCGCTGGACCGGTCGGCGGCGGGCGTCCGGTCGAGAATTTCCAGGATCCTGAGGGAGTCGTGCGCTTCATCCTGTCGCACGCGCCTAAGGGCGCGATGCTGGATCTCCACCACTGGATGCCGGCGTAGCTGCTTAAAGAGGACCAGGGGTGAGCTAGTACAGGGGGCGTAAGTTACGCCGCGCCTTGCCGATGTTCAATTTCGAACATAAGTTCGAAAATCTTGACACCAACGTCCTGGATGTTGGCCCCCCCCGCCCCCCCCGAGGCGGCCACGCGGGTCGGGGCGCCCGCGACCGCGACGCGTCCCGAGCCGCAGCGCCTGGCGGAGACGGTGCAGGGCCGGGTCGCCGTGGTCACCGGCGGCGCGACCGGCCTGGGTCGCTCGACGGCGCTGGAGTTCGCCCAGCGCGGCGTCGCGGTGGCGATCAATTACGTCGACCTGCCGGACCGCGACGTCGCGGCGCAGGCCCTCCTCACCGAGACGGCGCTCCGGGCCCACGGTGTCCCCGTGTACTGCGCCCGCTGCGACGTGCGGCATCGGGACGAGGTGGAGAAGTTCGTCACCGCTGTGCGCGAGCGGCTGGGCGGCGTCCACTACCTCGTCAACAACGCCGGCGTGACTCACGACGGCGCGCTGTGGCGCCTGACGCCGGAGGCGTGGCAGGAGGTGCTCGACACCAACGTCACCGGCGCGTTCAACTGCATTCAAGCGGTTGCCGGGCCGATGCGGGCCCAGCGCTACGGCAAGATCGTCAACGTCGCCAGCCATCAGGCGTTCCGGCCGGGCTTCGGCATCGCGAACTACGCGGCGAGCAAGGCGGCGCTCCTCGGACTCACCAAGTCCGCCGCCGTGGACCTCGGTCCCTCCAACATCAACGTCAACGCCGTCGCACCCGGCTTCGTGAAGACGGAGCTGCTGGGCAAGCTGCCGCGGGAAGTGCTCGAGCGCGCCGAGCACGAGTCGGTGCTGGGCCGCGTGGCCGAGCCGGAGGATGTGGCACGCGTGATCACGTTCCTGTGCAGCGAGGCGGCGCGACACATCACGGGACAGGTGATTGTGGTGGACGGTGGGCTGACGCTCGCTTCTTGAAAATCACCGGCGCGGGCATGATATTGCGCGCCGTGATTAATCCCTTGAAAAACAATTACTTAGTGCGTGGCGCGCGGTGCGTGGTCGCCTGCGCCGCCGTGGCTGGGTGTGGCGGCCGCCCGCACGTCGGTCCACCCGAGCCCACCGCGCCGCTGCCCACGGCCGGGCTCGCGGCACAGCAGGTCAGCGTGCTGCCACTCACGCTCCTCGCCGCGGAAGACTCGCTGCACTGGGAGAACGCGCTCGGCCAACGGCGGGCTGGGCTCGCCAAGGCGGACAGCGTGTTCGGGGCGCTGCTCCAAGCGCGGGCGCCCGAGGTGAGCTGGGTGCTGCCCGACGAGCTGCGGCGGGCCGCGCGGCGGGCACCGGGCATCGCCCCGGATCCCGACCAGATGGGCACCGCGATCCTGCTGCGCGGCGGGAAGCTCGAGGTCGTGCCCGATCCGCTGCGGAGCGAGCTGCGCACGCTCGCTGCCCTCGCCGGCTCAGGGGGCGGGCGCTATGCGCTGATCCCGGCCGGGCTGATTTACCGACGGACGGTCGTGCCGGACTGTAGGGGCGCGGCATGCCGTGCCCCTACAGCGGCCGGGGCGCCCGTCGCCACCGCCGAATTGACGGTGGTCATGGTGGACGTCCGCACCGGCCGGATCGGGTTCCGCACCGTGGCGCGGGGCGAGGGCGGCGATCCCTGGACGGCGCTGACGCGCGCCGTGAAGAGCCTCACGCCGGGGTTGCCGTGACCGGAGGGCACGCCGCAACCCTCATCGTTGGCGACGGAATCGGGCCCGAGATCACGCAGGCGACACTGCTGGTGCTGGACGCGCTGGGCGTCGCGTTCGACTGGGACGAGCAGTACGGCGGGATGAGCGCGATCGACAAGGCGGGCACCCCGCTCCCCGACGCCACGCTCGAGAGCATCCGGCGCACCGGGCTCGCGCTGAAAGGCCCGCTCACGACGCCCGTGGGCGGGGGCTATCGTTCGGTGAACGTCGCACTGCGCCAGCAGTTCGACCTGTACGCCAACGTGCGGCCGGTGAAGTCGATCGTCCCGGGCGGCCGCTACCCCAGCGTGGACCTCGTGGTGATCCGCGAGAACACCGAGGGGCTGTACGTCGGGATCGACCGCACCTTCAAGGTGGGGGGGGACCCCAAGGCGCTGGCGCAGGCGATGTCGGTGATGACGCGGGACGGCTGCAAGCGGATCGTGCGCTATGCCTTCGAGTACGCGAAGCGGCACGGACGCAAGAAGGTGACCGTGGTCCACAAGGCGAACATCCTCAAGGCGACCTCGGGCCTGTTTCTCGAGACGGCGCGCATGATCGCGCAGGAGTACGAGGGCCAGATCGCGTCGGACGACAAGATCGTGGACAACGCCGCGATGCAGCTCGTCATCAATCCCGCGCAGTTCGACGTGATCGTGACGACCAACCTGTTCGGCGACATTCTCTCGGATGAGGCGTCGGGCCTGGTGGGGGGGCTGGGGCTCGCCCCCGGGGCGAACATCGGCGAGACGGCCGCCATCTTCGAGCCGGTGCACGGCTCGGCGCCGGACATCGCGGGGCAGGGGATCGCGAACCCGGCCGCCCAGCTGCTCGCCGCGGCGATGATGCTCGACCATGTGGGAGAGCTGGCGGCGGGGGGCCGGCTGCGCCGGGCGCTGGAGACGGCGATCGTGAAGGACAACGTCCGAACCAAGGATCTGGGCGGCAGTGCTGCGACCACCGAGTTCGCCCGCGCCGTGGCCCGGCGCCTCTAGTCATCCCTGCGCCCGCTGCGGCGACATGACGGCCGGCATCGGGCTCGGGGACCTCTGCCCGAGATGTGTGCAAGACGTGACGCGAAAGGCGTCTCGTATAGGACGTCTCGTGGCCATCGCGACCACGCTGCTGCTCGCGGGGTATCTGGTCGTCACGCTGCGCGCCGTGGCGCCCGGCTGGCAGACGACGGCCCGGACGGTGGGCGCGGCGGCCGCAGTGGCCTGGTATCTTCTCAGCTACCGGATCGTCCAGAGGATCGCACTCGAATGGCTGAAGGCACGTCGTCCCTAGTCCGTCATCCGGTGTCAGTGTGTCTCGCGATCGCAGCAGGCGCGGTGCTGGCGCCTCCCGCCGCGGGTCAAACGTCCCTTTCCATTTATAGCGACGGACGGGTCGTCGTGCGGCGCACGCTGCCGCAACCCCTCGAGAAGGGGCGAAACACGTTGACGTTGAAGCTCGAGGGGCTCGATCCCGCGACCCTGTTCACTCCGGACACTTCGCTCGGGATCGTTTCTGCCGTGCTGCGGCCTGCGACAGATCGCGCCGCGGCGCTCCAGCGCGCGGTCGGCCAAGTGTTGGCGTTCGTTCGCCCCCGGCCTGGGGGCGGGGGCGGGGGCGGGGCGGACACGGTGCGGGCGACCGTGATTCGCACGGACCCACCCCAGTATCGACTGCCGGACGGCCGGTTTGTTCTCTCGGAGCCGGGCGAGCCGATCTTCCCGGCGGATCTGGTCCGGTCGACACCCGAGGTGGCAGTCGGCGTCGACGCGGCGCGTGCGCGGCCGCGGACGGAGATTGCCTTCGTCACCCAGGGCGTGAGCTGGGAAGCGGTCTATCAGGTGCTGCTGACGGGTGCCAGGTGCCAGGTGTCGGGGGCGGCCACGATCACGTCCCAGTCGTTGCTGGCCGACAGCGCGGAGGTGCAGCTCGTGGCCGGTACGATCAACCGGGCGCGGGGCCCCGCTCCGGCCTTCGAACTCGCTCGGGCCGAGCGGATGGTGGCGGGGTCGCCCCCGATTCCTGCGGGCGCTGCCGAGCAGGCCGTCGGCGAGACGCACGTGTACCTGCTACCGGCGCGGGTCGCGCTCGAGCCGGCCACGCCCGTCACCACCGCGCTCTTCCCGCGCGCGACCGTTGGCTACACGCAGGAATTCATCGTACCGGGTGTGCTACCGTGGCGCGGGTTCCTGGGGCAGACGCCGGCCGAGCCGAACCGCGTGCCGGTGGAGGTGTGGTACACACTCAAGCGGGCCCGCGGCACGCCATTCGGCGACCGCCCGCTTCCGGCGGGCACGGTGCAGCTGTACCAAGCGGACTCCGCCGGCCGGGTGCAGCTCGTGGGCGAGGCGCGGAGCGACCACACGGCGCCGGGCCGCGACCTGCGCGTGCAGTCGGGAAACGCGTTCGACGTGACCGCCGAGCGGGTGCAGACCGATTACGGCCAGGAGCAGATCCCGTCGCCCAAGCGCGGGATGTCCGCCCGCCAGCGGGTGACGGCGTCGTACAAGGTGACGATCGCGAACGCGAAGGCCGAGGCGGTGACGGTGGACGTGCGCGAGGCGCGGTTCGGCGTGTGGCGCGTGGTGGAGTCGAGCGTCCCGGCGGAGAAGCTGTCGGCGACCGAGGTCCGGTTTCGCGTGAGCATCCCCGCGAGCGGCGACGCCACACTCACCTACACGGTCCAGGCGGAATCGTGACGGTCCAGCTGCTGCACGTCTCCGACCTTCACTTCGGCGGGCTGGCGGACATCCAGCAGGTGGAGGCCCTCGAGAAGATGATTCCCGATTTGCGGCCGGATGCGGTCGTCCTGTCGGGTGACCTGTCGCAGCGGGCGCGGCACGGCGAGTTCCAGCGGGCGCGCGCCTTCGTGAGCGTCGCGACGCAGACCGCGCCGGTGCACGTGATCCCCGGGAACCACGACGTGCAGTGGTGGACCCGGCCGTTGATCCCGTTCGCACCGCGGCCGCGGTACGGGAAGTACGTGCGCTACTTCGGCGAGGACCTGCGGCCGACGCTCACCGTTCCCGGGGCGATCATCGCGAGCGCGCTCACGTCGCACGGCGTTGCCTGGGGCTCGCTCACCTTCCGGCTGCGCGACCTCGCGGTGAAGGGGCACCTGCCGAAGGCGGAGATCGAGCGGGTGCGCCGCTTGTTCGCCGCGGCCCTGCCCGGCCAGGCGCGCGTGCTCGTGGTGCATCACAACGTCTTGCGGGGCGACATTTCCCGGCGCATGGGCCTCGCCCGGTGGCGCCAGGCGCAGCGTCGCATCGCCGCATCGGGGGCCGAGGTCGTGCTGTGCGGCCACGACCACCAGGAGGGCGCCGAGCTGCTCGACGGGCGGGTGGTGGTCTCGACCGCGGGCACACTGTGCCGGCGCTCACGCGGCGGGCGACCGTCCTGCTTCAACTTCGTCACCATCGAGGCGACGGCGGTCCACATCACCTTTTTCCGGTGGGACGCCGAGCGCAGCCGCTTTCGGGCGTCGGACACATACGCGTTCGCCCGAGCCGGACGCCAGTCACCAGCACAACAGGTCCCAGTCGCCGGTTAAGTTTCAAGACACCAAGTCGCAAGCCCAACACCGTTTTCCTGAGGCTCATATGGCACCGAAATTCCAGGGCGTCGACTTCTACGAAGTCGACGGGTTGTTGGCCGAGGAAGAGCGCGCGGTGCGCGACACCGTGCGCGCCTGGGTCGACGACAACCTGATCCCCGTCATCGGCGAGCACTACATCGCGGGGAAGTTCCCGAAGCACCTGGTGCCACAGATGGCCGAGCTCGGCCTGTTCGGCGCCAACCTGCCGGAGGAGTACGGCTGCGCGGGCCTCGACCACGTCGCCTACGGGCTCATCATGCAGGAGCTCGAGCGGGGGGACTCCGGGGTGCGCTCCTTCGCCTCGGTGCAGGGCGCCCTCGTGATGTACCCGGTCTACGCCTTCGGCTCGGAGGAGCAGAAACGCCACTGGCTCCCCAAGATGGCGAGCGGCGAGGTGATCGGGTGCTTCGGACTCACCGAGCCCGACTACGGGTCGAACCCCGCCGGAATGATCACCGTGGCGAAGGAAACGGCCGACGGCTGGGTGCTGAACGGTGCCAAGATGTGGATCACGAACGGCTCGACCGCGCAGGTGGCGATCGTGTGGGCGAAGACCGGCACGCTCGACGACGTGGAGTCGATCCGGGGCTTCATCGTGCCCACCAACACGAAGGGCTTCTCGGCGAAGGATCAGAAGGGGAAGCTCAGCTTGCGCGCCAGCGACACGAGCGAGCTCGTGCTCCAGGACGTGTGCGTCCCGAAGGCCGCGCTGCTGCCGAAGTCGGGCGGCCTCAAGTCTCCGCTGCTGTGTCTCACCCAGGCGCGCTACGGGATCGCGTGGGGCGCCGTGGGAGCTGCGATGGCGTGCTACGACGAGGCTGTGAGCTACGCGAAGAACCGTGTGATGTTCGGCAAGCCCATCGGCGGTTACCAGCTGCAGCAGGCGCGGCTCGCCGAGATGCTCACGGAGATCACCAAGGCGCAGCTGCTGTGCCTGCAGCTCGGGCGCCTCAAGGATCAGGGCAAGGCGACGCCGCAGCAGGTCTCCCTCGCCAAGCGGAACAACGTGAACATGGCCACCGAGGTGGCGCGCGAGGCGCGCCGGCTGCTCGGCGCGAACGGCATCCTGGCGGAGTATCAGGCGATGCGCCACCTGGCGAATCTCGAATCGGTGTACACCTACGAGGGGACGCATGACGTGCATACGCTGATCCTGGGGCAGGAGATCACGGGGTTGAATGCTTTCAACTAAGAACGCGGAACGCGAAACTCGGAACGCGGAACAGTAGGACGAGGCATCGGTGCGCTTGTCTTCTGTTCCGCGTTCCGCGTTCCGACTTCCGCGTTCGCTGGTTGGCGCCCTGCCGCTGCTCCTGCTCCCGTCGCCCGCCCGCGCCCAACAGCCCGACTCCACCCCCAAAGACACCACCCTCCTCGCTCCCGTCGTCGTGACGGGCGTGCGCCTCCCCACCGTGCGCGAGCTGGCGCGCGGGCTCGCCGGGCGCACCGCCGTGCTCAGCGCCCAGGATCTGGACGCGCGCGGCGTGCGCTCGCTCGCGGATGCCCTGGAGCAGCTGCCGGGCGTCACGACGTCGGACGAGCTGGGCGCGACGGGTCAGCTCGACGTCTCGCTCCGTGGCTTTCAGGTGTCGCCGGTGATCGGGCTGCCGCAAGGGGTCACGGTGTACGTGGACGGCGTGCGCGCCAACGAGCCGGACGCCCACGAGGTCAATTTCGACCTGCTGCCGCTCGAGGACGTGGAGCGCGTCGAGGTGGTGTACGGGCCTTCGGTGTTGCTGGGCAGGAACGCGCTCGGCGCAGCCGTGAACCTGGTGACGCGTCGGGGCACGAACCCGGCGTCGCGCGAGCTCGAGGCGTCGGCCGGGAGTTACGGCCGCTACGAGCTCAAGGCGCACGTGGGGGCGCGGCACGGCGTGTGGGACTACTACCTGGGAGCGCGCTACGAGCGCGAGGCGGGCTGGCGCCAGGACACCCGGAGCCGGATCGCGACGCTGTTCGGCAAGATCGGCCTCCTGAACGGCACGTGGGACGCGACCCTGAGTTACTCCGGCGCGGACAACCGGATCTTCCAGGCCGGGAGCCTCCCCGAGAGCCTCGCGGCCGCACGTCCCGACTCGAACTTCACGCGGGGCGACTATTTCGCGCCGCGAGCGCACCTCGTGATCGTCAACGCCCAGCGGCTGCTCGGGCGAACCCAGCTCGCGATCAACGCGTTCGGCCGCTCCCTGAACAGTGAGCAGTTCAATGTGAACTTCGTGGGAGAAAACTCGCGCCAGCTGAACCGTACGCGCATCGGCGGCGGTGCGGTGCAGCTGTCCGGGCGCGCTCACCTGGGTGGGCGCGAGTTGCGCTGGCTCGCGGGCGCGGACGCGGACTACCAGCACACGGCGGTGCGGATTCTCGCGATTCCCGGCGGCGGCGGTCCCGACTCGCTCACCGAGTCGGTCCGCACTAACCAGGTGGACGCGGGCGCGTTCCTGGGCGGCAACCTCGACGTGGTCCCGCGGCTCACCGCGACCCTGGCGGCACGCTACGATTGGATCCGCGTGCCGTTCGAGGACCTCGTCGATCCCTCGCAGAGCGGCCTCAATATCTTCCGCCGGCTGTCCCCGCGCGCGGGCCTCACCTGGAGCGCGGGCCGCGGGCACGAGATGTCGGCGTCGGCGAGCCGCGGCTTCCGCGCGCCCGCCGTCGTAGAGATCGGGTGCGCCGACTCCCTGGCGGCCTGCCCCCTGCCGTTCGCGCTCGGACCCGATCCCGCGCTCCGGCCGGTCGTGGCCACGACCTACGAGCTGGGGTGGCGCTTCCGTGCGCCGCACGGGCGGCTCGACGCCAGCGCCAACCTGTACCGCACGGACGTGCGGGACGACATCTTCTTCATCGCGTCCAGCGTGACGGGCGGCTACTTCCAGAACATCCGCGCGACGCGCCGCAGCGGGTTCGAGCTGGCGCTGCAATGGCTCGGCCCTGCCGGTCTGCGGTTGTACGCGAACTACGGCTACACCACCGCGACGTTCGAGACCACCGCCCGGCTGGCCACCACGCGCGACCCCAATGGCGAAACAATCGAGCCGGCTACGTGGGGCGGCAATGGCTCCGGGGCGACGAGGCGAACGCGACCGGTCGCCTCTCCGACTACGCCGTCGCGGACGCGTCGCTCACGCTCGGCTGGCGCGAGCTTGAGCTGCGCGCGATGGTCCGGAACGTGCTGGACGACCGCTACTTCAACTTCGGCACGTTCGCGGAGAACCCGACCGAGCCGGGCACGCCGGTCCAGCGGTGGCTCACGCCCGGCGTGCCGCGCAGCGTGCAAGTGAGCCTGAGTACCGATTTCTGAGGCGTCGCACGACGCCAAGACGCTACGTTCCACGTGGTTGCCAGCATCAAGCTCCCAGGTTTGTTTTCTTGCGCTTTGGAACAGAGAGGTGTAACGCCACTGTGGGGAATACGTGAAGATCGCCGTCGTCCCCGACTCGGAAACACGCGTGAAGATCGCCTCGGACGGCAAGTCGCTCGACGAGGCGGGCGTCAAGTTCATCCTCAATCCCTACGACGAGTTCGCCGTCGAGGAGGCGCTGCGGCGCAAGGAACAGGCTGGCGCCGGCGAAGTCGTGGTCGTCGCGCTCGGGCCTGCGGCGGCCCAGGAGACGATCCGCACCGCGCTCGCCATGGGCGCGGACCGCGGCGTCCTGCTCCAGGTCGACCGCATCCCCGCGGATGGGCTCGAGGCGGCGAAGGCGCTCGCCGCCGAGCTCGAGGGCGGTGGCTACGACTTGATCCTGTTCGGCAAGATGGCGATCGACGACTACAACCATCAGGTCGGCCCGATGGTGGCGGAGCTGCTCGATCTGCCATGCGTCACTACGGTGGCGCACCTCGAGATCGCCGGCGCCCGGGGAACGGCCGAGCGGGAGGTCGAGGGCGGCGTCGAGGTGGTGGAGTTCACCCTTCCGGCCGTGCTCACCACGGACAAGGGCCTGAACGAGCCGCGCTACCCCGCCCTCAAGGGCATCATGGCGGCGAAGAAGAAGCCGCTCGATACGAAGCCCACCACGGTGGGGCAGGGCGGCCTGGAGATCCTCGCCCTGATGCCGCCGCCGGTGCGCAAGGACGGGAAGATCGTGGGCGAGGGGGTGGCGGCGGTGCCGGAGCTGGTGCGGTTGCTGCGCGAGGAGGCGAAGGTCCTGTGAGCGGCGTGCTCGCGGTGCTGGAGCAGCGCGATGGCGCGCTCCGCAAGGTCTCCCACGAGGTCGTGACCGGCGCGCGTCGCCTGGGGGATGCCCTGGGCGGCACGGTTGACGCGCTGGTGCTCGCGGCTGGCGCGGTGGGGGGGAGCGCCGATCAGCTCGGCGCCTTCGGCGCCGACAAGGTGATCCGGAGCACGTGCGGGCGGGAGGCTATCGCGCGGTCGTGTTCGCGGCGAGCGCGACCGGCAAGGATCTGGCGCCGCGCGTCGCGGCGCGGCTGGGCGTGCCCCTCGCGCAGGACGTCACCGACGTCGGGGTCGAGAGCGGAGCCGTGACCGTGGTCCGGCCGGTCTATGCGGGGAAGGCGCTCCTCAAGCTCAAGCTTGCCGCGAGCCCCGCGCTCGTCTCACTCCGGCCTAACGTGTTCACTCCCGTCCAGCGGCCCAAGGCGGGCGTGGCGGAGAGCGCCGCCGCCGCCGTCCCTGGAGGGGGCGGGGGGGGCGGGGGGGGCCGAGTGACGGTGCGCGAGGTCAAGGCGGCGCAGGCGGGGGCGTTGGACGTGGCCGAAGCGCCGATCGTCGTGTCGGGTGGGCGCGGCCTCAAGGAGCCGGCCAACTTCAAGATCCTGGAGGAGCTGGCCGGCGCGTTCGGGGGGACGGCGGCGGTGGGGGCGTCGCGCGCGGTGGTGGATGCGGGGTGGCGGCCGCATGCCGACCAGGTGGGCCAGACAGGCAAGACCGTCAGCCCCACGCTCTACATCGCAGTAGGGATTTCGGGCGCGATCCAGCACTTGGCGGGGATGCGCACGGCGAAAGTCATCGTCGCGATCAACAAGGACAAGGACGCGCCGATCTTCAAGGTGGCCGACTACGGCATCGTCGGCGATCTGTTTGAAGTCGTCCCGAAGCTGACCGACGAGATCAGGAAGCTCCATGGCTGAGGGAGCAGGGAGCAGGGAGCGGTTCGTTCCGGCGCGGTATCAGCCGCCGCTCCCGATCGACCGCCTGATCCTGCGGGACGGGTCCGCGGGCGCGGGCGACCGGATGGAGCTCGACGTGCTGGTCGTGGGCGCCGGTCCCGCCGGGCTCGCCTGCGCGATCGAGCTCGCGCAACTGGCGCGACGCAACGGCACCGAGCTGAACATCGGCGTGCTCGAAAAGGCGGAGGCGCTGGGCGAGCATTCGCTCTCGGGCGCCGTCGTGAACGCCCGCGCCCTGCGCGACCTCTTCCCCGACGTGCCGGACGCCGATTTCCCATTCCGCGCCCGCGTGGCGAAGGAGGCCGTGTACCTGCTGACGGCGCGACGCGCACTGCGCCTCCCGACGCCCCCCACGATGCACAACGCCGGTCATTACGTCGCCTCGTTGTGCGAGATCGTGCGTTGGCTCGGCGGGAAGGCGGAGACGCTGGGGGTGAACCTGTTCACGGGCTTTCCGGCGGCGAGCCTGCTCGCCGTGGGAACACGTGTGGCGGGGGTGCGAACGGCGCCAACGGGCTTGGGGCGTGACGGGCAGCCGCTCGCGAACTTCATGGCGGCGAACGACCTCGTCGCCAACGTCACCGTGCTTGCCGAAGGGACGCGGGGGATGCTCGCCCAGGCGTACCTCGAGTGGCAGGGTGTCACCGGGACGAATCCGCAGATCTTCGCGCTGGGGGTGAAGGAGATCTGGGAAACGAAGCGCCCCCTCGAAGCAGTGATACACACGCTGGGCTGGCCGCTTCCCACCACGGCGTTCGGCGGGACCTTCATGTATCCGCTCGAGCCCAACGTCGTCGCGCTCGGCCTCGTGGTGGGGCTCGACTACCGGGACGCTGCGCTCGACGTGCACGAGGTGTTCCAGCGGATGAAGCTCCACCCCCTGTTCCGGCAGTATCTCGAGGGCGGCGAGATGGTGGAGTGGGGCGCCAAGACCATCCCCGAGGGCGGCTATTATTCCGTCCCGTCGCGCCGCTCGGGCGACGGCCTGATGATCCTGGGCGACTCGGCCGGTTTCGTGGACGTGCCATCGCTCAAGGGCATCCACTACGCGATCCAATCGGGAATCTTCGCCGCGCGCGCCATCTTCCACGCCTTGCAGGCGGGAGAGGCGACGGGTGCGCGACTCGCGGAATACGATCGGCTCGTGAACGCGTCGTTCATCATGCGGGACCTGTACCGCACGCGGAACATGCGGCTCGCCTTCAAGGCGGGCTTCTACGCCGGCGGTCTCAAGGCCGGGCTGATGACGCTCACGGGTGGGCGGTTCCCGGGTCGGCGAATCGCGATGGAGCCCGATGCGGCCATCGCCCGGCGCCCGACCGCCCCCTCCTCGTTCCTGCCCGACGGCAAGCTCACGTTCTCCAAGGTCGACGGGGTGTTCAAGTCCGGAAACGCCACGCGCGACACCATCCCGACGCACCTCGTGCTGGGTAGCGACGTGCCGGCGGCGGCGGCCGAGTTCTACGCGCGGATGTGTCCTGCGGGCGTGTACGAGGTGGCGGGAGGCACCCTGCGGGTCAACGCGCCGAACTGCGTGGACTGCAAGGCCACCGACGTGCTGGGCCCGCGCTGGACGCCGCGCGAGGGTGGGAGCGGGCCGAGGTATAAGAGGATGTAGCCGAACGCACCAACCAGCGGCGCCCGCCGCACATTTCTGGTGCGTGGCATGTGACCCAAAACTCTGGTCACGCGACATACCCTTGCGCGGCACTCGACGGAATTGCGACGCAATGGCCCGAAACCTGCCTGCATGTGGCAACCGGGTTCAGAACCGATCGTGGAGAGACAAGGCGAGCGCATCCGTCGCCGTGTGGACGACCGCCGGGAAGGTTCCGGTCGCCGCATGGTGCGCGACCGTCGGCGGGAGGAAGTCCCGGTGCCGGTCGAGCACCGCAGCGGGACCGACCGCCGCTCGGCCCGGGTGCGTCGCTCGGGCGAGGAGCGGCGCCCGCTATAGTCCAGCCATCTTGATCCCATCGACAATGAACTGCACCGCGATCGCGCTCAGCACGAGCCCCATGAGGCGCGTGAGAATACGCATCCCCGTCTGCCCGAGCCGCTGCTCGACGCGCATCGCGCCGGCCAGGGTAACGTAGGATAGCAAGGCGGTCACGACGATCGCGCCATAGAGCCCTGCGGTGGTCACCGGGCTCTTCGACGTGCCGGCGAGCACCATCACCGTGGAGATCGCGCCCGGCCCCGCGAGCATCGGCACGCCCAGCGGCATGATTCCCACGTCCTCCTTCTCGATCCCCTCGGCCTTCTCGATCGGCGTCTCCTTTTGCTGGCTACGGCGCGCCTGCACCATGTCGAGCGCGGTGAGGCCGATCAGCACGCCGCCGGCGATCTTGAAGGCGCCCAGCGTAATGCCGAACAGGCGGAAGATGACGCTGCCGCCCAGCGCGAACGCGGTGAGGGTGATGGCGCAGGTCCAGGCGCCGCGCCGGGCCATGAGGCGCCGCACGGCGGGGGCGTCTCGCTGGGTCATCGCCAGGAAGGTCGGCACGGCGGTCAGGGGGTCGACGATGAAGAGGACCGATGTGAAGATCAGGAACAGCTCCTGGAGCGTCTTCACCATCCGGTCAGAGCGCCACCTGCACGACGCGGTCCTTGCCCGCGCGCTTGGCTTCGTACATCGCCTCGTCGGCCTTGCGGAGCAGCTCGTCGGTCCCCGCTTCCGTCCCCGTCACCGACACGACGCCGATGCTGGCGGTCACGGACGGGGTGCCGCGGAACACGGTGCGGATGCCGCTCGCGAGTCGCAGGGCCGCGGCGTGGGCCACGGCGCCGTCGGTCTCGGGCATCAGCACGCCGAACTCGTCCCCGCCCAGGCGCCCCACGATGTCCGCCGCGCGCACGGCCTGCCGCATCGCGTCCGCCACCAGGCGTAGCACCGCGTCGCCCGTGACGTGGCCGTGCGCGTCGTTCACGCGCTTGAAGTCGTCGAGGTCGAGGTAGATGAGCGCCAGGGGGCGGCCGTAGCGCCGGTTCCGTCCCAGCTCCTGCGCCAGCTCTTCGGAGAACGCCCGGGCGTTGTGGACGTTGGTGAGGGGGTCATTGGTCGCGGCTCGCTCGAGCTGCGCCTGCGTCTGCCGCAGCTGCGACAGTCCTGCGATCGCGACGGCCACGACGGCCAGATACGACGCTTCGTTGAGCGTGCGAAACGTGAGCGTGGTGGTCGGCGGCAGCTGGTCGATCCCGACGAGGAACCGCAGCACGGACGTGGCCACGCCGAACACGATCCCCCACGCCATGCCGTCGTGCCACGACGCGAGCAGCACCGGGATCACGTACAGCACGCCCAGGTGCAGCTCGGGCGGCGTCTTGAGGTTCAGGGCGTACACGGCGCCGATGAGCGCGACGAAGCTTGCGAGCCGCGCCGTGCGGCGCAGGGTGGGTTGGGCGGCCACTTAGAACGGCGCCTCGGCGACGTGGTGCGGGTCGTCCAGTACCAGCGCGGCGAGCGTCTCGCCGGCCGCTACCGTCGCGCGGTCCTCCGGCACGATCAGCAGCGCGTTGGCCCGGGCCATCGACGTGAGGATGCCGGAGCCCTGCGGACCCGTCAAGCGCGCGGTGAGGTCCGGCGTGACGACGGCCCGCAGGAAATGGCGCAGCTTCGGACCGAGCGTGATGGACTCGCCCACGCATACGGCCACCGTGCGGCGGAACGGCAGGGGTTGACCGAGCATGCGCCGGATCGCCGGGCGCACGAACAGCTCGAACGTGACCATCGTGCTCACCGGGTTCCCCGGCAGCCCGATCCACGGCTTGCCGCCGAGCAACCCGAACCCGAGCGGGGCGCCCGGGCGCATGCGGATGCGCCACAGCTTCATGTCGCAGCCGAGCTCGGTCAGCACGTCGCGCACGAAGTCGTGCTCCCCGACGCTCACCCCTGCGGTGGTGACGAGCAGGTCGGCGTCCTTCGCAGCGGCGAGATGCTCGCGCAGGCTTTCCTTGGTGTCTCGGGCCACCCCCAGGTCCAGAGGGATGCCGCCGGCGCGCCGGATCATGCCGAGCAGCGTGTAGGAGTTGGACGTGGCGATCTTTTGTCCGGCGAGGATCTCGTCCGACCGGTCGAGGTCGACGATCTCGTCTCCCGACCCCAGAAAGGCGACCCGCGGCGGGGGATGGACGAGGGGCCGGCCGTGGGCGATCGAGGCGAGCACGCCGAGCTGCGCGGGGCCGAGCGCCGTCCCGGCCGTGAGAGCGACGGCGCCCTGACGGATGTCCTCGCCGCGATAGCGCACGTTTTTCCGCGCGTCGCGCCCGGCGACGACGGTGACGGAGCTCCCGTCGGCCGCTTCCGTGTCCTCCTGCCGCACCACCGTGTCGGCGCCCGTGGGGAGCGGCGCGCCGGTGAAGATACGGGTCGCCTGCCCCGGCCCGAGGGGCCGCGTCGGGAAACGGCCCGCGGGCACCGTTTCGATCACGGCCAGCGTCACCTTGCGCTCGGGGCTCGCGGTGGCGACGTCGGCGGCGCGCGCCGCGTAGCCGTCCATTGCGGAGTTGTCCCAGCCGGGGAGGTCGATCGGGCTCGCCACGTCCTCGGCCAGCACCAGATCGAGCGCTTCGCGCAGCGGCCGGCGCGCCGCGGGGAGAGGCGCGACGTGCTCCAGGATCAGCCGGGCCGCTTCGGTCGGGGTCAGCATGTCAGGGTGGGAGGATCTTGGCCCGATCCCACACGAGGTTGGCCAGCGTCACGAGCCAGGCCGTGTCCGAGAAGCGGAACACCGGGAAGTCCGCGCGATAGCTCGGGGCGTCGGTCACCATGGCGACCCAGTCGCCGGGGTCGTGCACGGCCGGGTCGAACAGCGGCTCGGGGCCGGCGGCGAGGCGGTACACCTCGATCTTTGGCAGCGGTGCGCTCTTGAATCCCTCGACCAGGACGATGTCGGCGCCGTCCAGGTAGCGACGCGTCAGCGCGATCGGGTCGGACTCCCGCTCGGTCTTCTCCCACAGCACCCGCTGTCCGGGCCCCTCCATGAGCACGCGTTCCGCTTTGCCCTCGTGCCAGTGCCGCCAGCTGTCCTTGCCGCGCTGGTCGGTGTCGGCCGGATGCGTGCCGTGCTTGATCGTCATGACGCGGAACTTGCGGCGCGCGAGCTCCGCCGCGAGCGCGACCAGCAGGGTGGTCTTGCCCGCGTTCTTGCGGCCGATGATCGACATCATCCGCGTTGCCGCCACAGGGCCTCCGCCCGCTCGAGGTCTTCCGGAGCGTTCACGTTGAAGAACAGCACGGCGGGATCGCCGAACGCCCGCACTCGTTCGAGGGGTAGTGTACCGACCCGGACTGCGGGGTGGAAGCCGATGGCCCGGAGGTCGCCGAGGGCGAGCTGCTGCTCGATCGCTGGCCCGCAGGCCGGGCCGTACACGGCGCACAGCGGCTCGACGCCGCGCCGGCCGTCGCTCTCCGGCAGGAAGGCGTCGTAGTCGCCCGCTGCGGCGCCGTCCACCAGCGCGGCGAGCAGCCCGGAGGAGACGAACGGCATGTCCCACGCGACGCACAAGACTGGCCCCGGCCCCGACACGACCGCCGTGTGGATGCCCCCCAGGCTGCCGTGGCCCGGGCGCACGTCGGGGATGGTGCGGAGATCGGGGCGCCAGGCGGGCCCGTCGGCGGCGTTGGCGACGACAAGCGGCGGCGCGTCCGTCGCCGCCTGCACGGCCTCCACGACGCGGTCGAGGATGCGGCGGCCCTCCAGCTCCATCAGCCCTTTGGGACGCCCGCCGTAGCGCCGGGCGGCGCCGCCGGCCAGCACGGCGCCGCGCACGGTCAGTAGCGCCGGCCGCGCTTCTGCTCGAGCACGACGTCCAGTCCCAGCGTGAGCGCGAAGTGGTGGAACCAGCGGGTCTCGGTGGGCGGGACCAGCGTCACGTCGGTCGGCCCGGTCACCCGGTCGAAGGTGGCGAGCACGTCGCGGGCCTCGAAGCGGAATTGATAAGCGCCGCCCAGCTTCGCGGTGAAGCCGGCGCCGAGCTGCAGGCTGGGCGCGACCCGGCGCGGGCTGTTGTCGGCCACCACCTGATAAGTGTTCCCCGCGGAGTCGCCCCCCGCCATCTCGATCGTGCTGTGGTCGAAGGCGACGAGTGCGACGCCGGCGGACGCGTACGGGCTGAGGAAGTGGCGCGGCGTCCCGCGCACGACGACGCTGCCCGCGAACGAGATCGCGCCGGTGGACTGCGAGAGCCCGGCGATGTTGCCACAGATCTGGACGCTCTGCCGGGTGGGGGGTGGGTTCGTATTGAGCACGGTGCAACCGTCCTGAAGCGGCAGGCCGAGGTAGGCGATCTCGCCCTGAAACCCGAGGATGGGTCCCGGGAAGTAGCTGACCGCGAAGCGGAGCGCGATGCTCGAGCCCATGTCGCGCGCCAGCCGCAGCGTGTCGTAGCCCGCCGTGCAGCTTCCGTTGAACGCGGGGCAGAAGGGCTGGCGGGCGATCGTCCACAGGCTGCCGCCGTTCACGACGCCGGCCGCGACCGTGAGCACCAGGTTCGCCTGCGGCCCCGTCTGGGCCGCGGCCCCCCCCTCTCGGCCTGGAGGCGGCGTGATCGCCGTCAGCGCGAGCCCAAGGACACGAGCGGCTTGGCGCATCACACCTCGAGGAGCTGGTGGTCCACCATGATGCACCGGTCCATGACGAACGGAATGCCCGCCGCCGCGGCGCGCTCGGCCGCCTCGTCGTCCACGACGCCTTGCTGCAGCCAGATGAGACGGGGCCGGGGCCGGACGCGGATCGCTTCGTCCACCACGGCGCCGGCGAATTCGCTGCGGCGGAACACGTCCACGATGTCGATCGCGTGCTCTCGAGCGGCGGCGGTGAGCGACGGGTAGCTCCGCTCACCGAGGATCACGGCGTGGCCCGGGTTCACGGGCACGATCCGGTAGCCCGCGCGCCGCAGATACTGCGCCACCTGGTGGCTGGGCCGCTCCGGCTTCGGTGACAACCCGACGACCGCGATGGTCCGCGCGGCGCGGAGAATCTCCTGTCGCGCGTCCCCCGTCATGCGCCGGGCCGGTGGATGTGGGGAGTGCCGCTTACCGCCCGCCCCACCAACACCATGCCCGAGCGCGCGGCGATCGTGAGCGCGAGTGTGGAGGGCACGCTGGGCGTCGCGACCCAGGCCAGTCCGGCGCGCGCCGCCTTGTAGGCGAGCTCGGCCGAAATGCGGCCGGTGACGAGCAGCCCGCGCCCCCGGAGTAGCTCGCGCGCGATCACCGCCGCGCCGATGACCTTGTCCACGGCGTTGTGCCGCCCGATGTCCTCGGCGTGGCACAGCAGCCGCTCGCCGTCCGTGAGCGCGGCCGCGTGGATCCCACCCGTCTCATTGTAGCGCTCGCCGCGGGCGAACAGCTCCTTGAACAGCGCCCGCAGCCGGTCTGCGGCGGCCGGCTCGCCCCGGGCAGGCGCGTGCTTCACGGTGTGCGGGTCCGCGAGGAAGGTGGAGACGGCGCCGCACCCGGACGCGAGCACGCGCTTCCGCCCTTCGCCCTTCACCGCCGCGACGCGTTCCGGCTTGACGTCCGCCCAGAAGCCCAGGTCCGTCGCGCAGGGGCGGAGCTTCACCAGGTCGTCGAGCGTCTCGATGTAGCCCTCGCCGTGGAGCCATCCCGTGGCCAGCTCCTCGAGCTGGTCCGGCGTGCACATCCACGTGACCGCTGGTTCGCCGTTCACCTCGAGCCACACGGGCACTTCCTCGACGGCGGCGGATTCCGCGAGCATGCGGCCGCGGCGGCTCCCGGGCTGGCGCGCCTCCGGAGTCCCCGGGGTCCCCGGGCTCACGCCCGGGGCCATGGGCCCTGGCCCCGCCCGTAAGGGCGGGGATTCCGGATCACGGTTCACCGAAATATTCCGAGTAGATATGCGGCCCCTCCTGCACGCGCACGGCGTGCAACGTCACCGCGGGCGGCAGACGCGGGGCGATGCGCTCCCACACGTAGACCGCGAGCGCTTCACCGGTCGCGAGCCGCCGGCCGTCGGCGAACTCGGGCACGGCGTCGTTGATGACCTTGCCGTCGAGCCGCGCCGTGATCTCCTCGCGCAGCACCCGATCCAGCTCGCCCAAGTTCACAACGCCCTTGCGGTCCGCTTCGAGCGACCCCCGCACGGTGACGCGCACCTGGTAGCGGTGCTCGTGTTCGGCGGCGGCCTTCCCGAACTCGGCGGCGTTTCGCTCGGGCGTCCAATCTGCCCGCCGCACGCGGTGCGCCGCGCTAAACTCAACGATACGCGTAAGATAGCTGATCGGCATCGCTAGAACACCCGCACGGCGCTGGCCTTGAACGCGAACGCGACCGGGCTTCCCGGCGTGAGGCCCAGATCGCGCGCCGCATCCTCCGTGACCACGGCCACGAGCTCCACGCCCACGTCGGCGGTGACGTGCACGGCGCCGCCGCGCTGGTGCACCAGCCGCGTCACCCGCCCACAGAACACGTTCCGGGCCGATGACGTGAGGGGCTCGCGGCTCACGAGGATGTCGGTCGGCGGGACGGCGAGGATGGCGGGCCCCGATTTGTCCGTCAGGGCGGCGATCTCCACGTTCCCCACCCGCACGCGCTTCAGATCGCCCGGGGCGCCCACGGGGAGCTCGATGCGGAACAGGTTTTCGGGCGTGACGGGCGAGAGGCGGCCGTCGGCGAGGGCGCGCACGTCGTCCGCCCAGCGGTAGGCGTCCTCCAGCTGATGCGACGCTAGGCACACGGCGAGGGGCCGCCGGGCGCGCTCTTCGGCGAGCGCGTGGTACAGGCTCTGCGCCGCCGCGCGATCCGCCGAGCTCGCCGGCTCGTCGAGCAGCAGCACGTCCGGCTCGACGGCGAGCGCGCGCGCCACGGCGATGCGCTGCACCTCGCCGTCCGACAGCTCGTGGCGGCGGCGGTCGAGCAGCGGAGTGATCCCCAGTCGGCCCGCGACGTTGTCCACCAACCTGTTCACCTCGGTGCGTCTGATCCCTCGCACCCGTAACCCAAACTCGAGATTTTCCCGGGTCGTGCCGCGCAGCAGCACGGGCCGCTGCTCGACCAGCGTGACGCGCCGCCGCAGGGCGAGGTCGGCGGGCCGGCCATCGAGCAGCACCGCGCCCTCGGTGGGCCGCTCGAGCAAGGCGAGCAGCCGGAGCAGCGTGCTCTTGCCGGCGCCGTTGGGGCCGACGATGGCGATGAGGGCTCCGGGGGGCACGGCGAAGCGCTCGAGGTCGAGCACGACGCGCCCGTCGTAGCGGTGCCGCACGCCGCGGAGCTCAAGCACTTGCCCCCCCCCGCCCCTGCAGCACCTGCAGCGCGACGTTGACGAGCAGCGCGAGCAACAGCAGCACCAGGCCGAGCGCGAGCGCCAGTCCGAAGTCGCCCTGGCCCGTGTACAGCGCGACGGCGGTGGTGAGCGTGCGCGTCTGGCCGCGGATGTTGCCGCCCACCGTCATGGCGGAGCCGATCTCGGCGACTACGTGGCCGAACGCCGTCGTCAGCACGGCGGCGAGCGCGAACCGAGCCTCCCGCGCCACGGTCCACGCGGTGCGCCAGCGGCCCGCCCCGAGCGTCTCGGCCGTGCGTCGGATCCGCGGGTCGACGCCCTGCACCGCGGCGGCCGAGAGGGCGGCCGCGATCGGCAGGGCGATCACCACGTCGCCCACCACGATGGCCTGCCACGTGTAGAGCCACCCGAGCCCGCCCAGCGGCCCGCGCCGCGACAAGACGCCGTACAGCAGCAGTCCGACCACGACGGTGGGGAAGGCGAGCGCGGTGTTGACGACGGTGAGCGCGGCCCGGCGGCCCCAGAAGGGCCGCGTCGCGAGCAAGAAGCCCGCCGGGATGCCGAGGCCGCACGCCACTGCCGTCGCCACGAGGCCGATCTTGAGCGTCAGGAGCGCGATGCCATACACCTCGGCGTCGGCCGAGAGGAGCAGCGCGAGCGCGCGCCGGAATCCCTCCGCTAGAAAGTCCATCCGAGGCCGAGCGTGACCCAGGGGTGCCACGTCCACTCGCTGAGCGGCGCGGTTGGCTCCAGGACGGGCGTTTGGTTGTACGGGTACTTGTAGGTGGCCGGGTAGGTGAGCTTCCAGCCCACCATGCGGAAATCGGCGCGCACCGAGACCCGCCGCACCGGATACCAACGGATACCCGCCTCCGGCATGACGGCGAACTTGGTGCCGAAGTCGTAGCCGCTCGTATCCCGGGGCGGCCTGCCGCCCACCGCGAGGCCGAGCGCGCCGCCCAGATAGGGGGCGAAGCCGCGCCACGTCTTTTTCCCGGTGAGCACGAGCTGCAGGCCCGCGTCGGCGAGGACCACGGCGTTGTCGTACGGGCCGCTCTTCCGCGACAGCGTGTCCTTATAGGGATCGACGACGAAGCGGGTCGTCTGGGCGTAGGCGAGGCCGAACGACACGCCGATCGCCCCGCCGAGCGCCGTCTCGTAACGGAGGCCGCCGGTCCGCCCGTTCGACATGCCGACGCCCACGCTCCCCCGACTGCCGCCCAGGTAGCCGAAGGCGAGCAGCGTCACGCCGCCGCGCGGGATATCGTGATACGGCGAATGGGAGGGATCGTAGCCGACCTGGGCGGAAAGTTGGCAGGATGGAATGATGGAAAGAAGCACCCACCTTCCAACCTTCCAACCTTCCATCATTCCGCGCATCAGTCGATCTCCCGTAGGTCCCGGCCCGTCATTTCCACCGGCGGCTCCACGTCCAGCATGCGCAGCACCGTCGGGCCCACGTCGCGCAGCGCGCCGCCGTGCCGCAGCCGCGCCGGCGCGTCGTCGCCCACGATGAGGAACGGGACCGGATTGGTGGTGTGCGCCGTGTGCGGGCCGTCGGTGGTGGGATCGATCATCAGCTCGCAGTTGCCGTGGTCCGCCGTGATGAGCAGCGTGGCGCCGCGCCGCTCGGCGCTCTGGAGCACGCGCTCCAGGCAGCGGTCGACCGTCTCCACCGCCTGCACCGCCGCCGGTAGTACCCCGGAGTGCCCCACCATGTCCCCATTGGCGTAGTTGCAGAGGATGAAGTCGTGGTGGCCCGCTTCGATCGCCCGGCAGAGCACGTCCGTGACGCCGGGCGCGCTCATCTGCGGCATCAGGTCGTACGTGGCGACCTTCTGCGACGGCACGAGCAGCCGCTCCTCGCCGGGGTACGGCGTCTCCACCCCGCCGTTGAAGAAGTAAGTGACGTGGGCGTACTTCTCGGTCTCGGCCGTGCGGAACATCGTCTTCCCCTTCTCGGACAGCACCTGGGCGACGATGCGCGACAACACCATCGGCTCGAACGCCATCGGGAAGGGGAACGTCTCGTCGTACTGCGTCATCGTGACCAGGTCCACCGCGGGGCGCGCGCCGGTGTCGAAGCCGTCGAATCCCTCGGCGGCGAGGGCCCGCACGATCTGGCGCATACGGTCGGCGCGGAAGTTGAAACAGAAGACGCCGTCGCCGCTCCGGATGCGCGGCATGCCGGCGATCACGCGCGGCGTCACGAACTCGTCGGTCTCGCCCGCCTCGTAGGCGCGCCGGATGGCCGTGACGGGATCGGGGGCGGGCTCGCCCACGCCGTGCACCATCGCGTCGTAGGCGATCTTGGTGCGCTCCCAGCGCTTGTCGCGGTCCATCGCGTAGTAGCGGCCCACCACGGTCGAGACGCCGGCCCGCCCGCCGTACTGACCCAGCAGGTCGACCAGCTCCTGCATGAACGCGAGGGCCGACTGGGGCGGCGTGTCGCGCCCGTCGAGCCAGGCGTGGATCGCCACGGGCAGCTCGTGCAGGTGGCCGAGCATGATGCCGGCGGTGAGGTGCTGGTCGAGCGCGTGCACGCCGCCGTTTCCGATCAGACCCAGCAGGTGGAGCGTGCCGCCGCGACGCCGCACCTTGCCGCACAACTCCGCCACCGCCGGCAGCCGGAAGAACGCCCCCGACTCGATCGCCTGGGAGATGCGCACGATGTCCTGGGGCACGACGCGCCCGGCCCCGAGATTCAGGTGTCCCACTTCGCTGTTGCCGATCTGTCCCTCGGGCAGGCCCACCGCGAGTCCGGACGCGTCGAGCAACGTGCGCGGCGCTCTCGCCCAGAGACGATGCCAGGTGCGTGTGTCCCCCAGCTCGACGGCGTTCCCCTCCCGGCCGGGACGGAACCCCCAGCCGTCGAGCACGATGAGGACGACCGGGGTGCGCGGCCCATGCCTCTTTGCCATATTGGAGGGGATGCAATCTAGCCGGGCCCTTCGCGCCCTTCCAGTTGTCCTGTGGCTCGCGCCTACGCCGCCGCTCATCGCCCAAGCGCGTTACCGTGTGACCACCGACGGCGCCTGGTTCTACCAGGAGGCGGGCGGCAAGCGTCTGGCGCGGCTGGCCCGCGGCGCCGTGGTCTCAGGGGGCGACCAGCAGGGCGACTGGCAGGGCGTCACGCTCGAGGGGTGGATCTTCACGACGTCCGTCGGACCCACGGCGCGCGCCGGATACGACCTCGCCGTCACGCGCGCGCCGGAAGAGAACCTCCGCTCCGCGCCCGCGGGTGCCCTCGTCGGCAAGCTACCGCAGGGCTTCCTCTTGAACCGCGTGGCCGAAGCCACGACTGACCGGTGGGTCCATGTGACGCGCTCGGGCTGGGTGGAGCAGGGCGACGTGGAGCCTGTGCCGCAGGCCGGGGAGGTCTCGGCAACCCCGGGGCATGTCACCGGGGTTAGTCCACCCGACACTACTCCCGGCGCTGCGCCCGTGGACCCCTCCCGCCTCGAGTCCGCCCGCCGCACGGTGCTGTACCGCGCGCCCGAAGGTCCCCCCGCGGGCACCTTGGCGCCTGCGGCGCCGCTGCGCGTGCTAGGGCGCTCGGGGGAGTGGACGCGCGTCCAGCTTGAGGGCTGGGTGAAGACCGCCGACCTCCACAGCGCGCCCCCCGGAGTGCTGGTGGGCGTCTCCGCCGCCGAGCTGCGCGCCGATCCGCCCCGCTACGTGGGGCAACTGGTCCGCTGGACGCTCGAGTTCATCTCGCTGCAGAAGGCCGACGAGCTGCGGCCCGAGATCCCCACCGGGGCGACGTACATGCTGGCCCGCGGGCCGCTCCCCGAGCGCGGCTTTGTGTACGTGATCGTCCCCGAAGCGAAACGGGTGCCGCTCGAGGCGCTCACGCCCCTCGCCGTCATCGAGGTCACGGCGCGGGTGCGGGCGGGGCGGAGCCGGTTCCTCGGCAATCCGGTCGTCGACCTCACCAGCTTCGAGGCCTCCCCCCAGCCATGAACGAAATCCTGCGCGAGCGGCTGTTGCGCAAGCTCGAGACGCTGCCCGACGACAAGGCCTACCTCGTGCTCGACTACGTCGAGTTCCTCGAGTCGAAGTACGCCGAGCGTCCCGCCGGCGCGGCGCCGTTCCAGAGGGTGGCGGAGACGCTGGAGGACACGCTGCGCGCCGGCCGCGTTCCGGTGAACATCATCAAGGGGACGATGGACGCGGTGGGGAAGGCGGGGAAGCTGCTCGAGCGCGTGGCGGCGGCGGGCAAGGCGGCGGTGGAGGAGGCGCAGAAGAAGAACGAAGACAAGGGCAAGGTTGAGGAACCGCCGCCCTCCCAGTAACTTTCGCCATGGGAACCTTCCGCCCCAGCCCCGCCCTCACTTTCGACGACGTTCTCCTCGTACCGCGGCATTCCACGGTGCACCCGCGCAACGTGGACGTGCGCTCCCGCTTCACCCGCGGCATCCCGCTCAACATCCCGCTCGTGGCGGCGGCCATGGACACCGTGACCGAGGCCGAGATGGCGATCGCCATCGCGCGCGAGGGGGGAATCGGCGTGATCCACAAGAACATGCCGATCGACCGCCAGGCCGCGGAGGTGGACCGGGTGAAGCGCAGCGAGTCGGGGATGATCCTCCACCCCATCACCCTCGGCCCCGACCGCCCGGTGCGCGAGGCGGTGCGGCTGATGGAGCGGTTCCGCATCTCGGGCGTGCCGATCGTGGACGACGCCGGTCGGCTGGTCGGGATCATCACCAACCGCGACCTCCAGTTCGAGCGCGAGCTGGACCGGCCGATCCGCGAGGCGATGACCCGGGACCGGCTCGTCACCGCGCCCGTGGGCACCACCCTCGACGAGGCGGAGCGGATCCTCGCGCAGCACCGCATCGAGAAGCTGCCCGTCGTGGACGCGCAGGGCATCCTGAAGGGCCTCATCACCATCAAGGACATCTTCAAGCGCCGGCGGCACCCCGACGCCAACAAGGACCAGCACGGGCGCCTCCGGGTGGCGGCGGCGGTGGGCGGCAACGCCGAGGCCCTGGCGCGCGCCCGCGCCCTGCTCGGCGCGGGCTGCGACGTGATCGTGGTGGACTCGGCGCATGGCCACTCGGAGGGCGTGCTCAAGGCGGTCGCGTGCCTGCGTGAGGCGTTCCCCGACGCGCAGCTCGTGGGCGGCAACGTCGCCACCACGGACGGCGCGCGCGCGCTCGTCGAGCGCGGCGTCGATGCCGTTAAGGTGGGTGTCGGGCCGGGCTCGATCTGCACGACGCGCGTGGTCACGGGCGTCGGAATCCCCCAGATCACGGCGATCCTGGACGGCGTGCAGGGAGCGGCCGACGTCCCGGTGATCGCGGATGGCGGCGTCAAGTACTCGGGGGACGTCGTCAAGGCGCTCGCCGCCGGCGCCGAGAGCGTGATGATGGGCTCGATGCTCGCGGGGACGGAAGAGAGCCCGGGCGAGTCGTTCCTGCTCGAAGGCCGGCGCTTCAAGGTGATTCGCGGCATGGGCAGCCTCGGCGCCATGGAGGAGGGCTCGGCCGATCGGTACTTCCAGGAAGGCGAGGTGTCGCCCTCCAAGCTCGTCCCCGAGGGGATCGAAGGGCGCGTGCCCTACAAGGGCCCGGTGGCCGACGTGATCTTCCAGATGGTGGGGGGCTTGCGGAGCGGCATGGGGTACTGCGGCGTGTGCGACATCAAGGCACTCCGCTCCGAGACCGAATTCATCCGTGTCACGACGGCTGGCCTGCGCGAATCCCACCCGCACGACGTCGTGATCACCCGCGAAGCGCCGAACTACAGCATCTAACGCCTGCGCCTTGACAGGTCCCCGGCGGCGGGCCTACTGTAGCGGCCGTTTCTCCGACGGCCGGCCTCCCCTTCCTTGAGGTGCGCATGGATCTGCTCCGGCGGAAGAGCGTCACCGACCTGCAGAACGAAGCGCTGACCGACCACAGCCTGAAGCGCGCGCTCGGCGCGCTCAATCTGACGATGCTCGGCATCGGCGCCATCATCGGGACCGGCATCTTCGTGCTCACCGGCACCGTGGCCGCCGTCAACGCGGGGCCCGCCGTGGTGCTCTCCTTCGTCCTCGCCGGCATCGCGTCGATCTTCGCCGCCCTGTGCTACTCCGAGTTCGCCTCGCTCGTCCCCATGGCGGGGAGTGCCTACACCTACGGCTACGCCACGCTGGGCGAGATCTTCGCGTGGATCATCGGGTGGGACCTGGTCCTCGAGTACGCCCTGGGCGCGGTGACGGTCGCCATCGGCTGGTCGGGATACGTGGTGTCGTTCCTGCACGACATCGGGCTCGACGTGCCGTGCGCGCTGTCGGCGGCGCGCGGCACGGTAGTCAAGTGCGCCGACGGCACGAGCGTGACCGCGGTGTTCAACCTGCCCGCGGTGATCATCATCGCCCTCGTGACTACGCTGCTCGTCATCGGCATCAAGGAATCGGCCACCACTAACAACGTCATCGTCTTCATCAAGCTCGCCGTCGTGGTGCTGTTCATCGTGTTCGCCGCACACGCCGTGAACCCCGCCAACTGGCACCCGTTCATTCCGCCCGCCGAAGGGCAGGGTCATTTCGGCTGGGACGGTGTCGTGGCGGGGGGCGGGATCGTGTTCTTCGCCTACATCGGGTTCGACGCGGTGTCGACCGCGGCGCAGGAGGCCAAGAACCCGCAGAAGGACATGCCGATCGGCATCATCGGGTCGCTGCTGATCTGCACGCTGCTCTACATCCTGGTGTCGGGGATCGCGACCGGCGTGACGCCCTACAAGGATCTCAACGTCCCCGATCCCATCGCCGTGGCCGCGGACCGAGCCGGATTGGGCTGGATGTCCACGCTGATCAAGCTGGGAGCGATCGCCGGGCTCTCCTCCGTGATCCTGGTGATGCTGCTGGGGCAGTCACGGGTCTTCTGGTCGATGTCGCGTGACGGGCTCCTGCCCCAGGTGATCAACAGGATCCATCCGAAGTTCCAGACCCCCTACATCACCTCGATCGTCACCGGCATCGCCGTGGCGTTCTTCGCGGCGATCCTGCCGATCCGGGACGCGGCGAGCCTCGTGTCGATCGGCACGCTGCTCGCGTTCGTGATCGTCTCGATCGGGGTCGTCGTGCTGCGGGTGCGCGAGCCGAACCTGCCGCGGGCCTTCAAGACGCCGGCGTACTGGATCGTGGCGCCGCTGGGTGCGATCTCGGCGCTCTACCTGATGATCCACCTGTCGCGCACCACGTGGGAGCGGCTGATCATCTGGTTCGTGATCGGGATGTTCGTGTACTTCGGATACGGGGTCCGGAACTCGAAGCTGGCGCGAAAGGCATAAAGACGTCGAGGGCATAACGACGTCGAGGGAAGACGTCGAGGAGAGGCGTCGAGGGGAGGCGTCGAGGGGAGGCGTCGAGCAGGGGATCAGGTCGGTTCAGGGGAAGGAGGCGGCGATGGTGCGGCGCGCGCGGTTCCGGACAGCATGGCTTCTCGGCGTACTAGGCGCGGCGCTCGGGGCCGCGTGCAATAGCAGCACCAGTCCCCACCAGGCGACGCCGTGTCCCACCTACAGCGGGGGACTGTCAACCGGTGACAGTCTGTTCGGTCTATACCATCTGGTGTCGTACTGTCTCGATACCTTGCCTGCGTACGGCCCCCCGGCGGACACGGGGCACGTCACCCTCAAGAAGGTGACCCCGCTGGATTCCTTCATCGCGGTCATCGCCACCGTCGGTCAGCCACCCGAAACGATCAGCGGCACCTACACACTTCCTCCCCCTGATTCGATCCACGTGACGGGAAGCATCAACACGTCCTCAGGCTCGTCCCCCGTCGAGCTGTTGGGCAGGTTCCTGCTCCAGCGGGACACGCTCTCAGTGAGCGGTCAGCTCTTAACTCTGCTGGGCCCGCGGCCATTGTCCTTCAAGGGCGCGCGGGGGCCGTA
>WNGN01002015.1_pt1 | contig 28865 bp, 30 predicted proteins | sample 5400561 | NCBI WGS metagenome assembly WNGN01 (sample SAMN13153379, study PRJNA577476) | soil metagenome | isolation source: 115 cm soil or saprolite under Garry oak tree replicate 2 | place: USA:California | collected 2016-06-15 | reverse complement strand
CATCCGACAAGACCAGAGGCTCCGGCCGGCTCTCCCGGCAACGTTCCAGCAAGCGAATCGTGGGCGATTTCGCGTCGTCGGCGGCCATGACTTCCGCCAGGTGGCGGCTAGTGGGCAGGCGGAAACGCTCGCTTCCCACGGTCAGGGTTTCCTGCGGTCCTGGTTCTTCCGCTTGCCCAGAAACCAGCACGTTCGCGTCAAGATCGAATTCAACTTTTTCTCCGCAGCTGCTGCAGGAGGTCCAGCCCTGAAGGCGCGAGCCGAACGTTTTGCAGTGCAAGTCGAAAAGGGCGCGGTTGCGCCGGCCCAGCGGCCAGTTAGCCAAATCCTCGGAGGGAGAGGAGAGCGCCATGCTTAGAGCCAGAAGGCCCTGATCCAGCGGATGCAAGCGCCGTCCTCTTTCCCACATCTCGAGAATGTCGGAAGTGGAAAAGGTCCGCATATTAAGTGACCACGGCGCTCAGGGTGGGCTCTTGCGGCTCGGTAACACTGGTGTCGCGTTCGAAGCCCTCGTGCTCCAGCTTGATGTGCTCAATGGCGATGGCATTCGCATTGGCATCAAGGTCCGGCATCGCCTGATACTCGGAAACCCAGCAGCGGTAGATCTTGTAGGCGATGACCAGCTGTCCAGCCTCGTTGTAAAACTCCAGGTAAATGTCTTTGCGGAAGTTCTTGAGCGACACTTCTGACCCCAGCGCCGCTCCAAAGTTCCAAACCAGCCCCGCCCAGTCATGGAAAGCCATATCCTGGGTGAGGCCTCGCTCGAGAGTGATGGCCTCGAATTTGTTACGTCCCGGTGATTTGTGGCCGGTCGAGGGATCTCCTCCGTTCCTGTGCTCCACAACTTCGGTGGTGCGCTTCAGTCCAGTGAGCTTGCTGCCGCCATAAACGTATTGACCATCCCACTTCAGGCGGAACTTGAAATTCTTGTAGGGATCAAGGCGCGTAGGATTTACTGGAAATGGTTGGGCCATATTACTCTCTCCTTAAGCTTGCAGCTGACCTGCCATCTGCTGGATCTCGATGAAAACGAACTCCGCGGGGAACAGCGGGGCGAAGCCGACCAGAATCTTGACAATGCCCAGGTCGATGCTGGATTGCGGATTGTTCTCCGCGTCGCATTTCACGAAATAGGCTTTCTGCGGCGTCGTGCCCTGGAAGGCTCCCTGCAGAAACAGACCTTGCATGAATGCGCCAACGTTGAGCCGGATCTGGCTCCACAGGCGTTCATCGTTGGGCTCGAAGACTACCCACTGTGTGCCCGCCAGCAAGCTCGACTCGATGTACAACGCCAGCCGGCGTATGGGCACGTACTTCCACTGTGAGCCGGTCTGATCATTGCCGTCGAGCGTGCGCGCACCCCAAACCACGTCTCCAAACACCTTGAAGTTGCGCAAGCAGTTGATGGCCTGGATATTCAAGTCTCCGTTTTCCAGGTCGGTGAGGGTGAACTGCAGCCCTAACACGCCGCTCAAGCCCGCGCCGATGCCGGCGGGGGCCTTCCACACACCACGGCTCGCGTCGGTGGCGGCATAGATACCCGCAACGAAACCGCAAGGCGGGAAGAGTGCGGGACGATTTCCAAAGAGCGGGTCCGGAGCTTTGACCCAGGGGAAGTAGTAAGCCGCGTAACTCACGTCGGGGCCTATCACGGAAACACCACCTGCGCCCGCGGGCCCGCTGGCGGTAAGGCCTGCCACCGTGCTCAACTGCGGAGGATCGACGATGTAGAACGCTCGCTTCCCCTTGCAAAAGGTCTGCAACTGTGTGATGGTAGGAGCGTCAGTCTCGCCGGGAACACAGAGCAAATTGAAGATATCAACGCGGTCCAGCAGATGGATGCCAACTCCACCTGCGAGCGACAACAGCGCAAGCTCGAAGTTCCCATCCGTTGAAGGCACCAATACGTCTCCGTCCACTCCCGGAGTTCCCGCTCCCAGCATCCCGCTGGCGGGTGCTCCGGGTAGCGCGGGGGGTGGAGGCGGGGTCGGCGGGCTGATAGCGGGATTGATGAACGTAATGTAGTTCGAATCGCTATCGATCACAGTCACGACGTATTGCGGATCGGTCGGAGAGACCGACAGGTTCACAAAGCTCTCCAGCGTCGTAATCTGCAGGCCGTTCACCTGCTGAACCAGGACGCTGAATCGCGTGGGGTCCGCGGTCGAAGGCGTCACCGTGACCTGTATGCTGTTGGCCCAGCTGCTTGGGTTGCTGGCAAACAGAGACAAAGTGCTGATGGTGTTGGACGCCGTTGCCGCCATCGTGGCCGCAGCCGGCGTATCGGTTGCCGTGGCTACCAATCGCACGATATAGGCTTGCTGCCCTCCGTTGCCGAAGAAATGGTTCACGGCGTAGCCCAGGTAGCTGCCGGAGTTGAGCCCGCCAAACTGCCGTTCGAAGTCCGCAAAGCTCTCAATCAGGACGGCTCTGTCCACAGGGCCTTGGGGAGCCCAGCCTACAAAAGCCGCAATCGAAGTAGCGACCCCCGTGATGGTGTGAACTCCACTTGGCAGTTCCTCGATGTAGACGCCTGGATAGGTGAACGTTGGCGGCATGATGTCGTCCTCCTCAGTCTTGATCGTTGTGGTAATTTGCCGGCGAAAAGGCCCTCGACTGCACCCCCGTTTTTCTATGGGACCTTCCGGCCGACTACCACCTGCAGGTTGATGTCTTTCGTTAACGTGTTATCGAATGTGAGCGTTTGCGGCGGCGCGCTGCTGTTCAGAAAACCTACGGCGCCACTCCCCAGCAATACGTGCGGGCCATCCAAAGCGTGTACCTCAGGAAGCCCATCGACTGTGTAGGTCACTCCGGCGTCGTAGATGCTGGAACTCACGACCAGAAAAACCACGTCGCCCGCTGCAGCAGAGGGTTGAATCGGCACCGCGACATTGCTGGCCCCTGCTTTTATCGTCAGCGAAGCCACGTCGTAGGCTTCCAGCGGGATGGCCGGCTGATTCAGAATCACGACCGGGCCTCCCGGGATGTTAGCTTGAAATTGCCAGTTGATGTTGCTCATCGTCCCCTAATCTCCCTTCCTTGCTGTGACGACCTCAAGCCGGCGCTTGCCTCGAACTCCTTGCCGCCCCGGAGATCGATCCTGTTACTCGCAACCCAAAATGCGAAGACTGCCCACCGGAAGCAGCACCGACTGCTGTGCAGAGATGCGGACCACGGCGTAGGCCCGAGGACTGCTTCCTGAGTCGGAGAACTCCACGACCACTCCATTCGCTTCGACGTCAAGGGTGAGGTTCGCAAGCACCTCGGAAGGTTCAGGCAGGAAGACATCTGAAATCCGAAAGCTCACCCGGTCGCCGATCTGCGCGCTCGCGCCAGTAGCCATCCCGTTTGCCCATGTAGCACGCGGTGCAATTCGTGTTCCACCTTGCAACGGCACGAATAGCGTTTCGAATGGTGGCAATGAACGCCCCATCTTCCGCGAAAAATCAAAGCGTTACAGTCCGGTAAATGTCGCGGTCGGCACGAAGGCGAGGGAGAGTCTTCCGCAAGAAGTGGCAGCGCTTACATTAACCACGGGCGCAGATCGCAGCGCCCGCTCGCAGCTCTGAAGTGTAACCAGAACTGCAGAACTCGGCATATACCTCTGCAGAAAATGGCAGTATCCAAACGACACCGGTGATCTCACGTGAGGATAAGCGCTGTTGTGAAACGCTGCGGCTGGGCCAGATCCGAGACCGCTACTGGTAGTAAATCTTTGGATCGTAACAGAGCGCGAGTCGCGCCTATTTGTCTAGCAGCCCAGTAGCAGGCAACTCGCGTTTCGTGTCGATCTTGGCGCCGCCGTTCCAACCATTAACCATAGTCACCCAGTCAGGCAGCGTGCGATACGTGACCGAGCCCGTGAAGTGTCCCCAGAACATTCCTCCGCCGGTGTAGATGATGTTCTCCCCCAACAGACCAATCTGGCCGCTCTGTGGATTGTATTTCGTGTTCTCCACGTAGCCCGAGTCACCCGCAACCCAGTCGGCTGCATCGCCGCTGGGCATGTTGATGATATTTGCGCCGTTGCTTCCGCCCTTCATGGTAATGTCGGTCGCAGCTGCACACCCAATCGCGTAAAGCTGGGGATTCGTGTTCACGTCTTCCCACGCCGCTTGGCGATCCACGCCCGGTTTCACCTTCCAGGTTCCCTTCGACAGGTCCCATTCGTAGAAAGCGGGATTCATTTTCCAACCCGAGAGTGCGGCGAAGTTGTATTGTTTCTTACTGGCGAAAGCGACGATTCCTGTCCGCGCCTTCACATGGGCGGCCAGATTTGCGCGTGTGGTGGCGTCGCTGTCGCCCTCGACGTTAAAGAGTCTCGGAGACGCCAGCATGTCGATAAGCAACTCCTGCTCAAAGCTCGCCCCTCCACCTTTTGAGTGATCGTATACGCTGTTCGACACCGTGAAGCCTTGCACGCCTTTGGTACGCAGGAATCCATCCAGCTTGGCCTGCGGGTCGCATTTGATCTTGCGCCGTACCACCGCGGCTCCGCGATCGTGCTGGATAACGTGCGCGAGCTCGTGAGCGATGAGGGCCCGACCGCTCTCGGTCGCGGGCTGGAACTCGCCGGGTGCGAACGCGATCTCCGATGCCAGCGTGTATGCGCGGGCCCCTATGCCTTGCGCTGCTGCACTAGCTGGCGCATCGACGTGCACGCGCACGCGTGAGAGATCGCGTCCGAAGCGAGGCTCGAAGTAGGCGCGCGTGGCTGGATCCAGCGGCTCGCCAGGCGAGCGCAAGACGTCTTGAACCGTAGCAGGAGCCATGAACGGCGCCGAGGTGTGCCCTGAAGCCCTTGGTCTAAAAGGCTCCATCTGCAGGCGTCCATGTCCGTTGTGGGCTTGCTCGGCTCCGCGGCCAGCTTGTTCTTCCAACGGGTCTTTCGCCCTGCCCAGTCCCAGTTTTGGCCGTACCGGCGCCGCCACCTCCAGTGTTCGTTTTCTCGCCGCTGCTTCGAAGCATCCCTCCTCGCCCGGTGCAAAGACTCGCATGTTCGTCAGGCTCCAAGCAAAGTTAGGCGAAGCGGATGCGCCTTCGCTTTTCGTCTCTGGGGCAAAATATCCAGTCGAGGACTTGGATGCCGGCGCAGACCTGGCAGCCTTCGTGGCTGGCTCTTCTTTGTTGAGAGAAATACGTGCGAACATATTTACACGCCTTCCAAGTCGGCCGTTTTCAACCCAGGAGACCGGTGTGCGCCGTTCCCGTGTCGATAAGAACTGATCTTGTGATACAGCGTTCTTTCGCCGGTTTGTAGCATTTCGGCAATCTCGCGCCGCGTCTTGCCCTTGATCTGCAATGCTTTTTCCAACAGTTCACTTTCGATGTGCCGAATCAACTCGGGCAGGGGCACTGATCGTTTCAGCATGACGAGCCACAACAAGTTGGCAGCTTGCCGGATCTCCTCTTGGTGCGTCGATCCGACACTTGCCGGCATCTGCTGGTCCAGCCAATCGGCCCGCGAAAGCGAACTGCCCTGCGCTTTGTTGAACAGCATGCGCTGCACCGCGTTCTCTAATTCCCGTACGTTACCCTCGAAGGGATAGCGATGCAGATACTGCACTAGCTCAGGTTCAAGTGAATCGATGCCGCCATACAGTTTGGCATGACGCCTGGCGAATTCGAGGATCAACGTCGCAATGTCCTCACCGCGCTCTCGCAAGGGCGGCAGACGCAAGTGGATGACGTTGAGACGGTGGTACAGATCGGATCGGAAAACTCCCGCCTCGACCATTCGCTCGAGCGGGCGGTTGGCTGCAGCAATGACGCGCACGTCAACTCGAGCCTCTCGATCCGAACCCACAGGCCGGATAGTTCCACGTTGCAGTGCATCCAGCAGTTTCGGCTGTAAGCGAAGCGGCAGGTCGTTCACGTCGTCCAGAAAGATGGTGCCCTTGTCCGCTGTCTGGAACAATCCCGCGCGGGCCATGTCGGCCCCGGAGAACGATCCCTTGCGATGGCCAAAGAGCTCGCTTTCCGCAAGGCTCTCGCTCACCGTGCTGCAATGGACAGTGACGAAGCCGAACCGGCAACGCTTCTGGTCCAGCCTGTGAATTGCGCGCGCCAGAACCTGCTTCCCTGTTCCGGTCTCGCCCTGCAAGAGCACGGTCACGTCGCTTACCTGCGCCGCTTTGTACGCACACTGCAGAAGGGGTGTCATTCGCGAGCACGTGGTGACAAATCCGAGTTCCGAGAAGATCTCGCGAAGTTCTTTCGAATTTGTCGCCTGTTGGGCCACTGTCCTTCACCCTTGGGCAGGATTTTATCCTTAGCCTCGATAAGAAGTCTCAGACGCTTAGACCCAAATCTGGAGTCTGCCAACGGCTCGACTCTCAGGTCTCCGACTCAGCAGAAACACCCTTTTCGCGGACCGAATAATAGGAAGACCTGCCGACTATGAAGGCTAGAGTATCGAATGTCAAGTGCAGCAGTGACGGAAAGGAGATCAAATTTATACAGGTGCTATGTTCTTAGCTCTCTCCTCCTACATATAATGTCATTAAGACATAGCGATTCCAAAGCAGAACCTCACCTTATACTTTTTAAAGCTTACCGGATCAGGTATTTCTGCCACTAAGTGCAATCTTGGAACCGGTTTTCCACAACATGCCGCACGGAACGCGGCCTTTGATCAGCGACGTGTTCAGCGCTTTGAGCGAGCACCCTTGGGTTTCCTCTAAGAAGCGCAATGAGTGATACCAGGATTAGGGAAAAGCTCGCACTGCAACCGAGCATCAGTTTCTACAACCTTTTCAACTTCGCGAATTTCGACCTGCCGGGGGCCGCGCTCAATGGATTGTTAACGGGAGCGGCTGGGCAGGTCAACGGAACTACTCGCATTGGCCATAATGTGAGCCGCGTTGGATTGGGAACAGGCGTCTATTCACTGGGCGCCCCTCGCCAATGCGAATTCGGGCTTCGGCTTACCTTCTAAGGCTACTCTGAACAAGCAGTTGCTGCCCCGACACAAGAATCCGCATGTTTCCATTTTCTCCGACAGACTGTGCGGAAGCAATGCCGGTTGACACTCTCGCGGCACTCAACAGCGCTGAACTATCATATGGGTGTTCCTTTCATTTGGTCGAAGGAACACACGAGTCGCTTCCGTGCGGGCTGCAATGGAGGAACTCGTGAAACTGTTTAAGAAAACAAAATCCAGATTTTACTGGTTCGATTTCACGGTTCGTGGACAGCGACACCTATCAACTGGCGAAACAAAAGCAGTAAGGGCCACGAAAGTGGCCAGCATGAAACTCGCCCAAGCGCTGGAGCACGGGGACTTGTTTCCCACCAAGGCTCCCGTGTTGGCCCAATTCTCGGAACGATTCCTGAGCTGGCTGGAAGAGGCCAGACTGGAAGAGAAAACCAAAAACTTCTACAGAAATGGCTGTCGCCTGTTGAAAGTCACAATAATCTTCGGCACGCGGTTGGCGGAAATTAGAACCGAGGATGCTGAACGATTGAAGTTTCCAGGCTCCGCCGCAAATGCGAACTGTGCGTTGCGGACTCTGAGGCGAATGCTTCACAAAGCCGAGGAATGGAAGCTCATATCCCGCGCTCCGAAAATCAAACTGATGAAGGAACACGGGCGATCGCTGAGACTTGATGATGTCGCGGAGGACAAATTGTTGGCGGCAAGTGCTCGCTGCACATGGCGCCCGTGTACAAGAGAGCTCTTTCGCGACATCGTTATTTTGATGCGCGATACCGGAATGAGAAATGAACGAGAACTGTTTCGGATGCGCATCGAGAATCTCAACTGGGAGAACCGCGTGATCTTCATACCCGATAGCAAGACGCCAGAGGGCCGAAGACTTGTGCCAATGAGCCGGCGCGTCTTCGAGATTCTGGCTAGAGGCGCTCCGGAACGAGGAATGATGGTTGGGTATTTCCTTCCAAGCGTTCTCGATCCGGGCATCTCCGGTCGGTCTGCAACTTGTTTCGCCAAGCCCGCGCCGAAGCCGGGCTTCCGAAGGAACTCGTCTTGTACTGTGCGCGTCACGATTATGGCACCAGGATCCTGAGTCGAACAGGAAACCTAGCAGCTGTAATAATGAAGACAATGGGACATCGTGATGTGAAAACGGCGATGCATTATCAGCATCCAGAAGTGGAGGTCGTGCGTGCTGCGCTCGACTACCTTGCACCGACTAATACAGCTGAAACGCGGGGTGAGATGGAAACGCCTTACGGCACACTCCATGTCACCCCTGAAAACCATCACCCTTGGGAAGTTGTTGAAAACCTCAGCCTTCTGAAGTTGAGCAATGCTGACGGCGACTACCGGCCGATCTGTCGGTCTAGTTGCCGGACAGACCAACCCGAACGTCGGGCTTCCGCCTCATAGAAGTTCCGAGCCTCCGCGTTTTTGACTGAAAGCAGTCGAACGTAGGTGGACCAAGGCAGTGGGAAGTGGCTAGCAAGAATAGTAGTACTTGAAGAATTATTGCGTATGTCATTGAATAACAGCGGTTTCAATGATTTTTCAGACGATGTCTGAAAGATCCTCTTGGTGGGCCATGCGAGGAAGAACCGCCGCATTTGGCTGAGGTTTACAACCCCAAAACCGCGCCCAAATTGGGCGGACAGATCTTTCGCCAGCTGCTTAATCAATTCGTCGCCGTAGTTGGCTCGGACCGCGCCAGATTGTTCCGTCTCAACGATTCGTCGACCGATTTCCCAGTACACAGCGGTCATGATCGAATTGACATTCCGAGCAGTAGCAGAGCGCGCCGTCTTGAGCAGTTCGACGATTCCGGATCGGATGCTGTTGTAATTCTCAATTATAGTTGTCATTTTCGCCATCGCGATTTCTCCGTCTAAATGGTTGGCGCTTGTCAGAGTCCCGTGCGAATTCCCAGTCCGATCGATGAAGGTTGATTGATTTCCAGAGCGGAAGTTTTCGAGACATCGGCTCCAAGTTGGGGGGCAAGTTTTGCCATGTCGTCGGTAAAGATGGTGGCCTCGCGGCTGGCACGGGAGATGGAGACGTAGGCAAAGCGGGAGTTGAGCAGGTCCGGGTGGATGCTAGTGTTAGCGTGAACGAGGACCCGTTCGGCGGTGAGGCCCTGGGAACTATGACTGGTGACGGCGTAGCCGTGGTCGAAATGACGATGCTCGCTGGCGCTGAATTCGATCTGGCGGTTGTTGTCGAGGCGAGCAGAGAGCCGACCATCGGCATGGATCGCCTCGATGGTCGCGAGGTCGCGATTGGCAACGCCAAGCGATTTGTCGGGCGCGGTGAACTGAATGCGGTCGCCTACGGATAACTCGCGTTCCATCTCCCGGTAGACGCTGACGCCTGTGAGACGGCGGGGATCGTAGGTTGCAAGTTGTTGATTCGTTTTCTCGACCGTGAGCTGGTTTGCACTAGGGTTGATCGCGACGATCGATGCGTAGGCGGCAGCTTCGATTCCGATAGCTTTACTGCCACGCGTATAGCGAACCACGTCGTCAATCTCGTAATGGCTTGCCCATGATCGTTCGGCTCCGGTCATGTCCTGACGTTGAACCAAGACGCGAAAAGTTTGATCTTCTGGGGCCAGGCTTCCATTGGCCTTCAACTCTTGGCGCACAGCCACGTTCAGCTCTCGGCGGGAAGCGTTGTCCGGTGACACCATTCCCGCCTCCTGCAGTTGCTCGAAAGGTCGGCCCGCTTCCACGCCTTGATGCTGGCGGATATCCCCGACCAGAAGCACGCGGTCATTAGGATCGAGCCGGGAAAGAAACTCGCGCATCTGGTTGGTGCTGGCAAGGCTCGATTCATCGACAAGGTAGAAATGCTTTTGCTCCCGTAGATCGGGATTTGCAGAGCGGGCGAGGAAGCCTTGCAGGGTTCCAGCCTCAATGCCTGCTTCCTTCAGTTGGCGCGCGGCGCGAGAGGTCGGGGCGAAGCCTTCAACCTGATAGCCCTGCCTTTCCGCAGCGCTGCGGATAACTGTGAGCGTGGTTGTTTTGCCCGCGCCGGCGAAGCCTTGGATTCCCTGAATGCGATCCGGCGAGCTGAGAACATCTTCGACCACGCTCTTTTGTGCCTGATTGAGGTGCGGGTGCTGGTCAGCGACGGCGATGGCCTGCGGACGCGGAAGAACCGGCTCGGTATGATTTTGGCCCTCACGGACTCTGCGGATAATTTCATATTCCGCCTCGATGGTTCTGGCGGTGGTGAACTGACGGCCGGGAACGCTCTGAGGGCGCTCGACGATTTGAAACTCCCCAGAAGCCAACCGGGCCTCAAGGTTGGCACGAACCTGGGCATGTGTGATTTCTCCCATCCCACGGCGGAGCCCGTCGCGAAGCAGAGCACGTTCATCCACAACCGCCTCGCGCTCGAAGTTTTTGTCACGGGAGAAGGTGAGAGATTCTCGAACCCGGTCCAACGAGTTGAGGGGCTTCTCCTGGTGTTGAGATCGTTCACGGGCCGCGCGTACGACAGCGTCGGCTTGGTGCCCAAAGTCTGCCGCCAGCTTCCGGTGCGCGGCCATTACTTCGCGCGGCGAATGAATTTCCTTGCGGTCACGCGTCGAATGCGCAGCAATCTCGGCAGCTTCCTTTCCCGAGCGGCCCGTGCGTTCAAGGTAATCACGGATCTGTTGGCTGCGCGGACTAGATGCATCGAGGTATTCCTGTGTGTATCCCTTAATCTCTGGTGCGCCGCTCCGTCCTGTGGTGATTTCATAGCCGAGTTGGCGAAGTTTGTAGGTCAACTCGGATTGATAGATGGCCGTGGCGAATTGCTGCGAGGCAAAAAGGCTCTGAGGTTGAATCGCGCGAGGATGTCCGTCGTCTCGCTCGGTCACGTTGAAAATGACGGTGTGAGTGTGTAGTTGTGGGGCAACATAGCCGTCAACCGGGCGGGCCGTATCGTGTTCAAACTTCGCGGCGATAAACCTGCCCGTGGTCTCAGGCGGATGATTCCCGCCGATGCGGGCCTGAGTGTAGTGTTCCAGCTGGTCGAGGGCAACGCGGACGCTTTCCCGGTGCGCTTCGCGGACGCGCTCATCGCCGCCAACAAGCGCGGTGAGCGAGACGGATTTCGGCGCGGAAAAGGTGGCATCCCACCCGGCCCGGTGCTCCATCGTCTTGATGCTCTTGCCTTCTGCATCCTGATACTCGTACGACGCTCGCTGCCGCACCAATTGCTCTCCGGTCTGTGGATGCTGGCCCTGGCTGAGTTTCGCGAAGTCCTCGGCAGAGACGATTCCGGCAAGGCCGAACTGCCCGGCCATACGGCCTTGCCATTCGCCCGCGATCACGCCGCGTTGCGACCAATAGTTCTGCTCCTTTGCAGTGAACTCCTTCTGGTGGTAGGTCTGCGCCTGGCCAGCAGAGAGCGGCTTGGAAATGGTCAGCATCGCAGTTACTATCCCCGAAGATTGAGGCTTTGTTGGGCGTTGACGTTCGTCTCTAGGTCGCTCTCCCGCTGCGGTATTTCAGTCGATGTCCGTGGGGATTTTCGGTGCGGAAGTGTGGGCACATTTGAGTCCGGCTTAAGCTCAAGCGGGCGTGCCTGCGGCTTATTCGCTCCGATGTTCTTGGGATCGTATGGGAGCTTGTCCTCCGGCGTATCGCGGAGATCGAAGTCCTTGGCAACAATCGGCACATCGAAGTACGGGAATGAGAAGCGCGTCACATAGTTCTCGTACTTCATGTAGGCGTGGAGGTCCGGGAGTCCGGAGATTTCGGACTCCATTACCAGCGGTTCAATCTGCCGGTCCAGCGAGAAATTTCGCCCAGCGCGAGAGCCGTCGAAATGAGTCTCGCGTAGCCGCTCGATCTCGACTTTTCCAATGAACTTGCTGACCCACTCGCCAGCAGTTGGCTCCTTCGTCTTCAGCCAGACGCTGGTTGCCGGTTGCGACAGCATCACCTCGGCCAGGTGGCCGTAAAGGTATTCCAGTTGGGCCTTACCTTGGAATCCGAGAATTACCGGATTCTTGCTTTTTCGATTTTCCGTAATTGCGGTATGGAGCTGAGGGAGCTTCTGCAAGCTCGCCAGCTCGTCGATCACGAACCACGCGCGCTTCTGGCCCTCTGTCGGCTCGTTTAGGAGACGCAAGACTAGCAGGTCGATCCATAGACTCTGGAGCGGCCGAAGTGCCTCACGTTCTGCTGGCAGTGAAGTAATGAAGATCCATCCCTGCCGCGTTTCGGCCCACTCCGTGGCTGACCATACGCCATTGCCCTCGCCCTTCTTGGGGAGAAGTCGGAGACTGTCAGCAACCAATCCAAGCGAGCCAAGAACACCAGCACGCTGATGTTCCGCCTTTGGGTCGATCAGGTGAGCATGCTCCGTCCCTTTCACCCTTCGATCGATCTCCTGCGGGTTTGACATCCACTTCACCAATTCCTCTGGTGTCGGGCCATACGCCATCAGGAATGCGAAGATCTTCTGGGGCGATTCAATGAAAAACTCACCCTTCTTATCCTGCGGCGATTGGAAGAGAGACACCGCCAGGGCCTTCGCTTCGGAGCGGCGGCGCAACTCCTCCGACGGTCCCCAATAAGGGCATCTCTTATCGAGCGGATTCAGGATGACATCACCATTATTTGGGTCGTAAAAGCGCTGGACGAATTCCCGTGCTGGGTCGTAGACAATCGCTGAATCACCACGACTTCTTATCTGTCGAAGGATCTGTAGCATAATCGCAGTTTTGCCCGCGCCGGTATCTCCAATGATCTGGATGTGCTGAGCCTCGGCTCGTTCCGGTATGCGAATCATCGCCTTCATTCCGTTGGTCTTGATGCCTATGCCGTCTCCTTCGACCCTGGTGTTGAACTCTCTCGGCGTCATCATCTCGGGGCCTTTCAGTCGTCGTCCGTATCTCAGCTGCTTCCGTCGTTGAACGTCCTTGGCGATGGAAAACGGGAGCTGGACGACCAGTGATACCAAACCGAAAAGTAGGGGGAGCTTGTAGAGGTCGAAAAGGCTGTTGCCACCGTAAATCGCACTCTTGAGGTAGGCATTCAGAAGCACGTCGATATAGCTCTGCTGAGGTCCCAGGTAAAGGAGAACATAGCCGTGCTGCAACGCAGGCTGCGACAGCGTAAACGGAATGGGTTTGTCGGCCGGTTCCGGTGTCTTGCCGTCTGTCACGTCGCCGTTCGTCGCCAGACGCGGAGGAATTCCGCCGCCGCTCATCATGAGCATCCTGTAATTGTCTTTGCGGCTCGCTCCAATCACTGCCGCCACACTGGACCGGATGTAAATCGGCGTATAGAACCGCTGTAGTGGGCTGTTGCCGAAGGTGAACCGGCAGTAAACAAACAGTCCGGTCAGAATGACCGCCATGAATACCGTGCCGTACGTGTAAATCGGGCTGTGCGGCGGCCAGATGATGGTTTCCTTACGTCCCCACTTTGTCATTGCCATTGCCTACTTCCTTTCTGCGGAAGTGCCCAACTTCCCGGCCAGTTGGTGTTTCGCCTCGCTGATTTCGTCGAGCAGTTTGTCGAACGCTTCCGGCGTCAGTGTTTGGCCTGCTGCCAGAGGCCGCAACACGTTTACCAGCAGCAAGCGAACACCAAGAATCTCGGCGAGGGATGGATCGCGGGCCGATCCCTTGTGCATTTCCTTGAGGATCACATCGCGTATCCATTCCCCGCGTGCAAGTCCCTGCGACTTGGCAAACTCAGTAACCCTTCCCAGCTCCTCTTTTGTTAGCTTCGCGGTCACGGGGAAGACGCGATTTAGGGCGCGGTCGCTGTCAGAAATGGCGTGTGCCGTAGCCTTCAAAATTGCCATGCTCCCTCGGATTCACAGGTGCACCCAAGTGCACTGGAAATCGTTATGTCCCTGATACCGCTGTAAGTGCACCGTGGTGCACTTGCACGACCCTCGAAGGGGTGGAGTGTCAAAATTCTTCCGGTGCGAAGCACCGTTCTTGCACCACCACGAAATTGAATGCACGATCACGCCTTCACCGCTCGCACAGAAGCCGTGGATTCCACCCCGGCCACAAGCTTCTTTTCAGACTGTTCGACCGCACCATTGCTTGGGCCTTTACGGACACGCAACGTGGCGGCAACCTGCTTGGCGTGTGGCGTCTTCAGGAAGTCCTGGAAGTCACGGTCTTTCGAGAAGACATAATTGAGCGCTTTATCCACAACATCGTCGGCGGATGCGTGGATGAAGGCGGCGTACTGATCGACCTGGGTGGCGGTCGTCTCATCCAGCCGAATGGAAGCACAGATGTGACGGCTCTGGTTGATCTCAAGTAGTGGCATATTCGTTCTCCTTTATAGGTAGTGAAATCAAGCAATCTTTCTACCGACATCTGGTGCGGAAGTCGGCGGTAATACTCGTTGCGCCTTGTGTTCTAGGCTGAAGCATGTTGCGCCTCGAATACCGGCTCGATTAGGAAGCGCTTCGTGTCGCGGTCGTATCCACGAAGGGCCAGGACTTCGCGGATAATGCGGCGGCCCTCTTGCCGCTCGACATGGACGACGAAATCGACGGCTTCTCCGATCTCCGCTTCGGTATCAGAGAAGGTGGTCTGCGCGTGGCTACGCATGACCAGATTGGCGAAGCGCGTGAGGGCTTTGGCTGCCGAGTTGGCATGAATTGTCGCGAGCGATCCCGCATGGCCAGTGTTGAAGGAATCGAGCAACGTTCGCGCCTCGATTCCGCGCACTTCGCCGAGAATGATCCGGTCGGGTCTGAAGCGAAGCGTGTCCTTCAATAACTCGTCGAAAGACACGTTGGTTTTGTAAGTACTGGTCTGGGATCCGACTGCAACTATGTTCGGCTTCCGGATCTGAAGCTCGGGAGTATCTTCGATAACGAGGATGCGTTCATTCTCCGGAATTGAATTGGCGAGTATCCGCAAGAGCGTCGTCTTTCCGGTCCCCGTTCCACCGCTGATGAGCAGCGTCTTGGCACTGCGAATTTGCTCCGCCAAGAGGTCTGCAATCGCCTGCGTCAGTGTGCCGCGAGCAATCAGATCATCGACCGTGTAATTGCGGCTAGTGAATTTCCGTATCGCAATCGCCGGGGCCGGACTCACAAGCGGGGGAATCCACGCCGCAATCCGGCTTCCGTCCGGAAGTTGCGCCTGTAGTCTAGGACTGTCTTCGTCCAGCCTTTTGCCGAGATGATTGGCGATGACTTCGAGGCCGGTGCGCAGCTTGCCGGCGTCGAAGGAAATGGTCGGTTCCTGGCACAATCTTCCATCGCGCTCGCAAGACCAAGACGAATCCGGATTGCCCATGATTTCGCTTACGTCTTCGTCGAGCAGCAGCGCCTCGATGGGCCGAAGGAATGGAAGGATCAATTCGAAGCTCATTGTGGGAACCTCACAGCGATGGAAGCCCAGCCGATAGCCGGGCTTCCGAGAGTGAAGAGCGAGGGCTTATACAGCCGTTTCCTCCTGGGGCACTTCATCGTGATCCTGATCTTTTGGGGCGGCGTTTTCGGCGCGGTCCAGCTTCAGGATCGAAGCGACCCGAATTTCCCAGACGCGCTGCTTCGTGTCCGTCTTCTTGCTCTCGTACTCCCGGCTGCGCAGTTCGCCTTCCACCTGAATATGTGCGCCCTTGGTGAACGTCTTGGCGAACTCCGAGAGCTTGCCGAAGACCACGCAACGGTGCCATTCGGTGTGCGAGATGTACTTGTCGTCCTTTTTGTAGGAGGACTTGGTTGCCAGCGAAAGGGTGGTGAAGCTGCCGTTGTTGGCGGTGCGAGCTTCTGCATTGCTGCCGAGAAAGCCGATGAGGGTTACTTTGTTCTGGTACATGACAGTGTCTCCGTTTGTTGAATTCGCCCGTTGTTGCTCGGGTCACACTGGGCGGAGCTTAGCGAGTGGGCCCGGCTCCCAAGTGCCGAAGGTCTGCTTTCTGGGAGGGGCCCGAAAGAAGTTTGAGAGGCGTTCTGTGCCGTGGTTCTCAAACTTGTTTTGGGAGGAACCGAGACCCCGAAGGGGCGCAGAATGCGAAGCAGAAGACCGAGTGCCGCCGGGCGCCGGAAAGGCCCCGAAGTTGTGACTGAACAAAAGACGGGATACATAACGGCAGACACGCTCCAGAGCAGAGTTCTCATCTGCGTATTGGCTACGGAAGGTCGCCACAATCGCAGCTCGATTCGATCGGGCATGTCCACAGTAAGAAGGACGCAATTCGCCACCGTAGTTGCGAGTCGAAAGGCTCTTGTTCGCCGACTCCACCGGACACGAGGACAGGCGGGAAAAGCCAGCCGGATTAGCAGCATGAAAGGACATGAATAAGCCTCTGGGCAGGTCGATCAATCCCTAGCTGAATGCCTGGTCGGCCCGGAAGCGCACGATGGTCAGACCGAGGGGGTTCACGGCAAGCTCATTGTTTTTCACATTCTCGCGAAAGACATAGGTGACGCTGGCTGTCCATCGCTCCCGCTTGAGTTCGGAATGATCCGCGGGGTTGGTGTACACCTTCTCGAACTCGATGCGTGCGGAATACGGAGACTGTCGCAGGTCGTCAAGGACGACGTTCTTGATCTCCACATCGACGTAGGGCAAAGAGCTGTCTTTGATGTAGTTCTGAATGCTGTTGTCCTTGCGTTCCTGGTCGATCACGGCGCGTTGCACGTCGCTATTGAGGAAGTAGAGCGACTGTGTTTGATCACGCTCGATTGTGAAACGATTGCGGCTGAAATACAGTTCTGCCCAGCGCGTGAGGTAATACTTGTTCTCCGCTTCCTGCGGACGGTACTGGAAGTTGCGATAGTCGATCGCTTCCGCGTGGCCTACGTCGTTAATCCGCACGATCATGGGGTGCATGTTGGCGAGGGCTTGCTGACTCTTAAAGGTGAGCGCCGCTAGGCTGATACACACCGCGGCGAGCACAAGAATCGTCACCTTCAAGTAGGTATTCATCACCAGTGGCTCGCCGTACTGCTCCAGGTAACGCTCTGCGGCTCGGGTGATTTCCGGGGTCGCTTTTGTTTCTACGCTCATCGAGACCTCCTTTGTCCTAGGGGGATTACATCGCCGCCCGTATGGCCATCACGGCCAGGCCCAGGCCCCCACCGTGTCCACCAGTACCTCCAGTGAATAAACTGTGCGTCATAGTTGGAATTTTGAAGAGGATGTAGATGTTAACCAGTACCAGAAGGACCAGAAGCGGTAGCGTCTGCACCATCAGTGAGGGGTCCGAAACGCTCTGGCCGAGTTGGATGTAGTAGTTCGTCAGGACATGAGACAAAACGTTCAGCGTGGCTGCCGCAACGACCTTGTAGAAGCTGAACCCGAGATATGCCTTGAGCCATCCCCAGAACAACCAATCGAGCTTGTCGAAGACAAGAAATGGGATAAAGATCGGTCCGAGTAGTCCGATGATCGTTGCCGCAATTGCTCCATAAGCCACAATTGCGGATACGATCGCGGCCAGCATGGCTAACAGGAATTGCACAACGAAGTACACGATCGCGTAGTAGGGATTCATCATGCTGTTCAATATTGACGGCCCTGTCTTGGACGATGCCGCGTGAATCTCGTTCAGCATTGTGTTTGAACCGTCCGATCCGATGAGGTTGACTAGACTGATTGTTCCGCCGTCGATCAAGCCCTTGATGGAAAAACCAAGTCCGGGAATAGAGCTGTCGTAGTAGTTCACCATCACGTATGCAGACGTGAGCAGCATGAAGAGGTTAAGAAACCTCCCCATGCTGAACCCTGGCCCGCCGTGCGCCGATGCCAACGCCTCTTGCACGCCGAACCAGACCATCATGATGGTCGCCAATGCCAGGACGATGTGAACTCCTATCGCTGTAATTGAGGGAGCGGCCGTTGCCGCAAGCGATTGGCACGCCTGAGCGATGTATTGAAAGAGACTCATATATCCTGCCCTTTAGCGTTTTGTTGCCTCAGTACGCCTGCGTTAGGAGGTTGGCGGACCCACTGCTCGTCGCGGTGATATTGGCGTTGTAATAGCTCTCATATCCAGAAGAGTCACGGAACGTCGATTTCATCGCGTCCTGCTGCTGCTTTTGGGCAATGATCTGCTGCAGCGCAAGGTTGGAGTTGATCTGGTTTGCGTCTTGCAATGTGCGTAGTTGCAGGAGCAGGGCCTGATTGATGCGCTGCAGTTCAGCCATGATGGTCTGCTGCGACGGGTCCTGGGTTTGGGTCGCGGCCTCCAGATTCGCAATGTCCGTCTGCCTGGCGGTCTGGTTGGCACGGATCGTACCGAGAGACTGCAGGTTGTTGGTCATCACTGAGTCGCTGATGTCAACAGTGGCGCCCTGTGCTGCAATCTGGAGCTGTCCGGCCATACTCGCGGTGCCGTAGCCGGGAATCATGTTATTGGTGTTCGGAACGCTAACTTGTTGGTACGCGGATGCGGCGCCCTTCCCGGTGTTTGCCGAATTGAGCCAACCCATCGAATTGCCATAGGTATTCGAGATTTGCTGCAGGAGTAGCAAGTCGGAGGTTGGAGACATAAACCGCGCATAGAGCATCCTGGGCGCGAGGATCATCTGGTGGGTGAGTTCGTATTGCTGCTTTGCGACGTTGTAGGCTTGCAGCGCTGTCGTGGCGATCTTCACGGTGTTGGTGAAGATCTGTTGGCCCTGCTCGATTTGCCGGACTTCGTTGGCGATGGATCTCTGTTCGTTCTCGATCTGCGTGACGGCGTGCCCCGCCTGTGTAGGATCGAAGACGATGCCGGACCCGAATTGTGCATTTGCGAACGGTTGCAACGCCGCAAACCCAACGGCGAGCATGGTAAGGGTTAGTTTCTTCATTTGTCTCGTCCCTTCGTCGCCGTTGGCCTCGTGATGCTTTACAGCGGTACGGCTTTACTGCTGCGCAGCGAGAATCTCCTTCTGGAGCTGCGCGAGACGGTCAGCCTGTGGCTTGCACCGTGCCTCGCGTTCTTTCTTCTTAGCTTCTAGAGCCGCGATCTCTTCTTGAGTCAGTTTCTTTCCGGTCAGAAGATCCCCCGATCCGGCGGTCTCCGGATCGAGACAGTCCTTGGCATAGGCCGGGTATTCGGCGTTGTATTGATCCTGCAACTGTTTTACTTTCGCCGTTTTGCTCTGACAGCCGGCAAGGGTGAGAGTCCACAGAACTAACAGGGAGAGGGCAACGATTCGCATGGACAGCCTCCTCAAAACGTCTGTGGAATAGTGTGGTTGGAGTACGCAGGAAGAAGCAAGTCCTGCGTGAAATACACTTTCACGCGGTGGCCCTCGCGAATCGTGATGGTGGGCGGTATCTGAAGGAAGCGGTCAAGGATAGTGGTTGCAGACTGCGAAACACTGCCCGCCGCCCCGTTCGTGAATGCCTGGGAACCACTCGTTGTAATGGTGCCGCCACCCTGCGTGATCTGGCTTGCTCCGGCAATCACACCCAAAGCGATCGAGGTGCCGAAAATTTGGAGGTAGTGGTTGTTGACCTTATCTTTCAGCCCTTCCTGTCCGATCTGATCCAGACCTTGGAACTGATCGAGATCGACGGAGTAACCGTCAGGCATAATCAGCCGGTGAAAAACAACGGCCATGCGCCGCTGTTGGCCAAACCCTGCCGCTCCAATCTTCTTTGCCTCGCCCAAAGCAACCGTTCCCTCGGGAATGATCACGTGTTGATGATCGTGGGAATACAACGGATTTGAGACAAGAACTTTGACTGGTCCTGCGGCATCCCCATCCAGGCGATTCATGAGAACCGTATCGAGAACCGAACCCTCGTAGACGAGGTAGGGCTGACCGACGGCTGAATCAACATTGGCCTCTAGTGGGCGTTTATAGCCTCCGGATGGGTTCTCCTGGTTTCCTTCGGCTGGTGGGGAGACGAGACTGCTGTTTGTCTGCCGTTCGCCAGGGCTATATTGGGCGGGCATCGTCTGGCCTTGCTGTTGTTGTTGCGGAGGATCGGCAGAGCGGGAGTACACAAGATTGGAAGCGAAACGGGAGTTGTCAGCCCGTTCGCGTTCTTTAGCAGCGATCAACTGTGCCTGCTGTTGTACAGGCGTGAGTTGCATCTGCATATTGCCCTGCTGCGCTTGCGCGCAAGGCTGGCCCGGAACGCACGGGACGGCAACGCCGGTCGGGCCGTAGGCCGCGGCTGCGGCGCGCTGCTGGGGCGTTGCAGATGCGAGTGTCGGATCTGCTGTCGCAGCAGCGGCCATAGTTGCCTGCTGCTCTTTCTGACGTTCGGCCTGAAGATGGTTTTTCAACTCCTGCACGTTGCTGTCGGTGTTGTCCTGCAAGGCTGGTTGTGGTGGTTGCCCTTTCGCGGCAGTCTGCTGTCCAGGCATCTTCTTACCGGACGAACTGAAGAGCGCCGCCACAATCACGAGCAATACCGCGCCCAGATAAACGAAGGTCTTGATGTTCTTCTGCAAGACACCCTTTGGCAGTTCGAGGTTGCGGCGCAACGTTGGCTCGGCGTGCGGTTCTGTGCGGGGAGTGAAGGCATTCTCGGTCATGACGGTGATCCCTTGCGCGTGAATTCCATCCGCTTCTTTCCCAGCTCCACATATCCGCTGTCCATGATCTTCGGGATGATGTACGTCCCTTCCCTCAGGTCATAGGTGACGAGGTTGGGCTTGCCGTCCTTCATTTCGTACACGCTGAACTTTTCAGGCGCGTTGGTCTTGATGTATGTGAACTTGTCATCGTGATAGATCGACTGGATGTTGAAAGGAGACTCGTTCGCCTTGTAGGCATAGTCGAACTTGAGCTGTGTTGGATAGGCGCTTTTGTACTCATCCACGGCCTGTTCAACATGCGATTGCAGAGCGGCAAGCTGCTGCCGCGATTGTTCGAGTTGGGCAGCAGGCACGAACTGCGGAGGGCCGCTCGCGGCCACAATCGCTGAGCGGTCGGCGGGCTCGACGATCACCTTCAGATCAGGCGCGGTAGAGTTGGGTCCGGATATGTCTTGAAGGGTGAAACTGTAGATGTTGCCCTTGTCCGTAATGAGATTCAGGTTGGAGCTGATGCCCTGCTTCGCCGGATGTACAAAGCAAAAGTTGCCGACCACATCCACGATCCAGAACTCCTTGTCACCCGTGGCTGCTTCCATGATTTTCTCTGTCGTGGGGAGTTCGATAAGGGTCGTATATTTCACCTTGGCGCGGATGGGAACGATGTCCTGCGAGTGATACTGCACAGTGCGCGCAGAGTCTTGGGCGAAAGCACCGATGGAAGAACAAATCAAAGCGCAATTGACGACGAATTTCAGATGCCGCATAGAGCTCTCCTTAGCGGTTGTTGTTCGAAGTTGATACGGCCAGCGCGCGCGGCTGGAATGGCCACTCTTCCGCGAGATGGCGAAGGCCATCCGCAAAACCGTGGCGGTCAAAATACTCTTGCTTCTTGAGGTTGTCGCGAGCGTTGTTGGTCGCCATCCAGTGCGAGACCGAATCGACGTTCAAGTGCACTTTCTTTGAGCTCTGCGCCTTACGAATCAGCATTTGGCCAGGCGGAACAAGGCCGTCGATAAGGTCCAGTTCCGTGTCGTTCAGATGAAACGCCTCTCGGTACACTTCCCGGTTCATGTCCGGGTTGGCGAGGAAGATCTTTGTGGGGCAGCTCTCGGCCACTATCGCCAGCATCCCCGATTCCTCAAGCTCTTTGATGGATTGCGTCGCCAGAATCATCGCCGCTTTGTGCTTGCGCCATGTTTTCTGCGCCTGCACCACATAATTGCGGATTGTCTCGTTCTTGATGAAGAGCCACGCCTCGTCGAGCAGGAAGAACTTGGGTGCGTCGAGCTTCTTGGGGTCAGTGATCTCATTCGATGCCCGATGCAAAACATAAAAGAGCAGTGGTTCCAAAACCTCGGGCGCATCGTTCCAGCCGTGGAAATTGAAGGTCTGGAAGCGCGAGAACGAAAGCGTGTCCTCGGCATTGTCGAAGAGGAAGCCGTACTGCCCCCCACGGGTCCAGCGGTAGAGGCGTTCTTTCAACTCGCCGATGATGTTCCCAAAATTCGAAATCGTGCGCTGGTTCGGCTCCAGTACGTAGATGCGCTCGATCGCGTTCCACAGTCGGCGTTCCTCCTTGAAGTCGATCCGGTAACGTTGCTCGTTACCCTCAATGAGCACGCGGAAAAAGCTGAAGAGAAACTGCAGGTTCTCTTTGGTCTGTGGCAGCGAGAAGGGGTTAATGGTGAAGTCCCGCGACTCCTGGCCCACATTGAGATACGAGCCCTTGAATATCGTCGTAAGGGACTGGAAGCTGCCGCCGATATCGAAGATGAAGGTCAGGAGCTTGTACTTCTGCGCGTTTTGAAGCAGAAAATTGCACAGATACGACTTGCCACTACCGCTCATCCCGAGAATAAGTGTGTGGGCAACATCGCCGGTGTGCAGGTTGAGATAGTAGGGCGTGCTGTTGTCGGTTTCGACGACTGCCAGGTACTCCGTGCCCAGATGCGCATTCGTCTTCTCGCCGGGAAGGATCGTGAAGAGAAAAGACAGGTCCGCGTAGTTCGTGTTCAGCAGATACAACCGGCGGAGGTTGAGCGCATAGTTGCCCGGCACAGTGGCGAAGTAAGCGTTCAGCTGGTTGTAGGTTTCAGCAAACAGATTGCCGTCCGCATTGGTGAAAAGGCCAGTAAATTCCGCCACGAGCTGATCGAGTTCCGTTCCTGACTGGCCATACAGCACAATCGTGAGCGAGAAGTCACCGAGCGATTGACCGTCACCCAGAGCGCGAAGGCAATCCCCAAGATTTTCGATGTCGGCTTGCTTGGACTCGTCCACCAGCACATCGCGCGGGTTCGTCTTGGTGGCGTCGTTGCCCATCTGCGAGACAAACCCTGTTTTGGACATATTGAAGTGGCGGCGTCGTTTGTTCACCTCTTTGCGGGCCTTGTCCGCGGGGAGCGGTGTCCACTCGGTGACGACATAGAAGTTGGCGGGGATCTTCAACAGCGGCTTCGATGTCGGAGTTGACCACCTGATAGTCGAGAAACTGCGTGGACTGCGGCCTGCCGGCAATACGCCAGTCGTCATAGTTCAGCAATCGGCGGAAAAACCTGAGCTGGTCCTGCTGATTCAAGACCTCGATTTGCATGAAATCCGCAAGCTGCCGAGCGAATGCCTGCACGTGCTGGTCGAGCCGTTGAAGATCGCGCTCGATATGCGTCCGCAACAACTTCTTCATGCTGTCGTTGGTGAACTGCGATTTCAGTTCGGCAATCGCGCCCTCTGGATCGCGCAGCAGGCGAGCTAGCGCCGTGCCGACGCCGGTCTTCGACCGGGAGCCTTCGAGCAGGATGCAGTAAAAGATTTCAACCTGATAGAGATGGTCGCGCTTCGCTTCAAAGAACTTCCGTCGCTGGTCAATAGCTGCCGCGACAATGGGGTCATCGTATGTTGCGAACGGTATGTCGGGGCGGTTCGATTTGAAGAGGTATTGGTAAACATGGAAGCCTGGGCCAAAGGCTTTCAGCGCCGCCTCCAACCGCTTCACTGCATACTCCTGTTGCGAACGGTCGAGGCTTTCGTAATCCACACCCGGAATCCTGAGAACCATGCCTAGATCGCCACTTTTGGTAAGGAAGGCCGTCTCGTTCCAGAAGCCATAAAGGTTGATGTGGTCATTCAGTGCCGCACTCTCTTTCCAGGGCTTGATGACTTTATCGAGACGCAGCATCACACGACCTCCACGCGGGGAACTTGCTGCTTCGCGGCGTCATAGCGCAGCTTGTAGCGTTCGGACTTTGCGAGGATGCGGAGGAATGCCGGATCGCTGTTCGTCACCCAATGGCCGAAGGCAAAACCGCCGATGAAGACGGCTATACCGGCGAGGATGGAATTGAAGAGATTGAAGGCCCCGACCGCGCCGACGCATACGAAGTAAAAGAGCGTACGTTCCACGCCCAAGTAGGTGAGTGGTTTATGCAGGCTCTTGAAGACTCGATTTGTGCGTTTCTTCTGATGTGGTCTGTCTGGCATAGCTCCCTCGTCGAAGCGCGAGTTGAAGGTGGCTGGAAAGGGCGCTATACGCCCCAGAGCCAACTCAGGACATTCACCGCGAGTACCGCAATGCCAGTTCCGGCGGCAACGCCGGCCAGTGCCTTTTTTGCGCCAGGTTCGCCATGCGCGAAGCCGTAGCCGCCGATCACGATTGCTACCAGACTTGCAACTTTCGCGATTGTCCCGGTGAAAAGGCTTTGGATAGCGTTAAAGCCGGTATCGAACGGGGAACCCTGTGCTAGTGCTCTCATGGGCATGAAAACAAGTAGGGTGAGCAGAGCGGCGGTTATAAGCGCCGATTTCGACCCTCGAAACGGCTTGATTGGGTGTCCGAAACGGAATCTTACTAAACGTGACATGTCCACCTCCGCAGCGCTTTAATGCGACTGCCTTTCGCGCAAAACTAACCGCACCCAATCAACAAGTCCAACGGCATTGCTGCGATCAGTTGTGCTGAAGAAGAACGTCTACGAAGATTAGAGCGGCTCTATGGAAGGAGTTGGTGTCGAGGTGCGCGTGAGAGCACCTTGTAAACGATTCGCAATTAAGGGCAACGGCATTTGCGATCGCTCTGCATGTGCTTTTGACGGTCACAAGGGAAAGCTTCACAGCTTTTTTTCCCTGAGAACAATACGGGTGGTGACACGCATAAGCGCCAACTTACGGAGAATTCTTCTGGATTGCCGACCATCCACCCGCAGCCCTTGTGCTGAATGAGGCGAAGCAAATTACAATCGAAGAAGCGCCGCTCAGTCACAGGCTCGATTTTGTGTGCAGCTATGGCATTGTGACAGGGGCTTTCATTTCTGAGCACACACTGAGGCGGGATAAAGCGTAGCGGGCCACCAACGCCTGCGGAGGACTAAATGAAGAGGTGCTTTCGATGGCCGATGGTGAAGCTTACTGTTCCGGTTCGTAGTTAATGGCTTTCTTCAATTGGGTTTCCAATTGCCAGTTCGCCCTTTTCACAAGGGCATCAACGAACCCTTTATGAGAGCTCACATTGTCGAGAATTCCTGCCTGCTTGAGAATCTCTTTCCACATCTCTGCCGCGAGGGAGTAGTAGCGCTCAACAAATGCTCTGAATAACGAACCGCGCTGAAAATCAGTGCGCTGAACGTTCAAGGGAACTTGCCATACGCCACGGAGATCAATGTCCGCAGCATTGAGGCCGGGGACGGGGATGTGCTTGAACAGATTTGCGACCTCATCCCCCTTCTCTTCGTCATCGTCCTTTGGCCGACGCATCCGATGAGGCCCCCTTCCCTCGAACTCCAGTTTTCCTACCAGGAGTCCATTTTGCGACCACCGAAAATGCGATTTAATGACCTCGAATGGGTCACTGCCATATGAATCCCCCGGCGCCTTTCGCGCGTATTTGTGACGATAGACGCCTCGGAGTTCATTGGCGTTCCACTCTTCCGAAAATTCCAACTCCGTCCCTATCTTATCGTCCTTGTAGGATGGCGCGGTCAGGCAGAGGTCGCCTTCCTGATCGATGAACATTTTGAAAAGTGATTCGACGGAAGATAGCAAACAAAGTCTTCCCTCTGGATCTTTGGGAATCAAGAAGCGAAATGTTCCCGCCAGACCACTTGTCTGTTTGTAATCGTAAGTGAAAACAAACTCTCGAAACCGATCCTGCATGCATGGAATAGCATTCGGATCGATTTCGGGAATTGAAAACGGCTTGGGCTCGATAGTTGTGATTTCCCCTTCGCCCCTGGCAACTTCGATAGGAATGTCCACGTGGACAGCAAGTGTTGTCAGAATCTCCGAAGCCATCTCCAACACCATTACCGGGTGGTCAAAATCGTCACGATACCTGTCTTCTCGCCATCCGTGCTTTCGCGACCGCATATCTAATGCAAGCGTCACTCTGGTGCCGTCGCGATTGTTGTCACTACGCCGAAGAACAACGTAACGTCCCGCTGAGTTGATTTCGACCGACAGAGGCTGTTCCCTTGTACCTTTGCTTCCAAACCTTTGAGTGTCTATTCGCAATGAATCCGCTAGCATGAAATACGACATTACACCCATTCCAAATTGACCAATCGGCTGGAAGTCCAAATTCTGCTGCCGAAATTCCGCCGAATGGTAATAGGAGCGCCCGATGCGCATGAGAAAGTTCTCAACGATGTTCTGATCCATCCCCGCACCATTGTCGTCACACACGAGAATCGCTTCATCTCTCGCTCCGTCCCAATGATGCTTGGTGGAAAAACGAATTGCTGGCGTGTAAGACACTCCCAGCTTCGTGCTAAGGGCTTTGCGGTGGTAGCACGCGTCGAGTGCGTTTTGGAGGAGCTCACGGAACACCACGGCTGAGTCCCCCCACAACTCTGTCCCCATTAAGAGGCTGACAATTCGGTCGTAATCCAGTTGGAATTTGAAGTCGGCGTAGATGTATGAGCCATCCGATTCGATGAACTCCTTCCTTACGTCCTTGGTCAAATCGAGTGAGTATCTTTCTGTGATTTCTTGCCGATTGTCGTGAACAACTAACCTGCAATCCCGCCGCTCACTGTCCATGTAATCGCACCATTCGTTAAGACCTCTTTGGATCGCGGGATGAGCGCACTTTGCTTCGAGGCGGATTTCATCTGGCGTGATTTTGTAACCAAGAACTGCGCGATGTTTCGCCCATTCTTTGGCTGACTGTTCCCGCGCGTGTGGAATGACTCCGTCCTCCGAACCGGTCACACGCAGATCGAGCATTATGAAATCCAACAAAACTTTGGGAGTCCGCTCCGGGTCAAGGTCGGCTAAATCGGCGAGCCGCAGAATGACCGCGCAGTATTGCAGGTTCAGTGACAATCTACCGATATGAGCATCGCGGCGGAAGTCTTCGCCCTTAAGTAGCGTGGCCGAATCCCCGTGCGATTTGCAAACGAGGGCTACGTATTCGGCGTAGTTTACTTCCTGAACGCAAATCTTGTTATCTGAACTCCCTTTTACGCCAAAGTGCGCCAGAATGAAGTCAGCACCGCGTTTGGCATGACTTTCTCTGAGGTAATCCGTGTAAGCAACATCGTGAAGTTGCCTCAAAACCAAATCATCCGATGTTTTGGATGGTGAATCTTCTGTTTCTGATCTGTCGCGGTGACGTTCGTGTGAGCGAATCGCTGATTCCCAACTGTCACGTGCCGCAATGAATGCTTCGTAGTCATTTGATTTCAACCATGCATACAGTTCATCTTGGGTGGCTGACATACCAATGTCGTGGAGATAGGCAGCGTAAAGAAGAATGGAGATCTCGATGCTGCTGAGTTGGGCAAGCGTTCGCTTCGGAATCACCCTCGCCATGTTCTCGGCCACACGGAACGAATGGTCAGGGTCGTGGAGAGTGTAGAGCGGAAACGACCGGGAGACTTGTTGTAACAGGGGCCACGCCTCCACCGCTACGGCATTCACTCGCGAGGAAACTTCGGCGGCCTCAAATCCATCGCGTGCTTCTTGCTTTTTGAGAAGCTTGAATAGCTCAGTCTCGGTAATCCGGTGGCCTGCCATGTGCTGATTCTATGCATTCGGGCAGGGGTCCGCATCTCTATTCTTTAGCGAACTCCTCCAACTTCATTTTCCATTCCTTTCTTCAATGCCTTCTCTTCTGCGCACGAGTCCGATTGGTCGCGGATCAGTCGCCATGTGTTTACGGATGGCACTGCGCTCCGGCGCGAGTTGCGAAAAGATGACGGGCTACTCGGAAACAATAGCTCTTTCAGGCTCGGGCTTATCGTGGTCACACGCGTGCTCGACCGTCGGCCAATCCGATCTTCCAGTGCGAGAGATGCAGAAAGCCACTCTGATCTGCAATAATTTTCTTATGTGCGGACGCTATCGTCTATCGCGGAGGAAACAGGTTGTTGAAGAGTATTTCGACACTGCCCCGGTGGAACATGACTGGAATCCCCGATACAACATCGCCCCTACCCAGAATGTCCCTATCATCCGCCAAAATCCGAAGGAACCTGTCCGGGAGATGTCGTTTGTTCGCTGGGGACTAATTCCATCATGGGCTAAAGATTCGTCTGTCGCGGCAAACATGATCAATGCAAGATCCGAAACTGCGAGCGTCAAGCCTGCGTTCCGGGATGCACTGAAATGTCGCAGGTGCCTGATTCCCGCGGACGCGTTCTACGAGTGGAAGAGGATCGGGAAATCGAAGCAGCCATACTGTTTCGAAGTCAATGAAGGCGAGCTGTTCGCTTTTGCAGGGATTTGGGATCGCTGGAAGAACGCCAGTGGCAACGCAGTGGAAACCTGCTCGATTCTGACCACGACGCCGAACGCCCTGACCGCTGTTGTCCACGACCGTATGCCAGTCATCCTTGATGTCGATTCTTACGATCTGTGGCTCGATCCGGGGATGAAAGATATGGGTTCAGTTTCCGAACTGTTGAAACCCTGCGACGCTCAGATCATGCGTTCTTATCCCGTGAGCACTCGCGTCAACCAGGTGGTTAACGACGATGAAGAATGTTCTGCACCCGTGCAACCTATCCGGACTCAGATTCAACTGCCTTGGTAAGATTTCGCTAGTGCATGCAGCAGCGGCGGCTGGCGCGCCCCTTTTAGTCAATATTCGCTGCTCTCGTGTTTATGCGTTCAACGCCTCTCCACCAACGATGCCGCCGATGGGCGTCCCGCTCAGAAACCGATCCAGAACGTCAAATCCTGCCTGGAATGGAGTTCAGCAGGTGTTCGGCAAGCCGGATGATTTGCAGAATAACGTCGCGGTCGACTGGTGCCGACGGGAGACCGTGGGCAATTCTAGTTCGTTGCTGTCTCGCGGACTCGACGAGCTGAACTTGTTCACGGTTTAGACGACCTAACGCATAAAGCTCCCGGATCAGAATGGTCGGCTGGACGCGGACTTTCCCTTTATAGCCCGCGTGGAGCGCGCTCCGACGGAGTGCAGCCTCGAGCGCCGCCCAAGCCAAGAGCACTGCGGCGGACTC
>WNGN01000316.1_pt1 | contig 28966 bp, 29 predicted proteins | sample 5400561 | NCBI WGS metagenome assembly WNGN01 (sample SAMN13153379, study PRJNA577476) | soil metagenome | isolation source: 115 cm soil or saprolite under Garry oak tree replicate 2 | place: USA:California | collected 2016-06-15 | reverse complement strand
TCGTGGACAGGTCTCCGGTCACGTACGACTGGTAGCGGGTGTACCAGGTGTTCGTCAGCCAGAGGCCATCTTTCACCTCCGCGAAGATCTCATCCCGGGACCGGTCTCCGGGCTTCACGAAGATCGCGTGAGGGTCTGGCGAGACGAGACCCGCGTTCCCCGTCGTCTTCGTCCGGGACTTCTTTGCCGTCGAGGTATTGTGCAGATAGGTCTTCAGGACTCCCTTGTTCACGAGGACGTTCCTCCGGGTCGGGACGCCTTCTGCGTCGAAGCGCTTCCGTGTAATCGACTCGGCGGAGCCATCATCGTACAAGGTCAGTTGTGACGACGCGACCTTTTTCCCGATCTTCTTGCCGAATGGGGAGAGCCCCGCCATGACGGTCCACGCGCCGAGGCGTCCGCCCGTCTGGTCAGTCAGAGACCCGAAGATGAGCGGGTCGAACACGACCGTGTATCGTCCGGCCTTCCCGGGTTTCGGAGACCGCGCCAGGGTGGCGATGCGTCCCGCCTTCCGACCGGCCTTCTCGGGATTGAACTGGGAGAGCTTCGTTGCGCAGGCGATCCCATGGCCGCTCGACTCGAGCGACACGAGTGCCCGGATGGAAAGGTAGAGGCTCGCCCGATGGTCATGGGCCTCCACGCCGTTCGACGTGGCGAGGAAGTGCTCGTCCTCGTACTTCCAAAAGGACCCCGCGCATTCCTTCGCGCCCTGGTCCGTCGCGCCGCTGATCGCCGCCTCGACATACTTGCCCCCCTCGTCTAACGAGAGGACCTTCGGATCCGGCCGAACGCGTGCGTACCGGAATGGGCCCTTGGCGATTCCGACGTAATCAGGATTTTTCTGGGAGCCCTTCGCGATCTTCACGAGACGCTCGACGGCCGCGTCGAGCTGGGTAAGGTCCTTAATGTCGCTCGCGAGCACCCGCTTGTCGTAGACGAAGAAGACGGACGCCGTCGATTCGCGCCACCGGTTGCTGATCACGGCCTCGTTCTGCGCGAACCGGATCTGGTATGAGCGGTTCGTGATGACGTCCGCGATCGCATCCTGACAGCCGAGGCTGATCGCCTTCTCGACGATCCGGGAGGACACATCTTCCATCGGATCACCTCAGGTACACGTTCCGAAGGCGGATCGTGGGCCCGCCCATGCTTGCGTCGAGCGCCTGGCCTGGGTCGGACTTGCCGCAGAAGCCCGCCTCGAAGTCGAGGTCTTTCCCCACCGCGTCGACCGCGGACCAGAAGGCGGGCGTCGTCAGCTCGATGATCGTGTTCCGAACGGGGTGCTTGACCTCTCCGTTCTCGACGAGGTACGCCTCCCGCCCCGCATACTTTGCGTTGTAGCGTTTGTCGTCGATGTTCCACTCCATGAAACTCTTCATGTAGACGCCGAATTTCACGTCCTCCAAGAGCTCTTCGACCGAATGGTCCTTCGGCTCCACGCACGTGTTCGCCATCCGCACGATCGCCTCGACGTTGTAGTTCACCGCCCGAGCCGCGCCGTTGCTCCGGGTGTGCATGGCCGCCGCGGTCTCGCGGTTCTGCAGAAACTCCGAGACGCGGCCTTCCTTGTAGAGATAGCGGCGGCGCGCCTTCACCCCCTCGTCGTCCGTACGGTAGTACGCGATCGCGTGCTCGACGGTCGGATCATCGACGACGTTCACGACCTCGGACCCGACCCGCATGCCGATGCCGTCCGGCGGGATGAACGACTTGCCCGCTTGGCTCGCCTCCCGGCCGAGGACGCGGTCCGCTTCGGTTGGGTGGCCGCACGACTCGTGGGAGGCGATCCCTGCCACCTGCGGTCCGGCGACCAGATCCATCTTGCCCTCCGGGGACTTCTTGCCCTCGACCAAGGAGCGTTGCATCGAACGGGCTTCATCGATCACCCGCTTTCTGAGGTCCCACGCGGCGATTCCTTCCCAGCCGCCGGACCACCCATAGTTCCGGTACGTCTGTTCGACCTGCCCGTCTTGCGCGACCGTGAGGAAATAGAAGACCCGAAGTCGAGGGCTGTACGATCGGATGCGAGACCCTTCCGAGTTCGCGAAGTACTTCACGATGCGGTTGTCGCTGAACTGGAAGTACCGCGCGGGGATCTTGAGCCCGAGCGCCAACAGGTCACGGTCCACCGACTGGACCTCCGCAATCTTCTCCTCCACGGACACGTCGGCGAGCTTCCGCTGCTCCGGAATCGACCAGTTCATCTCGATCGCGTCTTCGTGCGCGAACGTGATTTTCGTCTTGCGCCGCGAGGCTTTTGCGACCTTGATCGCGTCGTCGACGATCGCCCGGACATCGGACTTCGTCCGCAGGTTCGTGGCCGCGAATCCGAGGGCGCCGTTCACGAGCACGCGCACGCCCACCCCACGGTCTTGGCCGACGTACAGCGCGTCGAGGACGCCGTTCTTGAGGATGAAGTTCTCCTGCTCCTGGTGTTCGTACCGGGCCTCCGCATACGAGACGCCTTTCGTCGTCGCATAGTCGAGCGCAAAATTCGCGAGATCCGTTTCTTCCTCCATGACGCTCCGCTCCGAAAGCGGCCCGGAGAGCACGGCGTCGGGAATGAAGATATCGAATCGGTGCCGACGCCGCCCAAATCCTTATGGCGGCGCGGGGATTCGGGCCGGGTCCATGCCGAAGGGAGACCGCCCGATCGTCCTATACCCCGCATACTTCGACCTGGCGCGAACGAGGGACCAGGGCCGGCGCGTCGCGAAACGATGGGCCGTCGAATCCCCCACCGCCCAGGAGGTATCCGCGGCGGCGAAAGCCCTCGGTCTCCAGCCCGAGCTCGAGGAAGGGAAGGCGTTTCCTTCGACCCCGTGGCGGAAAGAGGGACGCGTCCTCGTGCGGGCGGACTATTACAAGACCTCGATTCTCCAGAAGGTCGCGCAGCGAATCAAAGAGTCCCGGTAACGGCCTTCACCGGTGATCTTGGCCGGTCCGGACATCCTCGACGGCGCGTTTTCCCGAGGCGACGAGATCGACGGAATGGATGACCGCGCCGAGCTCCCGGAGCGCGTCCTCGACACTCGGGTAGTTGATCGAAGGCCCCTCGATTGTGACCTTGACGCTCTCCGTCTCCTGGTCGACCTCGTCGAGGGTGCACGTGACCCCGTCGACGCCTTTGAGGCTCGACAGACGGACCGACATGTCCACCAAGGACGGCTTGTGGGGCTTCAGCACGTCCAATACAATCCGCTTGATGTCGGTCAACGGACGGTCACCCCGAGGGAACGGCATCGATGGGGACGTTCGATAATAAACGTTCCGAGTGTCGCGTCGTTTTCACGCCGTCGTGACTTCTGCGCCGGCCGGCCCCACGATCATCGTGTGCTCGGTCTGGGACACGATCCCGCCGCCGACATCGAGGAGCGCCGGATACCTCATCACGGTCCCGGTCCGGACCAACGCGTTCAGGAGGGCGGGCGCCCGCGGCTCGAGCCGGTGGGCCCAACGTTCGGCGAAGGGCAGGGTCTTGAACTCGTCGGCGATGAGCCGCAAGAACTCGGTCATCTCGACCTGCTTCTGTGGCTTCACCTTCAACACGCGATAGATGTTCCCGCCTCGGCGGCCATCGACCTGGCCCGCGCCGGACGACGCGAACGGCTCGATCGCCACGACCTCGCCCGCCCCGAGGAAATCGTGGCCGTGGGCGATGTTGGGAACGCTCTTGCCCGCATGGAGCAGGTACCGCTCGATCGTGTGGCCCGTGAGATTGCGAACCGGGCGATATCCGTGGGCCTCGATGGCCCGTTGGATCCCCTCCCCGATCGCCCGCGTCGACACCCCGGCGTGGACCGCTTCGATCGCGGTCTGGAGCGCGAGTTCCGAGGCGCGAACGAGTTCGGTCCAGTTCCGCGTCCCGACTTCCACGGTGACGGCCGTGTCCGCGATCCAGCCGTCCAGCTGAGCCCCCAGGTCGAGCTTCACGACGTTCCCGTGGCGGAATCTCAGGCTGTCGTCGTGTGTCGGCGAGTAGTGGGCGGCGACGTGGTCGATCGAGATGCATGTGGGGAAGGCGGGCTTCGCGCCTCTCTTCCGCATGAGGTCTTCGACCTCCTCCGCGACGTCGAGCAGCGAGGCGCCCTCCTTGACCAGGGAGACGGCAAGCTCACGCGCCTCCCGCGAGATCCGACCCGCCCGAAGCAACGACTCGCGCACGTCGGTGTCCATTCGCCTACGCTCCTGGACGAATCGGACCTTGCCGAAGGATCTTGGCTCTCGGCCCGGAGAGGTCCACGACGGTCGATTCTCCGCCGAGTAGCGTCAGGCCCCCATCGACGTAGAGATCGACCCGGTCTCCGAGTTGTTTCCACGCTTCTTCGCAGGTGCTCGGCGCAGGCTGACCATGCCGGTTCGCGCTCGTCGAAGTGACCGGACCAAACGACTTTGCAAGGAGGCGGGGGATCGGATGTGCCGGCACGCGAAGCGCGATCAGGCCGTCCTTCGACACAATCGCTCGCGGCGCATCGGCCGTCGCCCGCAAGACGACTGTGTACGGTCCCGGAAGGTTCTTCGCGCAGAACGCCTCGGCGATTTTAGTTCGCTGCCCGAAGCGAAAGACGTCCCCGACATCCGCGACCGACATCGAGACGGGTAGGTCTCGGGGTCGCGACTTCGCTGCGTACAGCTTCTCGACGGCTCCGGCCTGGAACGGATCCGCGGCGAGGCCGTACACGGTGTCCGTCGGATGAACCACGAGGCCGCCGGCCCCTAGGATCTCACGGATCCGGCCCAGCGCCGCCGGGTCCAGAAGATACTTCGTACCCAGGGACTGGGCGACAATCCTCTCGACCACGGCGGTGCACAACGACGGGTCGCCTAAAGGCTTTCTGGAGTTACACGTACAAAAGGTACGCGAGCGGGTGCGGCGGGTCCGCGGATGGCGCGTAAGGATCGAGCCGCAAGCCCGCAGTCTGGGCGAGCTTCGGGATGATTGCGCGCGTGAACGGTGCGGATGATTCGGACGTCTTGAGTTCGCCGAGCGGACGGAACGCGGCCTCGCTCACCTCGACGCGATCCGGTTGCGGTTCCCCGCCCACATAGGTCATCGCGAAGATGAGGAAGGTGTCGTTCGCGGTCTCGGTCACCCGGTTGCGGACGCCGAGGATCGGTCCCGCCCGGCCTTTGATGCCGGTTTCCTCCGTCACCTCCCGCTCAATCGTCTGGACGATCGACTCGCGCGGCTCGACGTATCCGGAGGGAATCGTCCAGAGGCCTTTCGACGGGCCGTACGTCTTGCGGACCACGAGGAGTTTCCCATCACGGACGAGGAACGCACCCGCACCGACTGTGATCGGAAGGGTCGCGACGTTGAGGGCCATGGCCCCCGTCACGCCTCCGAACGAGATGGCTTTATCCCAGGTCTCGTTCCTCGGCCACCTCGGTGGGCCATGCAACGGAAGGTCACGTTCACCCCTCGCCGTTTCCTGAAGAAGATCTGGCAGCTCGGGAACTTCGACGTGTCCCCCGACGGCCGGCTGCTCGCGTTCGCGGCGAACAAGGGGGACCAGTGGTCCGTTTACCTCCTGGACCTTCGGACGAAGAAGGATCGAATCCTCCTGCAATCCGAGCAGTCCGTCTTGAATCCGGAGTTCTCTCCGGACGGCCGGTGGATCGCGATCCAGTCGGACTTCGAGGGGGACGAGAACTACAACATTTACCTCGTGCCCGTGCGGGGCGCGCACGTTCAGAAGATCACTGATACGCCGTTCGACAGCGCGTTCCCCCGATGGTCACCTGACGGCACCAAGATCGCCTTCCTCTCGAACCGAGATGGCGACCGAGACAACGTCTTCGTCGTGGACACCGGCGGCGGCGACGCCAAGCAACTCACGAACGTGGATGACATCGTCGGCGAGATCGCGTGGCGTCCGGACGGTCAAAGCATCGCCTTCTCCGCGGGTGTGGGCCTCCTGGACTACGTCGGACTCGTCGACCTCGCCGGTCACATGGAGAAAATCGTCGCTTTCCCCGACTCAGAGAACGCGATCGCGGGGGACCTCGGCAGGCCGAGACCCTGGTCTCCGGACGGTCGGGAGCTGGCGTTCGTGTCGAACGTTCACGACCATGTGGACATCGGCGTGCTCGTTGTCAAGACGAAGAAAGTCCGGTTCATGGTCCAGAGCCGGTGGGACAAGGCGATGCCTCTCTGGGCGCCGGACGGAAAGCGGATTGCGTTCCTGGAGAACCGCGATGGGAACGTCCAGTTGAGGACCGTTTCCCGAGACGGCAAGGACTCCCGGGCGCTGTCCCCCGCGAAGGGTTCGGCAAGCCGGGCCGTGTGGACCCCGGACGCCAAGGGGTTGTTCTACCACCATTCCGAATTCACGCGACCCACCCAGCTCATGCTCCGGAGGGGCGAACGGTCGGTGACGCTCGTCGACAGCCTCCGTGAGCCTCTCTCCAGGGACGAACTCGCCGACGGAAAACTCGTTCGGTATCCGAGTTTCGATGGCCGAAGGATTTCGGCGTGGCTCTTCGTGCCGCGAAAAGATCGCCGCCGCAACGCCGCCGTGGTGGATCCACACGGCGGTCCGGAGTCGCAGACGTTGAACGACTGGGACCCGCGGTTTCAGTTCCTCGCCGCCGAAGGGTTCACGATTCTCGCACCGAACTATCGCGGTGGGACGGGCAACGGACGCGCCTGGCGCCGCCTGAGCGACCGCGACCTAGGCGGTGGGGACATCCAAGACATCATCGCAGGTGGTCGCTGGCTCATCCAGAACCGCCACTGCGCGCCGGACCGTCTAGGGGCGATCGGCGTGAGCTATGGCGGGTACGCCGTCGCCCATGTCCTGGAGAAAGCGCCGGAGTTGTGGACGGTCGGCGTGAGCATCGTCGGATACTTCAACTGGCTCACCGCGACGACGAACGAGCGCGGCTACCTGCGGCGATACGACCGCCAGAAAATGGGAGAGCCCGAGGCCGACGCGGACCTGTATCGCAAGTTCTCCCCAATCTACTTCCTCGACGAAATCCGGGCCCCGGTCCTCTTCACCGGCGGCGCCCACGATCCGCGCTGCCCCGTCACCGAGGCGCGGGCGATGGTCGAGGAGATGCGCAAGATGGGCAAGGTCGTCGATTACCTCGAGTTCGCCGACGAAGGCCACTGGCCTCGCAAGATGTCGAACCAGATCCGACTGAATGAGCGGGCGCTCGCGTGGCTGAAACAATACTTGCCGGACCGCTGAGCCTCACGCGCTCGCGCGGATCGCCTTGAGGAGCCAGTCCATGATTTCGGGATCCGCCTGAGTCCCCATCGTACCGATCCGGATCGTCTTGCCTCGCAACGGCCCGAGGCCGCCGGAGATGTAGATGTTGTGCTCGTCGCGAAGCCGCCGGACCAACCGGTTCGGGTCCACGCCGGCGGGAGGGGCGAAGCACGCGACCGTGTTCGACAACAGGTTCGTCGGTCCCAGGGGTGAGAAACCGAGTCCCATCAAGCCGTCTCGCAACCGCGCGGCGACTTTCACGTGGCGGGCAATGCGGGCTTCGAGACCTTCTTCCTTCACGAGGAGTAGCGCGCGGTGGAAGGCGTAGAACAAGTTCGAGGAAATCGTCGTCGGCGTGGGATGCCACTCTCCCCACTCCCGCTCGTACCGGTCCCACGTATAGAGGTTGAGATACCACCCTTCGACGGTTTCTGGATCCGTCGCCTCCCACAGGGATCGAGCGACCGCGACCGGCGCGATGCCGGCCGGGGCCGAAATGCACTTCTGGGATGCGCTGAACGCGGCGTCAATCCCAAGCTTCGCGAACGGCAGAGGAATGCCGCCCAGGGACGAGACCGCATCGACAATCACGGCCGCGTCCACGGCGTGCGCAGCCTCGACGATCGGCTCCAAGGGATTCGTGATTCCGGTCGACGTCTCGTTGTGCACCACCGCCACGGCCCTCGTCGGCGTCTTCAGGGCCTCCCGCAATGCCGGGATGTCCGGGCCCAAGCCCCAATCCGACGAGACCACATCAGCCTTCACGCGATGGCTGAGGAGGACCTCTCGAGTCCTCTCCCCGAAGAAGCCGTTGGAAACGACGACCACCCGGTCGCCAGGTCGCAAGAACGTGTATGCGATCGCCTCGAGCCCTGCGTGGCCTGGCCCCGCGATGGGGAACATATGCGCGTCGGGCGCGGACCAGAGATCATGCAACATCTCACGCGTCTCGCGGTGAGCCTTTACCCAGGCATCGCCGTAGTGAGGCATCGCGGGCTTCGCGAATTCTTCGAGCACGCGCGGGGGGAGTGGGACGGGCCCCGGAATCAGCAGAAGCCCCGGTTCCATGGAATCGGTCAACGATGGGTGGGACGCTACTTCAAACTGTCCCGACACGTTTTGTCACGGAACGGAAGAGCACGGTCAGTCTCGGATTCCATCCTCGGACACGCTGAAGACCGCCTCCGCCTCGGGCAGGTTCGGGGAGTCGATCAGTCGAGCTATCCGTTTCCCGCCCTTCGACTTGCGCAAGTAGACGCGGAACGTCGCGCTGTGGCCGACGATGTGCCCGCCAACCGGCCGGGTCGGATCCCCGAAGAACGCATCGGGCTTCGCGTGGACCTGATTCGTCACGTAGATTACGGCGTTGTGGATGTCTCCGAACCGCATCAGCTCGTGGATGTGCTTGTTCAGGAGCTGCTGCCGTTCCGCGAGCACGCCTCGGCCGATGTACTCGGCTCGGAAGTGCGCCGTCAAGGAGTCAATCACGATGAGCCGGATGGGGAAGTCTTGCGTCAGTTCCTGTGCTTTCTCGACGAGCAGCATCTGATGATGGCTGTTGAACGCCCGTGCAATATGGATCTTCTTGAGGATCGCCTCCGCGTCCAGATCCAATGCTTCCGCCATCTGTCGGATCCGCTCGGGACGGAAGGTCTGCTCCGTGTCGATCCACACGACCTCTCCGTTCAGGCCCCCGTCGTCCTCCGGACGCGTGACGTTGACCGCCAGTTGGTGGGCAAGCTGGGACTTGCCCGCCGAAAATTCACCATAGCACTCTGTAATGGCCTGCGTCTCCAGGCCGCCTCCCAAAAGTTCGTCCAGGGCCTTCGAACAGGTCGTCAGCTTGGCCACGGACTTGCGGCGTTCCAGGATGACGTCGCCCGTCTCGAAGCCGCCGATGTCGACGGCCTCCCGCGCCGCGATGATGATCTTCTGCGCCACGTTGGTGCCGATCTCAGCGGCGTCCGCGACCATGGTGGGCGAGGCGACCGCCAGCCCCATCAGGTCCGTGAATCCGGCTTCCTTCAGCTTTTCCGCCGTCGCCGGCCCCACGCCGGATAGGTCCTCGATGGACTTGATGGCCTTGACTGCTACCGCCACCTTGTCACCGTCTTTCTCATCCTTGACCATACATAAGGCGGTAACACAGGGGGGTGTGTGAAACTATCGCTTTTCACGTGTAATGGAGGTAGAAATTCGTCGGATTACGGTTCTCTAATTGAACCGAATCGCCAGGTCCGGAACCTCGAGGAAACGCGACAGATCGTGTGCTTCCTCCTTCGCCTTCGTTCGCGTTTCCTTGCTGAAAGCCGTAAACATGTTGACGTCCACACGAAGCTTGCGAGGCTGGCGTTCATAAGACCACGTTCCGGCGACCCGGCCATCCACCAACACGACCGGAGCGAGCCATCCTTGGTCCTTGTACACCTCCTTGTAATGGGTTCTGTCGACGAGGTGATCCCGGTCCCGATGCCCGAGTAAGTAGGGGTCGAAGCTCGGAAGCAGCCGTACGATTCCGGGTTCGGACGCCGCCTTCTCCAGTTCCGGGAGGTCCTTCCTCAAGAGGAACCCGGGTCGGCGGCCCGTGTCCACCTCGACAAGCTCGTTCCGGAGCCGGTCCAAGATGACTCGAATCCGTCGAACGTACACGCCGGACCAGGACCATAGATCCTTCGCATCGGCCGGGCCGAACGCGCGGAGGTGCCCGCGAACCAGCGCGTCCTCGGCCGCCTCTTCCGTCGGCAAGGACCGTGGCCCGCGAAGCCATCGATCCACTCTCGTGAACGTAATCTCCTGGCCGTTGCTCGGACCGAAGCACACGAGCCCCCGCATCACGGCGGGGCGGACGAGTTGCCACGAGGTGTTGGATCCCGTCGTCGTGCGCCCCCACCCTCCATCTATCCAATCCTTCGTCTTCGTCCCGAGCCGCTTCGCCAGGTAGCCGACGAGCTGGACCCGGGTGAGCGGGCCATTCTTGAGGGCATCGAGGATCATCGCCGTGGTCTCTTCTTCCCTCAAACCCGCGCCTTCGATCCATCTCTGCTCGCGCGGCAGTCTTGTCGGCATGAGACCGCGGAGATACAGGAGGAGTTCGTTCGATGCCAGGAGGTGCAACGCCCCTCGCATCGACCAAGTCTTGACGATGGTCCGTTTCCGCACGAGGGCTCGCTCGACATCGTCGACAGTCAGCTGGCGAAGGCGGACCCAGAGAGCAATCCGCGCCATTGCGGTCACTTGCGCTTGGACTCCGCAGACATCTCCGACGACGTCCGGGAGCCGGCTGCTGGAGGCGCGGAGGTCCAGATGGTGACGGTGCATGCGGAAAGCGGAAACCCGAGCCTCACTGATTGTGAACTTGTCGATTCGATCGGTCACGTTCTTTCGGACGCGAGAAACCGTATTCATGGTCTAAGGGTTTGGGGCGCCTGGCGGTTCGTTGCCGTCGAACGTCCGACCGAGTGCTTTTAACGCGCCGAGTGCCATCCTATCCACCAACAAAGGAGATTGCCCATGGCCAGCTTGCCCGTCGAGCCTCCCGTGCCCGTGGTTCCATTCAAAAACTGCCCGATCGCGACGAGCCTAGGAGTCCTCGGCCGGAAGTGGAGCTTGCTCATCATCCGGGACATCGGATGGAAGCGGGCCGACCGATTCAACGGCCTCCTGCGCACCATCCCCGGTCTGACCCCGAGGATGCTCGCGCTTCGTCTGGGCGAACTCGAAGACGCCGACATGATCCGGAAGGTCGAGGAACACCACTCGCCCAAGCTGGTCCGCTGGGCGCTCACGAAGAAGGGAGAGGACATCATGCCGGTGTTGATGCGCCTCGTGGCTTTCGGATCCCAATGGTTTCCGGAGCGGGTCTTCGAGGACGCGCAGCCTCGGAGCCTCGCCGAAATCTACCCGGAGAGCGTGGCCACCCATCCGTGGTTCACCGGCGAGCCTGAGTAGCCGGACCTCGCACTGGAGTATTTAACGGTCCAGGTTCTGAGGCCGTAGGGATTGGATTTTGGCGGGTAACAACAAGTAGAACAAGTCAAGATTGATTCTCTGTGCGAAAGAGTCCCTTTGCGCCGGAGAAGACCGAGTTTGACGTAGCGTAGAAGCGATTTCCGGTCGTCATGAAACCTCAACGTGAAAGGCTCGTGACGGAATTGACGACAGCGCGTGTGACCGTCCCCCGCGTGGCAATCGCTCGGTGGCGGGCTGCGATGGGCCTCATGGGTTTGGGCCTGGGGACTTCCGGGGTGGGACTCGCCTGGGACTTCTACGTCCACGAGATTGCCCGCGACGTCGGGGAGGTCGAATCGATTTTCGCGACGCCTCACTTGGTGATCTTCGCGGGGCTCGGGATCACGGCCTTGGGCTTCCTCCTGTCCCTAGTCTCGGTCCGATTCCGCGGGCAGCGCCCAGTCGATCCCGCGTAATCGGATGCGAGGCACGTGCTCGGCCGAAGACCCGGGGGAGGCTCTGCATGGAAGAAAACCGATGTCGGCTTGTGCCTCGGGGAGTATCACCTCCCCATGGACGCGAACGTTCTCGAGGGGGGAGGGCTGACGCCGCAAGCCGCCGTCGCAGAGATTCGCCGAATCGAAGGTCTCCATGGAGCACTCGCTCGTCGGGCGAGCGGCCTCACTTGGATGATCTGGGGCATCGTGGCTCCGGCGATCTTCATCAGTTATGCTCTGCTGAGCATCCTGGTCGGTTTCCCCGGGGATGGTAACGGGTACCACGCTCTCTGGATCTTGTTCCCTGTCCTCTGGGTGCCCTGGGCCGCCATCGGTTTCGTTGCCACCGCCACGCTCTGGCGCTCCGTCGGCCTCGTAATCCCGAGGCGTTCGGCGCGGATGCGGGAGGGCGTTCTCACGGGCGCCATCATCGTGGGGATCATCTTCGCCGGCTTCGCGGCGATTGCAGTGTCGCGGGTGCCCGTGGTCGAGTTCGCTTGGGTCCTCATGGCGCAAGGGATCGGCGTGGTCATTGTCGGCCTGCTGGGCTTGAACTGCAACGATGCCACCGAACGGCGGCTCTGGATCCTCGGAGGCATCCTCTTGGTGGCCGCAGCCCTCGCCGGGAGCCTCCTGCTTGGGAGTGAAGTCCTCCTGGCTCGTCAATGGTTCACGCTGATCTCCCCGCTGACGAGCGGGCTCGTCCTGTTCGGCGGGGGATTGTATCTGACGTCGAGGGCGTAGGCTCGGCGGTTGCGTGGCGCTGCCCTCCCTGGACCCCATCATCCATCAGGCGACGCGCCTCCGGATCGTGGCCCTCCTCTTCCGGAACCGGACCGCGGCGTTCACTTGGGCGCGGGACACGCTCGGCCTTACGGACGGGAATTTGGACACCCACACGAAGCGCCTCGAGGAGGCAGGGTACATCCGCCGGGGGCGGGTCCTCACGACCGGCGGCTTCCAAGTCCGACTCCGAATCACACCGGAGGGAGACGCCGCGTTCCGCGCCTATCTCGAGGCCTTGCGGGAGTATCTGGCACTCGAAACCGTCGAGCCGACACCGTCCGCGTCGCTGCCCTCGACGGACCGTTAGGCCTCTGCGCGAGGCACATTTTTCCATCCGCTCGCCATGCGAGATGCGATGCCGGGCCGATTGTCCTTCGACCGCGTCGCGGCGGTTTACGACGAAACGCGCAGCCTTGCGCCGCGTGCGATGTCTCGCGTGCTCGCGGTCCTCGTGGACGAGCTCCATGGGAAACGGGTCCTCGAGGTCGGGGTCGGCACGGGTCGCTACGCCGTGCCTCTCCAGAAGAGTGGCATTCGCGTCGTCGGCGTGGACATCTCGCGGAAGATGGTCGAGTTCGGTCTCGCAAAGGGCCTGCGGGATGTCGTCTTCGCGGACGCGGCACGACTTCCCTTCGCGCCCGGATCGTTCGATGTCGCCACGACGAACCATGTCCTCCACTTGATCCCGGATTGGCGGGACGTGCTGAAGGAAATCGCTCGGGTCACGAGAGAGACGTACTTCACGGTCATCGAACGCTCGGACCGCGTCGAATCGATCAAACGGGAATACGACGCGCTCGTCAAGGGAGCCGGGCATGATTGGTCCCACCCCGGGTTCCACGAGAAGGACTTGCCCGGACTCCTGAAACCCGACTTCGTGATGCCGGTGGGCCCGTTCCGCGAGACCCTCCTGGCGGACTCCGTCCTGGAGGAATTGAATGGGCGCACATATTCGTCACAGTGGGATGTCCCTGAGGAGATTCACCGCGGCGCGATGGACTCCCTCCGGACCAAATGGAAGGGGAAGGAATTCCAGCGGTCGTACACGCTCGAGGTCACGTTCTGGCGCTCGGAGCGCCTTCCACAAATCGCAGAGGCTCAAAGGTCGTGAGGCGCGCCCGCGAATGTGACGAGCGCCTCCTTCTCGAGAAAGTGAAGGGTCCCAGGAATCACGAGGCAGTGTAGCGGAGGCCCCAGGTCGCGGTCGGCGAGGTCGGCGATGGGGCCCGCGAACCCACGGGCCTCCGGCGAGCCAACCCGGCTCAAGACGCAGCCGAGCGTCTGCTGGCCGAACTCAGATGTCTTGACGGCGGCGGCCATCCGAAGCAATGAGGCGATCGCATCCCGCGGTGCGAGGAACGACCCATCCTCCCGCAAGTCCAGGAGGACGAGGGTGTGGAGGCCCATGCGACGATTCTCCAGGATCACCTCGAGCGGGCTCGTGGGCGCAAAACCAGGGGAGGAGAACGGGACCGTCGTCGTGCGGCCGAACTTATACACTTGGAGACCCAGCGAGCCTGCCGCGGAAGTCACAATCGAGACTCCGTGGACAATCCGAGTGCGAATCTTCGCCGCCGCCGCTCGCAGGCGGAGGTCGATGTGTGTCGTGGCCGACATCGGATCGCCCGGAATCAGGAATGCGACCGTGCGGCTCGCGGCGGCAGTGAGGAGGACTTGGCCGTCCTCGACTTCCTCGCGGCTGAGTCGGTGAATCTTGCGGTCGATGAGCTTCTCCACCGCCTCGAGTGATGCGCCCGGCAATGCGGATGTGTATAACTCCGCAAACACGACGTCGGCAGAGCGAGCCTCTTCCAACCCGCGAAGGGTGATCCCCTTCTCGTCGTCTAACCCGAGTCCGACGAAGACGAGCTCCCCCATCGAGGCGTGAGGATGGCGGGGAGGCTATTCTCTTTTCCTCCGCGATCGCGGACTGGAACGGTCGTGGGTGAGCGAGCACAACGGACGTGTCTGAATCCGAAAGTCCTTAACCGCGAGAGACGGAATCGCGGAGTCGTGCGCGCATGGTGTATCGTCGTCCCTCGAGAGCGCGGGGAGGAGATCCGGCGCCGGTTGATGGATCTCGGCCTGTTGCACGAGCATCTACGCATCGTCCGGGAGGGAGAGCGGTTGTTCCTCCCGACAACAGAGCGAGTCGACCTTGGTTTCCCAATGGAACAGCGGGAATTCGGCACGGGATTCGTTGCCGTTCGAAGCTACAAAGACGTGGTCGAAGTGCCGGACGCTCTGCGCCGATCCCTTCCCACCTCCTTTGATGTGATCGGAGATATCGCCGTCCTGAAAGTCCCCGAAGAGTTGCAACGTTACCGCGAGAAAATTGGACTCTCGATTCTCCGATGGAATCCGAAGATCCGGGTCGCCGTGCAGGATCGAGGGGTGAAGGGCGAGCGACGAGTTCGATCGATCGAGGTCATCGCGGGCGAGCGGAGGACGACGACCGTGCATACGGAATATGGCCTTCACTACCGCGTCGACCTTGCCCAGGCATACTTCAGCCCCCGGCTGGCTTCGGAACGAAAGCGAATCGCCGATCGCGTCTTCGAAGGCGAAGTGGTCGCGGACCCGTTCGCCGGCGTGGGTCCGTTCGCCATCCTCATCGCCAAACGACGTCGGCCGAGGCTCGTTCACGCATCGGACGTGAATCCGGCGGCAGTCGAGTTGCTCGGTGCGAATATCGGGGCCAACCGGGCGGCCCGCGTCGCCACGCACGAGGGCGATGCCCGTCACATCCTACGACAGATCGCGCCCGTCGACCGCGTCATCCTCGACCTGCCACACACGGCGTTCGACTACCTCCCGGACGCGTTCGCGGCAATCGGGGATCGGGGGGTGGTCCACATGTATCGCATCTTGGAGCGGGCGGACGAGCGAGCCGCGGCAGACCGCATCCGAGGCATGGCTGCGCAGGCCGGTATGGAGATTCGGGATCTTCAGCTCCACACGGTCCGCGCGTATTCGCCGACGCAACACCACGTCGCGTTCGACGTCACGGTCGTTCGAGCGTCACACCGCGCTGACCCTGGTACGTCCCCGAGCGCTTCTCGTACGTCTCCGACGAAGGAGACTCCAACGACAGGAAGACGATCTGGGCGAACCTCTCGCCGATCGGAAGCTCCAGGACATCAGAGCCGCCATTCAGCGCGCCGAAGGTGAGGGTGCCGGAGAAGCCGGCATCGATCATGCCGAAGGCCGCCAGGACACCCCGACGGGCCCATGTCGTCCGAAGCCAGAGTTGACCCGCGAGGTGTCGGCCGAGCGTGACAGACTCCCGGGTGCTGACGGCAAACCGAGTCGCAGGCGGAATCTCGGCGACACCGCGCGTCGTCCGGTCGTTCGAGGATGGGACGAGGACCTCCTCAATCGTGACATCGTACCCGTTCGGCGTGAGGTTCTTCTCGTCGAACGGCTCGATCCGCAGCTCCCCTTTGGCCAAATACCGGCGGATATCTCCGTCCGAAAGGAGGGCCATTCCGTCAAGTATCGATCGGAGTCCCATTAAGGATTGCGAGAATCACGGATGAGAGGCGGGCCATAGGGTATTTACGGGGCGCACCAGTCGAACGTCTGTCAAGAACGACACAGGAGACCCAACCATGTGCGCCATGACTTTGGAACGCCAACCCGGCCGAGAAAGCTGCCCCCACGCGGATGCCGAAATGATCGGATCCAACGTGAGTGCGGAGTTCATGCGGTGCAAGGTCTGCAACCAAATCTTCGTCCTGCAAGCCGGCCGAGTGTGGGCGATCCGCTCCACGCGCATGCCGGTCGTTGCGATCCGCTAATCGCCGAGCGCACTCGTCCCCGCGGCCCTCCGAAAGTTTATGCGAATAGCGCAGCTTAGGCCGCGGGAGGCTCCGCGATGGACTTTCGACTCACGGAAGAGCAGAGGCTCGTCCGTGACACCGCGCGGGATTTCGTCGACCGAGAGCTCATCCCGCACGTCCGGGATTGGGAGGAGAAAGGCGAGATCCCGAAGTCGTTCTACCGAAAGATGGCAAACCTCGGCTTCCTCGGAGCGCCCGTTCCGGAGAAGTACGGCGGGGCCGGCATGGACTACGTCTCGTTCATGCTGCTCGTCGAGGAGATTAGCCGCGGGTCCTCGTCCGTCCGTACGACCGTTTCGGTCCAGACGTCCCTGAGCGAGACCTCTCTCATGTGGTTCGGATCGGAGGCACAGAAGGAGGCGTGGCTCGTCCCCCTCGCGAAGGGGGAGCGGTTCGGCGCGTGGGCGATCACGGAGCCGGAGGCGGGTAGCGACGCGGGGAACCTCGCGACGACCGCGCGACTCGTTGGAAACGAGTGGGTGCTGAACGGCCAGAAACGGTTCATCTCGAACGGCAGCATCGCGGACTACGTCCAAGTGTATGCGAGGGAGCCGGGTACCAAGCGCCACGAGGGGATCTCGCTCTTCCTCGTGCCGCAGGATGCGCCCGGGTTCAAGGTCACCCACGTCGAGACGACGACGAAGCTCGGGCTGCGCGCGAGTCCGACCGCGGACCTGGCCTTCGAGGATTGCCGCATTCCGAAGGAGAACCTGATCGGCAAGAAAGGCGACGGATGGAATCAGGCGATGCGGACGCTGAACAGCGGTCGGATTGGCATCGCCGCCGGGGCCGTCGGCGTGGCCCGGGCCGCCCTGGAGGCGGCGTCGAAGTACGTGAAGGATCGCAAAGCGTTCGGCCGGCCGATCGGAGACTTCCAGCTCGTGCGGGAGATGATCGCTCAGTCGGCCGTCGAGATTGACGCGGCGCGACTCTTGACCCTTCGCGCGGCGCACCTGCGGGACCTGGGGCAAGACAACACGCTCGAGGTCTCGATGGCCAAGCTCTACGGGGCCCAGATGGCCCAGCGGGTCACGGACTGGGCCGTCCAAGTGCACGGGGGATACGGATTCAGCGGCGCGTTCGACGTGGAGCGCTACTTCCGCGACGCCCGCATCCTCGGGCTGTACGAAGGCACGAACGAGATTCAGAAGCTGATCATCGCGGAGCGAATCCTGGGACCGTCCTCGAAGTGAGAGGTCCGGCGCATGGTGGCCTCGGTCGGCGACTGTATTTTCTGCAAGATCGTCCGCCGGGAAGCCCCCGCGAGCATTGTCCGCGAGGACGCGTCGACGCTCGCGTTCATGGACATCCAACCGATGAACCCTGGGCATGTGCTCGTGATCCCGAAGGCTCATGCCGCATACGTCGAGGACCTGCCGCGTGAGGCCGTCGGGCCGATCCTCGAGGCTTCAACGGAAATCTCGCGCGCGCTGCGCACGAGTGGAATCCGGTGCGAAGCGGTCAGCTTCTATCTCGCGAACGGGAGAGAGGCGGGACAAGAGGTGTTCCATGTCCACATGCATGTCATCCCGCGGTGGCGCGGAGACGGGTTGGGACTTCGCGTACGCACGGAGCGCGGCCACCTCGCGGATCGGAAGGAGCTGGATAGTCTCGCGGCGAAGATCCGCACCGCGATGGGTCGGTCAGCCGGCTGAAATCTGTTCCGTGATCTTCCGGATCGCATCCGCGGATAGGACCTTGCGGGCGGTCGGGAACAGGCTCGTGTTCTCCTTCCTGAAGTGGTCCCAGAGGAACTGGATCAAGAAGATCCCGTGGCGGTTGAGCTCCTGGATGGCAGGCCATGAAACCGCATCGCGGCGCAGATGCTCTCGCGCGTCGTCGAATTTTCCGATCCCCCGTCGTATCTCCTCGTGCTCGGACATGACGACCGTCACGAGCGTCCCGTAACGGCCGATCGCCATCTCAAGGGCCGGGAGAAGCGCCTCGTCCTCGAGGCGCAGATGGGGCATCAGTTCCTCCGCGAAGAATCGGACGGCTTCGTCGAGGATGATGTCGTTCCCCTCGCGCGTCTCGCGGGTCGCCATCATCTCGTCCAGGGTGGCCTCGAGTTCCGTGAGTTTGTCGACGAAATCCTCGTGCACTCCGATGAGAGGAGCGAAGGGATCGTCAGACGTTTCGCCCATCGGCTGCGACTACCGACTGTCGGCGTAAAAGCCTGCGCCTCACGGTGCGAACCGCGCCGGCGTCCGCGGGAACGGTACGGCGTCCCGGATGTGCTCGAGCTTGCAGATCCATTGGATGAGGCGCTCCATCCCCATGCCGAAGCCGGCGTGCGGCACACTCCCGTAGCGGCGGGAGTCGAGATACCAATCGTACGCCTCCGGGTCTTCCCCCTGTTCCTTGAGGCCTTTCTTGATCGCTTCGAGGTCCGTCTCCCGCTCGCTGCCGCCGACGAGCTCCCCGACGCCGTCGCCCCCAATCACGTCGAATGCGAGGACGAGGTCCGGGTGTTTCGGGTCCCGGGCCTTGTAGAAGGCTTGCGTGATCCGCGGATAGTGCGTCACGATGATCGGCTTCGACTTGCCCTCGGTCAACGCGCGCTCCTCGAGGGTACGGAGGTCCTTGCCCCATTCGATCTCGACCCCTTTCTTCTTGAGGACCTTCAGCGCCTCGTCGTACGTCATCCGCTCGAACGGCGGCTTCACGGCCTTCAGGAATTCGGGGGCGCGGCCCATCGCGATGACGTCGTCGGCGCGCTCCTCCGCGACCCGCTGGCACGCGTGCGAGATGACGCCCTCCGCATGTTTTATCACGTCGTCCATCCCGGCCCACGCTTGCTCCATCTCCGCATGCCAGTATTCCGTCAGGTGCCGCGTGGTGCGGGATTTCTCCGCGCGGAACGAGGGACCGATGTAGTAGATCTTCTCCATGGCGAGGACAAGGGCCTCCGCGTACAATTGCCAGGACTGCGTCAGGTGGGCCTTCCGGCCGAAGTATTCGAGCTCGAACAGGGTCGACCCGCCCTCGCTGCCCGCGGGCGTGATCATGGGCGGATGGACCTCCCAGAACCCCTGGTCCCGGAAGTACTCGTGGACCGCGCCGAACGCCGTATGCCGGATTCGGAAGATGGTCGTCATCCGCTGGGAGCGGACCCAGAGGTGGCGGACGTCGAGCAGGAACTCCTCGCTCAAGTCTTCCTGGATCGGGAACTTCTCCGCGAAGTGGACGACCTTGAGGTCGTCTGCGCGGATCTCGAACCCACCCGGCGCGCGCTTGTCCCCGACGACCTTGCCGTGCACGACGACGGCGGATTCTATGAGCGCCTTCTGCGCCGCCGCGAATGCCTCCGCGGGCACCGCGTCGCGGGAGATCGCCACTTGCACAATGCCGGTTGCGTCGCGGACCACGACGAACGCCTTGCCGCCGATCGACCGGGTGCGATAGATCCAGCCTCGCAGCTCGACCTCCTTGCCGGTATAGCGTCCCTTCAGGATTTCCGCGATGGAGACCATGAACCCGCGCCCTATTCGGGTGGGTCTAGATTACCCTTTCGCGGTTTGGCAGTCGTTGTGTATAGGATCGAAGAACTCGCTGGAGGAAGGACACAATTCTGTCCTGTTCTGCCTCGAGCCAGGCGACCACGATTCTTGGGCGAGATCCAACAAAGGTTGCCGAAACGATCCAACGCGGCCCTAATTCTCCAGAGTTCGGAACCTGGGGCTCTTGCACGACCGCGACGGAGAAGAACGCGCCGATCCCGGCTTGCAACGCCGCCAGCTCCGAGCGTACGTCGGGCGGGCCCGACACGTCGCGAACGGTCGCAACCCGCCTCATTCGTCCTGGCCCCGTCCATTGCACTGCCTGATTGAGACGGGTGAAGCGAAGGGCCCCGTCGACCGTGAAGAACATCGTCACGAATGCGGCACCGAGATAGAACGACATAAGCAGGCCATTCTTCATCAGGAGCGTTGGGCCCCTCAACGGCAGCGAGGCTTCGTTCACGTAAGGGCCGAGAGGAGCCAGCTGACGAACCCACCTTCGCCCGAGATAATCTAGCATCCACGCAAACGCCGCTACCAACACGAAGACGAACCCGATGTTGAGCGCAAAACTGATGAGTTGGTCCCATCGAGGCGGTTGCAAGATTGTGCCCGCGACGACCAACGCAATGACACCAAGTGTGAGTCCGCCACCCACCACCCTTGCGCGACGACGGACGATCCGCTCCAAGTGTCTGAGCGGGCCCGAGAGTGCCGCGTCCGAATCGAACCTCTTCGCCTCAGTGTATCTCGAAGGGATGGTGAGCATTCCCGCCCGTCGCTTCCTCGCGGCGTAGGTCGCCACTACGAGGATGAAGACCATGCCGAGGGTGAGGATGACCAACCGGTAATCCGGCAGCAAGAGAGCGGCGACGAGGATGCCAGGAAGCGTCGAAAGCGCCAGGAAACCCAGAAGCATTCGCCATCGGGACATCGAAGTCGGAACTTCGAGCGATCCGTGGGACGGATCAGATAAGCCCATCTCGGATGGCATCATGTCCTATCGGAGCAATCAAGGCACCGCCGATTTGGCGTGAGCTCCTCACCTGGTCGAAAGGGCCAATAACCACGCGTGCGGTAGGCCGTGCCTTGCGAGTCGCCGGAACGATCGACTTGGACGCACTGTATCGATTCGAGATCCTCTGCTTCCGAGAGCACCGATTCCGGCGAGACCATGTCGACTGGATCCTGCGCAACGAGCGAGCCCTCACGCTCGTGGAAGACGGCCCGAAAAAGGTGACCGCGGCGATGATGCTCCTCTTCGAAGGACACACATGTCGCGTCCTGTCCGTGGCGGTCGCCCCGAAAGCCCGGCGCCACGGGATCGGGACTCGAATGATGCAGGCCGCCGAAGCCGTCTGCCTCGAGCGGGGTCTGTCGACCATCCGACTCGAGGTGAGCACGAAGAACCTCGTGGCCATCGAATTCTACCGTCGGCTCGGGTACCGGACGGACGGCGTGCTCTACGGATACTACTCCTGGGGTGAGGACGCGTATAGCATGCACAAAGCGATTCTCCCGCCGTCCGCCTCCGAAAGTTCACGCCCGTTGACGTCTGCCGGCCATACGACCTGATAAATAATAATGCCTGGATATTATTCCGCGGTTGGGGCCCCCACTCTTTCTCGCAAACCCTTAAGTCCCACTCGGCAATGCCGCGCGTTCGCAGAGCACATGTTGCCGATTCCCACGAAATTCTTCGTCACGTCGGGCAAGGCGGTCTCGAAGGTCTCGGACCTGAACGCGTTTGATGAGGCACTTCAAAACGCAGGGCTAGCGGAACAAAATATCGTGTCCGTCTCCTCGGTTCTCCCGGTGGGCATCCGGCCGGTCCGTCGACGAGACCTCCCGATGGGCGCGATCACCCACTGTGTCCTCGCGCAGCAGCGTGGAGGCGAAGGCGAAACGATCTCCGCGGGGATCGCGTACGGCTTCCGAGACGACGATTTCGGCGGATACGTCGCGGAAGGCCACATGCACGGGACCAAGAATTCTCTGCGCGAGGTGATGGAGTGGAAGATGGGGGAGATGGCGAAGCTTCGTGGAATCAAGTTCCGCCGAATCGACTACCGGATCGAGGATCTGAGCATCCCCATGGACCACTACGGCGCGTGCCTGGCGGCCCTCGTCTTCCTCGTCTGAGCATGTACGGAGTCGTCGTCTGCCCGCGATGCAAACGCGCGAAGGGCGTGAATCTGAAGCAGAAGACCACGACGTGTCAATGTGGGTTTGAGATTTACGTCGTCCCGGCGCGCGTCCGTGCCCGAGCCCAGACCGCGCGCGAGCTCGCGCCGCTGGTGGGGCAAATGAGTGCGGAGCTCGCGGGTGGCACCGAGGAGTATCGTCGGGCTCGCGCGCCCGCCCGCCGCAGACGATCCCAAGATGTTCACGTTCGCGTCATCGGGGTCGCCGCGAAAGCCCGCGACCGACGAAGCCGTGTGCGATCCGCCGCGATCGAGCTGACGCGGGAACTCGAGCTCTTCTCAATCTCCGACTGGGAGCGGGTCCTCGCCGGATTGGGGATTCCCAACCCCGCGGAGGTCCTTGCGACGCTGATACAGGAGAACGCCGTGTTCGAACCGAAGGCCGGCTTCTTCCGAGCGGTCGAGCTCAATCCCTAGCAGCAGGAGCGCGCCGTCGCTCTCTACGAAGCTCCCGCCGAATCTCCTCCGGCAAAGTGCCGGGCAGGATGTCGTGATAGACGTAATAGTAGATGAGCAGGGCGAAGCCGAGGGAAGTACCCACGGAAATCGTGGCATACAGTTCCGGCGTTCCCGGGAGCAGAAACGGAGACAGCAACGCGCCGTGAGAGAGGCGAACCGCAAGCGCGCGCAGATATGCACGCCACGTATCTCCCCTCGTTGCGCCAAAGCCGATCAACGCTCCTGTGTCCGCGTTGACGAGACTGAGGCTGAACGAATAGAGGATGAGCAAAGCGATCGTCTCGGCATTGTATAGCGTGCCTCCCGTCGTCACGGTGGCCCACACTGCGGCGACGACGCCAGTCGCCGCAATACCGGCGCCGAGCGGTACTCCGTAGAATGTCGTGTCGAATCGCCCCCGATAGCCGCGGCGATTCAACCAAACGAGCTTGAATGACTCCTCGAAAACAAAGCCGACCACGAGGGCAACGAGAAACGAGGAGATGTCGGCGCCGGGGAGGGAAAGGACGAGAACGCTCGCAATCGTTCCGAAGATGAGCCCCACCGCAAGGCTCCCGAACACCCGGCGATCGTCGAAGAGGGTGTGATCCACGTAAGGCCGGTCGAAGCGACGAAGGGAGGCCCAGAGGATGGCGAGCCCGGGGAGAATTCCTAGAAGGAACGCGACGAGGAAATCCACGTTCGAGGCCAAGGGAATCCGAAGAAAGCTGGCGCGCTACTTAAGAGCACGGCCGGCCGACTATCGACCCTGACAACCGGGAACGTGGGTTTATGGTCCGCGGGGCGGGTCGAATCCAACGTCGATGCCCGGGAAGCAGGCCCGGGTCCTGTGTCCCGTCTGTGCGGAGCCAATGGCCCCGGACGAGACGGAGTGCGCGAACTGCGGGGCCTTTGTCATCGACGAGGCCGTCGTCCGGCTCAGCCGAGCCTTCGGGCTCGACCGCGAGAAGGCCCTGAAGCTGTTCGAGGCTGGCTTCCGCCATACGAAGCAACTGCGGGACCGGGATCCGGATGGCATCTTGGAGAAAGGAGAGGTCGGTCTCCTGTTCATCTGCACGAACTGCGGCGGCTTCGTCGCGGCGGGCGACGCAAAGTGCCCGCGGTGTGCGGCCGAGTTCGAGGAGGAGCCGGAGCCGGCGGACGCGGAGGAGGACATCCTGGACCTGGTCCTGTGCCCCGCGTGCGGCGCCGACAACGACCCCGAGCTCGACGAATGCGAGATCTGTGGCAGCGCCCTTCGGGAGTCGAGGGAACCCGGCCCGGTGGCCGAGACGAGCCCCGTGGTCCCTCAGGCCACCACGCCGCGCCCGGTCAGCCGGGTGCTGGATAAGGTCGACGAGTTCCTCAAAGAACTGAGGCCACTCGTCTCGGAAGTTCCGCCCCCGAACGCCGCGCGGCCCGCGGCACCTCCGATACCCTCGGAAACGACGGTAAGGACTCCAGTCCCGCTGCCCAAACCCGCCCCCGCCTCGCCGGCCAACAAGACGGAGTCGGCTCCCACGCCGAGTCCAGCCGCGCCAGTCCCATCGAGGCCCGCGCCGTCGATGCCGGCTGACAGGCCCGTCGCCCAGACGCGACGGCCGCCGGCTCTCGAAACAGAGGCGAGAGTGGCCGCCAAAGAGACAGGGACCGCTCCGCCGTCAGCCAAGATTCGCGGGCGGCCCGAAGCGCCGAGTCGGGTCCCGCGAAAGAACGCTCGCCCCCTTGCGGGGAAGGCCCGCATGCGGATTACCGCCGAGACCGCCGGCGGTCTCGTCCTCGCTGCGTCGACGAGCCTTCTCTTGGCGGGGGCATTGAACCAACCCCTCGTGAGCGCGGGGATCGCCGCGTTCCTCGTCTCCTTGGGCGCGTACCTCACGGTCGAATACGTCCGGGCCGCGGGTGGTCGGCCGCCCCGGTTCGATGCTTTGCTCCTCGGCACCGGGACCGTCCTCACCGTGAGCGCGCTCCTCCTCCGCGGTTTGTCGATTGACGCGAATATCGCGGTCGCCCTCCCGATCGTCGGGGTTCTGCCCTTCGCCGGGGCCACGAGAAGCCTGGTGCGCGGGCCCCATCGAATCCTCTTAGCCATCGCCTGCGCGATTCCGACCATTGGTCAGGCGATCGCAACGGTCGCCGATCCGACGTACGCGATGAGCACGCCGTGGATGCTCGGCATCGGGGTGGCCATGCCATGGCCCGCGGCGCTCGCGGCCGCAGAAATCCTCCGCCGCAACTCCGCGTCGACCCTGCGCCGGCAGCTGATCCGTGCCGAACGGGACATGGGGCGCAAAGACTACGAACTGTCCCTGGCGGATTACGATCGCGCGATCGCCAGCGCACGCCCGGGGGTGACCGGAGCGGAAATCCCCTGGTACGGGAAGGGCGCGACCCTCATCGTCCTCGGCCGGTACGACGAAGCCTTGCGGGCGATCGACACCGCGCTCGACATCAATCCGCACAACGAGGTCGCCTGGTTGAACAAAGGGAACGCCTTCACGAAACTCGGTCGGCTCGCCGACGCGCTGCGCTGCTTCAACGCGGCGATCAAGGTCAACCCCACGTACGAAGTCGCGTGGAACAACAAGGGAAACGCGCTCGCGCGGCTCGGAAAATTCGAAGAAGCGCTCGAATGCTACGAACGGGCCCTCGAGATCGATGTGGCGTACCGCGGCGCCTGGGTGAACAAGGGCTTCGTCCTCACGAAGCTCGGGCGATTCGACGAAGCCGCTTCGTGCGCCGATCGCGCGCTGGGGTTGGAGCCGGGGCGAAGGGCCGAGCCTATTTGACCCGCCTCGCCTTGCGCGGTTTCGCCGGGGAAGATCCGGCCGTCCATTCGGCGGTGGAGATCGGCTGCTTCAGATCGGACACGTTCCCGCCCAGGTCCGCGAACTGACCGAGCCACTCGCCCCACTCCATCTTCTCGGGCGGGAGCGGGAACTCCACGCCCTGGCGCCGCATGCGTTCGTAGTCCGCCTGGATGTCGTCCGTGATGAACGTAATCCCCGAGGGCCCGGGTTCCGTCTCACCGCGTATGAAACACAGATGGACCCGGGTGCGGGGACGAGCCGGTCCGAGCTCGACCCAATGACCCGGATTCTCCGCGGTCCCCTGGACGGTGGGGTCGGGGTTCGAATCGCTCGGGCCAATGTATGCGACGTCCAAGCCGAGGACATCCCGATACCATTCGATCGCCTTTCGCGGATCGGAAACGACGATCGCAATCGTGTCGACACCGAGGACGGTCATCCGAATCGAGACGGAATCCGAGATCCGCGGTATGAACCTGAGGGTCGTCCTGCCGCGAGCGTCAGCGTTCTGCGGCCCCGCGCCCGTACATCTTCGCGTACCACTCCATGACCTCGTGGTCCGAGATCCGGTCGACCTGCTCCTCGACCGCGAGCTCGTTCTCCGCCTCCCATGACTCCACGATTCGACGGGCGGCGGGTTCGCCTTGGAACTCCGTGACCAGGATCTCCCATTTTCGGCGACGGGCTTTGAACGCCGCGACCATCTCGGGGCCATCGAACACAACGTAGCAGGAGCCCATGTGGAACTTGTCGACGATCGCCTCGCGCAGGTACAGGAAGAGATTGTCCTGCGGCGTGAGGACGAACTTTCGGCGGAAATCCGCTTGGCCGATGTTCTCGAGGCCATCCTTCACGGCCCACATGACGGTCCGCTCTCCGCGTGCGAGGAAGCCTTTCACGAGCCACCCCTCCGCCACGAATTCCCGCAACCGCAGGCGGGTCTCCCCCATGTTGTACTCGAATCGGGTGTACGCGGCGAGCGCCTCGGCGGACGTCACGCCGAGGCTGCGGATGATTCGCCGCAGGACTTCGCGGCGGGCGTCATCCCGGCCAATCTTCAGGTCCGCGACCGGACGATAACGATTGTCCGAATCCCGCGTCACATGGAGCCCTTCGTACAGCTTGCGGAGCGCCGCGGTCGTTGTGGGGCGGCTCAGGTCCGAAAGGATCAGCAGCCGCTGGCGGGAAATCGGTCCCTCCTCCTGGATGATCCGGAGGGTGGCCTTCATGTCCTTCGTGAGGCGGGTGGCCTTGGCGGCTTTGTACAGGCCGAGATCTTCTTCCGTGCAGTACGTCCAGTACTCGGGGATCGCGAGGCCTTTGGCGAGAAGCCGGCCGCGGTGAAGCCGTTCCAGCGGGCGGAACTCCTTCACCCGGAGGCGGGCGGCGAAATCGGAACGCAGACCCCCGAGGGCCTTTGCCGCGGCGCTTGGATCGGCGAAGCGGGAGTCCAAGGCGATCCCCTGTTTCGTCAGGGCAAAGGCGAGGAGATCTTTCGGGTCGAAGTCCCGAGGCACGATCGGACCGTACGCGAGGAAATCGGAGAAGCGAATGAAGCCCGCCCGAAGCCAGTGGGAGAGATCTTCCACCTCGGGCACGTTCTTCGCCTGAAATCGCGTGACCCGGAGGACATCGACCCCACGCATCGCGTAGAAGGTCATCATGCGGGTGAGGGCCGCGATGGCCTCGTCCAACAGCTCCGGGGAGGCGAGATCCAACTCGCGGACCTCGATGCAACCGCTCATCTCCCAGATTTCCGCCATGCCGACGAGGTCGCCGTCCTTGACGAGGGGGAAGAACCAGCCTTCTCCGTACCGGCTCGCGACCTGGGCCCACAGGGGCTGCGTCCACGGATCGAGGAGCGACAGGACCCGCATCGGATCCGTGCCCGGCTTGCCCGCGAGCTTTCGGAGGGCGGGGAGATCCTCCGCGAGGACGTACATCTCCGACTCCGCCTTCCCCGTCACGAGAATTCGCGCGACGACTCCGTCCTGCTCGAGGCGGTCCATCAGCCGTTCGAGCTCGTCCCATTCGAACCGCGCCCACTCCCGAATGCCCGAGAACGGTACGGGACCGTACGCCGCGAGGAAGCGTCGCACGATCGTCTCGATCGCGTCCGCCACCTTCGCATGGGGCGGATCGTACGCGACGTACAGATTGCGAGCGGTCCATCCATCCCCCTGGAAGCGGCGGATCACATAGACATCGTAGTCGAGCTTGTCCAGGGCCTCCTTCACTTGCTCCCGCTCCGCGCGAACCTTCGCGTTGATCGCCCAGACGTCCATCCCGTCCCCTTCCCGGATCACCTCGAGGACCTTCTTCTCGAAGTCGGTGAGCGGGCTCCGGGGGAACGAGGAGAGGAAGAGCGGCACATCTTTCGCACGGACGTACCGAACGCGGCCGTTCAGGAAACGGCCCTCGAGGATGTCGCCGGCCTCCCGCCGCCGGAGCCATTCCTTGTAGTCGAAATCGGCCGTGTGATTGTAGATGTCGAGGACCATGCCGGCTTCGAGGAACCGATCGAAATAGCCGTCGAGCGTGTCGATGCTCGCGAACTGCTTCTCGAGCAGGAAGGCCTTCACCTGGTTCTCGTCGAAGACTTCGCGCGTCTCGTCTTTCCGCTGGAGACGCTGGAGGTCCCGCGTCATCATGAACTGGAACTCCTCATCGACGAGGAAGTGGCCCGAGGAAACGACGCCCTCGGACTCGAGGTCCCGGAGGACCTCCTCGACGAGCTCCGGCTCCAGGCCCAGGGCGACCGCGAGCTCCTGCGCGCCATGGGGGCCGTCGACGTCCAGCCGCTTCGTGAGGATCTTGTCCAGCGACTCCTCGAAGTTCGCCCGCTGCGGCTCGCGCGCGGAATAAGTCGTCTCCTCGACCCCGCGACGGCCGACCAGGTAGGCGCGCTCGAGCTTGCGCAGCGCCTCGTTCAGGTCGTCCTTCCCCAACTTCGTGAGGCGAGCGAGGTCCTTGTGGGTCCGCGGCTTCTCCTGGATGAGCTTGAGCACTTTCTCTTCCGGAGGCTTGAGCCGGGACCGTTGCGCGTACACGGCGACGTAGGTGGGCAGGTGGTCCTTCGGCGTCCAGTGGATCCCCTGCGGGGTCCACACGCTCTCGACGAGGCCCTCGTCCATCAGCTGCCCGGCCCATTTCCGCAGGTCGGCGAAGGAGGCGGAGGCGACCGCGAAAACCGTGCGGCCTTTCTGTTGGAGGAGGTTCGCATCCCCCACGCGGTCCAGATACGACAGGATGTCTTCCTTTCGAGCGACCTTCGGCAGCTTTCGCCGGAAATACTCCGCGATCTCGCTCGGTTGGAATTGGATCGAGCTGATCTGGTCCGTCGGCATCACGCGTTCGAGGACCTTGCGGTGGAGCTCGCGCAAGAGAGCGGACCGATCCTCCATGAGGACGAGGTCGGAGACCCCTTGGAGCACGACGTTGTGGGCGAACGGGGACGGCAGGCTGGTGAAGTCGCTCTCGACCACCGCAATCTCCCCCGCCTCGATCCGCCGCAGGATCTCGCGGGCGTGGTCGAGGTCCATGACCATATGGAGGATTTCGTTGTAGGTCTCCTTGACTACCGGGAAGTCTTCGATCTCATGAAGCCAGTCGAGCACCCGCTGGGACCGTAGCTGTTGCCGCCCGATCGAGACTTCGCGGCCCTTGTAGTTCCGAAGGATCATGAACGACCGTGTCGCACAGTGCCGGAAGCGCTGCTTGAACA
>WNGN01000355.1_pt1 | contig 28969 bp, 28 predicted proteins | sample 5400561 | NCBI WGS metagenome assembly WNGN01 (sample SAMN13153379, study PRJNA577476) | soil metagenome | isolation source: 115 cm soil or saprolite under Garry oak tree replicate 2 | place: USA:California | collected 2016-06-15 | reverse complement strand
CATCCGGCGTCACCTGCATCAGCCCGTAGGCGTTCGCCGGCGACACCACGTTCGGATTGAAGGCGCTCTCCTGGCGCGCGATGGCGAACACGATGCTCTGCTCGACCTCCGGCCCGATCGACTTGAACGGCGGGATCCCGGACACCGGATAGGCGTAGAAATCGAATGGCAGCCCGCGATTGAGCGCGGCCTTGCCGAGCAGCAGCATGCCGCGCGCGTCGCCGTTGCGGGACGCCAGTTCGCCTAAGCCCGCCAGTGCGTCCGGGTCGCCGTTTTCACCCATGTCGCCGAAAATCGGGAGCGCGATGTCGCGTTCATCGAGCGCGTACAGCAACTGCACCGCGCGCACGATCTCCAGCCGTTCGATTCCACGGCCGCGTGCAGCGGGCGCGCCGTTCAGGTCGATCTGCGGCAATCCGAGTTTCGCACGCGCCAACTGGCCGTAATAACTGGTCGATTGCGCGGCAGCCGCCGTATAGGCGGCGCGGGCCTCCTGGGATCGGCCGGCGGCTTCCGCGGCGCGGCCCTGCCAGTAGCCGGCACGGGCGAGCGCGGTCGGGTTGGCACTGCCGACGCCGATCCGCGAGAAATGTTGCGCTGCCGTTGCCGGGTCCGTCAGAAAGCGCAGCGCAATCCAGCCGGCCGTGAATTCCTGCTCGGTCTTGTAGATATCGCGCGCGGGGAGTGCGGCGTCGCGTGCGATCAGATAAGCGGTGCGGCGTTCGCCGACGTCGAGCATCTTGCGCGACAGCAGACGCCGTTCGATCCACCATTCGTCGAGATTGTACAGACGGCCGGGGTCCTTGGGCGCGCCGAGCATGAGTTGGGCGGCCTCGGCGAATTTCTCTTCGCGGCGGAGCAACTGGATCTTGCTGAAGATGTAGCCGGGATCGCCGTGCAGTTCGTGCGGAACCGCGTCGAGCAGGGCCTTGGTGTTGGATGCCTTGCGATAGGCCGCAATCCTTGCCTTGGCCAAGGCGACCTGATCGGCTCCCAACCGCTTGGCGGCGCGCAGCGCGGCGTCTTGCTCGCTGCCGTAGAGCATGAAATCCATCCGCGCCTTGTGATCGCCCGGCGTCAGCAGCGCGCCGAACAAATCAAGCGCCGCGTTCTCGGCGTCCTCGGACATGGAATCGTTCCGCCATGCTTCGCGCACCAGACGTTCCGCGTTGGCCCGGTCGCCGCGCGCGATCATGACGCGCGCCAGCGAGAATCGGCCTTTGGCTGACAGCGGCGATTCGTTGGCGAACCAGGCCCACACGGTCGCATCGTCGCGATGATCGTCCCAAAGCGCGGCTTCGATGCGCCGGCGCAGGAACGTCTGCGAAGGCCAGCTCGGATTGGTGGCTACGAATGCGCGATAGCGCTCGACCGACGCGCCGTTGTCGTCGCTGCGCAATATGATCCACTCCGCGAGCTTTTTCGCGACCGGATCCGATATTGCCGCCTGGGCCTGCGTCGCATCCGCGGGCTTGTGCTTGCGCACCAGTTCGATGACGTTCTCCAGCGCCTCGGTATCGGCTTGGGACGTCGATGACGTCGCAGCGACCGCGGCTGTCGCCGGAGGTTTGCGCGCCGGCGGCAAGGCGGCATGCTGGCGCGTCGCCGGCGCGAGAGCAGGCACTGCGGGAGCAGCGGGTGCGGCTGGTGAGGTCGTTTTGGCGGCGGCATTTGTAGCGGGCGCGGTATTCCTGGCGGTATTGGGCACGACGTTGCGCGCGATCGGCCTTGGCTGGGGCAACGGAACTTTTGGCTTGGCCCAGGCATCCGCCGCCAACGCCGATAATCCCGCGGCCAGCGCCAGCGTCACCAGCGCGCTTGTGCCCAAAGCGGTCCGTCGCAGGGTGGATGGCGTCACGGCGTTCCTTCGCGGCGAATCATTCAATCGCTCAAGCCCTAGGCTCTATTTAATTGAATATGTGGACAAAATACTAAATACGCGGGGATTGGCGTGGTCTGCGCCACTACCGCGGCAAAATCGCGGCCAGCCCGGGGCGGCGCGGGCCTTTCGCCGGCTTCACAGACCCGTTATGAATTGGTCCTTATTGCCGGTTTAGACGGCAGGCGGCGTGCGTTCGGGGAGAAAATCCATGGCAGCCAAGACGAATTTCAGGGGCTCCTTCACCGCTTTGGTCACGCCGTTCAAGAATGGCTCGCTCGACGAGGCGGCCTTTCGGGGCCTGGTGAGCTGGCAAATCGCCGAGGGCACCCACGGCCTGGTGCCGGTCGGCACCACCGGGGAAAGCCCGACGGTGAACCACGATGAGCACAAGCGCGTCGTCGAATGGTGCATCGACGAGGCCAGAGGGCGCGTGCCCGTGATCGCGGGCGCCGGCTCCAATTCGACCAGGGAAGCCATTGAGCTCGCGGAGCACGCCGAGAAAGCCGGCGCCAGCGCCGTATTGGTGGTGACGCCATACTACAACAAGCCGACCCAGGAAGGCTTGTACCAGCACTTCAAGGCGATCAATGACGCGATCGGGATCCCGATTGTCATCTACAACATTCCCGGCCGTTCGGTGATCGATATGACCGTGGACACCATGGCGCGGCTGTTCGAACTGAAGAACATCGCCGGCGTCAAAGACGCGACCGCGAGTATGGTGCGCGTTTCACAGCAGCGCGCAACGCTGGGCGAGGATTTCAACCAGCTGTCGGGCGAGGACGCCACCGTACTCGGCTATATGGCGCATGGCGGCCACGGCTGCATCTCGGTTACGTCCAACGTCGCGCCCCGGCTGTGCTCTGAATTTCACATGGCCTGGCAGAGGGGCGATCTCGCCACCGCGCTCAAGCTGCACGACAAGCTGATGCCGCTGCACACCAATCTCTTCATCGAGTCCAATCCGTCGCCGGTGAAATACGCCCTGTCGCTGCTTGGCAAGATCGAAGAAAAGCTGCGCCTGCCGATGGTGCCGGTGTCCGAGCCCACGCGCGTGGCGGTGCGCAGCGCCATGGTGCATGCGGGCCTCATCAACTAAGCCTTCGACGGCGATCGGCGTCGAAGAGAAGGGGCTGCAGATGCTCAAGGAGTTTCGCGAATTCGCGATGAAGGGCAACGTGGTTGACCTCGCGGTTGGCGTCATCATTGGCGCGGCGTTCGGCGGCATCGTCACTTCGCTGGTCGGCGACATCATCATGCCGATCGTCGGCGCGATCACGGGCGGACTGGATTTCTCCAACTATTTCACCGGACTGTCGAAGGCGGTCAACGCCGGCAATCTGGCCGACGCAAAAAAGCAAGGCGCGGTATTGGCCTGGGGCAATTTCCTCACGCTGACCCTGAACTTCATCATCATCGCCTTTGTGCTGTTCGTGGTGATTCGTTTCATGAACAAGCTGAAACGCAGGGATGAAGCCGCGCCGGCGCCGCCGAAGCCGAGCCGCGAGGAAGAACTGCTCACCGAGATCCGCGATCTGCTCAAAAAGTCTTGACGTGCGCGCACGCGGGCTGAGTGTTACCGCTCTCCGTCGGAGATAGATTCCAAGGCATTTTTCATCATGGCCGAAAAGAACGAGCGCGCGATCAAGGTCGTCGCCGAAAATCGCAAGGCCCGGTTCAACTATGCGATCGAGGACACGGTGGAAGCGGGGATCGCGCTGACCGGCACCGAGGTCAAGTCGATCCGCAATGGCAAGACCACCATCGCGGAATCCTATGCGGATACCAAGGGCGGCGAGATCTGGCTGATCAACGCCAATATTCCGGAGTATCTGCAGGCTAACCGCTTCAACCACGAGCCGAAGCGGCCGCGCAAGCTGCTGCTGCACAGGAAGCAGATCAACAAGCTGATGGGCGCGGTCGACCGCGACGGCATGACGCTGATTCCGCTCAAGCTCTATTTCAACGAACGCGGCCGCGCCAAGCTGCTGCTGGCGGTGGCGAAGGGCAAGAAGCTGCACGACAAGCGCGAGAGCGAGAAAAAACGCGACTGGGGCAGGGAGAAGGGGCGCCTGCTGCGGGCGCGGGGATAGCGGCTTCCATGCCTATCCGTCATTGCGAGCGAAGCGAAGCAATCCATAGAGCAGCAAACGAAGAGTGGATTGCTTCGTCGCCTCGCTCCCTTGCGCAAACGCTTCGCGTTTGTCGCAGGCAATGACGACCGATGGAGAATTGTGAGATGAACCATAGAAATCTGCTTGAAGTCGACTGGAGCAAAATCCCGGCGCCTGCCGACGACGGCGCGGCCGCGCATCTTGTGGGCATGACGATTCCGTCAGTCAGCCTGGTGGCCACCGACGACAGCTCGGTCACGCTGTCGGCGCTGCCGGGGCGTACCGTGGTGTTCGCCTATCCCCGAACCGGCGAGCCCGGCAAGATCGCACTGGTCGATGACTGGGACATGATCCCCGGCGCGCGGGGCTGCACGCCGCAAACCTGTTCGTTCCGCGACTTGCACGCGGAATTGAAGACGGCGGGCGCCAGGCACGTGTTCGGCCTGTCGACGCAAGACAACGACTACCAGGCCGAAATGGCCTCGCGGCTGCATCTGCCGTTCCCGGTTTTATCCGACGAGAAGCTAGCGCTGACGCGTGCGCTGGATTTGCCGACCATGCAGGTCGCAGGCCTGACCATGATCAAGCGGCTGGCGCTGATCGTCGACGACGCGCGCATCACCCAGGTGTTTTATCCGGTGTTTCCACCGGATCGAAATGCCGGCGACGTGCTGGCGTGGCTGAAAGAAAATCCGGTTTGATCTGTAGGGTGGGCAAAGCCAACAGGTCGCGCGAATGCGCGCCCGATGACAGGCTCCGCGTGCCCACCTTAACGCCGGCGACAGCGGCGGTGGGCACGGCGCGAAACGCGCCTTTGCCCACCTTACGAATGCTAGCTCAGATCCGCTCTTACTTTTGCGAACACGTTGCGAAACATCGCCGGCGTCAGCACGCGCGTGTTGGTGTTGTAACGCGAGCAGTGATAGCTGTCGTAAAGCTTTATCGCGCCGGCCTGATGCATCGCGCCATGCGCAAACGGCGCCGCGGCGGCCCGCAAGCCCAGCGCCTTCAGCGTCGATTCATGCGCAACCCGGCCGAGCGCCACGATCGCGCGCAGGCTCGGCATGTTCTCGATCGTCGCGATGAGAAATTGCCGGCAGACGCTGATTTCCGCCGGCAGCGGCTTGTTCTGCGGCGGCACGCAGCGTACCGCGTTGCTGATCCGGCACGCCACCAGCGTCAGCCCGTCGTCGGGGCGTGCCTGATAGTTGCCTTTGGCAAAGCCGTATTCGAGCAGCGTCGCGTAGAGCAGGTCACCGGCGTAATCGCCGGTGAAGGGCCGGCCGGTGCGATTGGCGCCTTGCAGGCCGGGCGCGAGCCCGACGATCAGCAGCGCTGCGTCGGGATCGCCGAACGACGGCACCGGTGAATTGAACCATTCCGGTTCACGGGCTCGCGCCGCTTCACGGAAGCCGGCGAGCCTTGGACAAAGCGGACAATTGCGATCGGGCTCGGTACGGGAGAGAGCGGCGCCGGCGAGCCGTGGCTCGCCGCGCGCCGGATCATTCTCAATCGTCGAAATCGTCGTCATCGGCCCTCGGCGCCATGGTGGTCGCGCGCTGCAGGAATTGCGGCGCGTGATGACGTGGCTCGCGCGGGGGCGGGCGCTCGGACGGATCGCGACCGAGCTTGGACTGCAGCTCCACCAGATCGGTGAAGACGTCGGCCTGGCGCCGCAACTCGTCGGCGATCATCGGCGGCTGGCTCGAAATTGTTGAAATCACGGTAACCCGGACGCCACGGCGCTGCACCGCTTCGACCAGCGAGCGGAAATCGCCGTCGCCGGAAAAAAGCACGATCTGGTCGACGTGCTCGGCAAGCTCCATCGCATCGACCGCGAGCTCGATATCCATGTTGCCCTTCACCTTGCGGCGGCCGCTGGCGTCGATGAATTCCTTGGTCGCCTTGGTAACGACGGTGTACCCGTTGTAGTCGAGCCAGTCGATCAACGGACGGATCGATGAATATTCCTGATCTTCAATAATCGCGGTGTAGTAGAACGCGCGCAGCAGCGTTCCGCGACTCTGAAATTCCTTCAACAGGCGCTTGTAGTCAATGTCGAAGCCGAGCGTCTTGGCGGTTGCATAAAGGTTAGCGCCATCGATAAAGAGCGCGATCTTATTGGAAGCAGGTGACATGGTTTCTCGCCTGGTTGTGTTTGTTGGTCAACGTTTTTGGCGCGGCGGCAGCGGACCGTGCATTTGAGCGAACAATACTGCCAAAGCCCGGCGGATCAGTCTGAACAGACGGAGAGTTAAGGGCAATAGACACATACATTTGACAACGCAATGAAGCGTTTTCTTGTCCGAACAGTTGTTTGTGAAGGCTCCGAATCGTCGTTTGGTACGGCCCCGGACTCTCCGATTGCCGGGCCGGCGGATGGGTTAACAGCCCCGATGGCGAGGGCCAAATCGTACTTTGGTCTTGCGAAAGGCCCCCGGGCTCTATAACTAGCGCGAATAATCAACATATTCGATCCCAATTATCGGAGCGACAATCGATGGCGCGTGTCACCGTAGAAGATTGCATTGATAAAGTAGACAACCGGTTCGATCTAGTCCTGTTAGCGGCCCACCGCGCCCGAATGATATCGTCGGGCTCTCAACTCACGGTTGACCGGGACAACGACAAGAATCCGGTTGTATCGCTGCGCGAAATCGCCGATTCAACCATTTCGCCCGAGGATTTGCGGGAAGAATTGGTGCATTCATTGCAGAAATTCGTCGAAGTCGACGAACCTGAGCCGGATACCGTACCCCTGATCGGGTCGGCTGGCGCCAGCGTCGACGCTGACGACACCGAGGTTGCCGTCGAGCGCATGACCGAGGAGGAACTTCTGAAGGGTCTCGAAGGCCTGGCGCCTCCGGAAGAGCAGCCCGAAGAGGACGAATAAGCCGTTCGCTTTGACGTCGGGGTAACTCGAACGATCTGATTTACCAAAAGGCCCGGATATTTGTCCGGGCCTTTGCTTTTGTTGACGTTTTCATGGTTACCATGGGCCCACGCCGGGCGCGGCGAATTCTGCATGGTCTGCCTTCGATTTGATCGGAGGACAGGCGGTTTGGCGTTAGACTGCGCCGGATGTCCGAAGTCGAGCGCCTGAGGACCCGAGCCGGGTACCGGTTCGTTCGAGAACGCATGGGTTGTATTGTGAGGCGATCACATCCGGCCCGCACATGAAGGCGAAGTTCAATGGCGTCCAGACGCCGCATTCTACTGCAAATGCAGGCCGCGACTGATTCGGTCGTCGCGGCGCCGTCGCCGCCTTCGCCCGTGAAGTCGGTCAAGTCACCTCGCCCGCGCATGATGCGGCAATACGACCTCGTCGAGCGCGTCAGGTCGTACAATCCCGACACCAACGAAAACCTGCTGAACCGTGCCTACGTCTACGCCATGAAGGCGCATGGCACGCAAACCCGCGCGTCCGGCGATCCGTATTTCTCGCATCCGCTTGAGGTCGCGGCGATCCTCACCGACCTCAAGCTCGACGACGCCACCATCGTCGCAGCGCTGCTGCACGACACCATCGAGGACACCGAGGCTACCCGCGCCGAAATCGATCACGTCTTCGGCCACGAGATCGGCGCCCTGGTGGAGGGTCTCACCAAGTTGAAACGGCTGGAGCTGGTGTCGCGCGAGGCCAAGCAGGCCGAGAACCTGCGCAAGCTGCTGCTGGCGATCGCCGACGACGTCCGCGTTCTCCTGATCAAGCTTGCCGACCGCTTGCACAACATGCGTACGCTGGAATTCGTAGCCCCCACCTCGCGCCATCGGATCGCCGAGGAGACGCTCGACATCTATGCGCCGCTCGCCGGCCGCATGGGCATGCAGGAGATGCGGGAAGAGCTCGAAGACCTCTCGTTCCGCTCGCTCGATCCGGAAGCTTACGCGGTGGTGATGCAACGGCTCGACGCGCTCGCGGAGCGCAACCGCAACCTGATCGGCGAGATCGAGAGCCAGCTCTCCAAGAATCTGCAGAAGAACGGCATGACCGCGCATGTCTATGGCCGGCGCAAGCGGCCGTTTTCGATCTGGACCAAAATGGAGCGCAAGTCGGTCGGCTTCGAACAATTGTCGGATATCTTCGGATTTCGTGTCGTAATGGACGACGTCGAAGCCTGCTACCGCGCGCTCGGCGTGGTGCACACCACATGGCCGGTGGTGCCCGGCCGGTTCAAGGATTACATCTCGACACCAAAGCAGAACGATTATCGTTCGATCCACACCACCGTGATCGGTCCCGGCAATCAGCGGGTCGAACTGCAGATCCGCACCGACGAGATGGACCAGATCGCGGAATTGGGCATCGCCGCGCACGCCTTCTACAAGGACGACGTCGGTTCTCCGACCGAGCTTTTGAAGCGGGAATCCAACGCCTTCGCGTGGCTGCGCCACACCGTCGGCATTTTGTCGGAAAGCGCCAATCCGGAAGAGTTTCTGGAGCATACCAAGCTCGAGCTGTTTCACGACCAGGTGTTCTGCTTTACGCCGAAGGGAAAATTGATCGCGCTGCCGCGCCAGGCCAATGTGATCGACTTCGCCTATGCCGTGCACACCGATGTCGGCAACAGTGCGGTTGGATGCAAGATCAACGGCAAGTTCGCGCCGCTGTCGTCCGAACTGCAGAACGGCGACGAGGTCGAGGTGCTGACCTCGGAAGCCCAGTCGGCGCCGCCATCGGCGTGGGAGTCGCTCGCGGTCACCGGCAAGGCACGGGCGGCGATCCGGCGTGCGACGCGCACCGCGGTCCGCGATCAATATGCCGGCCTTGGCCGCCGCATCGTGGAGCGGCTGTTCGCACGCGCAAAAATCGAATACGCCGACGATAAGTTGAAAGGCGCGCTGCCGCGGCTGGCGCGCGCCTCGATCGACGACGTGATGGCCGCGGTCGGCCGCGGCGAGATGAAGGCCTCCGACGTCGCGCGCGCGATGTATCCCGATTACAAGGAAGAACGGGTGGCGCGATATGGCGCCAAGCGAAGCCTTGCGGTAAAGCTGAAGCTGAAATCGCCGCCCGATCCCGCGCGCAGCCCGTCGGCGATACCGGTGCGTGGCATCAATTCCGATCTGCCGGTCAAGTTCGCGCCGAACGGCGGCGCGGTGCCGGGCGACCGGATCATCGGGATCGTCTCGCCGGGGGAGGGCATCACGATCTATCCGATCCAGTCGCCGGCGCTCAAGGATTTCGAGGAGGAGCCGGAGCGCTGGCTCGACGTGCGCTGGGATGTCGACGATTCGACGCCGCAGCGCTTTCCGGCGCGAATTCGCGTCGATAATGTCAACGAGCCCGGCAGCCTCGCCCAGGTGGCCACCGTGATCGCCGAGCACGACGGCAACATCGACAACATCAGCATGTCCAGGCGCTCGCAGGATTTCACCGAACTCACCATCGATCTTGAGGTCTATGACCTGAAGCATCTCAGCGCTATTATCGCCCAGTTGCGCGCCAAAGCCGTCGTCGCACGGGTCGAGCGCGTCAATGGGTAGAACAACGCGTCATTGCCGGGCTTGACCCGGCAATCCATTCTTTTCAAGAAGATGGATGCGCGGGTCGAGCCCGCGCATGACAATCGGGTATCCCAGTTGCCCTCTAACTTGTTACGCGAGTCCGCAATGCCGAAAGCTCCTCCGCTGCGTCTTGGAGTCAATGTCGATCACGTCGCCACCCTTCGTAACGCAAGGGCGGGCCGCAATCCCGATCCGGTGCGCGCGGCGCTGGTTGCGATTGCGGCGGGCGCCGACGGCATCACCGCGCACCTGCGCGAAGACCGCCGCCATATCCGCGACGAGGATATGGCGCGGCTGAAGGCGGAAATTTCAAAGCCGTTGAATTTCGAAATGGCAGCGACCGAGGACATGCTGAGAATCTCGCTCGCGACCAAGCCGCATGCGGTGTGCCTGGTGCCCGAACGCCGCGAAGAACTCACCACCGAGGGCGGCCTCGACGTGGTCGGACAGCACAACGCGCTGGCGCCGTTCATCGCCAGATTGAACGACGCCGGCGTGCGGGTGTCGCTGTTCATCGCCGCCGACCCCCGGCAGATCGAAATGGCGGCAAAGCTGCGCGCGCCGGTCATCGAAATCCACACCGGGGCCTGGTGCGACGCCGTCGTGGATGGTCATGCGGCAAAGGCGGAGACGGAATGGCAGCGGATCGTTGCGGGCGCGGGGCTGGCGCGCTCGGCCGGCCTGGAAGTTCATGCCGGCCACGGCCTCGATTATGTCACCGCGGAGAAGATCGCGAGCCTGCCGGAGATCGTCGAACTGAATATCGGCTACTACATGATGGGGGAGGCGTTGTTCGTCGGCCTCGGTGAGACGGTTCGTGCGATGCGGGCGGCGATGGACCGCGGGCGCAAGCTTCTTGCTAGACAAATTCTCGAACAAGAGAATCCTGCGGGCAAGACATGATCCTTGGCATCGGCTCCGACCTGATCGACATCCGGCGCGTCGCCAAGGTCATCGAGCGCCACGGCGACCGCTTTCTCGACCGCATTTTCACCGAAGCCGAGCGCGCCAGGGCCGGGCGCCGGGCCAAAAGCGAGAAGATGGTGGTTGCGACCTACGCCAAGCGGTTTGCCGCCAAGGAAGCCTGTTCCAAGGCGCTCGGCACCGGTATCCGGCGTGGCGTCTGGTGGCGGGATATGGGGGTGGTGAACCTGCCGGGCGGCCGTCCGACCATGCAACTGACGGGCGGGGCTCTGGCCCGGCTGGAGGTGCTGACGCCGCCAGGCCATGAGGCGCGGATCGATCTCAGCATTACCGATGACTGGCCGATGGCGCAGGCCTTCGTCATAATTTCGGCGGTCAATGCGGGCAAACCGTGACGGGCTGGGGGTGTCCGGCGGTTCGCCGCGGAACAAAAAATCTTCAACTTGTCAATGGATTAGCAAGTTTCGATATCGCCGTTGATTGCGCGGGTGCGAACAACCGTCTAAAACGCTCGAATCTTGAATTCGAAGTTCGCCCGTATCGCTGCATCGCCGGAGCGAATTTCGGATGCCAAGGCAACAGAAAACCGTGATTCTAGTGTGGCTTAGGTTCGGAAGTTCTCTTGAAGGCCTTTCAGCGAGGGTGCAGGGAACTTCCGAACCTAAAACACATTAGGGGAACATCGAATTGGGCGAATTCGGGCTTGCGCCGGAACTCGCTCTCAATATCAGAATCAAGACCATTTTGTTGACGCGAAACGAGGGGCGATTCGCGCGCGCAAAATGTTCTGCCACCTTGCGGCGGCCGCGAAGGGAATTGGGAAAGCGATGAGCGTGACATCCGGGACAAAATCTGAAAGCGGCTTGGGTGAAACCGTCCGCGTCGTCATTCACGCTCTGTTGATTGCGCTGGTGATCCGGACCTTCCTGTTCCAGCCCTTCAACATCCCCTCGGGATCGATGAAGGCGACGCTTCTGGTCGGCGACTATTTGTTCGTCTCGAAATATTCCTATGGCTACAGCCACTATTCCATACCGCTGTCGCCGCCGCTGTTTTCGGGGCGCATATTCGGTTCCGAGCCGGCGCGGGGCGACATCGTCGTGTTCCGGCTGCCGAAAGACGACACCACCGACTACATCAAGCGCGTGATCGGGTTGCCGGGCGACCGTATCCAGATGAAGGATGGGCTGCTCTATATCAATGACAGACCGGTGCAGCGCGAGCGCCTGAGCGATTTCATCGGTGAAGACCCTTGCGGCTCCGACGCCACGGCGCGGGTCAAGCGCTGGAAGGAGACGCTGCCGAACGGTGTCACCTACCAGTCGCTGGATTGCGTCGACAACGGTTTCTACGACAACACCAATGTCTACACCGTGCCGCCCGGCCATTTCTTCATGATGGGCGACAACAGGGACAATTCGACCGACAGCAGAGTGCTGTCGGCGGTGGGTTACGTGCCGTTCGAGAATATCGTCGGCCGCGCCCAGATGATTTTCTTCTCGATTGCCGAGGGTGAACACGCCTGGATGTTCTGGCGCTGGCCGACCGCGCTGCGCTGGAATCGCATCTTCTCAATTGTGCGATGAACGACGAAACACCTGACATCCAGACCTCATCGTCATCCGGCGAAGCAAGTCATAAGCCTGACGCCGGCCGCGAACCTGCGGCAGTCAAGAAGAAGCGCACCAAGATCAGCGCCAAGGCCGCCACCGCGGCGATCGAGGCGCGCATCGGGCACAAATTTGCCGATGCCAGCCTGCTGGCCACGGCCTTCACGCATGTTTCCGCGCTGAAATCCGCGCGCAAGCGTGGTGACAGTTACCAGCGCATGGAATTTCTCGGCGACCATGTGCTCGGGCTGATCGTGTCCGACATGCTGTATCGCGCCTTCCCGAACGCCGATGAAGGCGAATTGTCGAAGCGGCTTGCCGATCTCGTGCGCAGGGAGAGCTGCGCGGATGTGGCGAAGTCGCTCGGGCTGCTCGATGACATCAAGCTTGGCGCGGTCGGCGCGGGAGCGGGCGCCCGGCTGCGCAAATCCGTGCTCGGCGACATCTGCGAGGCGGTGATCGGCGCGGTGTTTCTCGACGGCGGCTACGCCGCCGCGGCGCAGTTCGTCGAGCGCAACTGGACCGAGCGGATGCGCAAGCCGCGGCGGCCGCTGCGCGATCCCAAGACGGTGCTGCAGGAATGGGCGCAGGGCAAGGGGCTGCCGACGCCGGTCTATCGCGAGGTCGAGCGCACCGGGCCGCATCACGATCCGCAGTTTCGCGTTGCGGTGGATCTGCCGGGGCTCGCGCCGGCCGAAGGCGTCGGCGGCAGCAAGCGCGCCGCTGAAAAGGTCGCAGCGTCCGTGATGATCGAACGCGAAGGCGTCGCCGGCGGTCCCAATGACGGATGACCCCCCCGATGAAGCCGCGCCGGCTGCGCCGGCCGCGACGCGTTGCGGCTTTGTCGCGCTGATCGGCGCTCCCAATGTCGGCAAGTCGACGCTGGTCAACGCGCTCGTCGGCTCCAAGGTCACGATCGTCTCGCGCAAGGTGCAGACCACGCGGGCGCTGATCCGCGGCATCGTGATCGACAACAACGCCCAGATCATTCTGGTCGACACGCCCGGGATTTTCCTGCCCAAGCGAAGACTGGATCGCGCCATGGTGTCGACGGCATGGAGCGGGGCCCATGACGCCGATCTGGTCTGCGTGCTGCTCGATGCGCGCGAAGGCATCGATGAGGAAGCCGAGGCGATCCTCACCAAGGTGGCAACCGTTCGCCATGAAAGAATTCTGGTGCTGAACAAGATCGATCTGGTGCCGCGCGAAAAGCTGCTGGCGCTTGCCAAGGCCGTCAATGACCGCCTGAATTTCGAGAAAACCTTCATGATCGCGGCGCTGTCTGGCGATGGCGTCGACGACCTCAGGCACACGCTGGCGGAGATGGTGCCGCCGGGGCCGTTTCATTATCCCGAAGACCAGATGTCGGACGCGCCGATGCGGCACCTGGCGGCGGAAATCACGCGGGAAAAGATCTTCCGCCAGTTGCACCAGGAACTGCCGTATCAATCCACCGTCGAGACCGACAGCTGGACCGAACGCAAGGACAAATCGATCCGCATCGAGCAGACGATTTTTGTCGAGCGCGAAAGCCAGCGCAAGATCGTGCTCGGCAAGGGCGGCGCCACCATCAAGTCGATCGGCGCGGATTCGCGCAAGGAGATCGCGGAGATCGTCGGCGTTCCCGTGCATCTGTTCTTGTTCGTGAAGGTGCGCGAAAACTGGGGCGACGACCCCAACCGCTACCGTGAAATGGGACTTGAGTTTCCGAAGGAATAGCCGGCGTCGCGATGATCCTGCCCAAAAACGTGTTGCGGTTTGAAGTGCTGCTGTATCTGTCGCTCACGCTCGACGCGCTGTCGGTCGCGTTTCAGGACCGAACGCCGAGCGTGGAGATGACGGAATCGATGATCACGACCGCGACCGTGATGGCGGCGGGCCTGATCCTGCTGCTGGTCTATTTCGTCTGGCTCGCCGCGCAACGGCGCAAGAACTGGCCGCGCTGGGCGCTGGCCGCCGCATTGGTGCTATCGATCATCTCGCTGGTGCCGATAATCGGCGACAGCGGCCTGCAGCTCGACAGCGGCATCGAGATCGTTTCATGCATCCTGACGGCGGCCGGGCTGTATTTTTCCTTTACCGGCGACGCGCAAGGCTGGTTCAACGCGTAGCGAATTTATATGCCGTCATTCCGGGGCGATGCGAAGCATCGAACCTCAGATGTGCGATTGCACATCGGGGAATCACGAGATTCCGGGTTCGCCGCTGTGCGGCGCCCCGGAATGACGGCTGTGCGATAGCTGCGCGCCCCAACGGAATCCTGTACACTCTCGACCATGGAATGGACCGACGAAGGCATCGTGCTGGGGGTGCGGCGGCATGGCGAATCCAGCGCCATCGTCGAACTCCTGACGCGCGGCCATGGCCGCCACCTTGGCCTGGTCCGCGGCGGTTCCGGTTCGCGGATGCGCCCGCTGCTGCAGCCCGGCAACAGCGTGCGTGCGGTGTGGCGGGCGCGGCTCGACGAGCATCTCGGCTATTATGCGATCGAGGGGACCCGGCTGCGCGCGGCCACCGTGCTGGCGTCCTCGCACGCCGTCTATGGCGTGACCCATCTGGCCTCGCTGGCGCGGCTGTTGCCGGAGCGCGATCCGCACGAAGACATCTACGAGATGCTGGAGCGCACCCTGGATGACTTCGACGACATCGGCGAGGCCGCCATCCATCTCGTGAAATTCGAACTGGCGATGCTGGCCGAGCTCGGCTTCGGGCTCGACCTGGAAACCTGCGCCGCGACCGGCGGGACCTCCGATCTGATCTACGTGTCGCCGAAATCCGGCGGCGCGGTGTCGCGGCAGGCCGGCGATCCCTGGCGCGACCGGCTGCTGCGGCTGCCACCGTTCTTGCGCGCCGGCGGCGGCGGCCCGAACGGCTGGTCGGATCAGGATCTGCAGGACGGCTTCCGGCTGACGGGATTGTTCCTGCTGCGCCATGTGCTGGAACCGCGCGGGCAGGGCCATTCCGACGCCCGCGACGGTTTTATCAATGCGGTGACCAGGCATCGGGCCAGTGTGGTGACGCCTTAAAACGCCCGCCGCCGAGGCGTGGCCCGGCACAAGGGGGCTGCCGGCGCCCAGATCGAAGCTGCCCGGCATTGCCTCAGAGACGCTCCTGGCCGCCGCCCATTTGAGGGCCCGATGGCTTCCGCCAGGCCCTGAATTAGGGCGGTTTTTGGCGTCTTACGACCTGGCGCAACCTTAATCGGTAAGGTTAAGCCACGGATGGAATTGCAGGAATCGGTGGTCTTACTATCGTCATCTGATGGCCGAAAAAGTTGTCTACGATATCTATTGCGGAACAGCCGATCGAACTTTGCGCCTGGCCACTTTGCCCGGCGCCGGGTTGCCCGCGCATCTCAAGCGTAAGGATTGGACCCTTATGCGGAAAGGCAAATCTCCGGTCCATTCGGACGCGGATCGGGACATTGGCATGCACGGTTATTGCTTTTTTCAGGTCGTCGAAAGCCGATAGCGGCTTGGGACGAAACCTTGGGACGAAACAGGGGCTGGAAAATTTCTCCAGAAAGCAGATGGAATCAATGAATTTTTCGACCGGAAAGCCTGGACCAGGGCAAACGCAGCCTTCGGCTCGGAGCAAGACCATGACCGATGAAGACCTCACAGTGATGCACAGTCTGCTTGCGAAATACCATCGCAACCTCGCCATGGAAGCGACGCTCGACGTCGTGCAGCATTATCATGCCGATCTCGCGCAGCGGTTGGCGGATGAGGCTGCGCAGATACCGAGGCGCACGACGATCCTGGAACGCCTTCATGAACGCGAGCAGCAGGAAAAACAGAAGCTGGAGTTGTCGACAGCTGACGTACCCGGCAAGAACCCCGGATAAGACTGCGCGAAAGGGTATGCCGCCGTCCCCTTGAGATCGCGAGACCTCCCGATCTGATGACGTGTCGCCGAAGTCCGGCGGTGGTGTTGCGGCAGGCCGGCGGAGGCCCTTTTTCGCCATCAACGCTGGGGATTATGGGGGCCGGCGCTCGCCGGGACCACCCGCCGCACTGATTCGCGCCTTGCCCGATTCACCGTCAGCGTTTAACTCCTCCCCATGGGAAAACGACTGATTCCGCCGGAGCCGGCTGAGATCCACGAGGTGATGCTGCGCGATGCGCTCGAGGAGCGCTATCTCGCTTACGCGCTCTCGACCATCATGCACCGCGCGCTGCCGGACGCCCGCGACGGGCTGAAGCCGGTGCACCGCCGCATTCTCTACGGTATGCGGCTGCTGCGGCTGGACCCTGGCACGCCGTTCAAGAAATCCGCCAAAATCGTCGGCGACGTGATGGGCTCGTTCCATCCGCATGGCGACCAGTCGATCTACGACGCGCTGGTGCGGCTGGCGCAGGATTTCGCCTCGCGCTATCCGCTGGTCGACGGGCAGGGCAATTTCGGCAATATCGACGGCGATAATCCGGCCGCCTACCGCTATACCGAAGCGCGCATGACCGAGGTCGCGCGGCTGCTGCTTGAAGGCATCGACGAGGACGGCGTCGAATTCCGCCCCAATTACGACGGCCAGTCGAAAGAGCCGGTCGTTCTGCCCGGCGGATTTCCGAACCTGCTCGCCAACGGCTCGCAGGGCATCGCGGTCGGCATGGCGACCTCGATCCCGCCGCACAACGCGGCCGAGCTTTGCGATGCGGCGCTGCACCTGATCGACAAGCCCGAGGCGAAGTCGAAGACGCTGCTGAAATGGGTGAAGGGTCCGGATTTCCCGACCGGCGGCATCATCGTCGATTCCAAGGAGAGCATTGCCGAGGCCTACATGACCGGGCGTGGCGCGTTCCGCACCCGCGCCAGATGGAGCCAGGAAGAGGGTGCACGCGGCACCTGGGTGATCGTCATCACCGAGATTCCGTGGCTGGTGCAGAAATCGCGGCTGGTCGAGAAGATCGCCGAACTGCTCAACGACAAGAAGCTGCCGCTGGTCGGCGACGTCAGGGATGAATCCGCCGAAGACATCCGCCTTGTGATCGAGCCGAAATCCCGTGCGGTCGATCCGGAATTGCTGATGGAATCGCTGTTCCGGCTGACCGAGCTGGAAAGCCGGATATCGCTGAACCTCAACGTGCTGGTGAAGGGCCGCATCCCCAAGGTGCTCGGCCTCGCCGAATGCCTGCGCGAATGGCTCGACCATCTGCGCGACGTGCTGCTGCGCCGCTCCAACTATCGCAAGGAACAGATCGAGCATCGGCTCGAAGTGCTCGGCGGCTATCTGATCGCCTATCTGAATATCGACAAGGTGATCAAGATCATCCGCACCGAGGACGAGCCGAAGCCGGCGCTGATCAAGGCGTTCAAGCTCACTGAGATCCAGGCCGAAGCCATCCTCAACATGCGCCTGCGCAATCTGCGCAAGCTCGAGGAATTCGAAATCCGCACCGAGGACAAGAACCTTCGCGCCGAGTTGAAAGGCATCAAGGCGCTGCTCGGCTCGGAGACCGAGCAATGGTCCAAGGTCGGCGAGCAGGTGCGGAAAGTTCGCGACCTGTTCGGGCCGAAGACGCCGCTCGGCAAGCGCCGCACCACATTTGCCGACGCGCCGGAGCACGATCTCGCCGCGATCGAGGAAGCATTCGTCGAGCGCGAGCCGGTCACGGTCGTCGTTTCCGACAAGGGCTGGGTGCGTACGCTGAAGGGCCATGTCGCCGATCTCTCGGGGCTCACCTTCAAGACCGACGACCAGCTTGGTTCGGCCTTCTTCGCGGAGACCACGTCAAAACTGTTGCTGTTCGCCACCAACGGAAGATTCTATTCGCTCGATGTCGCCAAGCTGCCGGGCGGCCGCGGCCATGGCGAACCGATCCGGATGTTCATCGACATGGAGCAGGATGCCGCGATCGTGTCGCTGTTCGTCAACACCGGCGGACGCAAGTTCCTGGTCGCAAGCCATGAGGGCCAGGGCTTTGTCGTCAGCGAGGACGATTGCGTCGGCAACACCCGCAAGGGCAAGCAGGTGCTGAACGTCGAGATGCCGAACGAAGCCCGCGCGATCGCGACCGTCATCGGCGACACCGTTGCCGTCATCGGCACCAACCACAAAATGGTGCTGTTCCCGCTCGATCAGGTGCCTGAAATGGCGCGCGGCCGCGGCGTGCGGCTGCAGAAGTACACCAGTGCCGGGTTGTCGGATGTCGCCACGTTCGATTCCAAGGCCGGCCTGACCTGGAAGGATTCGGCGGGCCGTGACCAGAGCATGAGCTGGAAGGAATTGGCCGACTGGCGCGGCAACCGCGCCGACGCCGGCCGTCTCGCGCACGGCTTGCCGAAGTCGAACAAGTTCCTGCGCGGCGTGGAGTAGGGCGTAATAGTATCCGCCTTGCAGCAGGCCTATGATCGCGGCGGTCGAAACCAAACGACCCCCGCAGCGATTATCATAAGCGCCATGGCTCATCAGCACGATCATCACGACCGTTCTCACGCCCACGGTCATGCCGGGCACAGCCACGCGCCGGACAATTTCGGCTTTGCGTTTGCCGTGGGCGTTGCACTCAATACGGCGTTCGTCGCCGCGGAGCTCATTTTCGGCTACGCCGCGAACTCGCTGGCGCTGATATCCGACGCCGTTCATAATTTCTCCGACGTGATCGCGCTGCTGCTGGCGTGGGGTGCTGCGGGGCTTGCGCGCAAACGGCCGACGCAGCAGCATACCTACGGCTATCGGCGAGCCTCCATATTGGCGGCTCTCGTCAATGCCGGTCTTCTTCTGATCGCGGTCGGCGGTATAGCGGTCGAGGCTATCAACCGGATTCAGGAGCCAGCGGCGGTCTCGGGCTGGACCGTCGTTCTGGTCGCGACCCTGGGCATCGTCGTCAACGGCGGGACCGCCCTGCTGTTCATGCGCGGCCGCCACGGCGATCTGAATATCCGCGGCGCGTACCTGCATATGGCGGCGGACGCCGGGGTTTCTTTCGGCGTGGTTGTCGCCGCAGGCGTGATCATGTTTACGGGGTGGCAATGGGTCGATCCGGCGATCAGTCTGTGCATCGCCGCCGTGGTGCTGGCGAGCGGGTGGGTCCTCGCGCGGGACAGCGTCAATCTGGCGCTGGACGGCGTGCCGAAGGGCATCGAACTTGCAGAAGTGAAAGACTATCTCGGCCAGCTCAACGGCGTGACCGAAGTGCATGATCTTCACATCTGGGCCATGGGCACCAACGAAACCGCACTCACGGCGCATCTGGTTCGTCCAGGCGGCTACGACGATCCGTTTCTCCACGGTGTCTGTGAGGAGCTGTCACACCGTTTCAACATTCAGCATGCGACACTTCAGGTCGAAGCGGGCAGCGATGTGTGCAAACTTGCGCCGTCGGAGGTGGTTTAGCGAGGGCGCGTTACGTACGCGGCAGTCCGTCCGAGCAGCAGACTCGGAAAATCCCCTTTGACTGCGATTATCGTCTGGTCGATGCTCGCCGGGGAAATCCGGGAGACGACCTTGCGCGAAGGAGAATGGCGGCGGCTGACCTTGGCGATCGGCATTGGGCTCGCGCTGCTGCCAGCCACGCTCTACGCGCAATCCATTCCCGGCGCACTCCCTGAATCGACGGTAGCGTTGGTGCGCGGCGATTGGCCCGCTTACGCCGGGACCTATGCGGCGGCCCGCTATTCGCCATTGGCCCAGATCGACCGCGGCAATGCCAAGGATATGCACGTCGCCTGGCGCTGGAAATCACCGGATATGGCGATCAAGGCGGCCAATCCAAAAGTCGGTCCCAGCCGCGCCAATGAATCGACGCCGCTGATGGTCGGCGGGGTGCTCTACACCTCGACATCGCTGTCGCAGGTCGCCGCCATCGATGCCTTCACCGGCGAAACCAGATGGGTGTTCGATCCCAAGATCTACGAAAATGGCCTTGGAATTCCCGCCAACGACGGCTGGCTGCATCGCGGCGTCGCCTATTGGCGTAACGGCGACGACGAGCGCATCGTGATGCTCACGGCATTTGCGCAGATGATCGCGCTGGATGCCAAGACCGGAAAGCCGGTGCCGACGTTCGGGACCGATGGCCGGATCGATCTCGCGCAGGGCCTGCGGCGGCCGGTCGACCGCGAATACTACACCATGAGTTCGCCGCCGGTGATCGTGCGCGGCGTCATCGTGGTCGGCTCGTCGGTGATGGACTGGTGGAGGCGCCGGCCATCGCCGCCGGGCGATGTGCGCGGCTTCGATGTCGTTACCGGTCGTCTGCTCTGGACCTTCCACACCGTGGCGCAAGAAGGCGAGCCCGGCGTCGAGACTTGGGAGAAGGATTCCTGGACGGAAGCCGGCAATGCCAACGTCTGGGCACCGATGAGCGCCGACGAGGAGCTTGGTTACGTTTACCTGCCGGTGAGCACGCCGACCAACGACTATTACGGCGGCCATCGTCCCGGCGACGGCCTCTATGGCGACAGTCTGGTCTGTCTCGACGCGGCAACGGGCAAGAAGGTCTGGCACTATCAGCTCGTTCACCATGGATTGTGGGACTACGACACGCCGGCTGCGCCGAACCTGATCGACATCACCGTCGGTGGAAAGGCCATCAAGGCGGTCGCGCAAGTCACAAAACAGGCCTTCGTCTATGTGTTCGATCGGGTGACCGGCGAGCCGGTGTGGCCGATCAAGGAGCAGCCGGTGCCGGCCTCCAACGTGCCGGGCGAGCGCGCGTCGAAGACGCAGCCGTTCCCCACCAAGCCCGCGCCGATCGATATTCAGGGCTTGCGCGATGAGGATTTGATCGATCTCACGCCGGAGCTTCGCAAGGAAGCGATCGACATCGTCGCCGAATACGATCGTGGCCCGCTGTTCACGCCGCCGTCGCAGCGTGGCACGATTCAGGTACCCGGTGTCGGCGGCGGCGGCAATTGGGCTGGTGCTGCGATCGATCCGGAGACCGGCATGTTCTATGTCGGGACCTACCGGGTGCCGTTCGTCGTCACTCTTCGCAAGCCCGGGGCCGGCGAATCCTCATACGATTTCATTGGTGAATTCCGCTATCTGTCGGGGCCGCGCGGGTTGCCGTTGCTCAAGCCGCCGTTCGGCAGCATCGTTGCCATCGACATGAACACCGGCGACCACCGTTGGCGCATCCCTGTCGGGCGCGGCGAACTTCTTCCTGTATTCCAGCGCCTCGGCGTCCGCGAACGTCTGGGATTTTTGGCCCGCAGTTGGGCGTTGGTGACCAAGACCGTCCTGATCGTCGTGCAATCCGGATATTTCGGCGCGCCACGATTGCCGCCCGGCGGCACCCGCCGGATCAACGATCTCAACAATTTCGATCCGCATTTATGGGTCTACGACAAGGCCAGCGGCGAAATGCTGGCCGAGGTTGCGCTGCCGGCCAACGCGACCGGGGCGCCGATCACCTATATAGCCGGCGGCAAGCAGTTCATCGTATTCCCCGTCGGCGGTGGCCCATTGGTCGAGGAGATGATCGCGGTCGCGCTGTGAGCGAGGACTAGAGCATGATGTGTTGGAACTGGATCGATTCGTCCCGTAAGCGCGAGGCACTAACGATCTCGTGTCCCGGACCCGGCATACCGTCCCTTCGGCGGTGCACGGCAGGGCCTGGACAAAAAATCGCGAAAACAACCCCATGCAAAGTAGAGTGAACGCCGGCTCGCAGCACTCCTGCTGCGCTGCGTCCGGGCGCGAGAAGAAAAATGCGCCGTCGTCATGGCCCCAACCTAATCTCATCCCGCTCTAGATCATCCCCGCCAGCCGCAACAACACGCCCGCGGCGCACGACCCTCCCAGCACCGTCAGCATGCCCAGGTTGAAACGGAAGATCGCGGTCGCAGCCGCGATCGCCAAAACCAGCGCCGGAAAATCGACGCTCGACAGCACCGGCATGTCGAACGACAGCCCGAACGATCGAACCGGCGAGGTTTCCCGGAACACGGTGTGCAGCGCGAACCAGATCGAGAGATTGAGGATCACGCCGACGACGGCGGCGGTGATCGCCGTCAGTGCGCCGGCCAAACCCCTGTTGCCGCGCAGGGTCTCGACGAACGGCGCGCCCAGAAAGATCCAGAGAAAGCAGGGCGTGAAGGTGACCCAGGTCGCCAGCAAACCGCCGAGCGTGGCCGCCAGCATTGGCGGCAGCGTGCCGGGGTCGCGATAGGCGGCCATGAAGCCGACGAACTGCAGCACCATGATCAGCGGGCCCGGCGTGGTCTCGGCCATCCCCAGTCCGTCCAGCATTTCGCGTGGGCCCACCCAGTGATAGTGCTCGACCGCCTGCTGCGCGACATAGGCCAGCACCGCATAGGCGCCGCCGAACGTCACCATCGCCATCTTGCTGAAGAACAACGCGATCTGGCTGAACACATTGGCCTCGCCCAACGCGATCAGGAGCGCGCCAACGGGCACCAGCCAAAGCAGCAGCCAGATCGCGCTTACTCTTAATGCGCGCGGAACGCTGGGGCGGATGTGGTCCGGCAGTTCGTCGCCGAGCATGCTGTCGACCGCCGCCGTGTTCTTGCCGCCGCCGTGCGGAACGGCCGCAAATTCCGGTCGTCCGCTTTTGGCGCCGACATATCCGATCACGCCGGCTGAAATGATGATGATCGGGAAGGGGACATTGAAAAAGAAGATGGCGATGAAGGCTGTGGCCGCGAGCCCGATCATGATCCGGTTGCGCAGTGCGCGCTTGCCGACACGCACGACGGCCTGGATGACGATGGCCAGCACCGCGGCTTTCAGCCCGAAGAACAGCGCCTCGATGACCCCGACCTTGCCGAAGGCGGCGTAGATGTAGCTTAAGCCCATGATGGCGATGACGCCGGGGAGAATGAACAGGCCGCCGGCCATGATGCCGCCGGCGGTGCGGTGCAGCAGCCAGCCGATATAGGTCGCAAGCTGCTGCGCCTCCGGACCGGGCAGCAGCATGCAGTAGTTGAGCGCGTGCAGAAAGCGGCTTTCGGAAATCCAGTTCTTTTCCTCGACCAGAATGCGGTGCATCACCGCGATCTGCCCCGCCGGGCCGCCGAAGCTGAGCAGGGCGACCCGCAGCCAGACCCGAAAGGCTTCACCGAAGCTGATGCCGTGGCCGGCACCCGCTTCGGTGGTGGTTTCGTCAGCAGTAATATCGATCACGGCTTCGCCTTGTTGGTGGGCCAGTTATGGGTTTCGCCGGTAGCATCCCGGCACCAGCGATAGAACGCATCGTACAGCGCGATCCCGGCCTCGAGTTGTTCGAGATCGTCATCGTACATCCGCGACAGGCCCAGTGACGCCGCGAGCAGACCGGGCGCTTCCGGCGACAGATCGAGCCGCCCGGTATCGGCCGCCCTCACCATCGTCGCCAGCCGCAGCAATGGCGGCGTCGCCAGACCGAACTCCTCGACCATCACATCGAAAGTACAGCGTTCGCCGCGATGGCTCCAGAACACGTTCTCGATATCGAAGGGAACGGCGTTGAAATGCTCGCCGACCGCGACAACCTCGGCCGGTGCCACGAACAGGAACACCGCGTTCGGATCGATGAACCTTCTGACCAGCCAGGGGCAGGCGATACGATCGATCTTCGGCCGCGCGCGGGTTACCCAGACGGTGCGGCCCTTGGCATCGCGCGCGGGCAGTTTTGATGCTGGCACCAGCGGAAGTTTTGCCTCTTTCCAGCCTTCGAAACCGCCTTCAAGTGTTTCCGCCGATACATCGGCATGCCGCAACCAGGCGGCCGTGCCTTGCGCCAGTTTTGCGCCGCGCATGCAGACGACGATGGCGGAACCGCCGGAATATTCGCTGCTCCAGTCGGCGGCGTCTTGATGGCTGCGCCTGACCGCACCGGGAATCAGCCGCGGGTCCGCGGCAAAATCCTCGTCGGTTCGGACGTCGATCAAAACAGGCGTCTTCGGCGTGCCGATCAGACGGGCAAGTTTATCTTGGGATATGGAGGTGTGGGATGACATGGTTGCGCCCTCGTAAACAAAAACGGGACGCGATACTTGGGCTTGTCGCCTCGTGGGGAGATCGCAGAACCCCCAGAGCGTCATTACAGCGAAACCCGCGCGCGCTGTCAATCCGCCTCGTCGGCTTCGCCGCCGCAACCTGGTGGAACTTACCTCCGCGCGTCATATATTCGGGGTAAGGATTTGCAAACAATGCCTTCCCAGGAACCAGCCGATGCACTCACACTCTCTCGACCAATGGACCCACGATCACGTGTTTCTCGGTCCGAAGCACGATCGTAACGAGCGCCGTACCTGGTTCGTGGTTGCGCTGACCGCCGTCATGATGGTGGGCGAGATTGTGGCGGGATCGCTGTTCGGATCGATGGCACTGCTGGCCGATGGCTGGCACATGGCAACCCACGCAGCCGCGCTGGGGATCGCCGCCGCCGCCTATCTGTTTGCGCGCCAGCACGCGCGCAACTCGCGTTTCGCCTTCGGCACCGGCAAGTTCGGCGACCTTGCCGCCTTTTCCAGCGCGATTATCCTGAGCCTGATCGCGGTTCAGATTTTCTATGAAAGCGTCATCCGGCTGGTTCATCCGGTTGCGATTACGTATGGCGAGGCGATAGCGGTCGCGGCGCTGGGCCTCGGCGTCAACCTCGTCAGCGCGTGGCTGCTGCGCGATAGCCACGATCACGATCATCATGGCCACGGTCATTCGCATGGCAGTTCTCACAACAGTTCCCTTGGCAGTTCTCACGACAGTTCCCCTGGCCATCGTCACCATGACAACAACCTTCGCGCCGCCTACATCCACGTGCTTGCCGACGCCGCGACGTCGGTTCTCGCGATCGCGGCGCTGGTGATCGCAATGTATTCGCAATGGGTCTGGGCCGATCCGGCGGTCGGGATCATCGGCAGCCTCGTCATCGCCAGTTGGGCGTTCGGGCTGATCCGCGATTCCGGCGCCGTGCTGCTCGATGTCAGCGTCGACAAGAACCTCGAAGCCGTGATCCGCGACCGGCTGGAGACCAGGGGTGACCGGGTCACCGACCTGCATCTGTGGCAGGTCGGTCCAGGCCATCGCGCGGCGGTGATATCCGTCGTTTCCGACCATCCGCTGCCTTCGGCGACCTACAAGCGCCGCCTGGGGGGCTTGCGAGGTCTCAGCCATGTGACGATCGAGGTCGAGCTCTGTCCGCATCCGCCGCTGCATTGAGCTTCTTGTCCCGCAACCGGTCGCGCGATTGCGGCGCCGCGCGGCGCAAGCTTCGCGCAATCGTCATTTGGATGGAACATCCGCGATGGACTAACATCCGCGCCAACGGCTGAGCATCCGGGTTTGCCGACCATGGGAGAGATGACGTGAACCGAGTATGTGGAGTGTTAGCGATCGTTTTGGCCGTTGGGTTTTCCGCCGATGGCGCGCTGGCGCAAACGAGCAAGACCGGCGTCGAAAAACTTTACGTTCTCAATTGCGGTGAAGGCGTCGCCGGCGATATTTCGCGGTGGTCTCCGGGAGTCAACGAAGGCAAATCCATGGACTTCGTCGACAACTGCTATCTGATCAAACACCCACAAGGCTGGTTGCTGTGGGACACCGGGATATCGGATGCGGTCGCGGCCATGCCGAATGGCCTTGCACCATCGGATCCGAAGGCCGTGTTTTGGCGCCGGCCAAAGACGTTGGCGGCTCAACTCGACCAACTTGGCGTCACGCCCGCTGACATCAAGGCCATGGCGGTCTCGCACACCCATCCCGACCATATCGGGAATGTCGAGATGTTTCCCACCACGATGCTCTACGTACAGAAAGCCGAATACGAATGGCCCGGCGCCAATAGCGAGCCTCGGTTCAAGCCGGCGCATCCCGTCACAAAACTGGAAGGGGACCGTGACGTATTCGGCGACGGCAGCGTGACCATTCTCTCGACCCCGGGACATACGCCGGGTCATCAATCATTATTGGTGAAGCTGGCTCATACCGGCGCGGTCGTTCTTTCCGGCGATGCTGTCCATTTCAAGAGCAATTGGGACAATCGTGGGGTTCCTGCCAACAACTTCAGCAAGGAGCAGACGCTGGCCTCCATGCAAAAGATATCGGATACGCTTGCAAAGGAAAAAGCGCAGCTCTGGATCAATCACGACAAGGCGCAGCGCGACGGCCTCAAGATGTCGCCTGAGTTCTACGACTGAGGAGAGCCGATCGCCGTGACTTGCGGCGGCATAGATTGGGAAGCGGCAAGCCAGCCGCGCATGACGCCGGCGGTCTCGTCATCCATCGGAAAAAAGCATTCGACGCGCAACTCTTGCAGCGTGATGTCCTGCGGAGTTCCGAGCGTCGCGATGGTCGTGAACAATCGCAAGTTGGTGTTGCCCTTGCGGAAATGCATGGGAAGCACCGGCGTCATCGCCAATTCGGCTGGCGTGGCGTTGATGGCGGTCCGCACCCCGTCATAGCCGAGCAGTCTTTCGTGAAGTGCCGCGGTCTCCGGCGTGCCGTCAGCGGCGGCGTCAGCTTCCACGCTGCGGACGAAGTAGCGGACCACGTCCGCCCAGTTCACGAGATACGGCCGCAGCACGCCAGGTGAAACCAGCGCATCGGCCAGATTGACCGCCGTGCCGGGCGCCAATGGCCCGACCAGGAATTCGATCAGGCGAACCGCGCCCGAATTGCTCCGCAGCAAATTCCAGTGCCGGTCGACCGCGACTGCGGGAAACGGCTCCTGTTGGGCCAGCATGTAATCGAGCGCGCTGCTGATTTCGCGAAGTTCGGGCGCGGCAAGGTCGGTCTGCCGCCAAACCGGAGCAAAGCCGGCGGATATCAGCAGCGCATTGTGCTGGCGCAGCGGCACGTCGAGGGCGGCCGCAAGCCGCATCACCATGTCACGGCTGGGCGACGCGCGGCCCAATTCCATGAAGCTCAGATGACGCTGCGAGATTTCCGTAGCGGCGGCAAGATCGAGCTGCGACAGGCCGCGGTGCCGGCGCCAGCGGCGGAGGCTGGCGGCAAAGCTTGCTTGCGGCGACATGAGTACCTGCCAGGTAGTTGCGGAGACGATGGCGTGCCGCGACACTGCCACAGGCCGGCGCGGCGAGACACAGGAGATGAGGGGGTGAGTGAATGGATCGGGGTGACGATCGCGTTGGCTTCGAGTTGCCTCGGTGGCACCGCGGCTGCCATTACCCGCTATCTGGTTGGCAATGCCGATCCGATCACGCTTGCCATCCTGCGCTGGGGCATCGGCTTCGCATGCCTGCTGCCATCGGCGCTTTTGCTGGGGGTGCGATGGCCGCCGCGTCGCGACTGGCCGGCGGTGGCCCTGCTGGGGATGTGTTTCTTCGGACTGTTTTTCGTCCTCTACAACATCGCGATCGGCTTTACGACCGCGGCCCGCGCCAGTCTGGCGCTGGCGACGTTACCGCTCCACACCATGGTGATCGCCGCGCTGCTCGGTATCGAGCCGCTGACGTTGCGGAAATCGGCCGGCGTCTGCATCGCCGTGCTTGGCGTCGTGGCCGCGCTGGCCTATGGCCTTTCGGCGGCTCCGTCCGGCGCGTGGCGCGGCGAACTCGGCATGGGAGCGGGCGCCGTGGCGCTGATCGTGGCGGGATCGCTGACAGGCAGCGTCGCGGTGTTGCGCGGCTTCGGCAGCCCGCAATGGATTGCCGGCATCTATCTCGGAGTGGGCGGCGGCGCGCTCGCGTTCATATTATGGGTGATGGCGCTTGAGCGCGCGACGCCGACCCGCGTGGCCAACACCATGACCGTCAACCCGGTCGCGGCGGGACTGCTTGCCACCCAGCTGGTCGGCGAGCCGATCACGCTCAATCTCGTGCTTGGGCTCGGCGCCGTGTTCGCCGGGATCTGGATCGCTACGACAGAGGTCGGAAAGCCGTAACGCAGGAATCCTGCCGGCGGTCTTCAGGGTGATAAAATCCGTCAAGCTCTTCACGGGTCGCGCAGGAAAGTCGTCGCCGTTCATCGCGACCATTCGGCCATTGAGCCAGTACGACTTCCGGAGAGTCGGCGGTTTCGAATTGTTCGGATTGAAAGGCGGTTTGCTGGTCGGCCTGGACCTGGTATTTGGCGGCCTGCGCGAGCCAGTACCATTTTCGCTTGGGTTCATCGAGCGCATGCTGACGGCACTCGGCTTCCAGTTCGCGTAAGCGGGCAGCTTCTTTCATCACCAATACCACAGCATCAAAGTTAAGACATACTTGCCTGGCGCCACCGGAAAACTGGTTTCCAATTATCTTATCCCGATGAAAAAAAGCGTGCCCGGCGGCACGGCAATTTAATGAAAGTTGGAACAGATCACTGCGGAAACACTGGATTTCCGTATGGGTAATAGTCTTTCAGGGCGACGTTCTCATAGGGGAGCACCTTCCGGAATGCTGTGGATTTTGGTCGAGCTCAGCAGGGCCTTGCGTTGACGCCACGCATCCGAATTCCCGCGCCATCTCCACAAAGCGTATGTACGACTTGGGATCGAATTTCAGCAGAGCTTCGCCCTTGGCAGGCGAACCCGGTTCGCCTTTGGCCGGCGAACCGGGATAGATGAAGTCTTCGAGCGTTGTATCGTTCTTGAGAAACGTGACCGTCTCGTGAGAAAAATGCAGCACGCCGATACGCATCGAAGCATCACCCATGACCGAACTTCCTTTGGCGCACTTTCCCAGCAGGGCAGGGAGCCCGATCAGTTGCGCGGGGCGGAGACGGGTGGGGGACCCAGCCCGATCGGCTTCTTCGGCTTCAGCGTTCCGACGTAAAACGACAATCCGGCGACCAGGAAAAGACAGACGAGGTAGACCGCATAGGATTGCGGCGGCGTGATCGACCACCGCACAACTTCCCGTATCGCCGCTGCCGGGCCGGTTTGCTTTTCCATGCGGGGGTTGTGCTTGAAATGGTGCCGATTTGGAAGGGCAAATGTATCAGGCGGCGCGCGCTCACGGCGCCGCCGGCTGCTTCCGTAGCAGGGCCAGCGCCAGCAGCGCCGAGAGACTGAGCGCGGAGGAGACGATCAGGATGCGGCTTCCCA
>WNGN01000315.1_pt1 | contig 28997 bp, 28 predicted proteins | sample 5400561 | NCBI WGS metagenome assembly WNGN01 (sample SAMN13153379, study PRJNA577476) | soil metagenome | isolation source: 115 cm soil or saprolite under Garry oak tree replicate 2 | place: USA:California | collected 2016-06-15 | reverse complement strand
GCACGCATAGAGAGCGAATGCATCAGTGGTGAGCTTGTAGTTGACCTGCTGCTGTCCAACCCCAGCTTCGTCCCAGCTGACCTGAAGTGCACCGCTGTTGGCAACGCTGCCGGTGGCGGAGAAGAAGTGGGCGCCGGATGTTGCTTGTGCGCCCAGCGCTCCTAATCTCATTAGAGCGAGCGCCGCGAGCAGCGCAAGAGCTCCGCGAAGCGACTTATTCATTTTTCACCCTTTGGAGGTGACCTGCCTCCACAATGCTTGAGGCGCATCCCTGCCCGAGTCGCGTGCTTCAAGTGCCGACTAGCGGGGATGTGCTACTACTCGTGATTTGGATCGCACGCCCACAGGCGGACCACGAGAACGCGGGCCTTTTCGATTGCAGGGGACCCACGGCATACACCACCCCCACCTAGTAAACGCGGCTACAGTCAGACCTGTGCCGGCAAGCCCCCAACCCATATACACCCATTCCACAGGCGTGTCAACAAGGTCGGTTTCCAAGCCAGATGATCGCCTGGCGCACGACCCTCGTAGCCCAGGTCCCTAACGCCCTCCTGGATCAGACCCTAATGAATAAGTGAGGAGCCCAAGCGCGTTGGGCTCCTCCACCGAACTACAAGAGGGAAAGTTGGCCTTTGTCTACGCAGCCTGCGTGGCTGCCGTCTTCTGCAGCGACCCAACCCTCCATATGACGGCAGAGAAGCAGCAGCCGATGGCCGTTCCGTGGTCGTACGCATTCACTGAGACGACGCCGCAATGGAAGCGAAACGAGGTCGATGCTGATGGCGTCACCGCTGGTGATCGCGCGGTTGATCTTGGCAAGGGTAGGGAGGTGCTGGTCGGCCGAGCCGAGTATGAGGCGGGCCACCATGCAGAGCGCGACGGGTCAGCCGTCGCGTGAAGCCAAACGGCGACGTCTCCACAGAACCTCATAGGCGATTCAGCTGGCGATTGTTGGCTTCTTATAGCAAACTCACGCTGTCGGATGCTTGCTTACCGCGTCACCCATAGACAAAGGAACCGCGGTGGATGTGCAGGGCCTGATGGTCAGGTCCACGTGGAGCAGAGCCTCGCGGTTTACAGCCGCTGCAGCCCGTTCAGGAATAGCCCATTGAATTCGTTGAGTGCCGCCATTTGGCGCGGTATTTCGCCGGCGTTGCTGTAAAAACGCGCCGACGCTTGACGCTTGCCGGGGAAGTCGCCCGCGACACCTCTATAGGCGGGAGCGTGACCTCGTTGAAAGTACGAGTCCGACCGCCCCCAATCCCAGAATGCTGAGCAGGAAAGCGACATAGATCCAGCTCACCGGTCGTACCCACTGGAGAGCTGACGGATATCGGGCTAGAGCCAACAGTTGCAGAGCGCCCAGCGAGACATACGTGACGAGTCCGATTCGGATGCGATCGAAGTCGCCCTCCACGGTCGCATGTGCAGCCCCCACCCCAAAACCAACCAGCCAGGCACCCACTGCCCGGCCGGTCAATGCAGTCAGTTTCCACGGCCAAAGCCAGGAGGCAAAAGCGGGATTCAGCAGAAGCGCTACGCCAACAACGAGCATGATGCAGGCCTGACCGGCCGAAAGCCAGCGCAACCCGACGGGAATCGGCGCGATTCGTGGTGGGTCGGTTCCCGGTTCGCGGAGCTGCCCCACCAACAGGAAGCCGAGCATCACCGGCACCCCCAGATAGATGGCCAGCCAGCTCCAGGTGACCAAGCGAGCCCACGCCTCGGGGCTAAAAAGGTGGAAGCGATCGAGGTAGGCCAGTGTCACGACCATGGTCAGGGTTGTGAAGATGAGCACTGCCGGCACCGCAACGCGAGCCCGTGCCCATGTGTGCTGTCGGGCCGCCGCCAGCTCGAAGATGCAGCTGGCCCAGTACGACGCGCCGAGAAATGCAGCAGTGATTGGCGGTAGGACTGTCCACGCGAAGTAACGGTCCGTCTGCTCGGTGCCCACGAAGAGAGGAACGCCGGCGAGAAAAACCAAAGCGCTCGCGACCAACAGCATCCTGCGCATACCTCGCGTAAGCTGGCGCACTGCAGCCACGTTTGCGTCGACGCCTCCGGCCGATTCGACCAAAGCTAGGCGGGCGAAGCGTAGGCACGGCGCATGGCCATCGCCAACTGGGGCAGGTCTCGCCAGGCGACCACAACCCCGGCGCGCCGCCAGCCACGCTGGATGTGATGGAGATCGCTGAGGTTTGGCAGCCTTCCAGTAAGCACTTTGCGTACAGCCGCGGCCTCCGGAATCAATGGAGCGAATCGGCGTCTCAGAGCTACCACGTAGCCCACGGGGTCGCGGAGGTGCTCCACCAACTCAAGCGCCGACTGCAAGGCGAACACGTTGCCAGCGCCGCTCGCCGGTCCAACCAATCCAGCGGCTTCACCGACGGCCCAGATCTTGCCGCTGACGATGTTCGAGAAATCCGGCCCACTCAACCGGATAAATGCTCCGCATGCACAGGTAACGCTGGTGACATTCAAGGATCGAAATGCCGGCCGAACAAGCTCTCGAGCGGGCGTTCGATTCCCGAGCTCACAGCCCGCACCGACGTGCACGTCAGTCCCATCCTGGTTGAGGGGCATGACCCATGCATAGCCTGGTAAGCCGCGGGTCGCGAGGAAGCTTGTGGTCGCGGGTACGCTGACCCGGACTCTCCACTGAATGACGCGAGCTTTTAGATCCTGGGCGAGTGGTGGGGCATAGGCTCGTGCTTGGCCGGTGGCGTCAACGATAAGGTCATACTCATCGGCATCGATCGGGTCCATCCGGACACCTATGCCCTGCTGGAGGTCGTGAATCAGGCGGGGCTTGTCGATCATGAAAACTGTGGTCCTTGCGACCACTCCCTCCAGCTGGGCCAAGTGGTGCGGGGGATTGTGCAGTCGGTACCTGTCGGGGTCAAGGCCCGCGAGAAGAATCAAGGGATCAAAATGCTCGTCCACGCCATACCCGCACGGGTGGATCCCGCACGCAATCTTGTGCCTGATGTCGTAGAGGTGGACTGCGTGATCGCTCCGCATCTGGAGTAGGCAGCAGATGTAGCTACCCGCCAGTCCAGATCCGGCTACCGCAATCCTCACACCGCCGGCTCCACGCCATTTGAAGAGCTATTAAGGGGCGCATCTCTGGGGTCGTCCCAGAGCCGCGCGTGTCGAGCTGGGTTGCCCTGGGAGTTGCGAATGCCTTTCCGGATTTCTCCGCGAATGGTCGCTATCGTACCGTCACCCCTCGAGGCCTGACTTACACACACCGTGAACGAGGGCGTTCGACGGACGCCCAGCAGGACGTGAGATAACAGCCAACCCAGCCGAAACCGACGCCGGGATCGGAGGGCGTATGCGGAGAGCTCGCTCGAACTCGCCGCGGTCGTCCCTAGCTGTCCACGAGCCAGCCCTGGGCAAGCGGTTCCCGAAGAGGGTGAAGAGGGCGCTTGACGACGACGAACTGGCCGATTCGCTTCGATCGACTCCATGCCGGCACAGCAATATGCTTCTAAATCATGATCGATGTATCAAGGGAGGTCGGTGATGGTAGAGGGCAGGGCTGGAGATCGGGTGATCCTCGAGTCGGAGCGGACCGGGCAGGCGGCACGTGAGGGCGAGATACTCGAAGTGTTGGGTGCCGGCGGAGGCGCCCACTACCGCGTCCGTTGGGAGGACGGGCACGAGAGCACCTTCTTCCCCAGCGGTGGCAGCATGACCATCATCCACAAAGGGACCAAGGCGCGGCGTCCTAATACCCCTGCGTCGCCGACGCGCTAGCGCCCTCTTACCCGTCAACGTACTCTAGATCGAAGCATCGGTCCTGCCCCGCGGCACATCAATCAGGGGACGGGCGCGAAGACGAAATCAATCGGTTCGCCTTCTGGCGCGAGCGTGATGGTCGACAAGCTTTGCTCGCCGAGAGGAAGCGGCCTATACGACGGCGGTTGCGGCACCGTTGCTGCACCAAGCAAGCGACGCGGCGCCGCACGGCAGACCGCGAATTGAGTTCAAATTCGGCTCCGGGACAGGGACTCGAACCCCGAACCTTGCGGTTAACAGATCGCCGCCGCCCGTTCAGAAATCGCAGTCCGAATTCGCTGAGTGCCGCCACGTGCCGCGAAATATCGCGGTTTGCCATGGACGTTGCCGTACAAAACTGGCGCGCTTCAACTTCACCGGTCATGCTCGAAAATCGCGACGGAAAGCGCCATGGAGTCGTCGCGTCAACTGATAAGTGGCAACTGCGCTTCTGATCGACGCGACCGCGCTTGGCGGCGGCGGGCGCGAAGCTGGAACGCGAGCAAGATCACCTCGTTGACCCGCCGATCGTACTCACCGATGCTGGCGCCCTCAAAGGACTTAAAGACTTCGCGGGCCGCGGTTTCAAGCCGATACCAGATGTCACCACCGCGCTTCAGGAAAAGCGGGTGACGTGAGTTAATCACCACCGTGGTGACCTCACGCTCGATTACTGTTTGGCTGCGAATTGCCGGATCGAGTGGGCGCACGACGACCTGGCCAAAGCCACGGCGCTTCTGCTCGTCCGCGTTCGGCAAACGAGGTGGCGCTGGAGGGCTCTCGAGTTGGGCTGCGTGTCGTCCCGTCGATGGCTCGCGAGCCTGGGCGGCCTGCCCACGGGCGGCCGCAAGTCCGGAGAACGCTTCCTCACGTTCAGTGAGCCTGAGAACCTGGCTGAGCAGCCGTCTCACTTGTTCCGCGGTCTTGAGGGCAGACGCCGGGGGCGGCGCCAACTCATCTTCGGCGAGGCGCTTGGCGATCGGCGCCAGCAGCGCGTGCATTCGATGCTCCACCGCAGTCCATTCGGCGGCATCTCGGGCGAAGTCGCTCTTGTTCATCATCAGCGGGACGGGTGCCAGATCGATCTCCCCTACGAGGCGGGCCATTCCTGAGACCTGGACAGCGTTCGGATGTCCGAAGAACTCGCCGCCGGCGATCAGCCGGCCGAGCTTGTAACAACGCAGGCCGGGTACGTAATCGACGCCGCGGCCTTCAGGCTCGGCAAGACCGTACCAGCCGCGGATGGTCGTGCCTGCGGCGCGGACTGCAAAGCGATGCTCCTCCTGGAAGTTGATAGGAAGCGCCTCGACGCGGACGCCATTGATCGACATCTTCAACAGAGCTCCCACGATCAGCGGACGATAGGTGTCGCTGAGTCGAGCGCCCAGACGGCGGGGGTCTACACGCCTGTCGACCCCGTCGATTCGGATCCGGACGAAGCCCTCCTCCAACGGCACGCGCTTGACAACCGTCTTGAGTTCGTACGTCTTGAGCTTGGTGCGATCGCGGTAATCCGCGTCGGCAAACCGCCACGCCATCTCGTCACCCGGTCGGCTGGCTTCGACGGTGAAGCTCGTGCCCAGATGGCCAATCGCAGCTTTGCCGCCTTGACCGTACTGGCCCAGCAGGTTGCGTCCCCGCTTGGGTGATCCGCCCCAGCGCAGGTAGTGGCGTTCGAGCTCGGCCGGCCCCATCCCCTCTCCGCCCCGAGTCTCGATGACAAAGTAGGAGGCATGGACGTGGAGCAGGACATTGAGAGCACTGCCCTTGAGTCGTGAGTCGATCGCGTTGTCGACCAGTTCCATGACGGCATCGGCGGAAGAGCGGTAGTTGGCGAAGAGCGATGCCGTGATGGCCGGGTCGATCCGCTCGCGGACGGTCACGCGCTGGGCCATTTCCAGCCCGAAATCTATACCCGATTCACCTTTCGAGTTCTTGGTCGCGGCCTTCGACCGATCGCGCGGCCTCGAGGGCATGAGCTCGATTCAGCCTGAGAGTGACCCGATCTTGCTGGTCCAGATTGGCCGTCTCGCCGAGGAGGTCAAAGGTCTGGCCGAGCAGCTCCGATCGACGCGCGGCCTCCCAACCTCCAGCACCCAGGATTCCAGCCACGACGTTGAAATTGACACCTGGGCCGGAGTTGATGAGTTCCCACAACTCCCGCCGATCCTTCTCACCGGGCAGCGTATCCGGTCGGTCGAGCAGAGCGGCCATTTTGGCCACGAACTGAGCCTCTGTTGTGAGAATCCTGGTGCGATCGATATTCTCTGTGTAGTTCATCAAAACTTCGACTGGAATCTGCAACCGTTGACCGAGTTTGGACTGATAGACCGGATACACGTCAACCCCGACGCCCTCGACATTGAGCTCGAATTTCCGACCACTGATGTGGTGGCTAGGTGACAGTTGGAACTTTGCCCGTAACTTGGCCAGGGTGGCATGGTCGACGATGATGTCGATGTCATGGCTCTTCGCGACCCGCGTCCTTAAATATGTGGCCCAGCCGCCGATGAGGACGGCGTCAGGAAAGTCCCGAACGAACCTCTGCATCACCGCCTGAACGTCATCCTCCTCCGGCCGAGATCGGCGCTCAGGCGACATCGCCCAGCAAGTCGCGGTCAAGCGCCTCAAGGAATCGCTGTGCCTGCCACGTCGGCAGGTTGAAGAGGCCGACGTACACCTGGCAGCGCGGCACCACTCTTCCGTACCGGCTCAAGAGAGGATCCGGTTCGAGAATGAGCAAGTTAGCCTGCCCGCGCCGACGCGGAAAGCGTCGCCGCACGTCATTCGCATCCGCGTAAACGACCACCTGCTCGTAATCAGCGATGAGGTTGTGTCCCTCGTGCAGAACGAAAGCCGTGTACGCGGTTGGGATCGCCGAGACTGGAAGTCGGGCCTCGATCTCGCTGACGGTCGTCGGTACTCGCGTTGCGTAGACGATGTCTCTCGCCAGGTCGCGCTGCGCCGCCCACATGAGTTGGAGCCGCTTCGGATCCAAAACTCGCAGGCCGCTGGCGCTGCCGCGAACGGCACCGATGGCACGCGGGCGCTCGAGTGCCTTGTGGATCGTGGACACGGGCATGTCCAGCTCGGCGCTCAACTTAGTCAGCGAGCTCCGCCGGATACCCAGATCAAGTGCTGAGACTAGGAGATGGCGCCAAACCACCTCGGTTCGACTGATCATTCCATTACTTTACGCCATTTGGCGAATTCAGGTTGGAATTCATCAAACCTCGAACCGCCAGTGGTTGCTGTATCTGCCAGGCTCGTCAGGTGGGTCGGATCCGAATGGGACCGGATTTCGAGTTCAAGACTGGCTCCGGGACAGGGTGGGATTTCACCACATAGTTCTCGCCACCAAGCTCGGAGGTGGCGCATGTCCGGACTCAGTCGCTACATCGTCGATGCAGTGGTCTTGGAACGCCGCAGCCCGACTGCGCTGGCCCGCGAGCATGGCATCACCCGCAGGTGGATCCACAAGCTCGTCAAGAGGTTCAAGGAAGGCGGCTACTCGGCGTTAGAGCCCGGTCGCGCCGGCCACATTCCTGCTCTCACCAGATATCCTCCGACGTCCAGGCCAAAGTCCTGCGGCTTCGCCAGGAGCTCGCCGCCGCCGGTCACGATGCCAGTCCCGAGACCATCGCCCATCACCTCATCGACCAGGTCAACAAGGTGCCGTCGGCCGCGACGATGTGGCGGATCCTCAAACGCAACGGGCTCATCACGCCTCAGCCACACAAGCGTCCGAAGTCTTCCTTCATCCGCTTCGAGGCCAAGCTGCCCAATGAGACCTGGCAGCTGGACTCGACACCCTGGCAGCTCGCCGACGCCAGCCCGGTGGAGACTTTGAACTTCCTCGACGACAAGTCCAGGCTCGCAGTCGCCTGCAAGACTTTTGTGACCGTCAAGGCAGCGGACCCTGTCCACGTCTTTCACTCGGCTTCAAATGAGTTCGGTTTTCCGGCTTCCCTCCTCAGTGACAACGCCGCCGTCTTCACCGCCAAGTCCAGAGGCGGCAAGGTTCTTCTGGAACTCGAGCTGGAGCGTTTGGGCATCGTCTTCAAACACTCCACGCCCTACCACCCTCAGACCTGCGGCAAGGTCGAGCGCTTCCACCAAACCCTCAAGCGCTTCTTACGCAAGCAGTCTCCAGCAGGCTCCCTCGCCGAGCTGCAATTTCAGCTCGACGCGTTTCGCGACTACTACAACTCTCGACGGCCGCATCGAGCTCTCAATCGACAGACACCGCTCTCGGCCTTCAACTCGCTCATCAAGGCCCGACCTACTCAGCAACCCGCGGCCCCCGACCACCGCGTTCGCCGCGACAAGGTCGACGCTTTCGGAAGAGTCACACTGCGCTACCTTCTAAAACTGACGGAGTTCGTTGACACTGAGGTCTCCATTGAGATGACAGGAGGAGACCCAGTTGACGGAACGAGAAATATCCAGGAACGCAGCCCGGCGCCTCGCCATCATCCGCCATGCCCAAGAGGTCAGTGGGAACGTTGCTCGAACCTGCCGCTATTACGGCGTCATCAGGGAGAGCTACTACAAGTGGCTCCGACGCTATGAGGAGCTGGGGGTGGACGGCCTCCACCGGCGGGCGCACCTGCAGGCCGGCGAGGTGGTGCTCGTTCACGGGGGCGCAGGCGGAGTTGGAACGGCCGCGATCCAGCTTGCCAAAGCCGCGGGCGCTCGAGTCATCGCGACCGCAGGTTCAGAGGCGAAGCTGGCCATCTGCCGTGAAATGGGAGCCGACCTGGCGATCGACTACGGCCATGAGGATTTCGTTGCCGAGGTAAAGGAGGCCACCGACGGCAAGGGCGCCGACGTCGTCTATGACCCGGTCGGGGGGGACGTCTTCGACCGGTCGACCAAATGCATCGCGTTCGAGGGCCGGATGGTGGTGGTCGGTTTTACCGCGGGACGCGTGCAAGCGGTCGCCGCCAATCATCTCTTGATCAAGAACTACTCAGTGCTCGGACTGCATTGGGGCCTGTACCGCCAGCGAGCGCCCCAACTGGTCCCTGAGTGCACGGGGAAGTTGTTGGAGCTTTACGCGGAGGGAAAGATCCGCCCCCACATCGGTCGCCAGGCCCCGCTCGAGGATGCGGTGACGCTGTTCCGGGCCGCCGCATCTAGACAGACGACGGGCAAGGCGGTGCTCACGCTCTAGAGTTGCGCGCCAGATCCAGGATGGCGGATGCCTTGTCGAGTGCCGCTGGATCGATCTCGGCGTAAGGATCGGGCGAAAGGGAAAGGATTACGTGGTCCGCTCCGGCGCGCGCGTAGCGGCCGATGACATCGGCGATGTGCTTCGCCGAGCCGACGGTGACTTCGGGTTCGCGGAATCCTCCAGCGGCCTCATCCCATCCGTCGAGGACGCATGCGATCGATGCGCTGGTTTCCACCTCGGCTCTTTTTCGCCCTCCCCGCGCCAGCGCGTCCCCAAGAGCGCGCACCGCGGTCTCGAAGCGCGCTGTGTCCTCAGCTCCCCAATAGGCGTGGTTCCAGCCGTTCGCGCGAGCGGCCAGCGCAATCATGCGCGGACCTTCGGCGGCGATCCACAGCGGTGGTGCGGCCGAGGTGACGGCGATCGCGGCGTCGTCCAGGCGCAGCCACGCCCCATCTGTGGTCACCTGTTCGCCATGGAGGAGGCGGCTAAGCGGTTCGAACGCTTCTTCCAGCCGGCCGACCCGATGGTCGAACGGCAAGCCAAGCGAATCGAACTCGGGCTGGTGCCAGCCGCTGCCGAGACCGAGGACGAAGCGGCCAGCGCTGGAAGCCGCGAGCGCCGACGCCTCTCGAGCGAGCTGGACCACGTGTCGGAAGGCGTGGCTCAGGACAAGCGTCCCGATGGTGATGGTCGATGTCACGGCGGCGACTTGAGCGAGCGACAGCATCGGGTCGTGGCTGAGGACGCGGCCCCACCGCCTCTGGATGAAGACGTGATCCATCACCCATACCGAGTCGAAGCCAACCGCCTCGGCTCGGCGAGCCTGGTCGGCGATCTCCGACGGGGACTTCGGCCGGTACGTCCCGTAGTCGTACATCTTCAGCGTGACGCCGATCTTCACGCGGCCCTAGTGGATGTGACCGGACGGTGATGAGGCTACTTGCTTGCCCCGGCGGCCGCTAGCGACCGCTTGGCGTTGTCGCGCTCGACCCGCCGCAGATGCGTCTGGAGCTGGCCGGCGGCGGGATTCCAGATCCCGCGGAGAACCATGTCCGAGTAGATGTCGGCGATCTCCTCCAGCGAGAGGCGGCCGCGCGCCGAATACCACGAAGAGACCCACGTGGTCATCGCCAGGATGCCGAAGGAAGTCACCTGCACATCGACGCGGAGAAACTTTCCTTGCCGGATCCCGTCCTCCAGTTCTTTCTGAAACATCTGCTCGTATTCATGACGAAGCGCCACGATCCGCGCACGCTGCTGCCGGTTGAGGCTGCGCAGCTCGCTGTTCCCGATGAAGACTTCCTTCGCGCGCTCGCCGTGAAATCTGACGTGGTGATACACGAGGAGGCGCATGCGCTCGACCACGTCTGGCTCCTGGGCAACCTGGCCCTGGTCCTCGAGGAGGGCCTGCATGACCGTCTCCATGATGTCGAATAGCAGCTCGCCCTTGGACGTGATGTGGTTGTACAGACTGCCCACCTGGATCCCGACCCGCGACGCGATATGGCGAAGGGTCGTCGCCTGGAAACCATGCTTGTAGAACAGGTCGAGAGCGACTGAACGTATCTCGCCCGCTGTGCTCTCGCCCGCGGCCCTCCCCCGCCTACGACTTACGGCCACGTGCCGTACCCGGTCCACATCGGCACGGTGAACACGGGCACGTGGTGACCTTAGTGTCCCCGGCTCGCGCTGTCAACTATCCAAAAGAGCAATCGCTAGTTTGTTTATTCTGACCTGGACATTTGCTGACCGTTCCTGACGTTTTGCGCCGGAATCACGGCCGCAGGCCGAGAGCCGCGGCGGTCGTCGCCGACGGTCACCGCCTCGACCACAGTCAGCTGGCCGAGCGTGCGTGGTCGGTGGCCAACGGCCTGAAGAATCTCGGCGTTCGGCCCGGTGACACCGTCGCCATCCTTTGCGGCAACGGAACCTTCAGCGCGGAGACGATTCTCGGCGCGATCACGGCGGGCGCGATCGCCGCGCCTTTGAACTGGCGATGGTCGGCGGCCGAGCTCGAGCATGGACTCAACGACAGCCAGGCGCGCGTTGTCCTGGCCGACGGCGAGTTCGCGCCCGTTGCCAGGCAATTGGTCGAGAGCGGGCGGACGGCTGGCGTGAAGGCTCTCGTCGCCGAAGGCGATCAATACGACCGTTTTCTCGGGCCGGCGACGCCGCCTGAGCTGCGCCTCGACCCGGCTAAGCCCGCAGTGATGCTGTACACCGGGGGGACGACCGGCGCCTCCAAAGGCGTGCTGCTGTCACACACCAACGTGATGGCGAATGCGTTCGACGAGATCATCGACACCGACATGGAGCCAGACGACATCACCTTGCTCATCGCGCCGATGTATCACTCAGCCTCGCTGCTGTGCTGGTTCATGCCGCACCTCGTGATCGGCGCGTGCAGCGTCTTCATGCGCCGCTTCGACGAGGAGCACGCCGCGACGCTCATCGAGAGCGAGCGGGTCACCAACGGCTTCTTCATCCCCAACATGGTGCGCCGAATGGTGATCAGCGGCGCGTGGGAACGGCGCCGCACCAGCTCGTTCAAGCGGCTATATGTAGGGGGCGCCACCTTCCGGCTTCCAGACAAGGAAGCAGTTCGGGCCGTGCTTCCGTCGACCAGGATCTACTACCAGTACGGGCTGACCGAGGCTGGCCCGATCGTGACGAGGCTGCGCCCCGAAGACATGTTCAAGCCTGAGCTCGACGGCTCGATCGGCCAGGAGATGCTGCTCAACGACGTTTCCATTCAGGACGAGGATGGCAGCGATTTACCCGATAGCGTTCCCGGCGAAATTTGCGTGCGCGGCCCGAACGTGATGATCGGCTACTTCAACCGGCCCGAGGCGACAGCCGCCGCCTTTCGCAACGGATGGCTGCGCACCGGTGACGTGGCATCGCGGCGGGACGGTTACTTCATGTTCCACGACCGGCTGAAGGACATGATCAAGACCGGCGGCGAGAACGTGTACTCGGCGGAGGTGGAGCAGGCGCTGTACACGCATCCCTCAGTCGCCGAGGCCGCCGTCATGGGTGTCGCGAGCGCGCAGTGGGACGAGGAGGTGCGCGCGATCGTCGCTCTGAAGCCCGGCGCGCGGGTCACGGAGCGCGCGCTGCAGGACCACTGCCGAGCTCGGCTTGCCGGTTACAAGGTCCCGAAGCGAATCCTGTTTGTGCCCCTCGACCGGATACCCGTCAACCCGAGCGGCAAGATCATGAAGCGCGAGCTGAAAGAACAGAACCTGTGGGCCGACGCCGCGGTCTTGGGGTGAAAGCGCCCCGTGAGCCGAATTCGATAACCCTGGATGACGTTGTCGCCGCACGCGAGCGACTCGCTGGAGTGGTCAAGCCCACCCCGCTGATCAAGCTCGACGCGGACGGCGGCTCTGACCTCTATTTGAAGCTCGAAATCCTCCACCCGATCCGCTCGTTCAAAGTGCGTGGCGCCTACAACGCGGTGGCGATGCTGAGCTCCGAGGAGCTAGCGATTGGTGTCTACACGGCGAGCGCGGGCAACATGGCCCAGGGCGTCGCCTGGGCGGCGCGGCAGGCGGGCGCCCGATGTGCGGTCGTCGTGCCGGACGGCGCCCCCGAAACCAAGCTGGCGGCGGTCCGGCGACTCGGGGCCGAGATCGTTTCGCTGCCGTATGCCGAATGGTGGAACGTGCTGGCGACGCATCGTTACGTCCCGCTGGAGCCGGCGCGGTTCATCCATCCGGTCAGCGACGTCTCGGTGATGGCCGGCAACGGGACCATCGGTCTCGAGATCCTCGAGGACATGCCGGAGGTCGGTTCGGTGCTGGTTCCGTTTGGCGGCGGGGGGCTCAGCTGCGGGATCGCGGCCGCGATCCACGGCTCACGGCCCGGTGTGCCCGTCTACGGGTGCGAGGTCGCGACGGCCGCGCCGCTCCAGGCTGCGATCACAGCCGGGCGCCCGATCGACTCTCCGCGGCAACCGACGTTTGTCGACGGCATCGGCGCGCCGACCGTGCTCGGCGAGATGTGGCCCGCCGCCCATCGGCTTCTCGCCGGCTCGCTTGTCGTCAGCCTGGCCGAGGTCGAATCAGCGATCCGCTTCTTGGTCGAACGCGCCGCGGTCGTCGCCGAGGGAGCCGGCGCGGCCTCAGTGGCGGCCGGCCTGAAAGGGCTCGGCGGCGACGGCCCGACGGTTTGCATCGTCTCCGGCGGCAACATCGACCAGTCCGCCCTGTCGCGAATCCTGGCCCGCGAGCCTGCGTAAGCGGTAGGCCGCGACCGCGCCGAGCGCGGCTACTACCACGGCCCCGAACATAACCGCGCCGGCGACCGTCTGGAAGACGGCGATCAGACCGATCGATTGCGCAATGACACCCAGCGCGATGGGCCCGAACAGCTCACCGACGCTGCCCGCCATCCAGAACATGCCGACGGCGGCGCCGCGATTGCCCTGTCCCGCCGCGGCAGCCACCGCCAATTGGCCCGACACAAGAAAGATTCCAAACCCGATTCCTTCGAGCACCAGCAGCCCAGTCAGCACGGCGGGCGATGTGGTTCGTGAGATCGCGAGGTCGATGGCCGCCTCGACGCCGAGCACCACGGCGAGCGTCCAGTAGACCGGCAGGCGCGCGGATAGCGGGCCCATCGGGATACGGCCGGTCGCCGACGCGATCGACCGCCACGCGAACAGCGAGCCGATCATCACGGTGCTGATGCCGACTCCGCGCGCGTACACGGGGAAGTAGGTGAAGATCGCGCCGGTCATGGAGAGCGTCATGGCGATGTTGGCCACGCACGCCATGAGCATGGCCGGCTCCTGGGCGAGCGCTCGCAGAGCGCGCACGTTGATGAGGGCGGGGCCGAGCGAGACCTCACCGGAGCCGGCCTTCTTCTTGACAAGCCGAAGCGCCCCAAACAGGGCCCCGGCGATGGCAAGCAAAGCGCCCGAGAAGTACGCGGCGGGGTAGCCTGCGCTCGCGCTGGCCCAGCTCCCGATCAAGGGGCCGACCGCGAAGCCCGACCCCATCGCGGCGGTGTACACGCCGATCGCCGCGCCGCGATCTCGCGGGTCCACGACGTCGCCGATGTAGGCGATACCAAGCGGGAACGTGGCCACCATGGCCACGGCCTGCAGGACGCGACCTGCGGACAGCCACGCTGCACTTGGAGCGATCGCGTAACAGATAAAGGACAAGGCGAAGAGGACCATGCCGCCGACGAGCACCGTCTTGCGGTCGAGCCTGTCTGACAGGATGCCCACTGGTAGAGCCGACAGAAGGCGCGTCAGACCGAGCACCGCGGTGATGACGCCCAGAAGGCCGAGCGACGCACCCAGGCTCGTCGCGTAGAGCGGAAAAATGGGGGTCTGCACGCCGGTCACGACGTCGGCGATGAAGATCAAAAGGCAGATATCGACCACCTCGCGCCGCAGCAGACGGCGATAGGTTGCGGAGACGCGAGACACTGCCTGCAGATTAGAGTAGTCAACGAACGAACGTGCGTTTTCAAATCGGTTTTGCAGCGCCACTGACGACGCCGCAATCGATCGTCGGGCTGCCGATGCTGCGCGTGGTGGAGATGGCGGCGGCCGATCTTCGCAGCCGGGGCGTCGACGTGGATATCCGCCCCGTCGATGACAGGGAGGACGAGGCGGTAGCCCAAGAGGTCGCCGCCGAACTCGCGGCCGACCCGCGCGTCATCGCCGTCGTCGGCCACAAGAACAGCGGCCCTAGCAAAGCCGCCGCCCCGGTGTACGCGGAAGCGGGTCTCGCCCAGGTGACGCAATGCGCGACCGACAATGCGTTGAGCAGGTCAGGCTGGCGGACCTTCTTTAGGCTGTGTGCCGACAACGAACGCCAGGCCGCGGTGGCCGCCGAGCATGTCTACGCCTGGTTGCCCAGCGCGAGGGTTCTTGCCGTGCACGACGGGACCGACTACGGCAGGCCGCTCGTCGAGGCATTCGCCCGCCACGTCGAGGCGCTGTCCGGAAACGCAGTGACCGTCCTGGCCATGCGCGTCGGCCAGGAGGACTTCACCGCGATAGTCGATTTTGCGAAAAAGGGTGGAGCCCAGGTCATCGACCTGGGAGCGACTGAGATCGAGAGCAGCAAGCTCATGAAAGCGCTGCACGGAGCCGGGATTCGGGCCCTGGTCGTCAGCTCGGAAGGAGGTCCCGACAATCCGATCGTGCGCCTTGCCGGAGCGGCCGGGGAAGGAAGCATCCACACGTACGCGGGCAGCGACCCCAGGGCGACCCGAGCGTCATCGGAACTGGTCCGCCGGTGCAGGGCGGCGTTCGGGGAGACGCCTTCGTACGTAGTCGAGTGTTACGACGCAGTGCAGGTGATCGCGTCCGCGGTGTCCAGCGGCGCGTCGACACGGACCGCGGTGCGAGACGCGATCGCTGCGACCGACATCGACGGGATTGGCGGCCGCATCCGCTTCGACTCCGACGGAGACCGGATCGACGCGCCTGTCAGCCTGTGGACGATTCGCGAGGGGCGCATGGAGCCGCTCGGCAAGGTCCCTCAAGCGCCCCATCCCGGGCGCCCCTCCGGCGCGCCCCATCCCCCGCCTTCGGCGGGTACTTCCCCATAAATGGGGAAGAGTTGCTACCTCTCATGAATGGGGAGGAGTTCGGTAGCTAGCCTGGCTCGTTAAACGCGAGCGGGCTCGGTGAGAAGGTGGCGCACCTGCCCCAGCAGCCTGATCGCCTTCGACACCCGATCGTGTGGAACCCCCGGGTATTTGACGCGGAACATGACGTGCAGCCGATCCCCGGCGATGTCGCGCAGGCGCCGGAGATTTGCCGCAATCTCCTCGGGTGACCCGAGCATGATCTCGCTCCGACGCGCCGCGAGCTCCTCCTCAGTCATCTTGCTCGGATACCATCCGGCGTAGTCGGCCGGCGGCAGGCCATACCACGACCCATATGTCCTGCGGGTCAGCATGTACGACTCCTTGACCTGGTCCCACGCGTCATCGGCTCCGTGTTCCGATATGAAGCCGCCCAGCGTCATCGCAAATTCTTGGTCCTCGTACCCCCGCCCATGCTTCGCGAGCGCGGCCTTGTACCTGTCGACCATGTCCTGGACGCGCCAGAAGATGTCGCGGTTGTAGCCGCTTGCCCCGAACGATTTCGAGTCTGTGCCGCCGTCCATGATGAATCCATCGCCAAGCCGCGCTGCGCGGTCCACCGACGCATCGACGTAGCCCGCAATCCACACAGGTGGGCCGCCTGGCTGCTGTGGCTTCGGGTGAACGTCGACCTCATCGAAGCTCCAGTGACGGCCGTGAAACGTGACCGGATCCTCCCGCCACGCCAGCTTCATGACCTGGATCAGCTCTTCGGTCATCGGCGCGCGCACCGCGCGCCTCACGTTGAAGCCGGCGTACTCAGGGTCGCGGTAGCCGAGGCCGACGCCGATCACAAATCGGCCATTCGAGAGCACGTCGACCATCGCGCACTCCTCGGCCAGCTTGATCGGGTTGTGCAGAGGCGCCAGCACGACCGACGGTCCGAGCGTGATCCGGGAGGTCACCGCGGCGACCGCGGCGCACATGCCCATCACGTTGGGATTCCAGTTCAGGAAGTGGTGCTCGGTGTACCAGATCGAGTCGAGGCCGACTTGCTCGGCCAGCTTCGCCTGCTCGATGTCGTTGGCGTAGACCTGGTGGTGGGTGATGCCCTCGGACGGGATCCACTCGGAGCTGTAGACACCAAGGCCGAGCTTCACCTGCCAGCTCCCGTCTCCACCATCGTGAGCTTCATCTGCAGCTGTTCCCGCGGTACGAGCGTCGGCCAGAGCGACACCGACGGCCGCGGTTGGGCGGGCGAAAGGTAACCGGTGCCGATGCCGCCGAGCGTCCACAGGTGGGTCGACTCCCGTTTGACGGTGTCCGCCTCCTCCTTGGTCCTCGTCCGGGCGGCCACGCGAAGCCCGACCTCGTTCATCTCGCCGGGCTCTGGCGCGACCGGGCCGTGCAGCGCGTTGACGCCGATGTAATCGAAATGGAGCTCGATCGGCTCGACGCCGAGGAGATTGAGTCGTTCCCGGATGATGTGCTCGCCCCGCTTTGCCTTCTCGTACGCGTCGGGCCAGCTGAACAGGAGGGAGCCCTCACCCTCCCAGCCGTCGCGGTAGCCGATGCAGACCTTGAGCTTTTCGGGAAGCCCCTTGCCGCTCATGTTCGAGAGCTTCACGCGCTCGGGCGCGATCTCTTCGACCTTGACTTTCGTGAAGTCGGCGATTCCGTCAGGCATGAAGTAGTTGTTTGGATCCCCGATCTCGTAGACGAGCTGCTCCTTGACCGTCCACTCGTTGAGGATCCCGCCTGACCCGGCGACTTTCGAGATCACGGCGGTCGCGTCCTCGCTGACCTCGGCGATCGGGTAGCCCGGCCGCCACGGATCCTTCGCCTGGCGCCACAGGTTGGACACGGCGCCCGTGGCGAGGGCGGCGCACTCGACCGCGTGCCCGATGGTAATCGCGGCGCCAATTTTGTCGTTGTCCTTCGGGTCGTAGGTCCAGCCGAACTCATGCATCATCGGCCCGATGAAAAGCGCGGTGTCGGAGACGCGGCCGCAGACGACGACGTCGGCGCCCTGCGCCAGTCCGCGCGCGATGTAGTCGCCGCCCACGTATGCGTTTGCCGCGACGATGTCCTGGCGGATCCGGTCGATGTCGTCCTCGCCCGTGTCGAGGTTTGGAAACTTGATGCCGATGGAGCGCATCTCGTCGAGGTCCGGGAAGATGTCGTCACCGGTCACGACCGCGATCTTCAGCGGGCCGAGGCCCAGGCGCTCCGCCACCTCGATCACCTTGCGCGCCGCCGCGCCCGGATTGGCGCCGCCCGCGTTGGTGACGATCTTGAAACCCTGTTTCCGCGCCTGAGGGAGGGTCGCCTCGAGCCACGGCTCGATGTCCTTGATGTACCCCTCGTTCGGGTCTTTCGACTTCTGCCGCTGGAGCACGGCGAGGGTCAGCTCGGAGAGGTGGTCGAAGCACAGGTAGTCGAGCTCGCCCTTGTTCGCAAGCTCGACCGCCGGCTCGAGCAGGTCGCCCCAGTACGCGCTGCCCGCGCCGAGCCGGATCTTTTTCATACCGGGATGACCCCGTTGCGGCGGTTCGGCGGCGGCACGTCCTTCCGACAGTAGACCTCGTAGCGCCTGATGAGCTCATCGCGAAGCTCGTCGCTAGGCACGACGGCCTCGATCGAGAAATCGGACGCCACCTCGTAGACGTCGATGTCTTCCTCATATTCGCGGCGCTTCTGGTCGATGAAGGCGGGACGCTCGTCCTCCGGCAGCTCGTTGATCTTGTTCAGGTAGATGGCGTTGATCGCGCTCTCCGGGCCCATCAAGGCGGGCTTGGCCGTGGGGAGCGCGAGCACCGCGTCGGGGTTCATCGGCGCGCCGCTCATCGCGAGGTAGCCGCCGCCGTACGCCTTGCGGACCAGCACAGCGATCCGGGGCACACGCGCCTCGGCCACCGCAAAGAGCATCTTCGCCCCGTGGCGGATGATCCCCGCGCGCTCGACCTGGCTGCCGACCATGAATCCGGGGATGTCCTGCAGGAAAAGCAGGGGGATGTTGAACGCGTTGCAGGTCCATATGAATCGCGCGGCCTTGTCCGACGAGTCCGGAAAGAGAACGCCGCCCTTGTGGCGCGACTGGTTGGCGACGATGCCGACCGGGCGCCCGCCGAGCCGCGCGTAACCCGTGACGAGCTCGCGCGCCCAGAGTTTTTTCACCTCGAGCCAGCTGTCCTCGTCGACCAGGGCCTTGATGAGGTCGACCATGTTGAAAGCGACCCGCTGGCTCTTGGGCACGATCTCCGCGATCGTGCGGCCGCGCGCCGGCGGCCTGGAGGGCTGCAGCGGCGGCTTCTCCGTCCAGTGGCCTGGGAAATAGGACAGGTACTGCTTGGCCACCTCGAGCGCCTCGTCCTCGCTCGCGCACAGGAAATCGCCGAGGCCGCTCACGCGGTTGTGCATCTCGGCGCCGCCCATCTCCTCCATCGTCACCTTCTCGCCCGTCGCCATCTCCGACATCCGCGGCGATCCGATGTAGGCGGTCGCGTTGCCCTCGACCATGATGCAGACATCACAGAGGGCCGGCTGGTACGCGGTGCCCGCGGGTGACGGCCCGAGCAGGACGCATACCTGCGGGACCACGCCCGACAGCTGGATCTGGTTGTAAAAGATGTTGCCCCACGCCTTCCGTCCGGCGTAGCTCGCGCGCTGCTCGTCGATGCGCGCTCCGGCGGAATCCACGAGGTAGAGCAAGGCGCTCTTGGTGCGCCCGGCAAGCTCCTGCAACGCGGTGATCTTCTGAAATGTACGTAGACCCCACGTCCCGGCCTTCACCGTCATGTCGTTGGCGATGACACAGACCGGCCGGCCGCCGATGTGTCCCACCGCCGTGACGACGCCGTCGGCCGGCAGGTTGCCGTCGACGTGTCGAGCGAGCAGACCGTCCTCGAAAGACCAGCCTGGATCAAGGATCCGCTCGAGCCGTTCGCGGACGAAGAGCTTGTTCTGCTCTTTGAGCTTGGCGTGGTACCGCTTGTCCCCGCCTTCGCGCGCTGTCTCGAGCCGGCGGCGAAGGTCCTCGTCCAGGTCGGCGGCCTCGTCCTTGGGGCCTGGGGCGGGGGATGGCACCGCTGTCAATCCGGGATCTCCATCCGCAGCAGCGCCGTGCTGAAAGCCTTCCCGGTCACGTCGTAGCGAAGCGTCTTGGTCGCGCCGCCCCCGAGCGCGTTGTGGAGCAAAAGGTTGAAACCGTTGATGTTCGGCATCGGGAAGACCTCCACGTCACCGCGAACCCAATCGCCGAAATGACGCTTCAGGCGCTCAGGGGTCAACGACTCCAGCAGCTTTTGATACGCGGCGTCGTCGAGCGCGAGGACACCGACATTCACGACGTCTCCCTTGTCGCCGGAGCGTGCGTACGCGATGTCTTTCAGCTGCATGCCATCGAGTGCAAAACGAACGAACGAACGTTCACTTTCTTCATGCGGAGTCTAGCGTATGCTGCGCCAAAACCCTCAAGCCGCACAGCCCTCTTTCAGGAGTAAACCCACGGCCACCCTTCCTCTGCAGGCAATCGCGTCCGGCCCAGCCGAAGCAGCGCATTCGGGAATCCGCGAGGTCGTCAATCTTGCGCTCGTCACCCCGGGCTGCATCCGGCTCGAGGTTGGTGAACCCAATTTCTCGACACCAAAGCACATTGTGGAGGCCGCGGTCGAGTTCGCGCGGAAGGGCCAGGTCAAGTACACGGCGACGGCCGGCCTGCTCAGCCTGCGCGAGCGAATAGCCGCCAAGCTCGACCGCGTGAACGGGATCCAGGCCGGGGTGACGAACATCAACTGCTCTGTCGGGGGCGTCGGAGGGATCGCCGCCGCCGTCGCAGCCCTCGTCGAGCCGGGCGACGAGGTCCTGATCCCGGATCCCGCATGGCCGAACTACCGGCTGATGTTGGCGTGGGCGCATGGCACCCTCGTGTGCTACGCATGCCCACCCGGCAACCAGTTCCTCCCCGACCCCAAGCAGGTGGAGAGCCTGATCTCACCGCGAACCAAGTTGATGATCGTCAACAGCCCGTGCAATCCGACGGGCGCCGTCTTTCCTCGCGAGCTGCTCGAGCAGCTCGTCGAGGTCGCCGTGCGCCACAACATCTACCTGCTGTCCGACGAGTGCTACGACGAGGTCATCCTCGAGGGCGAGCACCTGAGCCCGGCGTCGTTTTGCACGGACGGCCGCGTCATCTCAGCGTTCACCTTCTCCAAGACCTACGCGATGACCGGCTGGCGCGTCGGCTACGTCGTCGCCAACGACACCATTTCGGACAGCATCACCAAGATCCTCGAATCGAACTCCTCGTGCATTCCCACCGTGTGCCAGAAGGCGGCCGAGGCGGCGCTCGACGGGCCGCGCGAACCGCTTCGCGAGATGGTGGATGCCTACCGCGACAGGCGCGATCTGTGCGTCGGCTTGCTCGACGAGGCCGAGATGCTCATCAGCCGGCCGCGCGGTGCTTTCTACATCATGGCCGACATCACGCGCTCCGGCATGGACTCTCGCGAGTTCGCGTTCGACCTCGTCAAGACGAAGCAGGTCGCCGTCGCGCCGGGTACCGCGTTCGGCGAGTCCGCCCGGCAGGCAGTTCGCATCAGCCTCGCGAGCTCACCCGAAGACCTGGCCGTCGGCATCGGCCGGATGATCGAGAGGATCGACGAGCTAGCGGAGAAGTAAGCCCCCGTCGACGACGAGGGCGGCCCCGGTGATGTAGGACGCGTCCGGACCGGCCAGGAACAGCACCGCCTTCGCGACCTCCTCGTACGTTCCCTGGCGGCCGAGCGGGACGCGCGCCGCGGCGCTTTCGGCCCGTGCCGCCTGCTGCTCCTCGGTGAGGTCGCGCCGCCGGTCGGTCATCACCATCTCCATGAACCCTGGGCAAACGCAGTTCGCGCGGATTCCGTCGGCCGCGAAGTCAAGGGCAAGCGTCCCGGTCAGGGAGACCATCGCGGCCTTGGACACGCTGTACGCCGCCTCGTCGGCGGCCGGCTTGAGACCGGCGATCGATGCCGTGTTCACGATCGCCCCGCCTCCACCCTCCCGCATCAGCGGGATGGCCGCCTGGGACATGACAAAGGCGGACCTCACGTTCACGTCCATGATCCGGTCCCAGTCGCCGACCTCGGTCTCCAGGACCGAGCGGGCGCGCAGCGGGTCGATCCCGGCGTTGTTGAACAGGACGTCGAGGCGCCCGAACTCCGACCGCGCGCAGCCCACCGCGGCATTTCCGGTCGCCAGCTCCGAAGCGTCACCGCGCACCGCGTGTGCGGCGGCGCCGGAGTCGCGGAGCGAAGCGGCCGCCGCGTCGAGGCTGCTCGCGTCCCAGTCCACCAGCACCAGACGGGCGCCCTCCGCGGCCATCGCTCGCGCGACGGCGAGACCGAGGCCGGAGGCCCCGCCGGTAACGATGCCCACCTTCCCGGCGAAGCGCGTCAACTAGCGAGCAGGCGGTCGAGCCCGGGTAGGAAGGATTGCGGCGTGTGCAGCCCCGCGTACAGATACTCGAGGTAAGCACTCTCGGCTTGGCGGGACCGCGCGCGCCTGTCTCCCTCCTCCACAAGGCGGCGGCCGAGCAGGTACGTGTACTGGTAGGGACCCCATAGGGGATGCTTCACCAGCCGCAGCTGGAACTGGGCGCGAGCCGGATCCATGAAGCCCTCGGCAGCCATCGTCGCCAGGACCTCCTCTTCGCCCCTGCCCTCCACGCCGAGCGCGATCGCTCCGGCAAATGTCGCCATGCGCCGCAACCATTCGAGCTTGCACGCGAGCAGCTGCACCGGCGTGGGCTCCGGATGGAGCCGGAGGAAAGCGGTGTCCTCGATGCCCTCGCTGATCACGCTCTCGGGGCTGTTCTTGAGCTTGATCGAAGCCGCCACGTGCCCACCGCGACGGTAGGTGTGCTGATGGAGCACGGCGAGGTGGAGGTAGTCGCCCGGGTAGATGTTGTGCGCAACCTCGAAGGCCACGGTCTCTGGCGCGCGCGGCGTTCCCACGTTGACCTCGAACGTCATGCGGCTCGGCGGATACCAGCTGAGGTTGACGGACCAGAGCTCGTCGACGATGCGGATGAGTTCGAGGTTTTCGGCGATGGGCAGTGGAAATCGCTGACCGAACGCGAATCTGCGCCCTTCGGCGTATGCGTCCACCGCGACGTCCCATTTGGCTTCGCCCTTGACAAGACTTCTCGACTCCCACGCGGCTACGGGTTCGCTTGCCGAGGGCTCCAGGCGAGCGGCCAGCTCGGCCACCTGCGCGCGCAGGTCTGCAACCTCGTCCGGGCCAGGCATCTCGAGCTCGACACCGAGCAGCTCGGCGACCATCCGGTCATAGGCCAGTGCGCGACCCTGGTGAACCTCAAGCTGGATCGCGACCGAGCGCGCCTGCCCGGCCACGTACTGATCGCCCGCGGCGGCCGCCCTGGCGGCCAACTCTTGTGCCTGCTCGATGAGGTCCCGTGGAAGGCCAGGATCGCGGCGTGCGTCGTCCAGCCACTCGGCCGGGCCCGCGTACACGGCCTTGAGGGGTGGATGGTGCTCGGCCGCACGCAACGCAATTTGAACCAGGTCGGTCTCGAGGGTGACATCGGCCTCCCGGTGGAGGAAAGCCGCGGCAGGTCGGGCGCTCACAGGATCGCCCTCAGGAACACCTGCGTCCGCTCGTTCCTTGGGTTCTTGATGACCTCGCGCGCCGGTCCCTCCTCCACGATCACGCCTTCGTCCATGAACAGCAGCCGATCGCCCACTTCGCGCGCGAACCCCATCTCGTGAGTGACGACGATCATGGTCATGCCCTCCAACGCCAGTTTTTTCATCTCCTCGAGGATGCCGCCGATCAGCTCAGGGTCGAGCGCGGAGGTCACCTCGTCGAACAGCATCAACTGCGGCTTCATCGCGAGAGCGCGCGCGATCGCGACCCGCTGCTTCTGGCCCCCGGACAGCTGGCTCGGATAGCTCTTTGCCTTGCTCCCCAACCCGACGCGGTCGAGCTCGGCCATCGCGCGCTCGCGTGCCTGCCTGCCCGGCACCCGGAGCACGCGCGTGAGGCCGAGGGTGACGTTCTGGAGAGCCGTCATGTGGGGGAAGAGGTTGAAGTGCTGGAACACCATGCCGATGTGGCAGCGAAGCAGATTCAGCTCTCGCTCATAGCGCATCCGCGCCCACGGGTTGAGCGGCACGTTGTCCTTGGTCCACTTGCGGCCCAGAAAGATGACCGTCCCTGTCTCCGGCGGCGCGACGAAGTTGATGCAGCGCAGGAGCGTGCTCTTACCCGAGCCGGAGGGGCCGATGATGACCAGCACTTCGCCGCGCGTCACCTCGAGGTTGATGTCACGGAGGACGTGCGCGTTGCGGAGCGTGCCGCGGTGAAACCACTTGTTGACGCCCTCGAGCCGTAGGATCGTTTTCGCGGTGGCGGCAACCGTGAGGTCGAGACTGCTCTCCTCCATGCCCCTGTCCGGCATTCTAGCCGCCACGTCCTTAAGGTCGAACAAGCGTTAGTTCAGCCTCGACCGATAATCTGACCGCATGAACGCGATCCAGATGCTCCACCAGCAACTGGACACGGTGCACATCCGTCTGCACCATTCCGCCGGGGACCTGACGTCGCATGAAATGACGCGCCGCGTCCTGCCGGGGGTGAATCCCGTGGGATTCATCGTGTGGCACATGGCGCGAAGCCAGGATTGGGCAATCAACACCGCCATCCGCAACGTGCCTGAGGTCATCACCCGCGTCCCATGGCGAGACGCGGCCGTGGCCATCCCGGGCATCGGCACGGGATTCGCGCCCGCCGAAGCCGAAGCCGTCGCCCGCCGCGTCGACCTTCGCGGGCTGCTGGCGTACGCCGACGCAGTCCACGCCGACTGCCTCGAATGGCTGCACACGCAGGACGAGGCGATGCTCGACCTGATTCCGGATGTGGCCGCGCACGACGCGCCGCATCCCGAATATCAGACGCCCGGCTTCCGGGCCGAGATGGACAGCGGGCCCGAGCACGATGACGCGGTCGGCCACAAGGGAGGGCAGCCGGCCTGGCTCTTCCTGACGTCGGTCTCGATCACCCACCTCCATCGCCACCTGGGCGAGGTGGACCTGGTCAGAGACCTGATGCGCCGCGGCTTCAGCTGACCGCGGCCTCTCCTTCCCCAGTCTCACACGGAGGTGGGAGGCCGGGGGTCCCCATCCGGAGCGGGACCGCTGCGCGGTCCGGCTCCGCCTTCCCCGGCTAGCGGGGAAGGGAAGACGTGTCGACCTTCGCCGGCCAGCGGGGAAGGGAAGCGTCGGCGAGGAAGTCGTTCGGCACGTGCAGCCCGCCGTACAGCCATGCGAGATAGTCAGGGCCCGATGCCGACTCGCCTGCCAGCCGGTCCGCTTCCTCCACGAGGTGCCTTCCCAGCCAGTACGTGTACTGGTAAGTGCCCCACAGCGGATGCTCGATCCGGTCGAGCTCCTGGCCGGCTCGTGCCTCGTTCATATGGCCCGTTCGCCGCAGGTGATCGATGACCGCGGACCTCGGTTGCGATTCCTGGCGGCGAAGGATGGCTCCCGTCAGGCACGCGCCGCGGCGCAGCCATTCGAGCTTCCAGGCAAGCAGCGACTCGGGCTCGGGCCGCGGGTCCAAGCGGAAGGGGGCCACTTCCTCGATGCCTTCAGCGATGACGTTCTCGGGTGCGTTCTTGAGCTTGATGGACGCCGCCACCCGTCCTCCCTGGGCATATGTGTGCTGCGTGAGGACAGCCATGTGCAGGTAGTCGCCCGGATAGATGTTGTGCGCCACCTCGTACCGCACCGTCGCGGGAGTCCGCGGGACGGCGACGTTGACCTCGAACGCCAGGCGGTCGGGATCCCGCCACGTGAGGTGTAACGATGTGATCGGATCCTGCGTCCGCGCGATGTCGAGCCTCTCCTCGAACGGCACCGGAAACCGGTCCAGCGCGTAGCGCCGCCCTTCGCGGTACGCCTCTATCGCGCAGTCCCATTTCGCCTCGTCGCGGACCAAAGCGGTCTCCTCCCAGCGCATGACCGCTGCGGGACCCGTGAAGCCGAGGTTGGCGGCGAGATCGTCGACCTCGCGCGCCATCGCCGAGAGCTCGTCGGCGTCCGGAGCTGCAAAACGGCAGGCCAGCAAGCGCTCGACAAGCTCGACATAGCCGTAGCGGCGAGGCTCGGCTTCGATCTCGATCTGGGTGACGATCGCGCGCGCCTGGGCGCGGATGTAGCCGTCGCCCTGGCGATCGGCCGCCACGGCGAGCGCTTGAGCACGCGGCAGCAGCGATTCGAGGGGGATTGATTCGACGCGCGAGTCGCGCAGCCATTCGCTTGGACCCAGGTAGTCGGAGACAAGATTGGGCAGATGAGGCCAGGCCGCGAGGCAAACCTTCACCATCTCCGCGCCGAGGGGATCCTGATCGATGATGTGCGCGCTCACGCCAGATGTCTCTGCAGCCGTTTCTCCAGGCGCCAGGCGAGCTGGGCCACGATGACGACCATCACGAGGTAGATGCCGGCGACCGTGGTGTAGAACTCAAAGGGCCGCTGGTAGAAGCTCACACGTTCGATGGTCTGGTACATCAGGTCGGGTGTCCCGATCACCGCGACGATCGAGGAGTCCTTGATGATGTCGGTGAACTGGTTCACCAGTGAAGGGATCGCGATCCGCCATGCCTGCGGGAAGGTCACGGTGGCGAACGTGGCGATGGACCCCAGCCCGAGGCTTCGCGCCGCCTCCCTCTGCCCCGCGTCGATCGCCTGGATCGCGCCGCGATAGATCTCGGCCATGTATGCGCTGTTGAGCAGCGTCAGCGACACGACCCCAGCGGTAATCGGGTCGAAGTCGATATGGAACACGGCGGCGACCCCGAAGTAGATGAAAAGGATGTAGACGTACAGCGACAGCGCACGGAAAACCTGGACGTACAGGAATCCGACCAGACCGATCGGCCCGGGAGCCATCCGGACCAGCGCGACGATGAGGCCGAGGACCAGGGAGAACAGGACCGAGAGCACCGAGATCCGCACGGTGACGCCGAGCCCTCGCTCGAAGAACGCGATCGACTGTGGGATCACGCTCCAGTCATAGGAGTAGCTGAGGAAGAGCTTGCTCACGCGATGCGCAGCCTCCGCTCGAGGAGGTACACCACAGCCGAGAAGAACAAGACCATGACCACGAGCAGCAGGCCGACCGCGGCAAACACCTCGAAGGGCGTGAACAGGGTCACGTTCAGCTCGTTGGCCAGGAAGACCATGTCGGGTACAGCGATCACCGCCATGATGGTCGCGCCCTTCAAGAGCCCGACGAACGTATTGCCTAGCGGGGGAACGACAATCCGAAAGGCTTGAGGAAGGATGACATGGCCGTATGTGTTCATCCGGCTGAGACCCATCGAGCGCGCGGCCTCCATCTGCCCGCGGTCGATCGCCCCCAGGCCGGCACGAAAGATTTCGGTCGTGTACCCCGAGCCTGTCAAGGCGAGCGCGATCACGATCGCCTGAAACGAAGAGAAGGTGATCCCTGTGATATTCGCGACCCCGAAGTACACCCAGAGCAGAAGGACGTAAAGCGGCACGCCGCGCATGACCTGGACGTAAAGAAACGACGGCAGGGTGAGCACGCGCACGCCGGAGGTCCGGAGCAGTGCGTTGAGGAGCCCGAGGGCGCAGGCGAGCGCGAAACCGATGCTCGCGACCCAGAGATCAACCCACGCACCAGCGACGAAGAGCTGCCATCGATCGGTGACCACCGACCAATCAAAGGGATACTCGGCGAGGTAGATCATCGGGCGGCGACCAGGCGGGCCGCCGGCGCTTTGCCTGGACGGCCCGCCCGGTTCCGGATCAGACCTTGACTTCTACTGGTTCGGCTGCGGCGCCGACCCCGTACGTCAGCAGCTTGTATTTCTGCAGCCCGGGACCCAGCCACTTCTTCCAGCTGGCGACCAGGCGCTGGTGAGTCGCGTTGTAGCGCAGCCAGTTGTTGACCCACGCCTGAAGCTTGTAATCGCCGACCGGCATCAGGTACGTGTTGGCGTCGACCCACAGCGGCGGGCCGGCAAGCAGCTTCAGGGTCGGATGCGCCTGCAGGGTCGGTTCGACGTCGAACTCCGACAGCACCGTCGCGTCAGCGCGGCCGCTTGCCACTTCGTTGACGGCGTCAGCAAGGCCCGCGAACGGCGAGAAGGTTGACTTCGGAAACAGCTGCTTGCTGCTGAACTCTTGCGAGCTTCCCTGCAGGACGGCGATCTTCTTGCCGTCGAGCTGGCTCTGGTTCGTGACGGTGGACCCCGGCTTGAGGAGGACCACGATCGACTCATAGAACACCGGGAAGCTCGCGAACAGGCCCCTCAGCGCGCGGCTGGGCAGGATCGTCGCCGAGATGCCCATCATGTCGAACTTATTCGCGACCAGACCCGCGAACAACTGGCCGAACGGGATCTCGACGTACTCCGGCGTGACGCCCAGGTCGGCCATCATCGCCTCGGTCAGCTCCATCTGGTAGCCGGTTGGCTTGCCTGCGGAGTCCTTGAACTGAATCGGCGGAAACGTCAGATCGACCCCGAGCTTGGCTTTCTTGGTCGACTGCCATCGGTCGAGGACTGACGTCTCACCTGCCGCGCTAGCCGTGGTACCAGGATTGGATGATGTTTGCTCGCACGCAGCAAGCGCCCAAACGCCCGCGCCGAGGACGGCCCCGCCGCCCAGCTTCAGAAGCGAGCGCCGGCTGGTTTTTGCCGCTGCATCAGACGGTGCTTCCCGGACTTCCTCGTCGACTGACATTGGCGCCTCCCTCAATAGCTCTTCGGCGGGCGGTTGGTTCGGCGTAAGGATAGTCCGATCGAGTTCGGTGTCAAGCGCTAAACGAACGCGCACTAGTTCGTAAGGCGGGCCTTAGCGGCTGCCTTTCCCCACAGCCGCAGCTGGTTGGTGACAGCGGCCGCGGGCATGCCCGGGTAGTTGCAGCGCAACACCAGATGTACGCGGTCCCCATACCGTTTGCGATACTCACCGGCCTGGGCCGAAACGTGGTCGGAGTTTCCAAGAAGCAACCTGTAGTGTCGTGGAGGCAGCTCGGCGGTCGGCTCGCGACCCATCCAGCGGTCGTAGTTATGGCGCATATAGCGGAAGCCGCCGGACACCTCTTGCCACGCGGCGTCGACCCCAAGCTCGGAAATGCCCCCGTAGGTGAAGAGCACAAGGTCTCCGTCGCTGTCGCCTCGCGTGCGATCGAATCGCTCCACGGCGGCATCGACATGGTCCCAGGGCTCGGTGGGATCGACCATGAGGATGTCGGCGAGGCGCCCCGCGCGCTCAGCTCCATGATCGCCATCGGCGGCGATCATCAGCCTCGGCCCCGACGGCGAGATGGGAGACGGCGTCACGTGGACCTCGGCTCCGTGCACCGCGATGGGCTCGCCCGCAAACGCCGCACGGAGCACCGGGACGAGCGCCTCGAGCCTCTGCTCATCGGTCGCCGCATCCAGAAC
>WNGN01000312.1_pt1 | contig 29027 bp, 23 predicted proteins | sample 5400561 | NCBI WGS metagenome assembly WNGN01 (sample SAMN13153379, study PRJNA577476) | soil metagenome | isolation source: 115 cm soil or saprolite under Garry oak tree replicate 2 | place: USA:California | collected 2016-06-15 | reverse complement strand
AACGAGGCGGAACAGGAAGCGCAGGTGATCGCGGCGCAACGCGGGCAGGATACCAAAGTGGATTCGTCCGCACTCTTCCATACGGACGCGGGCCGCACGATCTACGGCGGCGGCGGCATTCGGCCGGACATCTATGTCGTGGCGGACACGTTCACGACCGCGGAGCGCGCGTTCATCAAGGCGCTGGGCGACAAGATTCCGTTGTATCGGGATGCCCTGGCCACCTATGCGCTCGAGCTGAAAGAGGGAAATCGCCTCGCGTCCCCGAACTTCACCGTCACGCAAGGGATGGTGGATGAGATCGTGCGCCGGATCCGCGCCAAGGGCGCCGATCTCTCGGATACCGTGGTCGCCGGCGCGCGCACGCTGATCAGTCAGGAGTTGGGATACGAAGCGGCGCGGTATGTGTTTGGCCGCTCGGTGGAGTTCCGGCGCCGCGTGGCGGATGACGAGCAGGTGAAACGCGCCCTGGCGTTGGCCGATCGCGCGCGCTCGCCGCAGGACCTCCTGACACTCGCGAACACACAGCGGCCCTCACCAGAACGTAATCGGTGACCACACAGTCTCCCCGCGCGATCGGGCTCATCGGGCCCGGTCGCGCGGGCGTTGGACTGGCTCTCGCACTGGCCCAGGCAGGTTATTCAGTCCGCCTCCACGGGCGAAACAAGAAAAGCGTACCAGCACCGCTCACCCTGAGCGTCGGAGACGGGCGAAAGCCGCCTCCTTGGATCGGCGACGTCGCCATCGTCGTCCTGACCGTGCGCGACGACGCGATCACGCCGCTCGCGACGTCACTCGCCAATGCGCGCGTCATCACTGAACGCCACGTAGTACTCCACCTTTCGGGCGTGCAGGGGCAGGAGGCGCTCGGCCCGCTCGTCCCCAGCCGCGCCGCCCTCGGTTCGTTTCACCCGCTGCAGACCATCGTCGAACCGGAATTGACGCCAAGCCGTCTCAAGGGCGCGTGGGCCGCGGTCGAGGGCATGCCGCGCGCCGTCGAAGCCGGCGAACAGATCGCGCGCGACCTCGGTATGCGACCGTTCCACATCGCGACTAAATCGAAGGCGATCTATCATGCGGGCGCGGTGTTCGCCTCGAATTATCTGGTGGTCGTGGAGGCGGTCGCGCAGCGGTTGTTACGGCATGCCGGATTGTCTGACGCCGACGCGTGGGCGGCGCTGCGGCCGCTCGTGGAGGGGACGTTCGAAAACCTGAGCCGGCACCAGCCGCGGGAAGCGTTGACGGGGCCCGTGGTGCGCGGCGACACCGCGACGCTCATCAGGCATTTGGAATCGTTGGCGGTCGATGACGCCAAGTTGTACCGCGCGCTCGGCCGGGCGGCTCTCGAGCTGGCACAGAAGCAGGGGATGGATGAGGCGACGGCGGAGAAAGTTGCCGAGGCGCTGGCTACTGATCTACCACCCGTACTCCGGACGTCGGGGAAAATCTGAATTCACGAGCGGCAATCGCTCGATTGACCGCCAAGTTTTGGAGAATGATCGTGCGGCGCTGTCCCGAGGTCTCGACGATCTCGATCCGCCGCACTAAAGCATCCCGCTTCGCAATCCAGACCGTCGCTTCCGAGTAGGGCAGATCCGTCGCGCGGGGCGTCAGCGCGATCACATCGACCGCTCCATCCGCGGTCGTGTCGCTCCGCACATATCGCGCGGTGTACCGCTCGCGCGGATGCTCGACGAATTGTCCAATCAGATTGGGTCCGGTGGTGCCGGTCCCGGGGATGGCGCTCCGAATCACCTGGCCCGGTGTCGTGCTCGGCGTGTAGAGCCACAGCCGGCGGCCGTCGGCGACGACGCGGTCGTTCTTCGGATCGGTGAACCGCATCGCGAAGTAGCTGGGGCGCCGCTGGTACAACTTGCCCCGCGTCGTATCGGGGTCACCGAGCATCGGGTTTTCGACGATCTGGACGAAGTCGGCCGTGAGGGTGCGGACCGTGTCGAAGGATGCGGTGGCACGGTCGAGACTTGGCCAGGGATCCTGGACGGCCAGCACCAGGAGCAGCAGCGGAGTCATGCGCCGACGGCGGCGGGTTCAGCGACGCGGCGGCCGATCGCCTCAGCGATGATCCGCACTTCCCGCATCAGTTGCGCAAACTGCTCCGGAAAGAGCGACTGCGCCCCGTCCGACAGAGCTTCTTCGGGATTCGGATGCACTTCGACCATGATGCCATCGGCGCCGGCAGCGACCGCCGCCCGCGCCATCGGGATCACCTTGTCGCGCAGTCCGGTGGCGTGCGACGGATCGGCGATGATCGGCAGATGTGACAACTTGTGCACGACCGGTATCGCCGCGAGATCGAAGAGATTGCGCGTCGCCGTGTCGAAGCTGCGCACGCCGCGCTCGCAGAGAATCACGTCGTGATTGCCCTCGGCCAGCAGGTACTCCGCCGAGAGCAACAGCTCCTGCACCGTGGCGCTGATCCCCCGCTTGAGCAGCACCGGCTTGCCACAGCGCCCCGCGATCTTGAGCAGCGAGAAATTCTGCATGTTGCGCGCGCCGATCTGCACAATGTCCGAGGTCTCGGCGACCCAGCCCAGGCCGGTCTCGTCCATCGCTTCGGTGCAGAGCAGGAGGCCAGTCTCTTCACGCGCTTTGGCAAGCAGCCGCAGACCCGGCTTGCCGAGTCCCTGGAAGGAATAGGGGGAGCTGCGCGGTTTCCAGGCGCCACCACGGAGAATGACGGCGCCGGCTTCCTTGACTTGGCGAGCGGCGTCGATGATTTGACGTTCGCTCTCGACTGAGCAGGGACCGGCGATTGCGACGACTTCGGTATTGCCGAACGCCACGCCACCCGGCAGGCGGACGACCGTCGGTTCCGCCTTCCATTCGCGGCTAACCTGCTTGTACGGCTGCGAGACGTGAATAACCTCGTGCACGCCCGGGAGACCCTCCAGCCGCGACGCATCGACGCGCCCATCGTTGCCGATGAGGCCGACCGCCGTCCGCTGAATCCCGGGCATGGGCTGCGCCTGGTAGCCCATCTCCTCGATGACGGAGATGACCTTGTCGACTTCTTCGCGCGTGGCGCCATGCCGCATCACGATCAGCACGACCTATCGTCTCCCGTCTCCAATGGTGAAGCGATCGCCATCTTTCGCGGCCGACACCGGCCCGCGAAAGCGGGTGCCCGCAAGTTTGGCCGGGTCCGAAGTTTCTACCGGAGGATAGAAGTGCGTCAAGACTAATCGCTTCGCTCCCGCATCCGTGGCCAAGTCTCCGGCCCGTTGGGGAGTCAGGTGCGAATCCATAGCCCGCTCCTCCGGGAGCGAGCACTCCGCCAGCAGCAGGTCGCAGCCCGACGCCCAACGCGCCAGCTCGGTGCTGGGACCGGTATCGCCGGTGTACACGAGCCGCCCTTCCGGCGCGACCAGCGACAGGGCCACGCTTTCGTCGGTATGGGGCACGGGAAACGTCTCGAGGCTGACGTCGGCGTTCAACGGAAATGGCTCGCCGTCTCGCAGGTCGAGAATGCCGATCGGAAATCCAGGATCGAGCAGCCATTCGCCGTAGCCTTCGGCAAGCGTGCGCAGCAGCTGCACGACGCCCGGGGGCCCGAGAATGACGAATGGCTCACTGCGCGGAGGCTCGGTCGTGTACTTGAGGGCGTACACGAGCATCGGCAGCTCACCCCAGTGATCCGGGTGGAAATGGGTCAGGACAACGTGCGTCACTTGATGCCAGGGCAGCCCGAACTCGGCGAGCCGGTGCAGCGAGCCCGCGCCGCAATCGAGCAGCATGCGCAGCTCGCCGCGCGCCACCCAGTGACAGGGGCAGGTGCGGCGGGCCGAAGGCGCAACTGTGCCGGTGCCGACGGTGACGAGTTCCATGCTCACTTTCCCCGGAAGACGATTCGCTTGAACACAATCAAGCCCGGCGCCTTGAGCTTGGCCAGATACACGCCAGCCGGCAACGGGTGCCCATCGTCGGCCCGCCCATCCCACATCAACCGGGGATCACAGATCCCGCCTCCCGTGGAACCGCGCCCGTAGCGGCCGGGGGGCAAAACCCCAGGGAAATCAGGCCCGGGAACGAAGTGCCGCACGGGAGCGCCGCGCAGATCGAGGATGTCGAGCTCGACCGCGCCGGCAAGCGGCAGGTCGAACCAGAGGCAGGTGGAGTCGCGGCCGGCCGCTGGAAAGGGATTCGGGAAGTTCTGGTAGAGCAGCGTGGACGTCGGTATACCGAGGTCCACGACCAGAAATGATCCCTGGCTCTTGATGATGCTCGTGTCGGGTCCGGCATGCACGGTCAGGAACCAATGGTAGGCCGTGTTGCGCTCGAGCGGCTGCGTGAGACTGAACGTTGTATCGGTCAGGTTCGCGACGTTGAAATCCGTAACGCCCGTCGCCACGTGTTGCACATCCAGATCGAAGGTGAACGGGCCCGGCGGTGTCGACACGGCGACCGGCCTCCAGTTGAGCGTTGGTTGCGCGCTGTCGGTCACCATCCCCGCCGGATTACTCAATGCCGTCAGCGTCGCCCAGGGCGGCACGACCACCGGCCCAATTCGTCCACTGGTGGCTGAATCCCCACTCGCGGCCGTCGCGTCCACGCGCCAGAAAATGGAACCGGCCTTCAGCGGCGCGGGAAGGTTGAGCGTCTCGGCGGTGAGCAGCGTGTCCACGAGCGGTGATGCGAGCGTACTATCACGGCTCACCCGCACGCGATAGCGCACCGGTGTTGCGGAGGGCGGCACCGTGCCCACGGTCCAGATGAACACTGGCGTGATCGTCGTGAGTGGGCCGGCAGTGGGCAGAGGTGCCGTCGCAGTGACGCCCGTGGGGAATACCGCGGCGGCTGCGACGTCCGGCCGGCCCCAGCCGTAGATCGAGTCCGGCGCGGCGCGCTTGCTGCCCGTGTTGCGAAACGCGGCTCGCAGTTCCATGGGCATGAGCGTTGGGTGCATCTGTTTGACCAGCGCCGCGCTGGCGGCAAGCACCGGCGTCGCAAACGACGTCCCGTCGCCCCGGCGGACCTGCCCGATTCCGCTGAGCACACAGACGGCGACACCAGGCGCCGTGAAGTCTGGTTTGAGGCGGCCATCGGCCGTCGGCCCGCGCGAGGAGAAGAACGCGATCGTCCCCAACGAGTCCTCCGCGCCGACCGCGAGTACCGAATCGCCGTCGGCTGGTGTGGAGAGCGAGCGCGGATTCGGTCCGTCGTTGCCGGCGGCGGTCACGACCAGGATGCCGCGTTGCGCGGCCATGTCGGCCGCGACCGTCGTGACCGCGATATCGCCGTTCAACTGGGATGGCGTGTAACTGAAGCCGTTGTCGAACGCGAGATAACCCAGGCTGGACGATACGATGTCGACACCGATCGAGTCCGCCCACTCGAGCGCCGCGACGTAGTTGTCTTCCTCGACGCGCGTCTCGCTGCGAACGTCCTCGGTCTTCGCCAGCAAGTAACGCGCGCCGCGCGCGATGCCGTGCAGGCGCCCCGTCACCTCGCCCGCGAACAGGGACCATGTCGCCGTGCCGTGCGACTGGGCGCCGGCGACGTCTTTGCCGGGTTCGTCTCTCACGACACTGTCTTTGAAAACGAAATCGTACTGCGCGGTAATGGTGATGCCGTTGAACGCCGGGTTCGCGGTGTCGAAGCCGGTGTCGAGCAGCACGATCCGCACACCCGTCGCGTCGATCCCTTGATCAGTCAGCGGCCGCAAATGCAGTTGCCGATATGGCATGGCCGAGGGACCGAGCACCGGATCATCGCCAGGCGAGACGCCACAAGTATCTCCGGGGCCGGCCGCCGGCGCGAACGTGACGAGCGGTGCGAGATCGGGAGTCGGATGTCCGGGACGAGACCGCAGCTTGAAGCGTCCGAGCGGTTGGATCCGGCGCAGGTCGCGGTCCTTCAGAAACTGGCGGAGGGCGGACGCCGGGACATCAGCGCTGATGGCGTGCAGCCACCGGCTGCGGACCCGGACGCGGGCGCCTGCCGCGGCGACGCGATCGCTGACGTCGTCGAGCGACGCCCAGGGTCGAGCGAAGAGCCATACGGAGAACGTCGTGTCCTGCACGCGGGTCAACGCCCGCGGCAAAGCGGGGGAAACCACGGGTTGCTGCGCTGCCAACCCAGCAGGGAGGAAGATGAGCCAGACGAACCGCCGCACGTGGGGAGAGTGGCGCCGGGTGCGACGATACGCTAGACGGGTTCCATCTGGCCGAGCCGCACGCCGACGATGGTCGAGACGCCGGGTTCCTGCATCGTGACGCCGTACACCGCGTCTGCGGCCTGCATCGTCCGCGGGTTGTGCGTGATGACGATGAACTGCGTCTGGTCCTTGAACTCCGCGAGCAGGCGCACGTAGCGGCCCACATTGGCGTCATCGAGCGGTGCATCGACCTCGTCCAGCAGACAGAACGGGCTCGGCTTCGCGAGGAAGATCGCGAACAGCAGCGACACCGCGACGAGCGTCCGTTCGCCCGAGGAGAGCAGATGGATGCGTTGCGTGCGTTTGCCGCGCGGCGCGGCGTGAATCTCGATCTCGCTCTCGAGCGGCTCGGCTTCGTTCGCGAGGCGCACGTCGCATTCGCCGCCGCCGAACAAGGTTTGGAAGACGGACCGGAAATGATCTCGGACCTTGGAGAAGGACTCGAGAAACAGCGCCTTCGCCGTCTGGTCGATTTCGCGGGCCGCCTGTTGCAGCGAGTTGCGCGCGGTGACGAGGTCGTCGCGCTGGGTCTGGAGGAACTCGAGCCGCTTGGTCTCCTCCGCGTGCTCTTCGACGGCGAGCGCGTTCACCGGTCCGACGGCGTCGATCGCGCCGCGCAGCCGGTCATTCTCTTGGCGGAGCCACTCGAGATCGCCGGCGATCTCTGGAGCTTCGGCGAGCAGCGTCGCGAGCGGCTTGCGCCATTCCGTTTCCACCCGCTCGACGAGCCCGCGTTTGCGGCCTTCGATCTCCGTGCGCTCGAGCTGGAGCCGGTGCTCTTCCTCGCCCAGGGTGGCGAGCGCCTTGCGCGCCTGATCGAGCGCCCCTTCCGCCTGGCCGAGGTCTGCCTCCGTCATGCCGACCTGCGCCTCCGCGTCTCTGGCGGCCGCTTCGAGCTCGGTCAGCGCGAGACGGCGCTCTTGCAGCGTATCCGCCCACTGTGCGCGCTGCGTCGTGAGGGCGGCCGTCTCGTGCTCGCTACGGACAATCTCCTCGGCGCGCGCAGTGGCCTGTTCGCGTGACGCCTGTGCATCGGCAGCGGCGCGCGCGGCGCGCGCGGTCGCGGCCGCCAGGCGCGCTTCCACCTGCGCGGCTTCGACTTGCCAGCGCACCCGCTGCTCGCGCGCCGCTTCCTGCTGCGCCTCGAGATCGGCGAGCCCTGTGCGCTCGGCGCCCAGCTGCTCCGCCGAACGGACGCGCTCGACTTCGCGCTCCTGCAGGTCGACGTGCAGCGCCCCGAGCCGCGTCTCGACCTCAGCGAGCCGCTTGGTGAGCCGCTCGACCTGGGCGATCGCCTCTTCGGCCTCCCGGCGGGCGTGGATCACGCCCCGGTCCGCTTCTCCCTTTTCGGCTCCGGCGTCCAGCTCCATGCGACGGGCCTGTTCGGCATCGTGACCCGCGGTCGTCAGCGCGGCTTCAGCCGCCGCCAGCTCCTTGACCGTGGACTCTTCGGTCGCACGCGCGCGATCGAGATTCGTCGTGGCCCCGCGTACTTCCTTCTCCAGCGCCTCCAGCTCGGCGCGCCGCTGCAGCGGTCCCGCCGCGGGAGTCGCGCTGTCGAGAAACACGGCGCCGTTGGCCCGGCGCAGCGCGCCTGCCCCGATCACCTCGTGGCCGGCGAGCAGCGCCCGCACCCACGCGGCGGCCGGGCCATCGACGCGCAGGTCATCCTTCAGCGGATAGCCATCCGCAGCGAGGCGCGGCCCCGGCACGGCGGGCAGCAACACGATCGGACCTGGCTGGGTCTCGGCATGCCAGGCGCGGATCGCATCGATGACGGACGCGTCGCGCACCAGCACCGCATGCAGCCATTCGCCGAGCAGCCGTTCGGCCAGCTCGGCATCGCGCCGGCTGGTGCGGACGAAATCGGCGAGCGGGCCGAGCACGCCGTCGCCGAAGTGGTTGCGGACCTTCAGCAGCGCCTGCGCCGCCGGCGCGAGGCCGACGTGCTCGCGGTCCAGTTCGCTGAGCGCGTCGCGCCGTGCCTCGAGCTGCGCGAGCGCGGCTTCGGCTTGGCGCCGGGCGGAGCGCGCGCCCATCTCCTGCTCGTGCAAGGCGGCGACATGCCGGCGCGCGTGCTGCAGCGACTCCACCGCCCGGACCGCTGCCTGTGCGTCCCGGCTGGCCCGCTGCGCAGCGGCTTCGGCCTCGCGGCCGGCTGCCTGCGCCGCCGCATCCCGCTCCCGACGCTCGTCGCTGGCCAGCGCCAGCTGTTCGCGCAGCTCGCTGCGCTCGCGATCCAGGGCCGCGCCCTCGATTTCGAGCGCGCGTGCCGCCTCCGTGCGACGCTGGAGCGCGTCTTCCAGCTCGCGCACGGCGCGCCGCTCGGCGGTCAGGCGGCCGCGCACGTTGTCTTCTTCGCCGGTCCGCGCACCGAGCTCGCCCTGAACCGCGGTGAGATCACGCTCGGCAGCGGCGCGCTCGGCGGCCGCAGCCTCGTGTTCGCGCTCGGCCTGCGCCGCGCGGCGTTCCGCCTGCACGCGGTCATCGGCCGCCGTCTGCCGCCGCTGGCTCGCGTTGCCCAGTCGCTCGGCGGCAAGCGCGAGATCGCTCTCCAGCCGGCCGACTTCGAGCTTCGCGTCGCCCAGCCGGCGTTCGACTTCGGTGCGCCGCGCCTCGGCGGTGTGCCGCGCTTGGACGCGCGCTTCGCGCTGGCGCTCCGCATCGGTGAGCCGCGCCCGCGCCGCCGGGAGCGTTTCCGCCAGCTCGCGAGCCCGGACGCCGAGCGCGCCGAGGGACAAATCGAAGTCCTCCAGCTCGCGCCGCACGAGCGTCATCGCGATGCCGAACCGCTCCTCGATCATTTTGCCATAGCGTTCGGCGCGGCCCCGTTGGCGCGCGAGACTGCGCACCTGCGTCTGCACCTCGCCGATCAGGTCCTCGAGCCGCGCGAGATCGGCCGCGGTTTCCTCGAGCCGCCGTTCCGTGCTCTTCTTGCGGTCGCGATATAACCCAATCCCCGCGGCTTCTTCGAAGAGCGCGCGCCGCTCTTCCGCTTTTTCCGACAACAGCGCCTCGATCATCTTCGCTTCCATTACGACCGCGGCATCGGCGCCGAGGCCGGTCCCGCGCAGCATGTCCTGGATGTCGCGCAGGCGCACGGGCGAACGGTTCAACAGATAGTCGCTTTGCCCCGAGCGCGAGAGACGGCGCGTGACGACGACCTCCTGATAGGCAACCGGGAGGCTGCCGTCGGAGTTGTCGAAGACCAGCGACACTTCCGCCACGTTCACGGGCCGACGCCCCGTCGATCCCTGGAAGATGACGTCTTCCATCTTGCCGCCGCGCAAGAGGCGCGGCGACTGCTCGCCCAGGACCCAGCGCACCGCGTCGGAGATGTTGGACTTGCCGCATCCGTTTGGGCCAACGATCGCGGTCACGCCTTGCTCGAACGGCAACTCCACCGATCCGGCGAACGATTTGAATCCGGACAGCTCGAGCCTGCTCAGTCTCATGGTGTCCCCATGCGAGGGAGTAGGTTCGCGCGCACACCGGCGCGCTTGAGTGCGGCTTGTGTATAGGCCGCTTGGTCGGGGCCTTCGAAAGCGCCGAGCAAGATGACGCCGTTCGACCAACGCATCGCGGGGAGCCCACGGTGGCGCAGCTGCTCGAGTGACGCGCCAGCCGGCGCGTGATACGAATAGGGCGCGAGCACCAAGTCTCCGACCCCTTCGGCGGCCATGCCGCGACGCCAGAGGCTCGCGCGCGCGGTGCCGGCGGCAGCGCGCGTGGCGTACGAGCCGGCCAGCACGCGGTACCAGACCGGTCCCTTCCCGCTCTGCGGCACTGGCGTGACCAGCGCCGGCACACCCCCATCCGCGGCCAGACGGTCCGCATGCGCGAGGGCCTTGTCGAGCGACGCATATGCGGCAAGCCGAACCGTCCAACCGAGCGTATCCCGCCGGGCGGGGGCTGGTGCCGGTGGAGGTTGGTGGTGGTTGGTGGAGGTTGTGGACGTTGCTGGGGAGGTGACGCGTGGGGCGGGAGCGGCAGGAGGCGCGACGAACGCCTCGCGCGCTCGCGCGAGCAGGGCCCATCCTCCAACCGCCAGCGCCGCAACCACGAGCGCCGCCACGGCGACCCGCAATCCACGGCGGGGATGCTCCGTAACCGGTGTGGGCATAGCCGGCGGCGACGGGCGCGGATTCGAGGGCAGCCACCGATCGCGAACAACGCCGAGCAGCGGTACCTCACGCGGCAACGCAAAGTTTGGCGCGAGACCCTCAGGCGCGAGCACGAACACACCGTCTGGCGTCGCGGAGAGTTGTGCGAGACCGGCGAGCGGAAGCATGACGATCAGCAAGGCCCCTTCGGAACGGAAGCCGGCTTGCAACTTTGGCCACCGGACATGCCCGTAGACCTCCGCCGGGTGGACTGTGTCCGAGCCCGCTGGGATGATGAAGACCCCCGTGACTTCGTGCGCCGCCTTGTTCAACGAAACGCCATACTCGAACGCGTCCACGATTCCTTCGGTGGTGCTCAGTCCGACGACTTCGTGGAGCGCCGGATGCTCCAGACAGAGATCGACGAGCGCGACGCGGCGTCCGTCGCGGGCCGCAATGCGGGCGATGTCCCACGCCGCTTTTGCGGCCCACGGCAGATCGTCGGTGAGCGTCACGAGCGCAACCAACGCCGCATCGTTCACGAGCGGCGGAACGAGATGCCCGAGACGCGAGAGCGGCAACTGGCGGAGCGGGAGGGAGGGGGAGACTGTGCTCATTGTCCCGGTTGGTAAATCCAGAAGGGCCGCCCGAGGCGGCGGCCGGTGGCTTCGGCTTGCTCGCGCGTCGTATAGGGACCGAGCACAACGCGATAGCCGTCATCGGGGTGCTGCGGCGGCAGAACGCGCGCGGCCAACCCGGCGCGCGTGAGATCGTCGGCCAGGTGGCCGGACCATTCCGGGTTTTGCGACGTGGACACCTGCACGTAGAGCGGGCCTTCCGCACCTGCGGCGCCGGTGCCGGCGCTCTCGGCGGCGGCGGTGCTCACCGGGCTCGCCACGACGCCACGGGGCAGCCAGGAGGTGAGCACCCACTGGTCCGCCGCCCCGTTCGTGACCTTGCCGACATCGTTCAGCGAGTCGGGCCGCGCCGCCACGATATCCTTGCCGCGCCGGTAGATCAGCATGCCGTCGGGAGAAATCGCCGGCAGATCAGAGTGCCACTGCGTCGGCACGATCCCGGTGTGTCGCTTGATCGGCAGATCGACAATCCAGGCCGAATCGCCGATCGCCGGCCGCGCGAGGAGCCAGCGGCCGAGTGGATCGAGGCGCAGCGCCGCGACCGGTCCGGGGAGCGCGACACCGTCGAGTTCTGTGCGCTCGTAGCGATCCACGACTGCCAGGCCCGGCACGTTACGGCGCGCTACGTAGATGCGATGACCGGACGGCGAGAACGCGAGGGCGCGCGGCGCATCGGCGAGTCTCACGAATGCGGGATCGCGCCGGCCGAGGGGGTCGTAAAACGTCACGCCCGAGTCGCTCGCGACCGCGACGAGATCGCCCCACCGCGTGGCCGCGACATCGCCGCCCGCGGCGATCGGCCGAACCGTCGGCGGCTGATCGGCGGCCGCGACGAGCAGCTGATCTTGTGGGATGACGCCGACCAGATGCTGGTCCGTCGAGCCGAAGAGATCGAGCGGGAGCGCGGCGAGCGCCTTCGGCCACGCGAAGCGGGTCCGGCGCGATAGCGACACGACATGCCGCGACGAGTCGATCGCGTAGAGCGTGCCATCGGGGCCGAGGGCCGCTTGTCTGACGCTGGTCGCCACCGTGTCCACGCGCCCGCTGCCGAGATCGAGCCCCAAGAGGTCGTGCTTGGCAGTGGTGACAAAAAGGAACTCCGATTCGGGATCCAGCCCGACGACGCGCTCGACCGGGGGCAGCCGTCCTTTCAGCACGCCGTCGACGGCGGTGAGGCGAGGCAGCTTATAGAGTTGCGGGACCCCGCCTTTGGCGGGCAGCCGGATTGCCACACCGGGCGCGCGTGACAGGGCCTGTGGTTTGCTAACTCCCTGCGGCGCCTGTGATTGCGACGATTCGGCCGCCGGCGCCCGGGGTCCACAACCCCACAGCGTAGCAGACGCGATCAGAAGGAAACGCGAGATAGGCAAGTGGCCTCGCCGGACAAAATAGACAACCGGCTATGCCATTGCAACTATTTTAGCGAAGCGGAGTTAGAACGTCGGACCTAAACTGATGGTCCAATACGAGCGCTTCCAGGGCCGGTCCAGCGGCTTGGTGTAGTCGAGCCGCATGATCATCAACCCAAAGATGTTGACGCGGATCGAGCCACCCCAGCTCCGCAGTGGCGTGCGCACCAACACGGCGTTCTCGCCCGGAGCCCGATTCCATTTGACCTTGCTGGAGTCCTCCCACGCCATGCCGATGTCATAAAACAGCGCCCCCTCGATCGGTGGGAAGCCGACCGGCAGGAAGCCCAGCACGAGGGTGCGTGTGAGCGGAAAGCGCAATTCGACATTACCAACCGCGATCTTGGATCCGATCATCTGATCCAACTCGGCGCAGCTCGTCGGCGTGGTCGACCGGGGATTGGCCGCGCACTCGTGATGGCGGAACGAGCCGGAGGTATAACCGCGAATCAGCTCCGTGCTGCCGAGGAAGACGGGGAAGCGATCGGCGTCGCGCCCGAACCGGCCGAACATCAGCCCGCGCACGGCGATCGTGAACGGCCGGAAAAAGACGTAGCGCCGGTAGTCGATCAGCCCGGCCGTGAACCGCCACGTGCCGATGGCCGGCGAGATCGAGAATCGTGACCGCGCGCCCGCGAACGGGCCGACGTAGCCGAACAGGGTGTTGTCGTGCACGTGCGCGATCGACGGCTGCACGAACGTCGCCGACGGTCCGCCGCCTTGGATGAGCTGCTGATCGACGAACCCGCCGGAGTCCGCTTCGTACGACGTCTGCAGCGCCAGCGTCGCTTCGGAGATGTTCACCGCGTGCAGGCCCAGCTCGATGCGGTTGAAGCGGCTGAACGGATACGAGGATTCCGTGAACAGATCCCGCAGCACGAAGCGCCGGATCCGGGTCGAGAACACATCGAGGGTGTCACCGGGAACGCGCGGGTTCTCGACGCGCGTCCAGTCGCTGCCACCGTAGAAGTACAGCGGATCTTGCGAGAAGCCGCCGGCCCAATTCAGGCGATGCGACTGGTTCGCGTAGAGACCGAGGAACTGCGCCTCGCTGATGCGGCCATTGATGGAGCCGGCCAACACGACGGAATGATTGCCGAGGATATCCGAGAGCGCGATCGCAGTTCCCCCGAAGATGCCGCGCCCGAAGTTGTCGCGCGCGTAACCGACGGTGGGGCGCGCGACGTAGTCGGCGGTGAACCGCACCTTGTAGGGGTGAAATGTGAACTCGTTCGTGTCGGGGAGTGCCAACGTCGCCGAGTCGAGCAGGGCCCGCACGGTCACGACCGGAGGCGTCACGGACGACTCCGTAGCTTGCGGTTGGGCCGATGGGCGGAGGCCGCCCGACGAGCGATAAATCGACGCGGCCGCTCCGGGTCGCGCCGGCAGCGTCATGGTGGCAGGGCCGGTCGGTGCGCCACCGCCGAGCGTGGTGGTAGCGGCCGGTATCGGAATCATCGGCGGTGCCGGTGAGCCCGAGGTGTCGCGCTGCTCGGACTGGAGCAGCGCCACAACCGGCATCGTGGAGGGTCCACGGTATGGCGCGCGGCGCAGCGAGCGCGGGTTTTCCACCGAATAGACGCTGTACTGGCCGTCTTCATAGTAGACGAACGCCAAGCGGTCCGCGACGGGCGCCCAGGAGAGCACCGGCGAGAGCGGCGTGATGCCCTGCGCGCCGGTGTACATGTTGGTCAGCTGATAGATCTGGTCATCGACCAGATCGTACAGAAAAATGTTGGCGATGCCCGTTCGATCGGACACGAAGGCGAGGGAACGGCCGTCGGGCGCCCACACCGGATTGATGTTCGTCCCGATCTCCATGTGGCGCAGCAGCTCGGTCGCGCCGGTGTCGAGATGGAGCAGCGCGATGCGCAGCTTGCCGAAGCGCAGCAGATCGAAATCGGTTCCGCCGCCGCTGTCGGTTACGAACGCGATCGTTTTCCCGTCGGGTGACCACGACGGATGGAGATCGGCATACTTGTCGTTGGTCAGGCGCCGCAGCCCGGTGCCGTCGCGATTGATGATGAACAGATCGGTGAAGCCGTTGCTGAAGCCGCTGAACACGAGCTGCTGCCCGTCGGGCGACCATTGCGGGGTCTGCAGCCCATTCAGGCCGACGTGGATGCGGCGCTCTTCGCGCCCGCGCTCGACGTCGAGAATCACCAGGTCGTCGCGGTCCTTGCGCTTCGCGGCGAGGGCGAAATAGCGGCCATCGGGCGAGAACGCGCCCGCCGAATTGATGAACCGTAGGCTTTCGTAATTGTTGTTCTGCGTCGATTTGACGAGACGGCGCTTGACGCGCCCGGTCTCGACATCAGCCAGCCAGAGATTGACGAAGAACCCGCCTTCGTCCCCGAAGAACGCGATCGTCTTGCCGTCCGGTGTCAGCGCCGGGGCGAGGAAAATGCGGCCGTGCGAGCGCCGCTGCGTGAGCGTCGGCTGCGCGATGCGGCGGGCGCGATAATGATCACCCAGCTGCGGCAAGAACGTCATCTGGATCGCGTCGCGCCAGTCGGCGGACAGGTCTTCGAGCGTTCGTCCGGTCGCGCGTTTGAACGCCGCCTCGAGTCCCGACGTCGCGGACGCCTGCAGGATCTCACCGATGACTTCATCGCCCCACTTTTCGCCGATGTACGCCCACAGCGCGTGCCCGTACCGGTACGGGAAGATGTAGGGGTCGGCGGTCATCTCCTCGATCGAGGGGAGGTGGCCCTCGAGGGCGGCATCGCGCAGCCACATCGCCGTCTCGGGGTTGATCGGCCCGAGCGACAGGTACTCGGCCATGCCCTCCATGAACCAGAGCGGCGGGTTGACGGTCACCAGCGTTTGCACGCCCGCGCCGGGATGCCCGCGGCTGTATATGTCGTACTGGAACTGGTGCACCATCTCGTGCTGGAGCACGTGCTCGAACTCGGCGTACGAGCCGGTGAAGGGCAACACCGCGCGGTGTTTGTAGAACTCGGTCACGCCGCCCAGTCCTTCGCCCGACGCGTCCACAACGTTGGTCTGCTGAAAGTCGGACTGTGACGCGTACAGAATGATCGGCTTGCGGCTCTGGAATTGATGGTGCAGGATGCGCGACAGGCGGGCGTAGGCGCGCTCGGCCATGCGGGCCGCATCGAGCGCGCCGGGCCGCTCGTCCGGATAGTAATAGATGTCGAAGTGTTCGGTCTGAATGGTTTGGAAGTTGAAGCTGCGGTACTGCACCTTGTTCTGACCGAAATACTGCGCCCCGCCGCGCGCCGGTGTGGCGCAAAGCGTGATCGCGAAGAGTATCAACCAACGAAACCGACGCATCCGGCATTATCCTTTCGTGCCTGACTCGCGCCCCCCGACATCCGCCGCGGCGACGACGGGAGCATCACCCCACAGCCGCTCGAGCTGGTAAAAGTCCCGCAGCTCGGGATGAAAAACGTGCACGACGAAGTCGAAGTAGTCGAGCAGGATCCAGCGTCCCTGTGTCAACCCCTCCACATGATGCGGCTCCAAGCCGCTGGGCGCGAGTGTCGCGAGCAGGTGCTCCGCCATCCCGCGCACATGCGCATCCGACGTTCCCGACACGATGACGAAATAGTCGGTTGCCTCGCACAAGCCGCGTAGATCCAATACTACTGGATCGACGGCCTTGCGGTCCAACAGCGCGTCGACAACCTGTGCGAGCTCAGTCTTCATTCTGCAAGGTCAGTCTTCATTCTGATAGAACACACCCCACGCGCCGATGCCGGCGTGCGCGGCTATCACGGGTGTGATGGGCGTCACGAGGCAGTGACGGGGGCCGGTAACGCGCCACCAGCTCGGTCCGCAGGGCGTCCGCAAATTCCGGGATGTCTCCATGCGCCACGCCCAACCGAACCGCCGAGGGGTGGGGGGGCAGGGCGCGATCCGGGAGCTCGAGCATCCGTGGTAAGCGTCATCACCGGCTTGAGATTGAGCTTGGTGCCCGGCGAGCAGCGACCGCCGGAACCGCGAGCCGTCGAGGTAAGCAATCGCGACGATGGTTACTCCTTCACCACCGTCACCCGGACTTCGGGCCGCACCTCGGGATGGATTTTGATCCCGACGTTGAATTCACCCAGCTCGCGAATCGGCTCGTGCAGGTCGATCTTGCGCTTGTCGACCTTGATGCCCAGCTCCTCGAGCTTGCGCTGGATGTCGCTGGCGGTGACGGAGCCGTAGAGCTTTTCCTCCTCGCCCACTTTTACTTCGAAGGTGAGATGGACTTCCGCGATCCGCGTCGCCTCAGTTTCGGCGGCAGTCTTCTCGGCGACACGCTGTTTCGCGAGACGCTCGCCTTCGTAGGTGATCTTCTTCTTGTTGGCCTCCGTCGCCGGATAGGCGAGCCCCTTTGGCAGCAAGTAATTTCGGGCGTAGCCGTCTTTCACTTTCACGACTTCGCCGACCTTGCCCAGATGTTGTACGTCTTCCCGCAGAATGATCTCCATCGCTCCACCCTCAGGTTGTATTGGACCGCTGCCTGGCCCTCGCCTCGGCCAGCCGGCGGCGGTACTGGTACCACGTATCGGTGATCCCGAGGGTGCAGAGCCCGGGGAGCACGAATAAGAGCGGGACGGCCAGTGCCGCCGCTGCGGCCGCCATGAGCACCAGCGCGACGGCCGAGACGCCGAACGCCTCGGCGAAGGTCGCGACGATGGCCGCGCCGCGCAGGACGAAGAGCGTGCCGGCGACGAGCCCCACGTTTGTCCCCGCGATGTGCAGCGCGCTCGAGACGGGCAGAATCAGCACGCCCAACCAGGCGATAATGCCCCACACCCAGCCGTCGCCGATGTTGAAGTCCTTGAACCGCGTGAGCGGGACACGCACTCCGCTCCCGGCCGTCGCGATCCGCACGTGCAACTGCCAGGCGAGCGCGAGGCCCGCGAGCGTCTGCAGCGCCAGCATCCCGGGCCAGGTCAGGCTCATGAACCGCACCATCGGCTCGTAGATCGGGAACGCGTCGGGCGCCACTTCCACAATCGTTCGCATGGCGCTGCTCGCCTGGCGCGTCGCCTCCCAGGCGAGACCGCGCCACGCCTCCGATCCCCACATCACCTGGATCAGCAGCGCGCACGCCACTCCGGCGGCCACCACCGAGCGCAACGCCTGGCGGAGAATGGCGTCGGGGCGGAGCAACACCAGCGACACGAACGCCGCGGTCGTGAGCACGATGTACGCGCTCGTCACGGCGGCCAGCCGCCCCCCCCCGCTGCCGCCGCCGCCGATGACCAGGAGCGCGACGCTCACGGCGCCGAGTATTCCGGCGATTGGCTGCGACCACCCACCCCCGGACGGCGGATCGGACGCGGGCGCGAGGATCAACAGCGCCGCGCAGGGCAGACCGACCAGACTCGCCGGCGCCCAGAACACGAACGCGACCAGCGCCAGGAGTAGGCGCCACCACGACGGTTTCGTGTTTATGCGGTGTGACCCTTGATGTACGGAATCAAGGCGAGCTGCCGCGCGCGCTTGATCGCCGTCGCGAGCTGCCGCTGGTGCCGCGCACACATTCCCGACAACCGGCTGGGCAGAATCTTGCCGCGCTCGGTGAGGAAGCGGCTCAAGGTCCGGTCGTCCTTGTAGTCGAGCACACGCGCGCCGGATTCGCACACGGGGCAGGTCTTGGCGGGACGTCTCACGCTTCCTCCTCTTCCAGCTCGTCTTCTTCCGGCGCGACCACCGCCGCCACCACGGGCTTCGGCTGCTCGCGCGACGCCTCGACGCACATGTAGCGCAGCACGCCTTCATCGAGCTTCACGGCGCGCTCATACTCGGGCAGCAGATCGCCAGTCGCCTGAAACTCGGCGACCACGTAGTAGCCCGTGTCTTTCTTCTTGATCTTGTACGCCATCGTGCGCTTGCCCCAGTGGGACACGTTCGCCAGGGTGCCTTTGCCGTCCTTCGTCAGGAGGGCGTGAAAGCGATTGAGTTTTTCGTTGATTGCCGGCTCGTCCAGGGCACTATCAAAAATGTAAACCGTCTCGTACCGACGACTCATGCCACCTCCCTTTGGTCATGGGTGACCCGGTGCGGTGGAAGGCACCGAGTAGGGGAATTGTGCGGCTAAAGCTAAACGGCGTGCAAAGGCGTGGAAAGGTGTGCCACCGCGGTGTATCGTAGACAAATGCAGCTGGTCACCGCGGCGATCGTTGCTTCGTTCCTGCATCTGCAGGTCGATACCACCGGCCGCATTAACGGCTCGGCGATCTCCTCCTTCAACGGACTTCCCATTGCCGGTGTCATGATCTCGGCGCCGGACGTGCACAAGTTCGTCGTCACCGACTCGACCGGCGGGTTTGAGCTCGCCGGCCTCCCGACCGGTCAGCACGCCATCCGCGTCTCGTACGAAGGACGCGAGACGCAGGACTTCCTTTTCACGCTGGAGGCCGATCACACCAAGCGGATCGCGGTGGTGCTCGACGTCGACGCCGTCGATCTCGATCCGATCGTGGTGGAAGCGCGGCAACCCAACCTCTGGCGCGATCTAGCGGGGTTCTACGAGCGGCGGCGGACCTACCGCGGCTTTGCGCACTTCTTCACCCGCGAGGAGATCGCCCGCGCGCGGCTCGCGAAGCTCAGTGGGCTCCTGACCACGGAAGGGATCGTGACCCGCTGCTTCCGATATCTGGAGTGTTTTCCCACGCGATTCACGCGTGGCATACTCTGCGCGGTGCCGGTGAGCGTGGACGGGGTGGCGCAGCGTGAGATGGATTACGACCAGATCGCGGTGTCCGATGTCGCCGGAGTCGAAGTCTATCGCGGCGTGCCGCCCGCCGATCTGAGCCGGTCGATCCAGTCCGGACCGGGTTCCTCGATGTGGATGGGCGCGGGGCTTCCCGCCGCAGGCTCGTGCGGGCTCGTGGAGATCTGGACGCGCTAGACGTTGAAGCGGAACAGTAGGATGTCGCCGTCCTTCACGACGTAATCGCGGCCTTCACTTCGGACCAGACCTTGTTCGCGGGCGGCCTTGTAGCTGCCCGCTTTCACAAACTCGTTGTACCCCACCGTCTCCGCCCGGATGAATCCGCGCTGGAAATCGGAGTGGATCTCGCCGGCCGCCGCAAACGCGGTGTCGCCGCGGTGCATCGTCCACGCGCGCACCTCGTTGTCGCCGACGGTAAAGAACGTTTGGAGCCCGAGGAGGTGGTATCCCGCGTGAATCAGGCGGTCGAGCCCGGGTTCGGCGACGCCGGCGCTCGCGAGATACTCTTTCCGCTCGTCTCCTGAGAGCTCGGCAAGCTCCGCCTCGAACTTGGCGGAGAAGAGCACGATCTCGGCTTCCTCGTGATGTGTTTGCACGGCGGCACGCAACTTGTCGATCCACTTGCCGCCGCCGGCTGCGAGATCGTCTTCATTGACGTTGGCCGCGTACAGAATCGGTTTCGCCGTCAGGAGTCCGAGATTGCGCAGGAACTTCACGGCGTCCTCGCTTTCGCCCGCTTCGCGCGCGCCCCGGCCCGCATTCAGCTCCGCGACGACGCGCTCGAGCAGCACGAGCTCCTGCTGTGCCTCCTTGTCGCCCGCCCGTGCTGATTTGCGCGTCTTGTCGAGCCGGCGCTCGACCACCGCCAGATCGGCCAGCGCCAGCTCACTCGTGATCACATCGTGGTCGCGCACGGGATCGACCGGTCCCATCACGTGGACCACGTCGGGATCCTCGAAGCTGCGAATCACATGCACGACGGCGTCGACTTCGCGAATGTGCGACAAGAACTGATTGCCGAGGCCTTCGCCCTGAGAGGCGCCTTTCACGAGGCCGGCGATGTCTACGAACTCCACGACGGCGGGGATCTTCCGCTTCGGCTTGACGACTTCGTTCAGTTTTTCCAGCCGCGGGTCCGGGACTTCGACCACGCCGACATTCGGCTCCACAGTGCAGAAGGGATAGTTCTCCGCGGCCGCCGCCTTTGACGACGTCAGCGCGTTGAAGAGCGTCGACTTCCCCACGTTTGGAAGGCCAACGATTCCGAGTCTGAGCATTTAGCTCTTCAGCCACTTCTCGACGACTTCGATCATCTCCGGCATGAGCGCGGTGACTTGCTCGATCTCTTCGGGTTCGAAGGGGTTGAGCACGTACTCGGTCCAGTCGCCGATTCCCTCCGGGAGCGGCCCGACGCCGATGCGGAGCCGGGCGTACTGCGGCGATTGCAGCGCGCCCTCGATACTCTTGAGCCCGTTGTGCCCGCCGGCCGATCCTTCCGTGCGAAACCGGAATGTGCCGAGCGGGATCTGGAAATCGTCGACGAGAATGAGCAGATCGCGTGAGGGGGTGAACGCGGGGTCGGCGCGCAATGACGCGAGCGCGGTCCCGCTGCGGTTCATGAACGTGGTTGGTTTGAGAATGCGAACCGGAACACCGAGGGCGGTCCCTTCCGTCGCGCGCGCGCGTTCGGCGCGACGGAAGGGAGGAAACTGCCAATGCGCGGCGGCGGCGTCGGCAACGAGAAAGCCGACATTGTGGCGCGTCGCCGCGTATTCCGGACCCGGATTGCCCAGGCCGACGAGCGCGCGCAGGCTTAAGGCTTCTCCGTGGCCTTTGGAGGCTTCTTCTCTTTGTCCTTCTCCTCCGCGGGGGGCGCCGCCGCCCCCTCGACTTCTTCACCTTCCTCGCCCTCGCGGACCTTGCGGATGAGCTCGGGCTCGGCGACCTCGGTCGCCGCTTCGGGCGCGGGCGCCGCAACTTCCTCGGCGCGCGGCGGGACGACGGTGGCGATCGTCAGGTCGGCCCCGGTCAGGATCACGGCGTTCCGAATCGTGAGGTCCCGCGTGTGCAGCGAGTCACCGATCTTCAGCGCGCTCACGTCGAGCTCGACGCGGTCGGGAATGTGCTCGGGGAGCACTTCGATCTCGACTTCGCGGGTCACCTGATCGAGCACGCCGCCGGCGTTGCGCACGCCATCGGGCGTGCCGACGAGGTGCACGGGGACCTTGAGCGTGATCTTCTCGTGCGCCTGAATCTCGTAGAAGTCGACATGGATGATGTCGGGACGCAGCGGATGGCGCTGGATCTCGCGAATCAGGGTCCGCGACTTCTTGCCGTCCACGGTGAGCTCGATGAGCGTGCTCTCGGGCTCGATGCCTGTGAGCGCTTTCTCGAGCGCCAGCGCGTCCACCATCAGCGGCTGCGTGGCGCGGCCGTGGCCGTAGATCACCGCCGGAACCTGCTTGTTGAAGCGCGCCTGCCGCGCCGCGCCTTTGCCCGTTTTCTCACGCGTGGTTGCCGTGAGCGTCACTGTCTGTGCCATTTTCTCAGCCCTCAGCCATCTGCCGTCAGTCGAATAACGAGCTGACGGATTGGTTCGAGTGTTCGTAGCCGATGGCCTTCGCCATCAAGCTCGCGATCGACAACACTTTCAGCTTCTCGAACACGCGATCCTCGGGAATCCGGATCGTGTTCGTCACCGTCACTTCTTCGATCGGCGAAGCGCGCAGCCGCTCGACCGCCGTGCCCGAGAGCAGCGCGTGGGTCGCGAACGCGAAGATGCGTCGGGCGCCCAGCCGCTTCAGCGCCGCGGCCGCCTCCGAGATCGTCCCCGCGGTGTCGATCATGTCGTCGGGGATGAGGCAATCTTTGTCTTCCACCTCGCCCACGACATTCACGACTTCGGCGATGTTCGCCGACGGCCGCCGCTTGTCGATGATCGCGAGCGACGCGTCGAGCCGCTTGGCGAACCCCCGCGCCATCTTCGCCGATCCGACGTCCGGCGCGACGACCACCGGATCGTGCAGATGCTTCGTCCGGTAGTGGCTCACGAACACCGGCGCCGCATACAGGTGGTCCACCGGAATATCGAAGAACCCCTGCACCTGGTGGGAATGGAAATCCATTCCGAGCACCCGGTCGGCGCCGGCGTGCGTGATCAGGTTCGCCATCAGCTTGGCGCTGATCGCCACGCGCGGCTGGTCTTTTCGGTCCTGCCGCGCGTAGCCGAAGTACGGGAGCACGGCCGTGATCCGCGCCGCGCTGGCCCGCCGTGCGGCATCCATCAGGAGCAACAGCTCCAGATAGTTGTCGCCGGGCTGGTTGGTGGACTGGATGATGAAGACATCCCGTCCACGGACGTTTTCGTCGATCTTGACGAAGATTTCGCCGTCGGCGAACCGCCGGATCGTCACCGCGCACAGCGGCTGTCCCAAATGCTGGGCCATCTCCTCGGCCAGGGGCCGGTTGGCCGTGCCGGCGAGGAGCAGCAGTTGGCTGCGTGACAACGACAGGTCCCGCATCGGGCCCCGGAAATTAGTCGCCAAGCCGCACATAGCCAAGGCCTTATCGAGGCCGTATGCTACGGTCGTGGACGACCTCCAGTCCCGCCTCGCGGATGCCCTCAGCGGTCGCTACACGCTCGAGCGCGAGCTCGGCCGAGGCGGCATGTCGGTCGTGTTCCTGGCGACCGACCACCGCAATCAGCGCCGCGTAGCGCTCAAGGTCCTTCGCCCCGAATTAGCCCACTCGCTCGGCCCCGAGCGCTTTCTCCGGGAAATCAAGGTCGCCGCCGGCCTCGCTCATCCGCATATCCTGCCGCTGTTCGACTCCGGTGTCGCGAATGGCTTGCTGTTCTATACGATGCCGTTCGTCGAAGGCGAGTCGTTGCGCCACCGCCTCATCCGCCAGCGCCGCCTTCCCGTCGCCGAAGCCGTGGCGATCGCGCGCGACGTGGCTGACGCGCTGGACTACGCGCACTCGCAGAACCTCGTTCATCGCGATATCAAGCCCGAGAACATCCTGATCGAGGCGGGACAACCGGTGGTGAGCGATTTCGGAATCGCGCGCGCCATCAGCGTCGCCGGTGCGTCTCGTATGACGGGTACGGGCGTCGTCGTGGGTACGGTCGACTACATGAGTCCCGAGCAGGCCAGCGGGGAGGAAGTCGACGGCCGGAGCGACATCTACAGCCTGGGCTGCGTGCTGTACGAAATGCTCATCGGCCACACGCCACTCCCCGGCGGAACGGCGAGCGGGCAAGGGCGGTCGGTCTCGCAGGAGCGGCGGGAGATTCCGCTCGAGGTCGAGTATGCGATCGACGTGGCGCTCGCGAAGGTGCCGAGCGAGCGGTTTGCGACCGCGCGCGAGTTTGCGGACGCATTGGGTCCGAAGGATACGACGGCGTCCCGGCGTGGGTTCGGGCGGACGGCGCGACGCTGGGCGGCCACCGCGGCAGTCGTGCTGGTTGGTCTGGGAGCGCTGGGCGTGATCGTGCTTCCCAGGATTGCCGCAGCAAAGCTGGACGCGTCGCTGTACGTCGTGGTCCCGTTCGGCCACCGCGGCGGCGCGGCACCAGCCTTGGTCAACGGCGATCAATGCGAGCTGCTCCTCTCGCAGGCGTTCGGGCGCTGGACGGATGTGCGCCTGGCCGATCCGTTGCGGGTACACGACGCGCGGATGCGGCGCGGTGACCAGTCCATGACCCTCGATGAAGCGAAAACCCTCGCCAAGGATGTCGGCGCCGGCATGCTGGTGTGGGGGGACGTCTCCCAGGTAGGGGACTCGATTCAGGTGACGGCTGCACTGTACGACCTGCGGCGCGGGGGACGGACGGTTCGCGATTACACCGTTCGCATTCACAAAGACGGCAAACAGCTCGAATCCAAGTTCCGGGAACTCGCCGATTCGATTCTTCTCGGCGGTGTCAATGCGGAGCGCCTGCGGCCAGACGTTATCGGTACCGAAGTGCTCGCGGCGTTTTATGCGTACTCGGACGGCCGTGATGCGTTGGCCCGCTGGGACCTGCCGGCGGCCGAACGATCGTTCCTGGCCGCGTTGCAAGACGATCCCGATTACGCACAAGCGAACCTGTGGTTGGCGCACGCGGAAATGTGGAGCGATAAGCCACCGAGCGAATGGCGGTTGACCGCGGCACGAGCGCTCGCCAGTCCGCAAAAACTCGGCTCGAGGGATCTCGCGCTGGCGCGAGCACTGTGGTCGCTGAGCGATGGACAATTCCCCGATGCATGCGTGCGCTACCGACGCATCATCGCCACCGACCCGAACGAGTTCGTCGCCTGGTTTGGGTTGGGCGAGTGCCAGCGTCGTGATGAACTCGTCGAGCCCGACGTCGCAAGCCCGTCGGGGTGGAGATTTCGGGCGAGCTATCGGGCGGCGGCCGCTGCCTACCGGCGGGCCCTCGAGCTGGTGCCGTCGTCGCATCGCGCGTTGACGGGCATCGCGATGGATCGCCTGGTGCGGCTGTTCTTTGCGGAGTCGCACATCTACCGCCCGGGCTTCGCGCCGGCAGTGGACACGCTTCATTTCGGCGCATTCCCCTCACTCGATCACGACACCTTGGCGTTCGTCCCATGGCCGATCGCGGATTTCTTCAACGCGAAGGGCGGCTCTCGTCCGGCGACTGCTCAGGCCGCCGTCGCACGCAACCGAGAAGAGCTGCGCCGCCTGATTCTCCAGTGGATCAACGCTTTTCCCGAGAGCGCGAATGCCTACGAAGCGCTGTCCCTCGTGCTCGAGACGACTGGTGAGCTGGAGTCGGGAACACTCGAGCGGTCCGCGCTCGACGCGATACGCCGGGCCCGAGCTCTGAGCCGTGATTCCACGCAATCACTGCGCACGGCGGTTGCCGAAGCGCGTTTGCTGTTCAAGCTCGAGCGCTTTGGGGATGCCGCGAGCCGAGCCGATTCCATTCTCGCCAGTGCTCGGGCAGAGCCTAGCCCCCTCGCCGCGCGCCGCCTCGCCGGACTCGCCCTCCTCACCGGCCGGGTCTATCGGGCGGCTCAGCTGCTCCAGCGTGCCGCGCCTCTCGAAACCCCGATCACATGGGATGGGGAGGAGGTGGCGGACGCGCCGATGCCCGTCAAGCAGGCGGGGCTCGAGCTGCTGGCCTACGCCGCTGCCGGCGCGCCAGCCGAGAGCATCCTCGCAGGGAAGAAACGCGTGGACCAGCGTGTCAGCAGCTGGTCAGGTCACGTCAGCACGGATCGGCTGCGGCTGGCCGTGCTGCACGTGCCCATGTCGCTCGCGTTCGAGGCGATCGGGCTCAGCGATGTACATCGGCGCGACGCCGGCGGCGATTACGTGCTCGAGATGCAGTGGGCGATCGCGCACGGGGACACCGCTGCGGTACGGCGGGAGCTCGCTCGCCAAGCTGGCTTTCGAACGCGAGCGCGCGCCGGCGACGTCGCGATCGACGGGACATATGCCGAGGCCGGCATGCTGCTGCAGTTACGCGACACCGCTGCCGCACTTGCCCTGCTTGATCTCTCACTACAAGCGTTGCCGACACTTGGGACGCATCTGCTCGAACAGCCGGAACAAGTGGGCTGCGCGTTACGGGCAATGGCGCTCCGGGCGGAGCTCGCTGCCCGCGCAGGCGACAGCGTCGCCGCCGCTCGCTGGGCGCGAGCCGTGGTGTCGCTGTTGACCCATCCCGACCCACCGCTTGAGCCGTTGCACCGCCGTCTGACTACCCTGGCCGGTCCGACACGTCCGAGATGATCACCGCCACACAAGACGAGAGGATCACAATGAGCCGCGTTCGAGGATGGGTTTCCTTCCTTACGGTTGCTGTGGTAGGAGTGTCATTGCTAGCGTTGGTCGCCGCTCCGGCCTGGTCGCAGGCACGTCAGGCGCCGCGGGCACCGCATCCGACATACACCCGGCTTGCCGGCGCCAGGTCTCGGAGCGACACGAGCAATCTGATCCTTGCCTACGCGCGATCGATTCGCATCCTGTTCGACACGTCGGAAGGCGCCGGGGACCAGCAACGACTCACGGTTGGCAACTGTGACACCTCATGCAGCCTTGGACCACTGGCCACAATCCAGCCCCGGCTGCGTCGACCAAATTGGGAACAGCCGCCGCGGGACAGCGGCGAAGTGATTGCACGGATAATCAGCGACGGACCGTACATGCGAATCGCGGGAAGTGACACGACGTACAAGTTCAACATTCACGGTCGCGACACGGTGTTTTGGTGGGTGGGGCCGCGCGACGGGCGTCTGGTATCCGTCTTTACAAGCACCCAGTTAGGTGTTCCACCGCTGGTGAGCAATCTCGATACAGGCATCGGTCATCCGAGGTCCTTCTGGAAGCAGGGCCTCGCCCGCTGGGTTTGGAGACCCCACGATGAGATGGCATGGGGGACCTGCGACGGCGGACGTTGCTGCAGCAGCAACGGGCTGGAGCTGCTCGTTAGGTAACGTCGCGGGAGTGTCAAGCGTATAACGAGTGACCTTCTTTTCGGAGTCACTCGTTATGCGCTTGTTTGCTGTTGCAACACTCATCGCTCTGCTTGCGAGTCCCGCGTTCGCCCAGAATCCGAATCCGCCCGCCGGCGGACCGGGCACGGGCCAGGGCCGGTTTCAGCCGCCGCCTGATCACTGGATGACCATCGACTCAGTGACCCAGGCCCTCAGCCTGACCGCCGATCAACGCACCAAGATCGCACCCGCGTACACGGCGCTGAACGGCGTGATGAAAGACGCCGCCGCGCGCCGCCTGGCGATCCGCCAGCAAATGCAGGCGTCCGGCGGCTTCACACCGGGCCAGGAACCCACACCCGCACAGCGCGCCAAGTTCGACAGCGTGCGCACGGAGATGGTAGGGTTTCAGGCTGAAGCGGATCAATGGTACGCCGCGATCCGCAATAATCTGACGGCGGCGCAGCAGGTGAAGTTCGACGCGTTGCCCAAACCCCGCGTCATGGGGCGGATGGGAGGCGGACCGCCCCGGCAATAGCTATCGTTCCGGTCCCACTACAATCGGGATTCAGAACGATGCTACGTCGTCTCTCAATCGTCATCGCACTCGCCGCGGCGCTGGGCAGGCCCCTCGCTGCCCAGCACGCCTCGGGTGATTCCTCGCTCCTCACGGTCGATCGCATCTTCGCCTCACCCGAGTTTCGCGGCGGCTCGCTCAGTGCACTCGCCTGGTTATCGGACGGCGCGGGCTACACGGCGCTCGAGCCTGCGGCGGGCGGCAGGCCCGGCAAGGATCTCGTCCGCTATGACGCCGAGACGGGACTCAAGACGATCCTAGTGCCCGCGTCCCGGCTGGTGCCCCCGGGCGACTCGACACCGCTCGACGTCGAGGAGTACAGCTGGTCGACCGACGGCCGGCGCCTGCTCATCTTCACGAACTCGAAGCAGGTCTGGCGCACGAACACCCGGGGCGACTACTGGGTGCTCGATCTCGCCGGCTGGACGCTCAAGAGGCTGGGCGGCAACGGTCTGGCGTCGACGCTCATGTTCGCGAAGTTCTCCCCCGATGGCGGCCGCGTGGGCTTGGTCCGCTACGGGGAGTACAACATCTACGTCGAAGACATCGCCAGCGGGAAGCTCACGCAGCTGACGCACGACGGCTCGCGCACCACGATCAACGGCACGTTCGACTGGGTCTACGAAGAAGAGCTCGGGCTGCAGGACGGCTGGCGTTGGAATCCCGATGGGAAGTCGATCGCATACTGGCAGCTCGACGCCACCGGCGTCCGCGACTTTCTACTATATGACGTGACGGACTCGTTGTATGCGTTCATGACCCCCGTGCAGTATCCGAAGGCGGGGCAGACCAACTCCGCCGGTCGGGTCGGCGTGGTGAGTGCAGCGGGTGGAGAGACGCGCTGGCTGAGTATTCCCGGCGATCCCCGCAACAACTATATCGCGCGGATGGAGTGGGTGCCCGCCAAGGGTGGCTCGAAGGAGCTCGTCATCCAGCACATGAACCGGCTCCAGGATACGCTGCACGTGATGCTGGCAGACGCGCAGAGCGGCCAGGTGCGCACGCTCTTCACCGAAGCTGACGTCCCGTGGGTTGAGCACTTCGACCAGCTCAGCTTCTTGAATGGTGGAAAGGACATCCTCTGGATGTCCGAGCGCAGCGGGTGGTCGCAGTTGTACCTCGTGCCGCAGGGCGGCGGCGCGCCGCGGCCATTGACGAGTGGAGAGTTCGACGTCTTCGGCATCGTGCGCGTGGATACGATCGGCAAATGGGTTTACTACATGGCCTCGCCGGACAATCCGATGCAGCGCTACCTGTACCGCATCAACTACGCCAAGCGCGGCCCGGTGCAGCGCATTACGCCCCCGGGCGAACCGGGCTGGCATAATTACAGCCTGTCACCCAGCGGTCGCTACGCGGTCCACACGTATTCACGCTTCGGCGTGCCGCCGACGATCTCGCTCGTGAGTCTGCCGGACAACCACATGTTGCGCACGTTGGTGGACAATGCGCCGCTCAAGGCGAAACTCGCGGGCGTCCGGCTCGGCGCGACGGAGTTCCGGCATGTCGACATCGGTAACGGCATCAAGCTCAACGCGGCATTTATCAAGCCGCCGAATTTCGACTCGACGTCGCGTTATCCCGTCTTCTTCTATGTCTACGGTGGGCCTGGCTCGCAGACCGTGACCGACAACTGGGGTGGACAGAACTACCTCTGGTATCAGATGCTCGCGCAGCGCGGGTACATCGTAGCGAGCGTCGACAACCGTGGCACGGGCGCGCGCGGCAAAGCGTGGCGCAAGATTGTTTACAAGCAGCTGGGTGTCGTCGAGACGCAGGACCAGGCGGCTGCCGCGCGCGCCATCGGCCGGCTGCCGTATGTCGACTCGACGCGCATCGGGATTTGGGGCTGGAGCTACGGTGGTTTCATGACGTTGAATGTGCTGACGCAAGCGCCCGATGTGTACCGGATGGGCATCGCCGTCGCGCCGGTGACGCATTGGAAGTATTACGACACGATTTACACGGAGCGCTACAACGGGC